>Ga0184605_10000733_pt1 | contig 9991 bp, 9 predicted proteins | sample PLM0_30_coex_FD_132995 | JGI IMG/M metagenome (GOLD analysis project Ga0184605, IMG submission 132995) | Groundwater sediment microbial communities from an aquifer in East River, Colorado, USA - PLM0_30_coex | ecosystem: Environmental > Terrestrial > Soil > Riparian zone | place: USA: East River... | reverse complement strand
CACGTCGTTGCCGAGGGCGCGAAGTGTCTGCACGATCTGCGGTCCCGCGGCTGTGAATAGCTCGCCCCCAACCTTGTAGAACCGGCACGCGTCGCCCAACCGCTCGACCATCGCAAGCGCGAGATCGGCGCGGGGAAAATCGAGCGCGACGATTGGGGTTGGACGTCCGCTCCTCCCCTCTGTCGTACTCTTCGTGGCCACCCTTGTTCGCGTTCCCGCTGGTCGCGGGTGTGGGCTCATCTCAATTCTCCCAGCGCAGCGATCCGCGCAGCTCGCTCAACGAACGCAGCCCGTTCTTTTCGCACCAGCGCTCAAGATCATCTACGAGTTGTTTCGGAAGCCTGGGGCGCTGCATTGCCGCGGTGCCAACGGCCACGAGCGACGCGCCCGCAATCACATACTGAACTATGTCGGTGGCTTTTGTTATTCCGCCAACCCCGATTATTGGAAGCCGAACGGCTTTCGCTACTCTGTATGTCGCCAGCACCCCCACCGGTAGCAAACCCGGCCCGCTCACGCCGCCCGTGCCGAAGCCGAGCGTGGGTTTTTTTGTTTCGATGTCGATGACGAGACCGGGAATCGTATTGACGACGGAAATTCCGTCCGCCCCCGCGTCGGCGGCAATCTGCGCACTCTTGCCAATGTCCGGCAGCGTAGGCGAGAGCTTGACGAAGATCGGCTTTCGCGTAGCGGCGCGAGTCCGTGTCACGACATCTCTCAAGGACTGTGCGTCGGCACCGAATTCCATTCCGCCCGCCGTTACGGTTGGGCAGCTGACGTTCAGCTCGTAACCGGCGAGGGCGGGCGAACCGTCCAACGTGGAGACCACGGCCGCAAAGTCTTCGGTGCGATTGCCGACCACATTCACGAGCACCTTCGCTCGTCGGATATTGGCCGCGAGCCATGGCAAATGCTCAACGCGGACCTCCTCCGCACCGGGATTCGCCAATCCCACGGCATTGATCATCCCACCCTCGAATTCCGCGACGCGCGGAGCCGGCGCGCCATCACGGCGCTCGACGCTCACCGCCTTCGTGACCAGTCCGCCCAGCGAATCGAGCTCGATCACTCGCGAAACCTCGCGGCCATACGCAGCGGTTCCGGCAGCAAGCAATACTGGATTCTGAAACTCGATTCCCGCGACGGTTACTGCGAGCGCGGAAGCAGCCACCGCTACCGGGTGCCTCCAACTCGGGAATCATAGTGCGCGAGATACGCGAGCACCGACTCGGCGATGTTTCGCGCCAAGGCGCGTTGATTTGCTTGGTCGCTCAGGAACGTCGCCTCGGACTGGTTGCTGCCAAAGCCGAGCTCGATCAGTACGGCTGGCATGTAGGAGCCGCGCAGGACAGCGAAATTCGCCTGCTGAACGCCGCGGTTGGGCCCGGGGTGAACTTCGATCAATCCGTTCTGGATGGTCTGCGCAAGATCGCTGGACTCCCTCAGGTGCTCGTTCTGCGCCATGTCGGTGATGATGAAGCTGAGTGGATCACCTTTGCCCGCGTTTGCACCGGTCTCGAATTTCACTGATTCGTTTTCCATGTCCTGCACGCGCCGCTCGTCCTCGGTTTTTGCTTCAGCGAGGAAATATGTCTCGAACCCGCGCTCGCGCGCCGCAGCCGCTGTTGAGTACCCAGGCGCGTTCACGTGGATCGAGATGAAGACATCGCCTTTATTGCTATTCGCGATCCGCCCGCGATCGGCGAGCGCAATGAGCGTGTCGGTCGTGCGGGTCATGAGCACGTCCGCGCCCTTGGCCCGAAGAATCGCGGCGAGCTTCTGCGCCACTGACAGTGTCACGTCTTTCTCAACGAACCAGGCAGGGGTGCCGATCGGACCGGACATCCCGCGATCGGGACCGCCATGCCCCGGGTCCACAACGATCACATGCCGTTCCGGCTTTCGCGTTGTGACGGGAGATTGGCCAGGCGCCTTCGTCACTACGGCGGCTTTGTTCGGCGCGCTCGTCAAGACCTGAGATTGGGCCGGCGTGCTCGGCGTCGGCGACGAGCTCACGGGACGCGCGGCCGACGCGCGCGTGACCGGTGCCGTCGCAAAAGTGCGGAGCTCGCTCTGCGCCGGGTCGTACGAATAGCCGCCACCATAGCGAGGGAGTACTTCGCTCACGAACTGAAACGGCAGATACAGCTGCCCGCCTCGCACTTGCGGCGCGCGGGTCAGCGGAATTGTCAGGCTATCGCGCTTGGCGAACGGGATGCCGTCGATGAGATCGAGCCGCGCGCGGGGCAGCGCGAGGGTGTAGTGAAGATTGGTGGACGTGATCAAGGTGCCGCGCATCGCTTTCATCAATACGTCGGCGCGCACACTCGCCTCGCCCGCGTTGATCGTCACCGGAACCGACACTGCCGTAGCGCCGTCGCGGACGATTAAGAATGTCGGAATGGGTGCGGCGGCGGGGGCGGACGCAATCGCAGTCTGGAGGAAGAACAGCAGCGCGATCATCTGGTGCGTACCGCCCGCTGCATGTCGCGCTCGTCGTCGCGCCGTTTTTCATCGGCGCGTTTGTCGTAGAGCTTCTTGCCCTTGCCGAGCGCGAGCGCGATTTTCGCTTTTCCGCGCTTGAAATAGACCTCGAGCGGAATAAGAGTCAGTCCCTGACGCTCGACCGCGCCGATCATCTTGCGGATCTCCTTCCGGTGCAACAAGAGCTTCCGCGTCCTCGTCGGCTCGTGATTGAAGTAGCTCGCCTGTTCATATGGCGATATGTGAAGATTGAGCAGAAAAACCTCACCGTCCTTAACGATCGCGTACGAATCAGCGATGTTGGCCTTTCCGTTTCGCAGCGATTTGACCTCGCTGCCGGTCAGTACCAGGCCCGCTTCCCATGTGTCGAGGATGTGGTAGTCGTGTCTGGCGCGTTTGTTCCGCGCGACTGACTTTTTCGCATCTTTCTCGACGTTCTCTGCCATTTGACTTCGTGCTCAAGTTAGACGCAACAACATTCGTGAGAAAGGGCATTCGCGTTGACTTCGCTATTCGCGCTTTCTATCTTCGGAGCTGAGTTCGCCGAAGTGGTGGAACTGGTAGACGCGCTGGCTTCAGGAGCCAGTGGGCGCAAGCTCGTGGGGGTTCGAGTCCCCCCTTCGGCACGTAAAAAACAACGGCGCGTCCGCTAAGCCAGGCGCGCCGTTCGTGCATCCACCAGCGTCAGCTAGACCGTCTCGAGAATCGGCAATCCGGCCCTTTCCGGGCCGCTGCGTTCAGTGCTCGGCAATCCGACTCTTTCGCGCACCGTCGGCTCGTCGGCCAGAAGATCGGCGAGGCTCACGCCCTGCAGCACTTCGTCGATCTTTCCCTGCAGCATTACCCACACCGGTCTGATGCTGCAGCTGTGCGATGCCGAGCAGCGCTCCTCTTCGACGGGATGACTGATGCAGTGGAGATCGAACGTCTCGAGCTCCGAAGCATGGATCACGTCCCGGATCGATATCTCCGCGGCCGGCCTCGCCAGCACGTACCCACCTCGAGCTCCCCGTGTGCTCGCGATGACGCCCGCACGTCGGAGTCTCAGCAGAATCTGCTCGACGTAATCGGCCGGAAGGCGTTCCTGCCGCGCGATCTCGCGGCCGTTAACCGGTCCGAGTTCGGTGCGTTTCGCGAGGTTGAGCGCGCAAATGACGCCGTACTCAGCCCAGGTCGTTATTCGCATGCATTCAGGATAGAGCTGGCGGCTCGTGGAAACAAGTACCGGCGTCAGCCGGTCGTCCAGAAGCGCTAGAAAATCGTGTAGATCAGTGGCGCGAGAACAGACCCCTGAGCGAAGATCAGCAGACCTCCAATAACGACCAGGACCAGGAGTATCGGCAGCATCCAGAACTTCTTCCGTTCCCGCATGAATGCCCAGAGTTCCTGGGCGATGTAAGACTGAGTCATAGTTGGAGCTCCTAGAGAAAATCGTGAAAGTCAGAATTGACGCCGCATACTGCGTGACCGACTATCAGTTCGCGCAACCCAGAAGCCGTTCTCTCCGGCGCGCGCTATTAGAGCGTTCCTGCCAAACGCGCGACGCAGGAGTCCTACTGGCATAATTATCAGGAAATACATGAGACCGATAACGACGGGTGTCATCACACGCGACAGGATCGCGGCCATTCCCATCCACCCCCGATAGACCGTGGCGAGGCGGGTGGGGGCCACCAGCCCGCAGATCACGAGGAGCGCGCCGACGATGGCCACGGCACCCGCCAGCGCAAACGGGCGGTTGCGAATTGCAAGGAGAGCTGCGAGAGCGACAAAAACCGCGCCGATGGCGAGGCCGAAATGTCGTCCTTCAGTGGCGGTAAATGGTTTCTGCTTCGTCGATCCGGTCATCTTTGTCGAGCTCCGGTGATAGGTTTTGCTGGCGCATTCGTAGCCGTCACCAGCTCCGATCGCGCCGCTGTTAACGATGATCCACACGTGTGGCTTGCCGAGGGTACCTCACTCGCTCTGTCGCCGCCCTGAGATGCAAAGTGCGTCTGCCAGCGGCGCATGAGCTGCGGAGCGGCAGCCGCGGCAGCGATCCGGTGGGCGAGTGCGTTCGGATGTCCGTCGAGTGATCCGACCGTGATCGAGCGAATCGGATACCCATCGAAAGCGTGTGAGATCGAGACCACCGGAAGTCCGCCCGCTTGGGCTGCGGATACGAAGCTTTCGTAACGGCGAAGTGTCGCTAAGTCGACGGATACCGCATGGTTAAGTGGCACGATTGCAGCCGCCACGCAGACGCTATCGGCGAGCGCGACGAAGTGACGCAGATCCTCCAGATGCCGCCGTACGAGAGCGCTGTCTTCGTAGACCCTGAACGGCGAATTGGTCAGAGCCAAGCGGCGCTGCGACACCGCTTGGACACGAGCAAACATTTCCTGGAAGAAGTACGAATTCGTGAATAACAGCCTGGTCGGGCGCAGGCGGTCGGCAATACCGTTTGGCGCTTCGAGCAGCATAGGTCTCGGCGTGATGCCAGCAAGATAGTCCATGTCGTTGAACGTGTAGAGCAGCACCACCATGTCTGGTTGGAACCGGAGCCCGCGTTTCAGGAATTCGAGCTCGTCCAACGTGTGCTTATCGGGCTCGCTCTCGTTAATCGACTCCCACGGCGTCCCGTCGCCGGCGGCGAAGTGCATCGCGAGCTGCTCGCCGAAGCGGTCTTCGATTCTGGGTACCCCCCAGCCGAACGCATAGGAATCGCCGACGACGAGGAGGCGCCGGCGGCCGGGCGCGGGCCGCAACGCGTGCTCGCCATCACGAGCTCCATCATGATTCCGCTTGACGAACCGCCGTTGCCATAAGCGCGAGGCGTACCCGATGTGAGTGGAGGGCGTCGTCAAAGTCCAGAGGCGGGCGGCTCCCTCGGCCAGCAGCAAGGTGATCACCACCGCGCCCGCTGACAGCAACGTGTTGGCCCATGCCCTGCCCTTCGTCCTGTACGCCCTTGCCAGCCACGCGGCGGTGAACAGAATCATCGCGAACCATTCCAGTATTGCAGGTCCTGTCGCTATGGATCCGAAGAAATTGCCATCCAGCAGGCGGCCGCCCTGCAGCCGATCATCGAGCGCGGCAAGCAGGTAAGCGATCCCCCATACCGCAATGCCGCCGTCGAAAAGCGCTTGCCCCGCAGTGAACCGCGCGTGGGCGCGCGATCCACGCCACCCCAGGCTAGCGGAGACGCCCGTGGCCAACACAACTAACACGAGCACCGCGAAGAAAGGGACTGACCAGCGATCCAGAACCGTCCGAGTGCTGACGGACTCGTACAAAGCCATGCCCCCGGCAAGGCACGCGAGTCCGAGGGTGCGCCCCAAGCGAGCGCTGAAGGCACGGCCAACGAGGGTCGATTGCATCCGGACGGATTCCACCGCTAATCGAGTTGAAATTCCTTCTGCCAATTCCCAGTCTCGCTGAACACCGCCTGACCTTCCTTCGCGAGGAGGAACGGCCCGAGCACCAAATAGTCGATCTGGGTCCGCATGAAGCAGCGGTACGCGTCCTCCGGAGAACACACGATTGGCTCGCCCCGCACATTGAACGAAGTGTTGACGAGTACCGCGCATCCGGTTTGGCGCTCGAACTCCCGCAGCAGGCGATAATAGCTTGAGTTGTGATCGCCATCGACGGTTTGAACACGCGCCGAATAGTCGATGTGAGTAACGGCTGGAATGTCCGAGCGCTCGACGTTAAGCTGATCGATTCCCCACAGCTGCCGCTGTTCGGTGGTCATCGCGATCTGCCGCTCCCTCTTCACCTGCGCAACGAGCAGCATGTAGGGTGATTCGGTATCGAGCTCGAAGTAGTCGTTCACCCTCTCCCGGAGCACTGCTGGGGCGAACGGTCGAAAGCCCTCACGGAATTTGATCTTGATGTTCATGTCGGCTTGCATCTTTGGTGAGCGAGGGTCGCCAAGGATGCTGCGAGCACCGAGGGCACGCGGTCCGAACTCCATGCGGCCGTCGAACCATCCGACGATCTTGCCATGCGCGAGGAGCTGCGCGACGCGTTCGATCAGGTCTGACTGCGGCAGGTAGGTATACTCCGCCCCCTGAGATTCCAGAAAGGCCTGGATCTGCTCCGTCGTAAATTCGGGCCCGAGATACGCGCCCTTCATCGAATCCTTACCAGGCGCGACGTGCCTCACCTGTTCGAGCTCGCGATGCCAAATCAGCTGCGCGACGCCGAGGGCACCCCCCGCGTCGCCAGACGCAGGCTGGATCCACAGTCGGCGGAACGGACCTTCCCTCAGCAGTCGTCCGTTGCCAACGCAGTTGAGAGCAACACCGCCGGCCAGGCACAGGTCAACCATTCCGGTCAATTGGTGCGCGGTGCGGGCCATCCGCAGCATCACTTCCTCACAAACAGCCTGTACCGAAGCCGCGAGGTCCATTTCCTTCTGCGTAAGATTGGTTTCAGGCACGCGCGGCGGGCCGCCAAACAAGTCGTCGAAGGCTTTGTTGGTCATCGTCAGCCCGCCCAGATAATTGAAATATTTCTGGTTCAGGCGGAACGAGCCGTCCTCGCGCAAATCCATCAGCTCACGATAGATCAGATTCACGTACTTGGGGTTCCCGTACGGGGCGAGGCCCATGACCTTGTACTCTCCGGAGTTCACCTTGAACCCGGTGTAATACGTGAACGCGGAGTAGAGCAGCCCGAGCGAGTCCGGCCAGTGCAGCTCGCGTAACAGCTTTATATCCCGTCCGCTACCGACACCGATCGATGCGGTCGCCCATTCGCCGACGCCGTCAATCGTGAGGATGGCGGCCTCCTCGAACGGCGACGGGAAAAAAGCGCTCGCTGCGTGGGACTCGTGATGCTCGGCGTAGAGGAGCGGCCCGGCGTAATCGCCGAGTGCCTCGCGCAGCTCGCGATCCTGATAGAGTTTTTCCTTGATCCAGAGTGGCCCGGCCGCGAGGAAGCTCCTGAAGCCGCGCGGCGCGATGCCGAGGTACGTTTCGAGAATCCGCTCGAATTTGAGAAGCGGCTTGTCGTAGAAACCAACGTAGGCCACGTCGGCCATTGTGATCCCGGCCGCGCTAAGAGAATACTCGACGGCGTGCGCCGGAAAGGAGGCATCCCCTTTCTTTCGGGTGAAACGCTCCTCCTGGGCGGCGGCTACGATTTCGCCGTCGCGGAGCAGGCAGGCGGCGCTGTCGTGAAAGAAGGCCGAGATTCCTAGTACGTGTGTTGGACCGCGAAGCAGCAATGGTGCCTCCCGCGTCAGGTGCTGAGCAAGTTCCGGGCGGTCTCACCGTCAGGGCGACTGCGGCTACATCGCGTTACACTCCAACGACTTATGTGTAAAGTGGCGGAGCATTACGGGATCCCTGTGGCGCGGGCGCAACAACCAATGCCGTACGAGCTACGCATTTCGGCCGGCCTCATCAGGTGCCTGGATATGGATTTCTTCGCTGCCGTCGCAGGGGGAAAGGTCAGCCCGGGACGCCGATGTCGGTCATCTTGCGCAGATCCAGGACTCCGTCGATTTCCTTGTCCGGAAGCACCTTCTCGCGCTTCACGAGGTCGCGAATCAGGACGTTCTCCTTCACCGACTGTTTGCTTAATTCAGCTGCCCGCGCGTAACCAATTTGCGGAGCCAGCGCGGTCGCTAGCGCCGCTGAGCGCTCCAGCCAGTACTTGCACTGTTCTTCGTTCGCCTCGATGCCCTTCACAGTCTTCTCGGCGAATACCTGCGCGGAATTCCGCAGGATCATCATCGAGAACAGAACGTTGTGGGCGATCACCGGCATCATCACGTTCAGCTCGAGCTGTCCATGCTCGGAAGCCACGCTCACGCATGAGTCGTTGCCGAGTACCTGGAAGCAAACCTGATTCACCATCTCCGGGATCGATGGATTCACCTTCCCCGGCATGATAGACGAGCCCGGTTGGACCGCCGGCAAACGGATTTCGTCAAGACCAGTGCGCGGACCGCTCGCGAGCAGGCGCAGATCGCTGGCGATCTTGCTCAGGTCAAGAGCTAAAACCTTGATTTGCCCGCTGAAGCCGGCGACGTCTCCCATGCTCTGCATAAGCTGAATACGGTCCTTGCCTTCTCGCAGGTCGACCTTTGCCGATTCACGGAGATGCTTCACCATGAGCTTCGGGTATTTAGGCTCGACGTTGACTCCAGTGCCGACGGCGCTGCCGCCAATCCCCAAATCTCGGAGGTAATCCGCTGCTTCGACGACACGCTTGAGACCTCTCCGCAGTGAGCCGCCGTATGCTTCCAGCTCTTGCCCGAGGCGAATTGGCATCGCGTCCTGGAGGTGCGTGCGGCCGGACTTCAGCACGTCGTCAAATTCTTTCCCCTTTTTCTCAAACGCTCTCGCGAGACCCTCGAACGCCTTCTCGAATCCACCCAGCTCCGTCAGGCAGGCGAGCCGGATGGCAGTCGGAATGACGTCGTTCGTGGACTGCGCCATGTTGACGTGATCGTTCGGATGGACTGGACTGTACGTGCCGCGCTTTGCGCCAAGTATCTCGTTAGCGCGATTCGCGAGGACCTCGTTGCAATTCATGTTGTGCGAAGTGCCCGCGCCGGCCTGATAGACGTCCACCACGAAATGCTCGCGGTGCTTGCCGGCAAGAACCTCGTCGGCCGCTTTGACGATTGCATCGGCGAGGCGCGGCTCGAGCCTACCTGTCTCCTTGTGCGTAAGCGCTGCTGCGCGCTTGATCTGCACCGTCGCATCGACGAAGGCTGGCAGCGGCCGCAGTCCGCTGATCGGAAAGTTCTCAACGGCGCGCAGCGTTTGCACGCCGTACAGAGCGTCAGCGGGAACCTCCAGTGCTCCGAGGGGATCTTTTTCAGTGCGAGTCTTTTCGCTCATGGTCGTTGCGTGTTAGCGCCCGACGATGCGGGCGGTGCCGTTGAGGAACGGGTTGGATACCCGCTCCTGGGCGATCGTCGTGTCCATCCCGTGACCCGGATATACCACCGTTTCGGGCGCGAGCGCTGAGATTCTTTCCAGCGATGCCACGAGCTGCGGCGGATTTGAAAATGGAAGATCGGTTCTGCCAATCGATCCTGCGAAGAGACAGTCGCCAACAAGCGCGATTCCACCGCCGTGGATCACGACGTGACCCGGAGAGTGTCCCGGCGCATGCATCACCTCCATCTCGATCTCGCCTAACTCGAGCCGCTGTCCATCCGCGAATTCCCGATCGGGTGGCGGTGGCTCCTCGAAGGGGATGCCGTAAACTTCAGCCTGGCGCGACGCCACTTCGTAGAGTCGTCGGTCGAGTGGGTGCAGATAGATCGGAACGTCCCACCGTTGCCTTACGGCGGCGACCGCCCCGACGTGATCCACGTGCCCGTGCGTGATCCAGATCGCTTCGAGCTTGGCCGCGGACTTTTCGATTGCCTCCACCAGCCGATCGCCTTCACTCCCGGGATCGACTATCACCGCCCGTCGCGAGCGATCGTCGACAACCAGGTAGGAGTTTTCCTGGAAAGCCCCGACAGTGAAGGTCTGGACGTTCACGTCATCAATGT
>Ga0184605_10000732_pt1 | contig 10003 bp, 7 predicted proteins | sample PLM0_30_coex_FD_132995 | JGI IMG/M metagenome (GOLD analysis project Ga0184605, IMG submission 132995) | Groundwater sediment microbial communities from an aquifer in East River, Colorado, USA - PLM0_30_coex | ecosystem: Environmental > Terrestrial > Soil > Riparian zone | place: USA: East... | reverse complement strand
GCTGATCTGAGCACGAAAATCAAGTTTGACGTAATCAAACGCGCGGGCGGGCGATATGCATACGATCCGATCTGGGGAACAGGTCGCGGCTATCTAGATGAAGCGTTAAAGATGCATGGCCTTGAGGTTGAGACGATTCACGATTGGCGCGATGTCCTTTTTGGCGGGAGATCGCCAGAGCCAGATGAGAGTCATTTAAGCGAGCTGCGTGAACTCGTGTTGTCGAAAAAGTGCGTACTCGGTCTGGCAACAGACGGTGATGCCGATCGATTCGGCGTAATAGATTCCAACGGTGCCTTTATTACCCCCAATCAATTAATTGCTCTTCTCTTCGATTATTTAGTGGAGTCAAGACAATGGAGCGGTGGCGCTGCCCGCTCAGTTGCAACTTCCCATCTGGTCGATCGCGTCGCGAACGCGCGTGGTTTGCCAGTCTACGAAACGCCTGTCGGTTTCAAATACATCGGAGAATTGATAAATGAAAACAAGATTGTCATCGGCGGTGAAGAGTCGGCGGGGCTGTCGATCAAAGGTCACTATCCGGAGAAAGATGGCATCCTTGCGTGTTTGCTCGCAGCGGAGGCAGTTGCGGCGCGCGGCACGAGTTTGATCGAGCAGTTGAATGAGTTGTACGCGCGGGTCGGCAGGCTCGAATCGGGCCGCACAGGAATTCGCCTGACTCCGGAGATAATGAAAGCATTGCCTGACAAACTCAAACAAGATCCCAGTGAGATTGGTGGCCGGCGCGTTGAGCGGACCAATCGCCTTGATGGGGTGAAGTTCATTTTTGCGGATGGCTCCTGGCTTCTAATGCGACCGTCAGGAACCGAACCGGTTGTTCGTATATACGCCGAATCAGAATCAGCAAAAGACGTGGAGGTGCTCCTTGAGCAGGGTCATAGATACTTACTGGGTGGATGAACGGATTCGAGCGCAGCGCGTCGCGCCTCGAGTTGTTTCTCCGTTAGCATCAGTTAAAGAGATCTCTCTGGATATTATTGGCACTCGTGCTGAGGTTCGTCGTCGCGGTGGCTTAATACCAGCCTGGGTAATTTTTGGAATGATTATCCTGGGAACGTTTGCTATCTGCGTCGCAGTGACGATGCGGACGCGCACCAGGATGTCTTTGGCTTCTGATCAGTACGTTCGCATGCAAGCGGACGTTGACGGATTGCGGAACGCTAATCAGTCGCTGAGATTGGAAATTGAAAAGTTGCGTACCGACCCGCGCACCATAGAAGTCGCTGCTCGCATCCGGCTGAACATGGTGCGTCCCAACGAGATTGTAGTGCCCGTAGAATGAGCAATTGGGGAAGCTCCTTCGCAACGGACGACGCTGGATTTTATTTTACCTGCCGGTTGCCCGCTAGTTCCCCTTCTTGAACGCCACGTATCGCGAGTGCCTGCCAAGAACGCGCGGCTGTGACTGCCATTACAGCCGCGCTCCCTTCTTTAGAAAATCAGTTAAGAACTTGAGCGTAAACCCGTGTTGACACGTCTATACCTGTAAACTAATATCAAACTCCATCTGGCAACGATTGATCAAGTCTTATGTCTGAAATAAAAGAGTTCACTTCTCCAGCAGCGTCAGCTTTCGAAGAGTGGGAACGGGATACGCTGCGACCGTTTGTAGAAAAGCACCCCGAACGAAAGTCGACTTTCCAAACCGTCTCGCTTGAGGAGACAAATCCACTCTACTCACCAGCGGATATAGAGGCCATCGATTTCGAGCGCGACATTTCGTTTCCCGGCAATTTTCCCTACACGCGCGGTATACATCCTACCGGCTATCGCGGCAAACTTTGGACCATGCGCCAGTTTGCAGGCTTCAGCACGCCCGAAGAAACAAACGCGCGATTCAAGTATTTACTGGAACAAGGTCAAAACGGCCTTTCGGTCGCCTATGATTTGCCGACTTTAATGGGTTACGACGCTGATTCTCCTCTTTCAGAAGGAGAGGTCGGCAAATGTGGCGTGGCGGTTTCGTCATTAGCCGACATGGAAGTGCTCTTTAATGAGATACCGCTCGAGCACGTCACAGTGTCGCAAACAATTAATGCACCTGCTTCGGTTTTGTTGGCGATGTATCTGGTCGTAGCAGAGAAACAAGGCGCTGACTGGAAACGGATTTCTGGCACGCTGCAAAACGACATTCTTAAGGAGTACATCGCGCAAAAGGAATGGATCTATCCGATCCGTCCGGCGATGAAGCTAGTCGTCGATACATTTGAATTTTGTACTCAGCATGTGCCTCGCTATAACCCGGTGTCTGTCAGTGGTTATCACATCCGCGAAGCGGGCGCGACTGCCATTCAGGAGCTCGCCTTCACGCTGCGCGACGGCCTCGAATACGTAGAGTGGGGCGTGCGGGCGGGGCTCGAGCTGGACGCGTTTGTGCCTCGGATTTCTTTCTTCTTCAACGCTCACAATGATTTTTTTGAAGAAGTGGCAAAGTATCGTGCCGCCCGCCGCATCTGGGCGCGGGAGATGCGCGATCGCTTTGGCTCAACCAACGAGCGGACGCTGAAACTCCGGTTTCATACGCAGACAGCAGGCGTCTCATTAACAGTTCAACAACCGCTGAACAACATTGTGCGCGTCGCTATCCAGGCGCTCGCCGGTGTGCTTGGCGGCACTCAAAGCCTGCACACCGATGCTTACGATGAGGCGCTTGCTCTTCCCACGGATCGTGCTGCGCTGATTGCCTTGCGCACTCAACAGATCATCGCCGAGGAGACTGGCGTGGCGAACACCGTAGATCCGCTCGGTGGTTCGTACTACGTCGAATCGCTTACGCAAAAAATGGAAGAGCGAGCACTTGATTATTTCCGACGCATTGATGCGATGGGCGGCATGGTTGAGGCGATTGAAAAGGGCTTTCCGCAACGTGAGATTCAGGATTCAGCCTATCAATATCAGAAGGCGGTCGAGCGTAATGAGCAAGTGATTGTCGGCGTCAATAAGTACGCGATGGATGACGAGCCTGCCGAAGTTCCCACCCTTGTAATCGATGAGTCTGTGCGCGAGCATCAGGTTGAACGCTTGCAGCAAACGCGTACCCGTCGCGATGCGGGCGCCGTCGTCAAAGCTCTGGATAAACTTCGACGCGCTGCCCAAAACAATGAGAACACCATGCCCTCAACAATCGATGCCGTGCGCGCCTATGCAACGCTTGGCGAGATCTGTTCTGCGCTGCGAGACGTTTACGGTAGCTACGAAGAGCCTGCGTTCTAAAGGTACCGATCTCCCCAAACTGGCCCATCCTGAAAAATTTAAAAATGCGACTTTTGTTGCCGCTGGTTCTCTTCCTGCTCGTTCCCAACAACTATTCTCTCGCCACTCCTCAAGTCACCACGGTCAGAAACGATCGGGTAATTGTGAAACCGCGAACGATTGTGATCGTTCGTAGCGGCCAAATCGCCAAAGAGTTTCCCGAAAAGAAGCGAGCTACGGTCAAGTTTCCGCTGGTTAGCGGGCCCAGTGACGCGCGCGTTCTGCGACAGGTGCAATCAATCCTGCAAATCAAGAATGTCTTCGACTCGACCATCGCCGAGTACGCGCGGGACAATTGGTTGGAAGAGTTTGGTTATGAAGTGAACTACAACAAAAACTATATTCTGGACATTAGTTTTAGCCAAAGTGGCTCGGGCGCTTACCCGGACACACAGACCAGGCACTTCGCGATCAATCTTAAGAAGGGCACTGTTATCAAGGCGTCGGATGCATTTGTGTCCAGCAAATTACCCTCGCTCGCCAGTTTGGTGAGAGGCAAATTGCAAGATGAACTAGCACAGATTCTGAAAAACCTTGCTGAGTCTAAAAGCGATAGGGAGGACATACGAATTGCAAAGGAAGCGCAGGAGGCGCTTGAGTACAAGCTTGCGGATCTCGATGAGTTTTCGGTCGGCGACAAGGGAATAACATTCCTTTACGATGCGGGTTACCCGCACGCGATCCAAGGCATTTGAACCGGAAGGCAGATATTTTTTCAGTTATGCAGAACTCAAGCCGTACATTAAACGTGACGGTCCGCTGGGGCAATTCGTAGACTGACGATACAATAAAAGTATGAACGAAAGAAAAATCCGCGTGTTGGTTGCGAAGCCCGGACTCGACGGCCACGATCGTGGGGCAAAGGTTATTGCCCGCGCCCTGCGCGACGCAGGCATGGAGGTCATCTACACCGGACTGCGTCAGACACCGGAAATGATCGCCGCGGCAGCGTTGCAGGAAGATGTCGATGCTGTCGGTGTTTCAATTCTTAGCGGCGCGCACAACACGCTGTGCCCGCGTATCGTTCAACTTCTCCACGATCAGGGAATGGACAACTGCCTGGTGCTACTCGGCGGCATTGTTCCCCAGGACGATATCGCAAAACTTAAACAGCAGGGTGTCGCAGAAATTTTCCTGCCCGGCACATCCACCGAAAACATCGTCAAGTTTCTGCGCGAGAACGTAAAGCCGCGCGAATAACGGATGGCACCGGCGTCTGCAATCGTTACCGACGTCATCGGCCCGATTGCCATCGTTCGTTTCAATCGACCGGCCGAGCGTAATCCTCTTTCCAGCGCCACACTGAATGAACTTAGGAACGCGGTCTCATCGCAAACCGCTCGCGAAAAACTTACAGCTATTATCTTCACCGGAATGGATGATGTATTCGCTTCGGGCGCCGACATTAGGGAATTGGCCCAACTCGATACTGCGGCAGCATTTGAGTTTGCCAGGTTTGGTCAGAAACTTTTTCAAACCATTGCGGACGCGAGGCAGGTGACGATTGCGGCTATCAACGGCTATTGCATGGGCGGCGCATTGGACCTGGCGTTGGCGTGTGACATTCGTATCGCCGCGCCGCAGGCTCTGTTTGCACATCCCGGAGCGCGACTGGGAATCGTCACCGGCTGGGGTGGTACGCAAAGACTGCCGCGCCTGATCGGCCGCACGTGCGCCCTTGACGTTTTGCTTTCAGCGCGGCTGATCGAGAGCCAGGAAGCACTCGAAATTGGGCTCATTACTCATCTGGAAGCGACCCCGCTTGAGGTGGCTATCCGATTCGCCAAGACACTGGACCGAAAACGGTAATAAAAAAAGTGCCGGACTCCGAAGAGTCCGGCTCTAATAATCAAATCAGCAGGCTTCAGCTACCACCTGAATCGAACTGGAGTTTGAATCGAGCGCTATGTCGCCGCTTGTCGGATTGCCCAAACCATCAGTGTATTGTGCGGAGAGCTCTATAAGAATTATACTGACTTCCTACATAAGGAAAAACCGAATAGCATTTGGAGGCGTGCATATGAAGAGCTATCGGATGAGGCCAGCTATGAGACTTCTAGGGTTTACAGCCTCGGCGAGCGCTTTTGTCTTCATGTTAGCAGCACCGCTAACGGCTCAGCGAAATCCACGGCTTGGCACACTAGAGGCGGCTAGGGCGCGAGAGATAGCTATGCGAGAAGAGGAGTTGATGCGCACAAGGATTGAGATGGGGGCGAGCAGGCCTTCAGAAGATCCCAAGCAGTTATCGGCACATAAGATCGTATTAGAACAGATTAAGAAAGATTTCCTGCGCATCCAGGTTATTAAGAATGAAATGATGCATGCAATATCAATCAACAATGCATTTGATTACAAGCGTATTTCGGATACAGCCGCGGAAATCAAAAAGCTGGCTAATCGGTTAAAGGTAAACCTAGCACTTTCTAAATCAGAGGATAGCGAAAAGAATCGAAGCAGTCAGAACGCGCCCGACAGTGCTCAACTAAAAGCATCGCTCCTAAGGCTCGATAATTCAATTCAGAGCTTTGTAACGAATCCGCTTTTCCAGAAACCGGTAATTGACATTCTGCTGGCAACTAAGGCCAGCCGTGATCTTGAGAGTATTATCGAAACCAGCGCCAGCATAAAAAAGAGCGCCGAGCGACTAAGCAAGATTCATGAGTAAATCTATGTAGCTCTCAGTTTTGTGGCTAAATCACAATATGCAGAGAGTAGGTGAGCGCGAAAGTACGGCTTCGCGATTAGGCGCTATATAACACAAGGAGGTGGGCCCTTAAGGGCCCACCTCCTTGTTTTCACAAATCAACCTTCCTGATACTCCTAGCTTGATCAGAACCTGAACCGAGCTGAGACCTGAATAGTTCGTGCTATGTCAGTCGATGACGGATCTCCAAAAAGGTTAAAGCGCGGGTTTGCAAGATCCTGACTTATCCGCCCGCTTTGAAGGTCCCGGATATTCAACACGCTACCGTCGCTACCGATGTAACGACCTGTAAATGGGTTCAGGCACGAGCGACAGTCTGGATCGGCGATAAGAATCGGGTCACCGTTTGCATCCAACACACCACTCGGTTTTGTGCCAATCCCTAGCGAATTGAGCGTATCGTTGCCGTTGTTAAGCAGGAAGTTGGTATGGTTGAAAATATTAAAGATATCGACTTTCAGTTCCAGACGCATCTGCTCACGGATGGGGAATGCCTTAATAAAGGACATGTCGAACCGATAGTACGGGCGGCTTCGACCAGCATCGCGAATTAGATTGCCATTGAGGAACTGAAAATCAACGAGCTCGCCGGTAAAGCTGTCTATCGGGCCGAGTGGGCTTGCATCCGCGGGCGCAAGGAATGTGGTCTGTGTACAACCAGGGCACCAGCTACCTGACGCGGGTTGTACGAGAGCGTTAGGTCCTACCAGCAAGTTGGTTCCATCGGCTGAAGCGATGTTGGTTGAAATGAGCGTGCCATCAGACAGGACGTTAGGACGTTGTTGGGTTTCATTGCCGGCGCCAGGGAAAAACGAGAATGCATCCGGGCCAGAGCCGGTTGAGATGGGGTAAGGCCTTCCAGATTGAAGTGACCCTACAGCACCAATCGTCCAGTTGTTGAAGATCTGCTTGATGATCGGGCGCTGAGTCAACTTTTCAGTGTCATAGACAACTCCAAAGTTCGTTAGGTGCCGAATGTCATTGAATGCTGGGCCCCGCTCTGCCCTGATGTCGCGAGGATCCCCTGGCTCGGACAATCCGAAGAAGTCCTCAGTTGAAGTAAGAAGCTTCGAGAAGGTGTAACTCCCGCTGAATTGTAAGTGATTGGACAGCCGCTTCGTGGCGCTAATGTAAGCGCCATTGTAACTAGAGGTGCGCGTGTTTTCGTTGGTGCGAATGGCGTTGAACCGTCCGTCCGGTCTATGCGATGGCAGTCCACCGTCTTTAAGGTAAAAGAAACCGGGATGCGCTGGGTCAGGCGCCACGATGGGAAAGTTTGTGTCGCGCTCTCCGAAAAGCCCGAACCCATATACACCGGAGAAGCCCAGTTCAACCACATAATCCTTGCCGAATTGCCGATTGATTGATGCATGCACATTCCGCGTTTCCGGGTTTTTCAGATCAGGCGCAATCGGACGCAGGCGGCCGAAGAAGTTTGCTGGCTTCAGCAATGTCAGCAGACTGTCCGGGGGTCGATTCGGAGCAAAGGCCAATATTGCTGGACCAATGAGGTTTCCATTTGCATCCGTTGACGTGGGAGTCGCGGTGACTGTAAACAGGTTCACGCCATCGAAATTGAGCGAGTCTAGTGACACATTGCCGTAAGCCATCATCGTCATTTCGGCGAACGACAGCCGTATGACCGTCCGATCTTGATCGCCAAAGAGTGTGTGCAAAAAACCGCTACTGTAGCGTGGACTCCAGGCGAGGCCAACGCGAGGCTGAAAGTTGTTCTTATCACCTGAGCAAGCGGGGATGATGCCGTTGCCTTGGAAACATCCGTTTCCATTTTTGATGGTGCCGCCGGTGAAAGCTCCGTCTTCGACGTCATAGCGCAGCCCAAAGTTGAGCGTCACATTTGGCCGAAGCTTCCAGGAATCCTGGCCATAGAAGCCATAGATGTTATCGTTAGCATTTACTTGGGCGGGACCGATTCCGATAGTAAGTGAAGCCGGTGAACCGATATTTGGCTCGGGCGACGTGTACCTGTAAAGCCCCTTGTTGAACTGCGTAAACAGTGAGAAATAGGGGGCGTGAGAGATGCTGAAGCCGGTCTTGAAAGTGTGCGCTCCGTGCGTCATGGTCAAGTTGTCGATGAACTCGTAGCGCTTATCCAGTGCACCCTGCGGACAGCAGAAGGCTGCGCCGTGATAAAAGCCTGGCCCTTGTTGTCCAGGTAGTTCGCTCTTCACCGGCGTTTGACTCAGAAGCCGGTGAAAGTAGAAGCGAAATTCATTGATTGTTGTCGGCGTTACGCTCCAGGTATCTGAGACATTAAGGCCGGTATCGTGAAGAACGGACGCCACGAGCGAATCGAGCGTCGCGATAGGCGCAATTTGCACCAGCAAGTTATCCTGCAAGTCGCGCTGCACGTTATAGCGCGCAGTGAGTTGATTATTTTTGGTCAACTGATGGTCAATTTTCGCCGACATCAACAATTCCTTTGTCGGCTGCGATAACGTGACCGTCCTACCACCCGGAGTTAGCGTCAGCGGTACTCCCTGCCGGACCTGCTCGTAGGCCAGGAAAAAGAAAGTGCGGTTCTTGATGATAGGTCCGCCTAAGGTGCCTCCACCCTCATACTTATGGAAGGGAGGCCGATGGCCCTCGTTACCAGGAGACTGGTTGTAAAAAAAGGTGTTCGCCGTAAGATTGCGGCCTCGGGTGTAGTAATGGGCGTCGCCGTGGATACCGTTGGTGCCTGACTTAGTAATTACGTTAAGGATGAGGCCACCAGACTGACCATATTCGGCATTGTAGTTGTTCGTGAGTACCTGGAACTCCTTGACCTCCTCGACGGATGCTCCGAGCTGCGAGCGGGTTGAAACGACTTGGTCGGAAATGTTGCCGCCATCAATATTGTATTGAATGCCGCGGTTGTTAACCGATCCCGGCGCTAACAAATCACTGGAAACACCTGAAGTGTCGTACCTCACGCCAGGCGCGGTGGTTGCCAAAGCCGCGTAATCATTGGACACGCCGCCAATACCATTGAAGCTAGTCGTGGTGGGTAAGGTGGCTACCTCGGTGTCACTAACAACTCTCGAGACATCGGTCTTGGTCGTTTCGACGAGCGGAAGTTCGGACGTGATTGTCACGCTTCCTGTGGCACCGGCAATGACAAGGTTAAAATTAACGTCCCGTCGCTCACCAACTTGTAGCTTAACGGCTTCAGCTTTTGCCAGAGAGAAGCCCGATGCTTCAACCGTGATGTCGTAGACCCCTGGCGGCAGTGTTTCCAATGTGTACAGTCCGTCGCCTGTTGTTGTGGTAGTGCGCTCGAACCCGGTTTGGGCGTTTCGCAATACCACCCTCGCGTCCCTAACTACGGCTCCCTTAGGGTCAGTCACACTACCAACAATGGTCGCGCTGGACGCAGACTGCGCCTGACCAATCGCCATTGACAAAACTAATGCGGAGAGTAGGCCAAGGAAACACAGAATTCTCTTGAGCATGAGATGCCTCCATTCAAAGTGGTTGGATAATTCGCCTGCGATGGTGAGTAGCTTATCGCGACGAAGCATTTGATGAGAACGGTGCAAAACCGGCCTCCCAAAAATAAGCTAGTAAAAATCGGGGAGTTTGACCTCGCGGCTTTCGTCGCACTTCCCTCGCCGATCAAAAACCTGCGTGAAAATAGACCTGGATCATGCGAAATGCGATGCCACTTAGTACGCGCATGCTACTCTTTCTTTAGGAACCTAGCAATACCTTTTTGGCATCCTTTCGAAAGTTACTCCTTTCTTGATGCAAGTCGTATTCTCAACCCGCGACATCCATTAGTGTCCACATTTATGACAGAAAACCTTAGGAAACTTCGGAAGCTTAATCCCTGAAATTCAAAATTCTGGATCACCTTTCGTTTTCTGGTCAGCTGAATTACGATAAATCAGTTTTTTTACTGAGAAACCGGTCAATTTCCACGCGGCAATCTTCAGTCAGCCGAGCAATAACGTTCGTATCTGCGCCTGCCGCTACCGCTTCATCAAAGGCTAAGCCGTCAATTTGGTATAAAAGCGTCTTCGT
>Ga0184605_10000729_pt1 | contig 10032 bp, 9 predicted proteins | sample PLM0_30_coex_FD_132995 | JGI IMG/M metagenome (GOLD analysis project Ga0184605, IMG submission 132995) | Groundwater sediment microbial communities from an aquifer in East River, Colorado, USA - PLM0_30_coex | ecosystem: Environmental > Terrestrial > Soil > Riparian zone | place: USA: East... | reverse complement strand
CCCTCGCCGTATAGACCGCGGACTGCGAGACCGATTTTGCTCACGGCTTGAATGACTTGATTGATCAATTCACTCAGGACAAGCCCTGGCAAATGCAACATCGCAGAGGCGCGCATTCCAGTACCGACATTCGTGGGACATGCAGTCAGGTATCCAAGGTGGGGATCGAAGGCGAAGTCCAGTTTGCTTTCCAGCGCGCTATCGATCTTATCGACAAGTTTAAACGCCTGTTTCAACTGCAGACCAGAGCGAATCGATTGCATGCGCAAATGATCTTCTTCGTTGATCATGATGCTAAGGGTCTGCCGTCGATTCACCACGACTGCGCTCCCGGTGCCTTTTGCAGCATGCTCGCGACTGATCAGATGCCGTTCCACCAGGACCTGTCTGTCCATCGCAGAGAGATCCTGCAAGCTTTCTGCGAAGGCCTCCTGCATTTCCGGAAGCGCTTCTACGCGCGACCTGATCAATTCCAGAATCGAACTGCGCTCCGCCTTTTTCGCCCAACCCGGAAAAGGCCGGTTGCGCAAGTTGCGCGCCAGCCGCACGCGGCTGCTAATTACAATTTGGTGATGCGGCCCTTCACCGCGCAGCCATTCCCCGGCGGTGGTCAGCATATTGGAAATTTTCATGGCGACTTTGAGAGCTCGTTTTCGAGTTGTCTGATTTCATCGCGCAACGAAGCGGCCGTCTCGTAGTTCTCGTCGGCTACGGCTTTCTCCAGATTCTCGGTTAAAGCACGCATCCGATGGTTAAGTACCACAGTCCGCTGCGCGCGCTGCGGGAATTTTCCAACGTGCTCGGTGCCCTTGTGCATCGCTTTTAGAAGCGAACCCATGCCGTCCGCAAATGTGACGTAGCATTCGCTGCAGCCCAGTCGCCCGGTTTTTTTGAAATCAGCCTGACTAAAGCCGCACACCGGACATTTCTGAGTCGGTGCGCCTTTTTCAATTTCTTCCGCTGCTCCGATGCCAAGCAGCAAATCCGCAAGCGCGAAACCGGTCGGATCTTGGACGCCCTTCTCCTTCGAGCATGCGTCGCAGAGATTTACCTTTTGCATTTTGCCTTCCAGAATCTGCGTCAGGAAGACCGTCGCGTCATTGCATTTGCAAACGTCACACAACATCTCTCTCAATTAGACCTTGCTGTTTTGGAAACATTCAACCCCAATATTTCCAGGACGTTTCTGCGTCAGAGCGGCTTTGCTCAATTTTTGACGAAAATTGGTGTACCGGTTTCGTGCGTCACCTGACGATATCGCGCGATGATGCGCGCGGTGATGGGCCCCGGCTTTCCGTTGCCGATCGATCGCCCATCCGCCTTTACAACCGGGACAATCTCTGCGGCAGTGCCGGTGAGGAAGCATTCGTCAGCAACAAAAACATCATGACGCGTGATATCAGTTTCCCGAACTTTGACGCCAAGTTCGGCAGCGATTTCAAACACTACCGAGCGTGTAATCCCCCGCAGCGCACCAGCCGTAACGGGAGGCGTGAAAATTTGGCCGTGCTTAACGATGAAAACATTATCCGCAGTGCATTCGGCAACGTTCCCCGCGTCATTCAACATCAGGGCCTCATCCGCCCCCGACAAATTTGCCTCAACCCGCGCCATCACGTTGTTTAAATAATTCAACGATTTGACCGCCGGATTTAGCGCCGCCGGATTGCTGCGCCGCGTTGCGCAGGTCACGATGGTTAATCCTTTCCGATAAAAGTCCTGATGATAAAGGGCGATTGTGGCCGCAATGATAATAACGCTTGGAGACTTACATTGCGTCGGGTTCAGACCCAAATTTCCAATCCCGCGTGTCACCACCAGCCGAATGTAGCCGTCACGCAAATGATTTTGCCGGATTGTCTCCAGCACAGCCTCGGTCATGTCTCGCATCGTCATCGGAATTTCCAGGCAGATCGAACGCGCTGAATCCCACAGTCGGAGAAGATGCTCTTCGAGCCGAAAGACGCGCCCGTTATAAAAGCGAATTCCTTCGAAGATTCCGTCGCCATAAAGCAGACCATGATCGAACACGGAGATCTTGGCGTTGGCTTCCGAGTAGAATTTTCCGTCAATGTAAATCTTCGCTTCCTTAACGCCGGTCGTCCGACGCGGTCGACTTTCGACTGCGGGTTCGATTACTGCCTCGGCACCAGGTTCGTGAATTTTCGGTTCGTCCAACACCGTCGCATCAGTGGTTTTCATAATCGCGTGAAAATCTCCAACGCTTAAGCGAGCAATTCAAGTTGCAAAATAGAAGCGTTAAAACGTCAAATAGTTAACTCCGTGAAACGACTAACACTCCGCCCGTTGTAACGCTCTAACATTTCAATCTTTTGACCAATCAAGTTTCACTTTGCAGCATTCCGTCTTTGATGTGCAATTGACGATCACCGCGTGCTGCCAGGCGAGCATCGTGCGTCACTACGAGTAGGGTTTTTTGTCGCGACCGCGTCAGGTCCAGCAACAGATCAATGATTCCGTCCCCGGTCTTCGAATCGAGATTTCCAGTTGGCTCGTCGCCGAAAATAATTTCGGGATTGTTCGTTAACGCCCGCGCGATCGCCACGCGCTGTTGTTCGCCCCCCGAAAGTTCTGCCGGCAAATGATGCATGCGGTCAGCCAAACCAACAGCCGTCAAACTTTCTTCGGCGCGTTCGCTTGCAGATTTTCCACCGATCATCCCCGGCAGTGAGACGTTTTCCAGTGCAGTCAGCTCCGGCAGCAAAAAATATCCCTGGAATATGAAACCCATCTTCTCATTTCGAAAACGCGCTTGTGAGGCAGACGTGCCGTTGTAAAGATTCCGTCCATCGAATTCGACCGTCCCGGACTCGGGGCGCTCCAAACCTGCGAGGGTGTAGAGAAGTGTTGTCTTACCTGCACCCGAAGCGCCGGAAAGAAAAACCGCTTCATTGCGCGAAACCTCCATGGATATACCCCGCAAGACCTCGATCCGGCGAGGCCCCATTCGGAATGATTGAAATAGATCCCGCGCCACTAGTTGCGGAGTTGCCGTTTCCATCGAGGGAGGTTTGTCCTCTTATCTGCAGCAAACACGACGTTAAGACAAGAGCGCGTCGGTCGCATGTACGGCAGAAAGCCGCCGTTGAGATAATCGACGGCGGCTTCCCCGTTAAGAGAACCTGTTACGTCATTCCTAGCGATTCCAGTGTCGGCTGATCAATGGCTGAGGTCGTATATAAGCCCTGTTCGGCCTGGTAAGCTGCAATCGCCTCGCGCGTAAGTGGCCCGAGCAGGCCGTCCACTTCGCCTTGATAATAGCCTTGCTGTTGCAGCGCGGCCTGAACGTTGGCGACCACCTGATCGGGCGGCAAGCTGTTATAGGCATAGATCGGGCCATCGTAAGCATAATACGCATTGGGAGCGTAGCCCCAAGCCGGGTACCAATAGCCCGCGTTCCAAGCATACCACCCACCATATACGAAAACGACACGGTTGTAATGATTGTGCCACCAACCCCTGTCGTGCCACGCAGATCTGTAATTCCGGAAGGCCCAATAATTCCTACCCTGCCAGTTTTGGCTGCCTTGGATACGCCTGCCTTGCTGGAAGTTGACAGCCGCGTATTTTGTCGGGCGCGTGTTCGTTGCCAAATTAAAGCGCTGTGCCTTGAACGGCTTGGCCGCTGCATTACGCGCTACCGCAGCGCGACCTGCCTGCGCGCGACCTGCCTGCGTCGTCGCGGGCTTGCCTGGCTTTGTCGCTCTTTGAAGCTGGGCCTGCCTGCCTGTTGTCGTCGCGGGCTTGCCCGGTTTCGTCGCTCTTTGAACCTGGGCCTGCCTGCTTGTTGTCGTCGTGGGCTTGCCTGGTTTCGTCGCTCTTTGGACCTGGGCCTGTCTGGCTGTCGTCGTGGGCTTGCCTGGTTTCGTCACTCTTTGAACCTGGGCCTGTCTGGCTGTCGTCGTGGGCCTGGCTGGTTTCGTCACTCTTTGAACCTGGGCTGGTTTGCCTGCCGGCCGCGATATCCGCGCGGCGGGCGCAGCCCGTTTCGTTGGCGCCGGTTTCTTTTTTTCTTGTTGCGCGCCACTCGCGGCGAATGCGAGCGCAAGGCTGCAGAATAATGCGAAAAGTATTCTCATAGTTTTTAGTTTTCTTCCTTCTAGGCTGTTGGACTCGTAAAGGGTCTCACTTATTCAACGTCATAGCGTCATTTTTTGGATGTCTCTCCACGACTTGAACTCCCGCGGTGCCCGGCGGGTTGCGATATTTTCTAGTCAGGCCTGCAGTTGGCGTACGGCCTCAAACAACACAATCCCAACAGCAGTAGCGAGATTTAGGCTGCGCGTTCCATGCATTGGTATGCAAATACAGCGATCATTATTGGCCCCAAGCAAACTCTCGGGGAGGCCTTTCGTCTCAGAACCAAACACGAGAAAATCGTCGCGCTGAAATCTTGCCTGGTAGTAAGGGCGCTTACTCTTTGTCGTTAGAAAAAAGTAATTCGCATCCGGCAGCTGCGATTCTTGCAACGCCCTGAAGGAGTCCCACATTCTCAGGCTTACTTCATTCCAATAGTCGAGACCTGCTCGTTTCAACTGTCGATCGTCGAGTGAAAAGCCCAGCGGCTTAATCAAATGCAGCGTCGATTGAGTCGCGAGACAAAGCCGTCCAACGTTGCCCGTGTTTGGCGGTATCTCCGGGCGAACCAGAACGACATTAAACATGCTACTCTTCCCCTTCGCTCCGTCCTAATCTCACTCTCACCCTCAGACCATGAAAGGAGAGGAACAGCCAAAGGAAGAGGCAACGCTATAATTTGCTCGCGACGAATTTTTCCAGCTTTTCCACATCCGCGGCGAACTTCCGAATTCCTTCGCCCGTTTTCTCGTAGGCCATCGCGTTATCGTTCAGCATCCAGCGGAACGTCTTTTCATCGAGCTCCAGCTTTTCAATTTTTGCCGACTTCGCTTTCTCCGGAGTGAGCTTCCGCTCGACTGGCTCCGTTGATTTCGAAAGCTCTTCCATCAATTCCGGGCTGATGGTCAGGCAATCGCATCCCGCCAGTTCCAGAATCTGCCCAACGTTCCGGAAGCTGGCGCCCATCACTTCGGTCGCGATATCGAATTTCTTGTAATACGTATAAATCTCTGTAACTGACTGCACGCCAGGATCTTCTGGTCCTGAATAATCGCGCTTCATCTCTTTTTTGTACCAATCGTAAATTCGCCCCACAAACGGCGAGATGAGCTGCACTTTCGCTTCCGCTGCGCGGACCGCCTGTGGGAACGAAAACAGCAGTGTCAAATTACAGCGGATCCCCTCCTTTTGCAGCTGCTCCGCGGCTTTCAATCCTTCCCAGGTCGACGCGATTTTGATCAACACGCGCTCGCGCGGAATTTTTCGATCCTCATAAAGTTTAATCAAGTGGCGCGCTTTATTGATCGAACCCTCGACGTCGTATGACAAGCGTGCATCGGTCTCGGTCGACACGCGTCCCGGCACAATCTCGAGAATGTCCGTGCCGAACTGAACAAGTAGATTATCGCAAATGTCTTCGATCTGCTCGTGTCCCTTCAGACCTGATTTCTTTCGATCAGCGATCACCTCCTCGAGCAGATGAGCGTACTCCGGTTTTTGCGTGGCGGCGTAAACCAGACTTGGATTCGTCGTCGCATCTTGTGGCTTGAATTCCTTCATGGACTCAAAGTCCGCGGTGTCAGCGACAACTTTGGTAAACTTTTTCAGTTGCTCGAGCTGATTCAGTTTCGCTCCAGTCTTTTTGTCTTCAGCAATGGCAGTGCTCATAATAAATTCTCTGTTTGGACTTCGTCTGAAACGTACGCCTCGATCAAAGAATCGACAACGATAAAGTCTATCTACTGCCCCTCGCGTGACTTTGACGGCGCAAGCAAAACCGTATGCCGGGTGAGTTACGCAGAAACGGCAGGCCGCACATCGGCCGCGCGCTTTGAGCCAAGCGCAGCTTTGACGAAATTATTTCCAATCTCCCACATCGGTCCCGGAAATTTGCGGCATTCGGTGAGCACGTCGTCCAGGGCGTTCACGAACATGTCGACTTCTTTTTCGCCAATGATAAGCGGCGGTAAAATTTTCATCACGTCCATGGCATGCCCTGCGACTTGGGTAAGGATGCGATGCTTGCTCAGCATTTGCGTCACGATCATTTGCGCGAACAACACCTTGTCGATCTTGTGCAATAGCTTCCACGCCATCTTCAATTTGAACTCCTGCGGTTCATGAAATTCGATCCCGATCATGAGTCCCTTGCCGCGCACTTCTTTGATGAACGAGTGTTTCGCCCGTAGGGCATCCACTTTTTCCATCAAAAGCGCGCCCATCGTCGCGGAATTCTCAATCAACTTTTCGCCGTCGATTACTTCCAGTGCTGCGAGCCCGCATGCCATCGCCAGATTGTTTCGCCCAAACGTCGTCGAGTGAACGACACAGCGGTCCATGCGCGAAAAAGTTTTCTGGTAAACGTCGCGCTGCGCCACGATCGCGCCGCATGGCACGTAGCCGCCGCTCAATGTTTTTGCCAGTGTGATGATGTCCGGCTCCAGGTTCCAATGTTGAAATCCAAACATTTTTCCCGTGCGACCGAGTCCGGTCTGCACTTCATCAGAAATCAGCAACGTCCCATATTTCCGGCAAAGTTCCTGCGCGCGAATAAAGAAATCGGTCTTGGAAGTTTGACAGCCTTTCCCCTGGACGGTCTCAATTACCAATGCCGCCACATCGCGCGAACACAACTGGCGATCCAGCGCCTCGACATCATCGAGTGGCACACGCGCATCAAATCCCTCCATCAAAGGGCCGAAGCCTTCAGTGAAACTTTCGCATCCCATCAACGATAACGAACCGAGGCTTAGCCCGTGAAACGCGCTTGCAAGCGAAACCACCCGTTTTCTCCCGGTAGCAGCTCGCGCAAACTTCAACGCGCCTTCCATGGCTTCAGTTCCTGAGTTGCAGAAGAACACCGCATTCAAATGGGATGGAGTTCGTTTCGTCAATGCCTCGGCGAGTAACCCGCTCAAAAGCGAGCAATCCATCTGCACCATGTTTGGCAGATCGAGATCGAGGACATCCCGAATCGCTTGTTTCACCACAGGATGATTTCGTCCGATATTGAAAACGCTGTAGCCGCTCAGAAAATCCAGGTACGGCCGATTATCCATGTCATAGAGGTACGCGCCTTCCGCTCGCGCATAGACCTTGTCGAACCCGATTACTCGCTGCGCCTGGACCAGCGTCCGATTTAGGTGCCGCTCGTGGAGTTGATAATTTTCACCCAGTCGCGCCGCGATAATTTCCTTTAGATCAAAAGCCATCCAAGGATGTTCTGCGATTTGCACTTGAAACGCAAATTACGGCTGCCAGTCACGGTAAACAGAAAGCCGCAGGATCATTTCGACCCTGCGGCTTTTGAATTCTTGATCAACCGATCCTTCCCGCGTTGTAGCTAAGAAGGGTCAGTCTAGGTCTTCAACGACTACTCGCTCTACTACCCGTTCCCTTTCGGGTCCGGTGTAGTAAACGCGCACTTTCTGTCCAGCTCGCAGCGGCGCAGTCACGATTTTGCCCGCGCCGTCGACGACTCGCGCGGCGGTGCCCAAAGCAAAACTGACTGGGCCCTGCTCACCCTTGACTACAACAGTTCTACCGGGCTCATATGTGGTCACGGTACCTGCCGTGTACGTTGTGCTCGTTGTCTGTGTTGTCGTTGCTGGTTCCGTTGTTGTTTCGGTTGTTGTTGTGCTCGTCTGCGCAAATGCCACAGGCGCAACTAATGCGCAGGCGAGAGCGATTATTGTTCTTGTCATATATACCTCCCTTATTTGTTTTGATGTTTTCTCTCGAGCGTCATGCTCGGCGACTTGACAGGCATCCCTAGATTATGCCTGTCCATTATTCCTTGGACGAGTGCGAACCGCACGTATTCGAATGGCACACGCTTCCGTCAATCCAACACCACGACGTGATCAACCAGACGCGTGTAGCCGTTGTTGGCGTAGAACACAACCACCCGTGCACCTGGTTTGATCGGGCCGCGTACGGGTCGCCCATACTTATCATATACGAGCCCGGGCCCGAACATATCAAATCGCTCCGGATTCGCACTGTCCGTGCGAATGACCAATGTTCCGGCAGGCTGATAACTGGCCGCCGTGGCCTCCTGAGCCGAAATGATCGGTGCGGTTACTGTTACTCCCTCGACAGTAGTCAGCGGAGTCGTTGTCTGGTGATACCTTGTGCGTGTTGTAATAGTCTGCGCAAACGCCGGCGATGCCATGAGCACGCAAGCGAGAGCGATAATTGCTTTCTTAACCATGGATGCCTCCCTCATGTTCATATTGACACCCAAGGTTCGTAGTTCGAAGACGTGCCGGACGCTTTCAGAATGTGACGATTTGATGAAAATTCTTATTTGAGTGATTGAGCGGTCTTGTGGATTCGTTACCTTGCATCTGTCGATGACCAGCAAGATGCCGACTGCCGAGCCAGCAGTCACCCCAGAACTCGTCAAGCAACACGGACTCACTCCGGAAGAATTCGAGCGCATTAAGAGAATCCTCGGCCGCGAGCCAAATTTCACCGAACTGGGAATTTTCTCGGTGATGTGGAGTGAGCACTGCTCCTACAAGAACTCCAAGAAAGAATTGAAGAAATTTCCGACTACGGGGGCCGGCATACTGGTCAAAGCCGGCGAAGAAAATGCAGGTGTTGTCGATATCGGAGGCGGTTGGGCGATAGCGTTTAAAATGGAAAGCCACAATCATCCGAGCGCGATTGAACCGTTTCAGGGTGCCGCTACCGGGGTTGGCGGGATCATCCGCGATATCTTCACGATGGGTGCGCGCCCGGAATTTTGCCTGAATTCTCTGCGATTCGGACCAATCACGCCGAATTCAAAATCTGAATCTGCCTCAGGAGGACGAAATTCGAAATTGGCCGCCAATCGCCGGTTGTTTACAGGCGTTGTCTCCGGGATCGCGCATTACGGAAATTGTATTGGGATCCCTACGATTGGCGGTGAAATCTATTTCGATGAGAGTTTCGAAGGCAATCCTCTGGTAAATGTTTTTTGTCTCGGCGTATTACGGCATGAACAAGTGGCACGCGGTACTGCAAGCGGCGTTGGCAATCCAGTTTTTTATGTGGGCGCGGAGACGGGGCGCGATGGCCTTGCCGGGGCAGCTTTTGCTTCGCGTGAATTGACCGACCAGTCGCGCGAAGATCGTCCGGCAGTGCAGGTCGGTGATCCGTTTAAGGAGAAACTTTTGCTCGAAGCGTGCCTTGAGCTTTTGAGTCATGACGCCGTTGCCGGCATCCAGGATATGGGCGCTGCCGGTCTAACGTGCTCGACATGTGAAACCGCCAGCCGCGCCGGAAGCGGCATCGAGATTAATCTTGCGAAAGTACCAAAACGCGAGTCCGGGATGACGCCGTACGAGATTTTATTGAGCGAATCGCAGGAACGGATGCTGATCATCGCCAGACGCGGCAAAGAAGACGTGGTCCGCGCAATATTCGAGAAATGGGATGTGCCATGCGTCGAGATCGGACACGTCGCCGACGACGGCATGATGCGTGTCCGCGACAACGGCGCGATTGCCGCTGAAATCCCTGCCAGGCCGCTGGCAGACGAAGCACCTCTTTATTCGAGAGAAGCGAAACCTGTTGCACCCGCAATCGATGATTGCCATCCGACAAACCTCACCGAGATCGATAATCACGAAGCTCTGCGGCAACTATTGCGTGATCCGACCATCGCATCGAAGAATTGGGTATATCGCCAGTACGATCACACGGTACGTACCGGCACGCTCGTGAAGCCCGGTTCGGACGCAGCCGTTTTCTTTGTGCGTTATGCAAACAAAATCCTGGCTGCGACTACTGATTGCAATTCGCTCTATTGCGCGCTGGATTCGCGCCAGGGTGGAAAGATAGCGGTCGCCGAGGCGGCCCGAAATCTCACCTGCTCGGGTGCACGTCCTCTCGCAGTTACCGATAACTTAAATTTCGGCAATCCCTATAAGCCGGAGAACTTTT
>Ga0184605_10000728_pt1 | contig 10037 bp, 11 predicted proteins | sample PLM0_30_coex_FD_132995 | JGI IMG/M metagenome (GOLD analysis project Ga0184605, IMG submission 132995) | Groundwater sediment microbial communities from an aquifer in East River, Colorado, USA - PLM0_30_coex | ecosystem: Environmental > Terrestrial > Soil > Riparian zone | place: USA: East... | reverse complement strand
GTCCGGACTTCAATCAACCTGTTTGCGATCAACCTCTGCGTTGCTCTACTTCCTTCCGCTCTTGTGCCAGTCAGCGAGAAATTGCGCCTGTCCCTTGTCAGTCAATGGATGATTGAATAGCTGATCGATCACCTTAAAGGGCATGGTTGCAATGTCGGCGCCCATGCGCGCTGCCTCAATAACATGAATCGGATGGCGAATGCTGGCGGCAAGCACTTCGGTTTTCCATTCATAGTTCCTGTAGATATCGATGATGTCCTGAAGCAGCACCAGACCATTTTCACCGATGTCGTCGAGCCGGCCAAGAAATGGACTGATGAACGAAGCGCCCGCTTTGGCGGCCATGATCGCCTGGGCAGCCGAGAAGCAAAGCGTGACGTTGACCTTGATGCCTTCGCCCGACAACTGTTTGGTTGCCTTCAATCCCGCGCGCGTCAGCGGACATTTGATCACGACGTTCGGCGCAATCTTCGCGTACTCGCGACCCTGTTGCAGCATGCCGTCCGTTTCTTCGCTGGTGCATTCGGCAGAAACAGGACCGCTAACGATTTTGCAGATCGCCCCGATGTGCTCTTTGAAATCGACGTCGCCCTCTTTGGAAATCAGCGTTGGATTCGTGGTCACTCCGTCAGCGATTCCAAACGCCGCAGCCTCGCGAATCTCATCGAGGTTGGCCGTATCAAGAAAAAACTTCATAAAAACCTCCGTTCAATGAATGCTTAAAGAGTACAGTAACTGCCGCTCACTCGCGAACCACAACCACCACAAGCGGGCTGCCCCGCTTCGCGACCCCGGCTCAGCAGACGCTGTTCTGTAAGATGCCGATTCCGTCTATTTCTACGTCAACCATATCGCCTGACTTCAGCGGTGAAACGCCCGCCGGCGTGCCGGTAACAATCAGATCCCCAGGAAACAGGGTCATCATATCGGCGATGTAGCGAATGAGAAAGGGAACCGAAAACGCCATATCGGCCGTGCGCCCGCTTTGTTTTTCGACGCCATTAACGCGAGTCTTAACCGTTAGGTTCACAGGATCCAACTCAGTTTCAATCCAGGGACCAACCGGGCAAAAGGTGTCGAATGATTTAGCACGCGTGAACTGGACGTCCTTGCGCTGCAAGTCGCGGGCGGTGACGTCATTGACGCAGGTATAACCCAGAACAAAGTTAAGCGGATCGTCGTCAGCCGACAGGTCGTGCGCTTGCTTTCCGATAACCACGCCCAGCTCGCCTTCGTGTTCTACACGCTGCGACGCATCGGGCAAAACAATACAGTCACCACTTCCTATGACGGCGGAAGGCGCTTTAAGAAAGAGCAGCGGTTCATCCGGCATCTTGTTTCCCAGCTCCGCCGCATGCTCCCGGTAGTTACGCCCAACGCAAACGATTTTTGACGGCGTAACTGGAGCTAAAAACTTTGTTGAGGAAACAGAAATTGACTGTAAGCGTTCAGAGTCAGCGGGTTCAAAGTCCTGCCCATCCGCAAGCAGCCACACTTGCTGGTCTTCAATAAAACCTTTGCGTGGGCCTGCAAAACTCTCGTGCTTAACTCGACAAAGTTTCATTCCGCATTATGGCACTACTTCAGAGACCACTTCAGACTCAACACTAACATTCCCCGCTTCGTCAACGGCGGTCAGATAGTAGTAATAGCGTTTTCCCGATTCGACTTTCTCATCCTGGAACGTGGTTCGTGTCAGCAGCGAACCATTGAGTTTTGTCCATTGACCCTTGGGCAGGTCAGGATCGGTTGACCGATAAATGTTGTAGCCAGCCACGTCAGCTTCGGGATTTGCAGGAAAGAATATCGAAAGCCGGCCAGGCGCGGCGGCGACGGTGATTGAAGTCGGGGCAGAGGGCGCAAACACATCCTTAGGCGCAACAGTAATCGAGTTCGAATTCAGACTCTCAACCTGGCCGCCTTCAGTGCCAAGCGAAACTGAACGCACGATGTAGCGATAGGTTTCGCCAAACTTAAAGGTTTGGTCGACGTACCGAGTACCGGCAACAAGCACCGTATTTATCGGAGCAGGACTGACTTCGCTTTCCGATTCGGCAACGCGATAGATGTTGTATCCGAGCAGATTCACGGGCGTCGAGCCATCGATATTTGCAACCGGCGGCTCCCAGGAAATTGTGATAGCGCCTTCACTAATTTCTTTCCCAGTCGCGATCAGTGTAGGTGATTTGGCGACTCGCGCTGCCGGTTCCAGCAAAAGGAAGTTTGAAAACGCTGCGCGCTGGCCAGCTGCATTCACATAGCGCACCGCGTAACGCAGGCGTGTCGGTTCGCCGGAAAGTTCCAAATTGTCCGTGTAGGTCAGCGTGTCGCCTGCGTTTTTGATCTCGTCGTAAGTCACTGAACCAATCAGCGTGGATCTGGCAGCGAATTCTTCTTCCGTTAATGCCAGAGGCGCCCGCGGCTTCTCCGCCAACCGGTAGATATCTATACGGCGAATGCTTTGCACGCTTGGATCCGGCGCGTTGCGGCGCGGCGCCGGCCAAGTGAGGATTACCTGGTTGCCGCGCTGGATGCCCGAAAGGGATTCGGTTCGCTGTTGCACTCGCTCTGTCGGCGGCAAAGGCGGCCGGCGTTTACCGCAGGCAACACCGAAGCTAGTTAGAAGCGCAACCATTAACGTAATTTGAATCCGGGAAATGGTTTTCACAGAATGTAGCGGCTGAGGTCCTGGTCCTTAACAGTTTCTGAGAGCATCGAATCAACATAAGCGGCGTCGATTCGCTGGTTCTTTGGCTCGAGGTCTGGTCCTTCAAAGCTTATCTCTTCCAGCAGCTTTTCCATGATGGTCTGCAAGCGACGCGCGCCAATGTTTTCCGTATTCTCATTCACCCGGGCGGCGAAGTTCGCAATCGAATCGATCGCATCTTCGGTAAAGTCTATATTTACTTCTTCGGTCGCCATCATCGCCTGATACTGTTTTATTAAAGCATTTTTTGGCTCGGTAAGAATGCGCTTGAAGTCTTCGACGGTCAACGATTCCAGCTCGACACGAATTGGGAAGCGCCCCTGCAACTCAGGAATAAGATCCGCGGGCTTGGAAACATGAAAGGCGCCGGCCGCAATGAACAGAATGTGGTCTGTTCTGACCATGCCGTAACGCGAATTGACTGTCGTGCCTTCAACGATTGGCAAAATGTCGCGCTGTACTCCTTCGCGCGAAACATCAGGCCCGTGTCCCGATTCGCGTCCTGCAATTTTATCGATCTCGTCGAGAAAGATTATCCCGGACTGTTCTACGCGTTCGATCGCGGCCCGCGCTACCTGGTCCATATCTACCAGGCGCTCTTCCTCTTCGGCCATCAAATGCTCGATGGCCTCGTCAACTGTCATTTTGCGGTTTTTGGTGCGACCCTGGAAGAGATTGCCCAACATATCTTTCATGTTGATTCCCATCTCTTCGACTCCTTGCGGACCGGCAAGTTCGATAACCGGAAAGTTCTTTTCGCGTATCTCCACTTCCACGAGTCGATTGTCCAGTTTACCTTCCCGTAATTGTGCTCGTAGTTTTTCTCGCGTCCGCTGAAATTGTTCGTCGCGGGAGGGGTCATTTAACTCCAAGTGCGATGGTTGTTCGTCGCTAACGCTGGGATCAAATTCATAAAGATTCGAAGGAGAAGACCGCGTCGGTGGCAGCAACAGATCCAGGAGTTGCTCTTCTACATTCAGCTCGGCCTTTTCGGCAACTTCATCGATCTTTTCCTGACGAATCATATCGACGGCGATTTCCGTCAAGTCGCGGATCATGCTTTCCACATCCCGTCCGACATAACCAACCTCGGTGAATTTCGAGGCTTCAACTTTGAGAAATGGTGAGTTGGACATGCGGGCGAGCCGGCGAGCGATTTCTGTTTTACCAACACCAGTCGAGCCAATCATGATCATGTTCTTGGGCATTACATCCACCGCCATTTCGGGCGGCAGCTTTTGGCGCCGAATACGATTTCGCAGCGCAATCGCTACTGCGCGTTTCGCGTTGCGCTGGCCGACGACATGTTTATCCAGCTCGGCAACGATCTGACGAGGCGTCATGTCATCGAGCCGAACTTCTTCGTCCACTTCACCTTCAAGATAAATAACCATTATTGCCTTACTTTCGTAACTAACTGCACGGCTGCACGGCGCTACACTTTCTTACAATTCCTCAACAACTATATTTTGATTTGAATAGATACAGATTTCACCCGCAATGCCGAGCGCTTCGACTGCGATTTGGCGTGCCGAAAGTTCGGTGTGTTTTGCGAGTGCGCGCGCAGCGGCCAGCGCATATGAACCTCCCGAACCAATCGCCAGCACACCGTCGTCAGGCGCGATCACGTCGCCATTGCCCGAGAGAAGAAAAGAAGTTTTGCTGTCGGCGACGACCAGCAGAGCTTCCAAATGGCGAAGAGCTTTATCGGTGCGCCATTCTTTACTGAGTTCGATAGACGCTCGCTCCAGATTTCCGTGGTATTGCTCGAGCTTGCTTTCGAAACGCGTCAGCAGCGCAAAAGCGTCGGCGGTTGAACCGGCAAACCCTGCCAGGATGCTGTCGTTGTACAGCCGGCGAACTTTCTTCGCGCTGCTTTTCATAATGGTTTCGCCCAGCGTTACCTGGCCGTCACCGGCGAGTGCAACTCGTCCTCCTTTGCGAACCAGCAGCACCGTAGTACTGCGAATGCGGGGATTTTGGGATGGCATTTTTGGCAAAGGTCACTATAGGAAGTCGCTCGAACGCAAGTCAAGCAAGCAGCTAACCAGGAACGCTCGCAGTAAGATCCTTTCATGGTTTTAGGCTATGATAGTTTCCGTAATGCGTTACGAACCCCAGTTAGATCAACAGCGACCGCGCATTGGCATAACGATGCGTCTGGAATTGAATACGGATCGGTTTTACCTGGCCCGCCATTACAGCGAAGCGATCGAAGCGGTCGGCGCTGCACCGGTGCACATCAGTTTGATTCCGCAGCCTCAATACATATCAGCCATCGTGGACTCGCTCGACGGAGTTCTGCTACCGGGAAGCGATTCCGACGTAGACCCGTTGCGTTATGGAGCGCAACCGCGTCCGCAACTCGGAAACGTTGTGCCGGTAAAGGATGAAACGGATCTTCTAGTACTTGAAGAAATCGAGCGACGCAATCTTCCGCTGTTGGCGATTTGCTTTGGCATGCAAATCTTGAATGTGTTTCGCGGCGGTACGCTGATTCAGGACATAGCGACGCAATTACCCAACGCGATCAAGCATGAGCAGGGACCGCCCCGCGACCGTCCTTCGCACACGGTCTCGTTGGACAAAAATAGTTTACTTGCTGCACTGGCGAAAGATCAGCGAGCGGTAGTTAACAGCCATCATCATCAGGCGATTGAAAGTGTCGGCAACGACTTGAAGGCAACGGCTTGGGCGTCTGACGGGCTGATTGAAGCAGTAGAAGATACCAGGCCGAATCGCTTCGCTGTTGGCGTGCAATGGCATCCTGAGCTGGGCTGGGAAAAGGACGAGCTTTCGCAAGAGCTTTTCGCTCAGTTTGTGCAAGCTTGTGCGCCTTACCGCTCCAGGACCGACGATTCGCTCGTGGCTACACAAAGCTGACCTTGGATGGATCTTCAAGAGTTATCACTGGCTGAGCGCGTGGCAATCGTCACCGGAGGTTCGAGAGGAATTGGCCGCGCTACGGTTCTATTACTCGCGAAGCTCGGCGCAAATGTTGTTGTAAATTACGCGACAGACCAAGCGTCCGCAGCTCAGGTTGTCGCTGCCGTCAATAAAGCGGGCAGCGAAGCGTTCTCATTCAAAGCGGACATCGCAAGGCTCGACGAAGCGGAACGTTTGCTCAAGGCAACCATCGAACGCTTCGGGCACTTTGATATCCTCGTCTGCAATGCAGGTATCTGGGAAGGCGCAGCGGTAGAGCATCTATCAGAAGAAATGTGGGACAGAACTATGCTCGTAAACCTAAAAGGCACCTGGACCGTATGTCGCGCTGCTGTTCCCATCTTTAAAGAACAGAGATCCGGCAAGATCGTTATAGTCAGTTCAACAGCCGGACAACGTGGAGAGGTCAACTACTCTAATTATGCCGCATCAAAAGGTGGCTTGATTGCCTTCACTAAATCGCTGGCAAGTGAGTTGGCAGGGTGGCAAATCAATGTTAACGCGGTTGCTCCAGGTTGGGTGGATACGCAAATGACGGCGGACGCTCTTGGTAGTCTCGACCAGCGGCAAGCGATAGCCGCTGGTATCCCAATCGGGGCCATAGCAACTCCTGAAGACGTCGCCGGCCCTATCGCTTTCCTATGCACGGGTTGGGCACGGCACATAACCGGAGAAATTGTGAACGTGAACGGCGGCGCGGTGCTGTGCGGCTAACGTTGATGTGTTACTTGAACTTTTAGTACAGGTCAATTCAACCAGGACTCAATGGCTCGCAAACATGTCCGGCTCGGTATTGAGAAACTACTTGAAGATGGGGATCATCTTGTTCGAGGTGCTCGGCTCGGCCTCGTTTGCAACCAGGCCTCAGTTAATCACCAGTTGCATCATGTTGCCGACCTTCTGAAAGAGCATCCAGCAGCAGAGTTGCGCGCATTGTTTGGTCCGCAACATGGGATACGCGGTGACGTTCAAGACAACATGATTGAGACCGAGCACGCGATCGATCGCGACACGGGACTGCCCATTTATTCTCTTTACAGCGAAACGCGCGAGCCAACGGAAAGTATGTTTCGCGACCTTGACCTGCTGATTTTTGACATGCAAGACGTCGGCTGCCGCATCTATACTTTTGCCTACACGATGGCCAATTGCATGGTCGCTGCGCGCAAGTTTGCCAAGAAGGTCATTGTTTGCGAGCGGCCAAATCCAATCAATGGCAGGGACGTGGCTGGCAATGTGCTCGAAAAAGGGCACGAGTCTTTTGTGGGCCAATATCCAATTCCCACACGTCATGGCATGACTCTCGGCGAGTTAGCGAGAATGTTCAATGAGCATTTCGAGATCAAGTGTGAGCTCGAGGTCGTGCAGATGGACGGCTGGGATCGCAACTGCTGGCACGACGAAACCGATGCGCCTTGGGTGATGCCTTCACCGAACATGCCGACTATCGAGGCCGCGACGGTCTTTCCCGGCACGGTGCATTTTGAAGGCACGCAGCTGTCTGAGGGCAGGGGAACGACCCGGCCATTTGAACTCGTTGGGGCGCCTTACATCGTTTCAGAAGAATTTGCGGCGGCTCTTAACAACGCGCGTTTGCCCGGCGTTTATTTTCGCAGTTGCATCTTTCGACCGACCTTTCAGAAGCACGCCGGCATCAGTTGTGGTGGCGTGCAGCTTCACGTCATAGATCGAGACAACTTTGAACCGGTGACAACCGGTCTTACCATGGTCAAGGTCGCACATGATTTGTATCCCGGACAGTTTAGTTGGAAGGAACCACCGTACGAATACGTTTATGACCGAAACCCTTTCGACGTCATTGCCGGCACAATAAAGGTCCGTGAAGCAATCGAAGAGGGAAGCACAATTAGTGAGCTACAAGAGAGATGGAAACCAGGATTAAGCGAGTTTAAGAAACTACGTGAAGAGTTCTTATTATACTAGCGCGAGTTAATGTGCGTTGTTAAAGGTCGGCGCGCCGATCGTTAAAGTCTCAAGTGAACTGCCCGGCCAATATACGCCCACGAGATTCTAGTAAGAGTTGAACTGAAACTTTAACCAGGATTCTTCGCAATGAGTCTCGAACTACAAACTTCTTTGGAGGACGAACTTGAGCAGGGCTGAAATTGAACAACTAAACCACGAGACGGCGCCTGTGCGCGCCTGGCTGATGGGACTAGCTGCCTGGCTAGTGCCAGGCCTCGGGCATTTGTTGCAAGGCCGATGGGTACGCGCACTACTTTTGGGAGGCGCCGTTTGGCTTTGCTTCCTCGGCGGACTTTGGATGGGTGGTCATTTATTCAGTGTGGGTGGCAACGAACAGGGCTTATCTGCGCTGCTCCAATTGCCGCCAATGATTGCGAATCTCGGTTCCGGCGTCCTTTACATCGTTTCCTGGTTCTTCGGAGCCGGCTTTGCTGATGATCCGGCGCATGCAGCCCGCGCAACCTACGAATATGGAAATACTTTTCTCCTGATTGCCGGTCTCTTGAATTATCTGGCGATGCTGGACGCCTTTGATATTTCGGCAGGGAGGAAGGCGTGAGACACTTTTTGGTAATGACGGCATTCGCAGTGGTTGCTGCAGTAGTGTTCGGCACGGTGGCTAAGGATACGACGCACGACCGAGTCGCTTACGGACTTAAAGTATTTCTTGAATTCATGGCGATCGGGATGTTGCTAAGTTGGATACTTTATTTCCTGCCTTTTTAATGCTTCGTAATTCAAGTAAGGGCACCAATGGCGATTGTCGAAACTGAGGCGCTGGTCCTGCGGACTTATAACTTTGCGGAGGCCGACAAGATTGTCGTTTCTTTGACGCACGCTGCCGGCGTTGTTCGTGGTGTTGCGAAAGGTTGCCGAAAATTGAAGAGCAGATTTGGCTCCGCCCTTGAGCCCTTTACGTTAAGCAGGTTTACCTATTATGAAAAAGAAAATCAGGAACTCGTCTCGTTGCGCCAGGCAGAGATCGTGAAATCGCATTTCGCTCTTTCCAGCCAGCCTGAAACCTTAACCGGTCTGGCATATATGAGTGATTTAATAATTGAGTTTTCTCCGCCACATGAATCCAACGACAACCTCTATCGTATGGTCAAAGCCTGTTTGGATGCGCTGTCTCAATCGCCCGCGGACTTGCAACTGATCCTACGCTACTTTGAGATTTGGCTCCTAAAACTTCAAGGCTATCTTCCCGATGTTCGCTATTGCGGCCAGTGCCATCAGGAATTCAACGATACGAGCGGCGCTTTTCTAAATTTCGATCTGCTGTTGCGTTGCCGTCGTTGCAGTCAGGGCCAGGGCAGTTCGCTCTCAAGGAAACTGCAAGCGCAATTGCGCGCTACCCAGAAACTTGCGCCGCAATCATTTGTTCACGCATCACATGAGGTGACGGAAACCGTAATTTGCGAATTTGCCGAGTTCACTCACCAACTGATTGGTCGTGTGCTGGAAAGGCAGCCTCGACTTCGTTCAACTTTTCAAGGACCTATCGCCTCTTAATTACCCCTCTTCCATAAATGACCGCCCGAAAGCTAATCCTGAAGTACCTCGTCTTTGAGGCAATGCCTTATGTATTGCTGTCAGCAGTCCTGCTGACGGCGATTCTTTTCACGCAACAAGCTGGAAGGTTCGCGGAACTCGCAGCCTACGCGGATTTGCCATTGAATCTTGTCGCCGAGATTGCCGCCGCTTTGCTGCCAAATGTCCTGGTTCTGACATTGCCAGTCGCAGTTCTGGCGGGCGTTGTAATCGCCTTTTCGCGCATGGGCAGCGATAGCGAGATTGTCGCCATACGCGCAGCGGGTGTCGGTAGTTGGACATTGCTATGGCCGGCATTGCTGATCGGGGCGGTCGCTTCAGCCGGAGCGGCGTACCTGCACATGAAGGAAGCGCCGGAAGCTGCGCGAGATCTGCGGCGAGTCGCTGTCGAGGGGGCTCTTAAAAAACTTGAGTCGCCGGTTGAACCTCGCACTTTCAACACCGAAATTCCCGGCTACGTTATCTACGTTAGAGATGGCGACATGGCGCAAGGCACATGGGGTCGTGTATTCATTTATGCGCAACAGTCAGATGGTTCCACGCGGATTGTGACGGCGAGACAGGGCCGAATAGATTCCTCGGCCGACAAATCAGAACTGGTTTTGAGCGACGCAGTTGCATTGAAACTGCCGCGACCAGAAAGTAACGAACGTTCATATGTGGTTGAACATCTCGATCAGTTGCGCTTGGCAGTCAACACCGGTCGCGCCGCATTGCTCGAGGGGCTTAGCGCTAAAGAAATTCAGTCCGAAGAGATGGGCTGGAAGGATATTAACCAACAAATTCATTCGGGTTCCATCAATGAAAGAAGGGAAGGGGAGAGAACCTTACATCGCCGGCTGGCGCT
>Ga0184605_10000727_pt1 | contig 10054 bp, 10 predicted proteins | sample PLM0_30_coex_FD_132995 | JGI IMG/M metagenome (GOLD analysis project Ga0184605, IMG submission 132995) | Groundwater sediment microbial communities from an aquifer in East River, Colorado, USA - PLM0_30_coex | ecosystem: Environmental > Terrestrial > Soil > Riparian zone | place: USA: East... | reverse complement strand
TCGAAGATTGCGTCGTGCTGGACGAATGTCTGGAACAATTTCCCGATAACCGCGAGCGCGTTTTCGCTGAATATTTTCGCCTCCGCAAAGAAAACGCCGATGCACTTGCTGATCTTGCGATTGGCAATTTCATCGAGATGCGCGACAAAACTGCGTCGAAAACCTTTCGCGCAAAAAAGAAGCTCGATCATCTGCTCGAAGCAGCGCTGCCGGGAACTTATCTCCCGCTTTATACGATGGTTACCTTTACCCGAATGCCCTACGCAATGGCAGCGAAACGCGCTCGGTTACAAGACCTGTTGGTTTACGCGAGCTTGACTCTTATTATCACGATTCTCGTTGGCGCGATGGTTTGGTTTATCGCGCTGTAAACCCTTCATGCGAATGCGATCTGATTTGAATTGCAGCAAATCAAGCGCGGTTCCTTTCGTCCTCTGATGCATTCAGAAGGCCGTCTGTGTCTCTCCTCGTAATCATCTATCTCTTTCTCCCTTAAACCGCGTCGTCCGAGTCTCTGCTGAGATGGTTTGCTTGTACTCCAACTGTTAACGCGCGCGCGGTGTTGGTTCGCTTAGTTGGGCGTTGACGCAATCGTGTGGCGTGTGAATTTGATTAACCTCTCGGGCACATTTAACCGAAACATCAACACCCGAGAAAAAAATATGAGTGATACATACGTTCCACTGATTAGCTCCGGCGTTGCCGGGCCGCTTGGCGTTGTGCATCTTCCGAGGCTTTGGCAGAAGGTCTCTCTGGAGGAGAACGGTAAACTTGCTACCGGTTATCCTGGTGTTGGCAAAGGTTTCGATGCGATGACGCTTGCCGCGCTCGGACTCGAAGAGCAGGCGGTGAGAGATTACATCAAAAAAAATAAGCCGACGTATCCGCAGTTCGAAGCGTGGGTGAAGAAGAACGCCAAATCGCTAAGTCGAGACGCGATCGAAAGACACAACGCTGCGGTTCGCGGTTACAATCACGACGACGAAACGCGGAAGCGCATTCTGAGTGCCTGTGGCATTGGCGACGATGCTGCGGCTCCGAAAGACGCAGTGAACCTGAACAATCTCGACGACTGGTACGAGTTTCATCAGCAGGTGCTCAAATAGTTGAAAGCGTGGAAGATTAAAGCGGTGGCGAGGCTCACTAGCGTCAGCGGCGGATTTTCGCGGATTAGAGAGAACAATCTGGAAACCAGGAAATCAGAAACTTTCCGAATCCGTGTTTATCTGTGTCGATCTGTGGCTAGGATTTATGCCTTCCCATGATCACGGCATTCCACAAGACGGCTGAAACTTTTGCGGCCGGAGCGAAAACTTTAGCGCAACAATACTTCGTTTCGCCCGAAGTGTTCGCAGAAGAGCAAGACAGAATTTTCTCGAAGCAATGGGTATTGGTGGGACATCAGAGTCAGCTTGCTGAAGCGGGCGATTATTTCGTCGCGAATGTCGCGAGCGAATCATTGATCATCGTTCGTGATAAATGCGGAAAATTGCATGGCTTCTACAACGTGTGCCGTCACCGTGGCACCCGGCTTCGAGAAGACAGAAACGGACATTTGTCCGCGATTCAGTGTCCGTATCACGCGTGGACGTACGGGTTGGACGGGCGATTGATCGGCGCGCCGCACATGGATCAGGTACCGGGTTTTGACAAGGCGGATTATTCGTTGTACGCCGCGAACCTCGCGTTGTGGGAAGGATTCATCTTTGTGAATCTCAACGAGACCTCGACACAACGAGGCGGCTACGTGTCACTGGAGAAATGGTTTGCGACGTTGGCGGGAAAATTTTCTCACTGGAGCCTGCCGAAACTGCGTGCGGCGAAACGAATTGAGTACGACGTAAAAGCCAATTGGAAGCTGATGTTTGAGAATTATTCAGAGTGTTATCACTGCCCGGGCGTGCATCCGATGCTTTCTAAAGTTTCGCCCTACGATTCGGCCGAGAACGATCTGACCGAAGGGCCGTTTCTCGGCGGGTTCATGAAGATCAATAAAGGCGCCGGCCTGACGATGAGCGGCCAAGCGTGCGCGTTGCCGGTCGGGAAGATCGAGAATCTCCAGGAGGTTTTCTATTATTCCATTTTCCCGAACATCCTCCTCTCTTTACATCCGGAATACGTGATGGTGCATCAGCTCTTGCCGCAGTCGCCGGAACGGACATTAATCTTGTGCGATTGGTTGTTCCACCCTGAGGCGTTTGAGCGCGAAGATTTCAACCCGGATGACGCCATTCAGTTTTGGGACGTGGTGAACAGACAGGACTGGCACGTGTGCGAATTGAGCCAGCAAGGCATTGCCTCGCGCGCCTATGAGCCGGGTCCGTACTCGGCGCGGGAAAGCATTCCGGCGGCCTGGGATGAATATTACTTGGCGCAGATGAGCTGAGTTTTATCCATAGATTTTCCGGACCGAACTTCCTCACAGACCTTCAGCGACTGACTCCAATTAGTCTGCGGACTTCTTCGGCAGTCGAGCCAGCCGCATTACAGGTTCGCGAGGATTTTCGTGGCGATCGATTTTTCCGGGTCGCGAACCACGTCAGCAGGAAGGGCCGTGGATTCCAATCGTGACAAGGATGTTGCCCTTGAGGACATGCAACATTGCCATGCCGGTCTCGTTGGGGCAGAACATGGCTTTATCGCCTAGACCGTTCACCGGCGTCGATTTCCTGCCATCGGCGGGTAGAATGGAAAACATCGTTGCGGCAAGCCCCGGTTTGCCAGCGTAGAGGACATCGAAGATGAGCGCCTTATCGCCTTTGATTGCATGATAACTCCATTCCGAATCGTAGTAGCCGTCGGTACCGTTCTGGTTGCGGCCCTTGGCGTCTTTAACCGTCACTCCCAGAATTTTCTCAGCATCGGACTTGGTGACGACTTTCGGAACGTCGATTTTGTCGCCGGCCACAGCGGAGGGAACGCCGGCGCAAACAACGATCGAAACGGCGAAGCGAACCAGTGTTCTTCTCACAAAATCGTCTCCGTGAAGTTCGAGACGAAGCATGCCGGGTTCACAGCACCAGATCAATCTTCAATTATACGCGATCGAAGAATCGCACTTTGTGATCAAGAATCTAACATCTAGTATCCAGCATCAGGAACCATGCCGCCGCCGCTTACGTACGCCAGTTACCTCGATCTAGAGAAACTGCTTTCGCTTCAGAAACCGCGTTCCAGTCCGCCGGAACACGATGAGACGCTGTTCATCATCATCCATCAAACGTATGAGCTCTGGTTCAAGCAGTTGCTGCACGAGTTTGAAAAGATAAAGCGAGATTTTTCCGCGGGCGACTTGTTCGGAGCGATTCACACGTTTAAGCGCGTCCGCACAATCATGAAGGTGTTGGTGGCGCAGGTGGACATCCTGGAAACAATGACGCCATCGTCATTCTCAAGTTTTCGCGATCGGCTGGAGACAGCGTCTGGATTTCAATCCGTCCAGTTTCGGGAAATTGAATTCGCGCTTGGATACAAGCGGGCATCGACAGTCGCGTACCTCAAGCCGGATTTCCCTGGCTACGATCGGCTACAAAAATTGCTCAACGAGCGCAGCCTGGTCGATCATTTCTACGATTTTCTTGCCACCCGTGGCGCACAGATTCCCGGCGATTTGAGAAATCGCGACGTTACGCAGCCAAATGGCCCAGATGAGCGTGTGCAGAAGGAAATGCTTCGGCTCTACAAGCAGTCGCCTGAATGCTCGATCCTGTTCGAATTGATGACCGATTTCGATGAGGGGTTGCAGGAATGGCGCTACCGGCACATCAAGCTGGTTGAGCGAACGATCGGAGCGAAGAAGGGCACCGGCGGATCGCCGGGCGTGCCGTTTCTGAAAGAGTCATTGTTTAGGCCCGTGTTCCATGATCTCTGGGCCATCAGACACGAACTGTGACGCGGTCAAAACGCCCAACGCTCAACGTCCAACGCCCAACGTTGAAGTCAGAGCCGGAGAAATTCGCGGGCGGTGCCAGAAAGCACGTAGCCTTTCTCTTCGGCGGAAAGTTTCATCGATTCGACGAGCCGCCCCGGGTTCGTTTCGCCCAGAGGGAAAGGATAATCGGAGCCGAGTGCCACGCGTTGCGCGCCGAATAATTTAAGCAACATCTTGAGCGCGTCTGCGTCGTGGACCAGGGAATCCACATAAAAACGCGCGGGAATGGAGCCGCCGCGATCGTCGTCGCGAGCAAGATACTCTCTCGGATTTGTGCCGTTATGCGTCGCGACCAAATCCGGGCGCACATGGAAGGCGTGCTCGATCCGGCCAATTGTAAATGGAAATGCGCCTCCGCCGTGTGCAAAAGCGACGCGCAACTTAGGGAAACGCTCAAACACACCGCCGAAAATCATCGAGCAGATTGCCAGCGATGTCTCGGCCGGCATTCCGACGAGCCACGGCAGCCAGTATTTCGGCATCCGGTCTTTTCCCATCATATCCCAGGGATGAACGAAAATTGCTGCCCCTAGGTCCTCCGCTGTTTTCCAAACGACGTCGAGCGCGGAATGATCAAGATTGCGGCAGTCCGCGCCGTGGCAATGGTCGTTTGCGTCAATGTGAGTCCCGATTTCGACTCCGCGCAGCTGGAGCTCGCGAACGCAACGCGTCAATTCCTGCGCGGCAAGATCGACATCCTGCAACGGGATGGTACCGAGACCAACAAAGCGCGACGGGTATCGCTGAACGATTTCCGCGATGTGGTCGTTTAGCAGCCGGCAGAGATCGAGCGCATCCTGCGGTTTTGCCCAATAGCTGAACATCACCGGAACCGTAGAGAGCACCTGGATAGAAACGCCGCTGCTGTCCATCTGCTCAATCCGGCGCTCCGGGTCCCACACGTTATCGTTGATCTCGCGAAAGACGCGGTCACCGATCATCATCCGCGCCGAGCAGGGGTCCGAGTGCTCCAATCTAACGAATCCCGGGTAGCCGTATTTTTGATCCAGATCCGGCCAGTCGCGCGGCAAAATGTGAGTGTGCAGGTCGATCTTCATTCAAAATAACCAAATCGGACGGCGTCTGACACAGACGCCCTACAATGACGTCATCGGCTGCGGCTTTTGAACTTTCGCTCCGCATTTTTTGCAAGTGCGGCGCGCATCGTCATTCCAGAAATCGAGCATCGCCTGGCTGAAATGTTCGACGATGTCCGCGCAATCAAAATGAATGTCTTCCACCAGCGCTCCGCAATTTTCGCAGTAGAAGATGACGTGTTCTTTTTCTCCGGGCGGACGGCGCCGCTCGACCACCACACCGATCGTGTCCGGCGGCCGCTGCGGCGAGTGCGGAACATTTGGCGGGATGAAGAACGTTTCCCCTTCCCTGACGATATGATCCACAATGCGATCGCCTTCGCGGACGCGCACCTTAATATCTCCTTTGAGCTGGTAGAAGTACTCCTCCGAATCGACGAGATGAAAATCGTTCCGCGCATTCGGGCCCTTGATGACCATCACGAAAAAATCGCGTCCGTCGTACAAATAACGGTTGCTCACTGGCGGTTGAAATTTGTCGGCGTTTTCTTCGATCCACTGTTTTAGATCAATGGGCGGTGGCACAGTCGTCATGGCGAAGAGCGTATTTGGGACGGCGCGCAGCGTCAAACCGATGCCTAACTCCATTTGTATTCGAGACGGCCGCGAGGCCGGTTAGAATCGACTTTAGAGTTGAAGTGCTCTGATGAACTCCGCATAAGTATCCCCTTCCATGAATCCGCGCCGTTTATTCCAGACTGCAGCCGCCACGCTTCTTGCACTCCTCATATGCAGTTGCGAGGAGTATCCCCCTTATGCGACTGGGATGTATCCCCGGGCCGCTCCAGCAGGTTGGTGGAATGACGAGGACGCCTCTGGTTCGGCCAAAATTGTTGTCCATATCGGCGAACAGAAAGGTTACTTTTACAAGGGCAAACGCCTGGTTGGCGAAACGACCGTCTCCACCGGCAAACCTGGGTTTGGTACTCCGCCCGGTCACTACACGGTGCTTTCGAAAGACGCAGGCCACGTCTCTACTGTGTTCGGCGATTACGTGGATGATTACGGGAACGTCGTCAGATCAAACATCGATTCGCGAAAAGATGCTCGTCCCAAGGGCAGCCATTTTGATGGCGCCCGGATGCCGTATGCCATGTTCTTCCGAGGCGGCTACGCGATGCATCAAGGCTACGTTCCGCCTTTTGCCGCGTCGCATGGTTGCATCCGCTTGCCAGGACAAATGGCCATACGGTTTTTCGAAAACGCGACCGTAGGAACGCCGGTCACGGTAACAGAATAAAATCCTGCCTGCACTTCGGTCGGGACTGACTTGCCTCACTCGCATGGAGGGTTTTGTGCTAGAATTATCCCACGGCATGAAGGGAAGTATTATCGATGATCAACGCACCAGCGCGGTGCAATTGAGCGCTGACGAACTGCAACGCTACTCGCGTCATCTTATCATGCCCGAAGTCACGCGAGAAGGGCAGCGCCGGCTAAAAGCTGCACGCGTTTTGTGCATTGGCGCCGGCGGACTCGGATCGCCCGCCGCGCTTTATCTTGCGGCAGCCGGCGTGGGAGCAATTGGTATTGTCGATTTTGACGACGTCGACCTTTCAAATCTGCAGCGGCAAATTCTTCACGGAACAAAGGACGTCGGCCGCGGCAAACTGGAATCGGCGCAGGACCGGCTGCGCGACATGAATCCGGAGATTGAGATCAAACTTCATCAATGCCGTTTCTCCAGCGAAAATGCTTCGGAAATTGTGTCGAAATACGACGTCGTCGTCGATGGGTCAGATAATTTCGCGACGCGTTACCTCTCCAATGACGTCTGCGTTTTCGCGCAAAAGCCAAATGTGTACGGCTCGGTTTTCCGGTTCGAGGGACAAACGACTGTGTTCGCGCCACATCTGGGTGGTCCTTGCTACCGGTGCCTTTTTCCGGAACCGCCTCCACCGGATTCGGTCCCGAACTGCGCGCAAGCGGGCGTGCTGGGCGTTTTGCCGGGAATCATCGGCATGTTGCAGACGATCGAGACCATCAAGCTGATTGTCGGCATCGGAGAGTCCTTGATTGGAAGGCTCCTTCACTTCGACGCGCTGAAGGTCAAATTTCGAGAACTCAACTTGCGGCGCGATCGCCAGTGTCCCGTTTGCGGCGACAATCCAACAATCTTTTCGCCGATTGACTATGAACAGTTTTGCGGCATGCAAAACGAGGTAGAAGCAATTCCTGCGATCTCCACACACGAGTTGAAGCGGAAGATGGATACGCGCGAAGCATTCGAGCTAATCGATGTGCGTCAGCCATTCGAATACGAAATCGCGCGGATCGACGGAGCGAAGTTAATCCCGCTGGGAGAAATCGCTGAGCGGACAGATGAGCTGCAACGCGAGCAATTGATCATTGTCCATTGCCATAGTGGCGCGCGGAGCGCTCAGGCGGTACAACTGCTGCAGCAGCGCGGTTTTCGGAACGTTTATAATCTCGAGGGTGGGATCGATGCGTGGTCGGACCAGATAGATCCCGCCGTGCCGAAATATTGACCCTCAGTGCGACCACCGCCGTTGTTAACAGGATTACTTTAGTACATCAGTTAGTTGTTTAGCGCTGGGAACATCAGTCCACTGAGCCAGCAGTTTCCCGTCTCGCGCGAACACAAGAACCCGAAAGCTCGCTGCTGCGCGCGGGTCATCGAGTTGCGATGACGCGGTTCCATCGAAATCCATTACGGTGAAGATATCTTTCCGCGCATCACGCGAAATCTTGTTCGCGTCATACCGGCTCTGAAGCCGCGTCGCCGCTTCATTAACCCGGCGCTTCACCAGCGCCGTTATAACCTTGCGCCCGATCGCAGTATGTTTGCTGGTGAAGCGGATAACTGTGATCATCCTGTAATTCGGATTGCCCAGACAATAATCGGGCACACGGTCCCCCACCGCGCGCACTTTCTCCCTATCGGCGGTTGTGGTCAGCACCAGGACAGTCACGTGTCCATCCGCAGTGGAAAGCTTGTTGCCATCAATATCGACAAAACTGAGCGAATGGTTCGCTTCACTTGAAAGCGCCCCGCGCAGAAGCGTAGCGGCAAGAAGAGGCGCTATCGCTGCGACGAAAAAGAATTGAAGTGCGCGCAGCTTCACAAGTAAGCAAATTGGCGACGATGTGCTGCGCTGACAACCTTCGGTCTGTCTCACCTCGTTTAGTTTCTCCGTTGCGCAGGCCGGCGGTTGTAGCCTTTGCGTGCTTATCGATTGTTTTTATTTGGTTAGTTGGCGGCTGCGATCGCCTGGGGGCTTCGCGCCACGCACAGTTGATGCAGGATGCCGACAACAAGTCAGCTCAAGGCGATTTTGCGCGCGCGATCAACTTGTACGAAGCCGCACTCGACGACGCCGAAAGCGTTCGGAGCGCTGAAATTCACTACAAGCTGGCTCTTCTTTACGACGATAAACTCAATGACCCCGTCGGTGCATTGCACCATTTCAAACGCTACCTCGAATTGAGTCCAAACGGCCCTCACGTAAACGAGGTCAAGAATTCAGTGAAGCATGATGAAATCGCTGCGCTGACCGCGCTCTCTGGAGATTCGGTCCTCACCAGATCCGAAGTAGCGCGGCTGCGGAACGAAAATCTGAATCTTCGCAAGGAGCTTGAAGTGCGCGCAGCATCTTCACGAATCAGCCCGGAGAAATCGCCGGGCATCAAAGCAGGCTCAAAAAAAATTGCCTCAAAGAACGCCAACCGAACGTACGTTGTACAGTCGGGTGACACTCTCTTTTCTATCTCGCGAAAATTTTATAAGTCGCCCAAGCGTTGGAAAGAGATTCTCGAGGCGAACGGAAAAAATATCCGCGACCCGAAAAAGCTCACGGTTGGTGAGACCTTGATTATTCCTTAGGACTTGACTGCTTTAAGCAGTCAAGTTTCAGGAATTGTTTGGCAAGCGGAAAACAACCGGAATCACCGATGCCGGCTACAAAATCACCCCCGTATTCCCAGCAACTCGCGTTGCCACGGAACCAGCAAGATTGTTGCGCGCGCGTGGTCGGCCGCGATCGCCTCGAGCGTGCCACGCGGCGCGACGAATGAGGGCTCCAAGCCGAGTTCCTCAGCTGATTTGTCGCGTCGCCGCCTCAGCTCCTCGGTGCGGCGGACCATCTCAGCAGTTGGTCGAGTTCCGTACCGCCGAGGCAAGACTGGCCAGTCCGATTCAGGCGCCGCCAGCGCCATTTGCGCTGCCTCGCGAAACGCCTGACGTCGCCTGGACGAAAAATGTTTGTAATCAGGCACGCTCCCCGAATCGAAATTCACTGCAGCGTTCACAAGCTTTTCGTTTTGCAAGATGTGAAATGGCGGGCGATCTGCCATTTCCGCTTCTTTTTCGCGCCATTGCCAAAGTGCACGAAGCACTGCCGCGGCGCGCCCTTGAAGCAAGCCTGATCCGCGGACACGCCAAAATTCATCCTGCTTTCTGACACGCGTGACCGCCGCCTGCTCAATTGCGCGTTGACATGATTGCTGCAGCCAATCCCGGCGCTGACAATGATCCAGTTCGGCCTCCAACTTCTCGGCAAGTGGTAACAGATAACGCACATCGTTAATTGCGTATTCCGCCATTCGATCCGGCAAAGGCCGTCTTGCCCAATCCGCCTTCTGTGAACCCTTCGGCAGTTCCAAGCCAAAATACTGCTTTACGAGCGCAGCCAGACTAAACTCGCGAATACCCAGGAGGCGGGCTGCAATCATCGTGTCAAAGATCTTGTGGGCGGTAAAATTCAAGCCGCGTCGCAGCATTCGCAGATCGTAATCGGCGCCGTGCAAAACAGTTTCGATGGCTTCCAGCGCGCGGCGCAATGGCTCCAGATCGAGATTCGCCAGCGGATCGACTATGAACCCGCGAACTTGTAGCCGGGATTGGTGATCCCGGTTTATCTTTGAATCGCTCTGCTCCGTACCGGCATCAACGATGCCGGCTACAGCTGGCACACTGATCTGGAGCAGACACAATTTCTCCCGATACGAATGCAGGCTGTCTGCCTCCGTATCCAGCGCGACGCGATCGGCGGCGTTAATCTTTTTG
>Ga0184605_10000725_pt1 | contig 10059 bp, 8 predicted proteins | sample PLM0_30_coex_FD_132995 | JGI IMG/M metagenome (GOLD analysis project Ga0184605, IMG submission 132995) | Groundwater sediment microbial communities from an aquifer in East River, Colorado, USA - PLM0_30_coex | ecosystem: Environmental > Terrestrial > Soil > Riparian zone | place: USA: East... | reverse complement strand
TGTTCGATGACTCCGTCAAAGGTCTGCATGCCGTCCTGGTCGCCTTGCTCCATGGCATCGATCAGTGACTTCCCTTCCGTTTCCCCCTTCTCGATATATTCCCGCGTTCGCATGGTGGATTTCAGAATCTCGATAGCAGCCACGCGTCCCTTTCCGTCGCCACGGGGAATCAGCCGTTGTGAAACTATGTAACGAAACGACTGCGCAATTCGCGTGCGTATTACCCGCTCCTCGTTCTTGGGAAAAACACCGATGATTCGATCTATGGTTTTTGAAGCATCAATGGTGTGCAAGGTCGATAGAACCAGATGGCCCGTTTCCGCCGCTTCAAGCGCAACTTCAATGGTTTCTCGATCGCGCATTTCCCCGACGAGGATTACCTTTGGCGCCTGGCGCAGAGCCGCACGCAGAGCAATCGAAAAGCTGGGCGTATCTGAATGTAGCTCGCGCTGATGAATAGTCGAGTTTTTATGCGAATGCAAAAACTCGATCGGATCTTCAATAGTAACGATGTGGTAGTACTGCGTATCGTTAATCAGGTCAATTATAGCCGCTAAGGTTGAGCTTTTGCCGCTGCCCGTGGGACCCGTCACAAGCACGATGCCATTCTTAATATCGACAATCTCTTTTAACTGCGGCGGTAAATCAAAGTCATCAAAGGTCGGCGGTTTCGTCGGAATTACTCGCATGACGATGGCATGAGTGCCACGTTGCTTGAAGATGTTTACCCGGAATCGCGCTTCCCCTGACGCACTGAAGGAAAGATCGGCGGAGCCAGTTTTCTCCAAACTTTCGTTGGCGCTTTCATGGTTACCAATTATCAGTTTTGCGATGCCTGCTGTATGGGCAGGTGTGAGCTTCCCCAATTCAGGAATATTGACGGCTAAGAGCTTGCCTGCCAGCTCTATCTGCGGTGGCCGGCCTGGAGAAAAAATCAGATCGCTTACTTTGTCTGAGGTTTTCAGCATTTGCCGCAGCACGGCAATGAAGTTGAGCGGTGAAGCGGCTCCGCTTTGGCTGGGATTTGGATCACTCATTTTTATTTCGAACTTTTCTCCCGTAATCGAGTCAAAACCGTTCAAATGGAAACATTGTCGAAGTAGAGAACCTAAAACTGAAAACTTACATCAAACGGTTGGTAAGCTTCAGACAGAGCAACTGACCCAAGGGAGGTGCGACAGTTGGCAACCTACAAAGATCCGGCTAGATGTTTTGCCCCGCTGGAAGTTCTCGAACGCCTGCTGGAAATTCGTGCTGAAGCCGGATTTTGTCCGACCGTCTATCTTCAATCGCCGGACGACGTGGCCGATTATCTCGACGCATTTGGGTTCGATGTTTATGCCTTTACAGATGTCAAAACCGGGTTCCACTTTGGCGACTATCGCGGTCCACTGGCACCAGGTGGCGACCACGCGCATTGTTCCTCAACGGCACACTAACCAACAAGTTTCTGTTCGGTTTCGCTTTCGCAATTACTCTACCGCCTTAATGACGAAAAAGGTTACGTCATCCGTTGCACCTTGTCTGTCTGTCCAATCAATGACTTCCTTGTGTACAGAGGCAATCAATTCACGCGCAGTTTGATTACGGCTGGCTTTTACTGCACGCGCTAAACGGTCACGACCAAATTCCTCGCCGTGCGAACTCTGCGCTTCTGTCACACCGTCAGTATAAAGCACAAGCATATCGCCGGGCCCAATTGTTAGATAATACTCGTGGTAACGGGTGTCTTTGAACATTCCTAACGGCAGGCTGCCACGCTCGACAAACTGGGATTTTCCGTCATTCGTTAGCAGCAGCGGCGGATTATGGCCTGCATTTGTATACGAGAGCGTGCGGTTCGTAACATCGAGAATTCCGTAGAACGCGGTTACAAACTGGTTTCGGTCAATTGATTCCCAAAGCAGATAGTTCACTTTCGCCATCGACACCTGCGGCGAATAGCCGATGTGGGTTGCAGCGCGCAGGCTGGCTCGCAGGAAGGCCATCAGCAGGGCTGCGGGCACGCCTTTACCCGACACATCCGCGATCACCAGTCCGATCTGATCATCGAAAATCTTCACCCAATCATAATAGTCGCCAGATACTTCTTCAGTGGGAAAGTTGTAGGCGCTGATATCGTACCCTTCCAATTGCGGGTCCTTCGCCGGCAGCAACTCTAACTGCACCTGCCGCGCGACTTCAAGCTGGCCCTCAAGCCGTTTCTTTTCGATCAACTGTTCGTGCAGCATAACCTTCTCAATGATGATTGCGACCTGCGCAGCAAGCAGCATCAAGACTTGCAAATCATCTTCTGAATAAGCATTGAGCTCATCGCTTTCGAGATCGAAAACGCCGATGACTTCGGTGTTGGAAATAATGGGCGCTACCATTTCCGAGCGCGTCTCACTTCGGGCATTGATGTATAGCGGGTCCTTGCGCACATCGGGAGCATTGACGGGTTGGGCAGTCAGAGCCACATGGCCCAACAATCCCTCGCCAATTTTCAAATGCAGGTTGGTCAACTCGTCAATGTCGTAACCACGCACGGCCTCGGTCTGAAATACACAAGGCTCTTCACCTTCGGCGACTTTTGCCTCGTCACACTTAACGACAAAAATGCCGGCTGCATCGTAAGGAATCAACGAATCCAGAGTATCCATCACGAGATTCAGGACTTCCTGAAGGTCAAGTGATTGGCTGATTTTCCGCGTGATGTCGAGCAGCATGCGCAGTTTATCTGTAGTCGTTAGACCGGGCTTTGGCAGCTCTTTGATTTGTTCGCTCATAGATTCAATAGCCTGCAATCAATCATTTTCGCAAGGACAGCCGAAAACAGAATTATACGCGCTTCGGTTGAATAGCAGGAAACTCTGTTGAATCAGCGATAAATCTGCGTAGGCGCACCGCTAAGCTGAAAGTCCGGCTTGATAGAGCCGCCAAAGGCGAGTAACTTTCAGGCGATATTCAACGAGCTCGCGGCTAACTCGAAAATGTTTGGCAATTTCCGACGACCTTTGCCCGCCAAGTACAATTGTGCGTAATGCTGCATAGGGAACCAAAGCAGCTGCACCCGTTGCGTAAGCGGCCTCCTCATCGGCTTTGCGGTAGTCGCGCGCGACAGTGCGTCCATTCTTCTTGGTCGCAAGCACCTTGAGACGACTCGGTTGATGGCCGAGGAAGACGTGCGAAATTTCTTCCATCAGCGTGGCGTTCGTCCTCGCTGGGCCATGATTCGGATTGAGTATGACAATACGCCGGCCGTCAGCCAGGGCATGCGAGCAAGCGCCGCCTGACCATTCTTCAGACGCGGAGCCGAGTAAACGGTCGCGCGTACTTTTACTCAGATTCTTGATTTGAGCAAAGTCCACAACCAATAGGTTTGCAAATTTCGCCAATCGAAATGGATCAAGCGCGGCAGCAGGGCGCACGCCTGCAAAATCACGAAAACCTAAAGCTTGAAGTTCAAATCGTCGCCACTTATCGCCTGGCGGCAAATTCAGCGGAGTCATTTCTACAGTATAGCCCGAGGCTGAGGGAATTAATTAGCGACGCTTTCGCGCCGCTTTGGACTGATTTGTGCGGCTGAACTGGGAATAAGCCACGCGAAACAATTCAGAAAGGGCGTCGGCTGTTTCCGCCGTCAGGTTGCGATCGGCACGCAAGTGGGCCTCGACGATTTCGGGCGTTGACTCATGCGGATAGTAAACGATGGCCTTCGCTTCCTCGCGGCCATCTCGTGTGCCAGTAAGAATTCTCTCCAGTGGAACATCGAGCCAGGAAGTTAGGCGCGCAATGTTATCGGCATCAGGCTTTCCAGTGCCGTTTTCAATACGGGACAAGGTCGATGCGGAAACATTCGTCTCGTCCGCCACATCGCGAAGACTTAATTTCAGCTCTTCGCGGCGCCGGCGAATCGCGCGCCCAAGCTCAGCGGTGTTGATAAGTGACTTTGTAGCTCGTGCCATTTCCTTACCGGTATTCACGGTGACCATATCATAATAGGGTTTTAGAGGCAAGACTTCGTTTTACCTGTGCAACAACGAGCGGAGGGAAACGAGCAGGTAGAGTGAAACCGAGCTTCAATTTTTTCATTATTCAGGGTTGAGTGTGACGTGTAGTCGTCATAGCCAGATCGCGCGCTCGAGGCAAAACGTCGACAGCTTTGGCCAGTTGTTTATCGTCGGTGGTCACAAGTACACGTTCTGCCGTCACACGGCCGTACGCAGCCTGGACCAGGTTGAATCGCAATTGAAGCTCTACGAAGGCGCGATTACGATCCACTAAAGTAGCAAAATTTTTGAAAGCAGGATTCGCGACGACGAATTCCTTAAAAACCCGCATTACTGAATCAGTAACCACAAAGTCGTTAGGTTTCAGTTCGTGGTCAAAGTTAATCGCGCCGCGTACCCGGTAATTGGCAAGGGCCGGGATACGGCCGTTAGCAAGCTCGCGCGCAAACGCGAAGATCGCGGCCGCCAGACGGCGTTGAACGATGGTAATTGTCCGCGGGCCAACTGGTTCGTCGGGAGCGATTCCACCGCCGCCGTAAACCGGCCGGCCGCTGTCTGTTTTCTTTGCCGGCCCCACTAATTTCGCCGTGAGATTATCGTCGCCGCGTTTCGAACCGCCATGAGTGTAGTAGTCGTACAAACCACTATCCGCGTAGTCGCGCTGAATCAAACGGCCCGAAGGCGTGTAGTATTTGGCGGAAGTCAAAGTTAACCCTGCTCCATCATCGAGCGGAATGATGCTTTGCACCAGTCCCTTGCCAAAGCTTGTTTCGCCGACAATCAAGGCCCGGTCGTGATCCTGCATTGCGCCAGCCACAATTTCGGACGCCGATGCCGTGTTTTCGTTAATCAAAATTACGAGTGGAAGCGACTCCGCTGCCGTGTTTGCCGATCTGTAGGTGTTGTCGCGAAGGCCGTTGCGACCTTTCTGCGTCAAAATAAGTTGGCCGGCGGGCAAGAATACTTCGGCAACATGAATGGCCTGATCCAGAAAACCGCCGGGGTTGTTTCGTAAATCGAGAACCAGAGAATTCATACCGTGCGCGTGCAATTGGTCGAGCGCGTTCTGCAGCTCCTCGGTCGTTGAAATATTAAAGCCGCGCGTCATATCAACGTATCCAACACCGGGTCTAATCATGTAAGCATCTGGAATGGAAGGCTGCGGCACTACGTCGCGCGTTATAGCGACTGTATCCAGGCGCCTAACGGCAGCCCTCTCGACCGTCACTTTCACAACCGAGCCGCGCGGTCCACGAATTTTATCGCGCACTTCGAGCGAAGGCTTGCCTGTCATCTTCACGCCGTCAACGGCAACGATCCGGTCGCCGAATCGCAGTCCCGCACGAGCCGCTGGAGAGTTTTCGAACGTCGCAGTAATAAAGGTGTCGCCGTCTGCGCCTAACAAGTAATTTTGGATAGAGGCGCCGATGCCAAAGTATTCGGAACGCTGATCAGTTTTCAGTTCTTCATATTCATCACGGTCATAGTAATTCGAATGCGGATCGAGTGAGCGCAGCATGCCCACTATCGAGGACTTGAAAACCGAGTTGTAATCCAGATTGGAACCTTCGACATATTGACGTTCGATTAGTCTTAACGCCTCGTCGAAATCCTTTTCGATTATGGCAGTCTTATCTGCCGCGACGCGGGCATTTCGGCGAGTTGAGGAACCGGTTGCCCTCGCGGCGGAGCCATTGGTGGACGAAGAGTGTGGTCTTTGCTGGCCCAAACAAATATTGAACACGGCGGCAACGACCAGAATCGCAACCAGCCTGGGTGTGAGTTTTTTGGTCACTGGAAAAGCCTCTGCTCGTTCGAGCATCTCGGTTAGTGCTACCGCGCAGACTCAATTCTGGCGTGCGGCGGACAAATACTAGCGAATGATAAATTGCCGGGCAAGCGAAGGCGCATAGTACGCTGCCTGAAGGTCAAGTCTTGAACTATTACCGTTGTTCGTTGTGATTCTAACTTGACTGCTATTTGAATGCATCTTTAGAATGAACTTATTGAATGTCAAAAGCGTATTATAGAAAATTTTGCCGAAGGAGTTTTCTCAGATCATGAGCAATCCTTATCAAAGTGCTTCTTATCAAAAGGAAGAACAGAAACCTTCTGAAACGGTCGACGACTTAATGCTTAGAGACAACGAAACCGAAGGTGATTCCGAAGATAGATCGCGTGCCGCGTCTTCAGTTAGAGACATTGCTTCGCGAATTCCGGAATCTTTGAGTGCCATCGGACGAGACATAAGCCGAACAATCGAGCGCGCGATTTCCGCAAAGGATGATTACGTGGTAGCAGTAAAAATTTCTCCCGCCGCACAAGAGAGAGTGGATCAACTGGTCCAGGCCGGAATTTTTCGCAGTCGTGCGGAAGCCGCGGGCTTCCTGGTCGAAGAAGGAATCAAAACGCAATCCGCACTTTTTGAGCGTGTGCAACAAAAGCTCGCTGAAATTGAGCGGCTGCGGGCCGAGTTGCGGGGCATGGTCAACGAACGACCAGCCTGAGCATTAGCCTCTTAAATCACCCCCACAGTACAATTGCTATTCTCATCAGGGGCCGAAGCACGCGCAAAATTTACCCGGACGAAACGAGATTAAAGTGGCCGAAAGATTCGAGCTTTCTCCGACACCAATCAAACAATTCAAACTCGCCAATGGCCTTCGCGTGATCATGTCACAAGACGGCGCCGTGCCTGTCGTTTCTGTTGCGCTTTATTACGACGTTGGCTCGCGCAACGAGAAGACCGGGCGCACGGGCTTTGCACATCTTTTCGAGCACATGATGTTCCAGGGCTCGGAAAATGTACCTAAGGCCGCCCATTTCCAGTACATCTTCAATGCCGGTGGCACCATGAACGGCACCACGTCGACCGAACGAACGAATTACTTCGAAACGCTGCCTGCCAGTCATCTACCGCTGGCGCTGTGGCTCGAAAGTGATCGTATGCGCTCGCTCAGGGTGACACAGGAAAATCTGGATAACCAGCGAAATGCCGTGCAGGAAGAAAAGCGATTGCGTTATGACAATCAACCTTACGTAAATGCCTTTCTGCGCATCAACGAATTGATTTTCAAGAATCCTGCGAATGCGCATTCAACCATCGGCTCGATGGAGGATCTTGATGCCGCCACGATCGATGATGTGCAGGAGTTTTTCCGCATCTACTACGCGCCGAATAATGCGGTGCTGTCGATTGTGGGCGACTTTGAAGAGCAGGAAGCGATTTCACTGGTGAATCAATATTTCGCAGGCATTCCCAGCCAGGCTGCACCACCTTCGGTCGATACGAGTGAGCCAAATGATGTGGCCCAAACCCAGGAAGTCTACTACGACAAGTTGGCACCCGCACCTGCATTCGTGCTTGGTTGGAAAATTCCGCCACGACGCACACCCGATTTTTACGCGCTTTCGCTGGCCGCTGACTTATTGTTCGAAGGCGACAGTTCGCGGCTTTATCAAAAGCTCGTGAAGGGCGACGAATCAGTAGTTTCTATTCAGGGTGGGATCGACGAAAGGCGTGGCCCTTCCGCTCTTTACATCTTTGCGCTGCCTAAGCCGGGTGAAGAAGTCGCCACTATTCGCGATCAGATTTTCGCCGAGATTCGCGCGCTTAAATCGTCCGGTCCCTCCGCGGAGGAGATGGAGAAACTGCGCCACTCGCTTTGCAATGACGTCGTTCGTGGCCGCCAGTCTACTATGTATCGAGCGCAGCGACTTGCCGAATATGCGCTTTACGATAACGACCCAACCTTGATGGATTCCGAACTCGAGCAATACCTTTCCATCACTGCGGAGCAGATCCGAAGTGCCGTCGAACGTTTTCTTGATATCGACAATCGGGTCGTATTAGATATCGTTCCTGCCGCTATGAGCGAAGAGCTGCAACCCGAATTGGCGGCATCACCACAGCCGCCCGGTGAACCCCAACAGCCTGCCGCTCCCGCGCCTCAAGTACCGGCGCGACCACCCGCCGAACCTGCGTCCGACGCGGGCGGTGTGATCGGCGCGGCAGAGAATCGGGTAGAACAACAGCCAGCCGATCCTCCGCAACAAACTGAAAGTGGATCGGGTCCTTTGCATACTTAATGACGAACACACAACAGGAAACTCTCAAACAACCGCCGCCCCCGTTACTCCCGCGACCAATAAAGCTGCCAACCACTTCGGAAACGACGCTGTCGAATGGGCTGCTTGTGGTGGTCGTGCAAGATCAGCGCTTGCCGCTTGTCAGTTATCGCCTGGCATTGCGAAGCGGCGATGCGCACGATCCACAGGAGCTCCCGGGTCTCATGGATATGCTGACCGGCTTGCTGACGGAAGGCACCCAGTCGCGTACCAGCCGTGAAATTGCCGACGAAGTTGCGCGACTGGGAGCAACCCTGCAAGCAGGCGCAAACTCCGACTACACCACTGTGGCCGCTTCTTCGCTCACAACGTTCAGTGACGAGATTCTGGAGCTGCTGGCAGACGTAGCGCTCAGGCCCGTGTTTCCCGCCAATGAGGTTGAACTTACTAAACAAAACACGAAAGAGAGCTTAAAGCAGCAGCGCGCGCAACCCTCGTTCCTGGCGACGGAGATGGTTGCCCGGGTGATGTTTGGCGCGCATCCATATTCAGTCACAGCGCCTACTCCTGAAGCTATCGACGCTACCACGCAGGAGAAGTTGATCGAATTTCACCGATCTAAGTTTATTCCCAATAATGCGGTACTGCTGGTTGCCGGCGATGTCGAACACGATTCACTTCTCAAGCGTATTGAACGCCTCTTCGGCAATTGGCATAGAGATTCAGTTGACGGTGACGACTTCCCTGCTCCCCCGACGCGAACGTCTCGCGCAGCTTATGTCATCGATCGGCCCGGCTCAGCGCAGGCCAACATCGTTATTGCCAATTCTGGAATCACACGCACTAGTCCCGATTATTTTCCCCTGCTGGTCATGCATACAGTACTGGGCGCCAATGCTTCGTCGCGCTTGTTCATGAATCTGCGCGAAGAGAAAGGTTACACCTACGGCGCCTATTCAAGTCTCGATGCGCGCCGTACCGCTGGAACTTTTCGCGCAACAGCTGAGGTCAGGACGGCGGTAACCGGAGATTCACTGAAGGAATTCTTTTACGAACTCGGCAGAATTCGCAGCGAGCCCGTTTCGGAAAAGGAGCTTGCCGACGCCAAGTCTTACCTGACCGGCGTGTTTCCAATCCGACTGGAAACTCAGGAAGGACTGATAGATCAACTGTTGCAGATAAAAATGTTTGGTTTGCCTGATAACTATCTGGACACCTATCGCAGCCAGATTCAGTCGGTCACAAGGGGACAGGTTCAGGCGGTCGCAGACAAGTATGTAAGGCCAGACGAAGCAGCGATTGTTATCGTCGGCGATGGGGCGCAATTGACCGAGCAAATTAAGCCTTATGCCGAGGATATTCAGTTCTATAACACGGCGGGGGAAAAGAAGAGTAAAGGCGATGCGTTATCAGAAAAATCTACCGCTCGTTACGCCGGCAACTGGTCTTTGCAAATCGACACGCCGCTTGGCCAAAGCATTCCCGCAACCTTAACTCTTACTCAAACCGTAAACGGACTCTCGGGAAAAATTGAATCGGAAATGGGCATTGGGGAATTAGTCTCAGCAACGGTCGAAGGCGAGTCTTTATCCGCAGTCGTCTCGCTTGACGTTGCCGGTCACGCAATTGAAGCAACCATTTCCGCAGAAGTAACAGACAATCAGATTGAGGGTACCATCAGCCTGCAAGATGCGCCTGCCTTAACCTTCTCGGGAACAAACGCGAAAGGACAAGAATCGGCTTAATTTGTGTGACTTTGTTTTTGTTCGTGTAACTTCGTGGATTGTATTCTGAGAGTCAAGGTTAATACGCACCACAAAATCACACGAATTAAGGCAGGAAAATCTGTATTCCAATCGACATAGGTAGGCTGTCGCCAGCTTTCCCTGTCACACCACCGTGTGTACGGGTCCGTACACGGCGGTTCCGTGACTTAAGCCGAGGGGCCGAGGTTCGCGTCACGTTTCGCCGATGGAGGCTTCACCGCTCCCAGGTTCCT
>Ga0184605_10000723_pt1 | contig 10069 bp, 6 predicted proteins | sample PLM0_30_coex_FD_132995 | JGI IMG/M metagenome (GOLD analysis project Ga0184605, IMG submission 132995) | Groundwater sediment microbial communities from an aquifer in East River, Colorado, USA - PLM0_30_coex | ecosystem: Environmental > Terrestrial > Soil > Riparian zone | place: USA: East... | reverse complement strand
TACTTCATCTGCCCGAACTGCCGGCAGCGGTCGATCGACCACGACCGTGTCGAGGACCTGACGAACGAGGCCGTCGGCTGCGCCCACTGCGGCTTCGGCTTCCTCTTCGAACTGCTGGACGACTACTACCCGGCCCCAGGCACCGGCTTCGTCGTCTGCGACCAGAACAGGCGCATCCTCGCGCTCGGGCAAGGCGTCTTCGAGCTGACCGGCTTCCGCGAAACGGACGTTCTTGGGCTCGACGTGGCGCAGGCTTTCTCGCTCGAGGCCGACGGCGACGCCAATCCCGCGGACATCGCGCTCGAATGGGGCGTCCGCCAACTGGGAAAGAGCGTCTCGATTCGCACCCGCTCGGGCGTGACGAAAGTGGTGAGGGCCGACTTCTTCCCCGCCTACGACGAAGATGGCGGCCTCCTCGTCGCACTCATGCCGCGTCAAGCGGCCGGCAGCTCCGCCTGAACGTCCGCGAGGCGCTCCTCCACCCAGGCCTGCAGCTCCTCGAGCGCGGCGACGGACCCGGCCAGCTCTCTGATCTCCATGCGAACGGCGTGCGTGTCGGACCTGCCAATCAGGCCGAGGGCTTCGAGGCGGACGACCGAGCCCTCGCCGCGCGCCCGCCGCGCTTCGCGCTCGATCGCCTCCTGCCGTAGGCGGCATCTAGCCCGCTCGAGCTGGGCGGCGAGAGTGGCGGCCCGAGCCGCGAGCTCGTCGGCGTAGAGGGCAAGGTCGACCGAGCGCACCGCATCGACGGTAGGGGGACGAAGCGCGCGAAGGGCGCGCGAAACGCCCCGATTCAGATACGGCTCGAAGGACAAAGATCGTTGATCACGCAGTCCTGACACCGAGGCCGCTGCGCGATGCAGACCCGGCGTCCGTGCCAGATGAGCAGATGCGGGAAGCGGGCCCAGTCTTCCCTGGGCACGAGCCGCTGGAGATCACGCTCAATCTTCACGGGGTCGTGGTGGCGTGTGAGGCCCAGCCGCTGGGACAGCCGGCGGACGTGCGTGTCGACGACGATTCCTTGCGTGACCCCCCGCTCGGCGGCCACGACGTTGGCCGTCTTCCGGCCCACCCCGGGGAGGCGAACCAGGTCCTCGAGTCGCGTGGGGACCTGGCCGTTGAACTCCTCCACGAGGATGCGCATCGCTCCTCGGAGGTTGCGCGCCTTCTGGCGGAACGTGCCGGTGGGCCGGAGGTCGGCCTCGAGCTCAGCCTCCGGGACCGCAAGGTAGTCCTCGGGCCGGCGGTACTTTCGAAAGAGCCTCTCGGTCACCCTGTTGACCGTCACGTCGGTCGTCTGGGCGGAGAGCATCACCGAAACCAGCAGTTCCACGTCGTCGCGAAAACGGAGGGCGATGACCGCGTCTGGATGCGCGGCAGCAAGCCGCTCGATGATTCGGCGAATGCGCTCCCTCTTCGGGCCAACGCGCCTGCGAGCCTCGTGGACGTAGCTACGAGCCACAGCTTCTAGCGGTGCTTATAGCCGGCCGTTTCGGCACGTCCCGCGCGCCATACGAGGATCTTTCGCCGATAGGCTCGAAGCGGAGGGAGGCTCGCGGCGGCCCCGGAGAACCTGGCGGCGATGGCCGTGACCATGAGGGACAGAGCGTTCAGGCCTGCGCGGTTGCGCGAGCTCGACCGGGGAGCCGCGGGCCGGCGCAGACGACGTCGAGGGCCGGGCAGCCGGAGCACGCGAGTTCGCTCGGAGTCGGCACGAAGCGGCCTTCCTGGATCGCTGCGATCGCCGCCGACAGGTCCGCCTCGAGCCCGCCCGTCTCGGCACGCACGAAGGTTCGCGCGACGGGCTCCTCCGGCCGCTCGAGGAAGACGTAGACGACCTCCACCTCCTCCGCGCCGGCGCGGAAGGCGGCCAGCGCATAGACCAGACGCTGGAGCGCGTAGTCGTCCTCAAGCGCCTCCTCGGGAGTCAGCTCCTCGAGACGATTCGTCTTGTAATCGACGACCAGCGCCCGCCCGTCGCTCTCGGCGTAAACGTCGAGGCGCCCGTGCAGTAGGACGCCGTCGTGCTCGAATGCAAACGCGAGCTCGGGTCGCGGGCGCTCGAGCTGCGCCAGCCGGAGCGCGAGCGGCGAGCCCTGCCAGGCCCGGACGAGCTCGGCTATCCGCACGAGATCCTCCTCGGTCGCCGCCGGGTAGCGAGCAAGCACGGGGTCCCGCACGTCGCCCGCGCCCACGCCGTGCTCGAGCAACACGTGGACGGCGTCGCCGATCTCGGTGGCCGCGAGCCCGCTCTGCCCAGGGATCGATCCCCGCCCGTCCGAGGGACGCATCCCGACCACCCGCTCCGCGTAATATCGGTACGAGCAGCGACCGAAGAGCGCAAGCGCGCTGTAGGACAGGCTACGAACGTGGTGGAGCGGAGGCTCCGGCACACTCGAGAGGTCAGGCAAGCGCGGGGCCGGGGGCGGCAACAAGGGAACGTCCTCGCCGGCGAAGAGCTCGAGCTGGCCCTCGCTACCGAGGGCTTCCGGGGCCAGCGCCGAGAGCGGCTCCGGCCGATAACGGTCGAGGCGAACGAGCAGGCTCGCCCCGTCCCGCAAGAGCTCCACCGTGCCGTGCTCCGCTTCGTCCAGCTCGCGGGCCTCGAGGCGGTCGAGCACCCAGCCGATCGGCGTTTCGGCGTCGGCTCGCTTCTCTGGGTCGATAGCGCCCGAGACGATCAGGCGGTCGATGGCCCGCGTCATGGCGACGTAGTAGAGACGAAGGCGTTCCGCTTTCTCCTCCTCGCGCTCGGCTTCCCGCACGGCGTCGTATTCGAAGGCGCCGCGCCGCTCACCGGTCGCTGGGTCGGCCACGCGAAAGCCGAAGCGGCCATCCGGCAGGCAGAGAATCTCGTCAGGCGACGGAGCCGCCCTGTCCCGGCCCGCGTCCGCGACGACTACGACTTTGAACTCGAGGCCCTTGGCGGAGTGAATCGTCAGGAGGCGGACAGCGTCGCCGTCCTCCTCTTCGGCTACCGCCTCCAACTCGCGCGCACCCACCGCTTCCTGCTCGCGGACGAAGCGGACGAATCCTTCGATGTCGGGGCCGCGCAGCTCTTCGTAGGAACGCGCGAGCCGGGCCAGCTTGCGCATGTTGGCGTAGCGGCGGCGGCCGTCCCACTGGGCCAGCGCGGCGAGGTCGTAGTCGTGCTCGGAGATGATTGCCTCCAGCAGGCGCTCGAGGGACAGCGTGGGCACAACGCGGGCCAGACGTTCGAAGCGCTGGTGAAAGGCGCGGAAAAGCTGCAGGTCCCGTGCCGCAAGCTCCGGCGGCAGTCCCTTCTCGAATGGCTGGAAGAGGGGACGCTTCGGCGCTGCCCGCCGCAGCAGGACGAGCGCGTCGTTCGAGACTCCGACGAGGGGCGAGGCGAGGACGGTCACGAGCGCCTCGTCGTCGTAGCGGTTGTGCAGGAGCCGCAGATACGAAAGGAGGTCGACAACCTGCTGCTGGCCGAAGTACCCGCGGCCGGTCGCGCGATAGGTCGGGATCCCGAGGTGGCGAAGCTCTTCCTCGTATCATTCCGCGTCCGTCCCGGCGGCGAACAGAAGGACGATCTCGCCGGCCGGCGCGACACCCTCCTGGATCAGCTCGTGGACACGCCGTGCGATGTGCCGTGCTTCGGCCCGGCGCCAGTGGACGTCCGTGCCCGCGTAACTCGACTTGTCAGTGACGAGCAGCTCGACCGGAGTCTCGAAGGCCGGGTCTGCGAAGCGGCCCGCAGCCTCGAGCCGCTGGAAGTCCTGCCCGAACTCCGCTGAGAACAGGTGGTTGATCGCTCCAAGGACCTCGGGGCGCGAGCGGTAGTTCTGAGTCAGCGCGAGAACCCCGGTTGCGTGCTCGCGCCGCTCGCGGAAAACGTGCACGTCAGCGTGCCGAAAGCCGTAGATGGACTGGAACTCGTCGCCGACGAAGAAAATCTCCTTGTCGTCCGCTCCATCCCCGAGGAGGTCGACGAGCTCGCACTGAAGGCGGTTCGTGTCCTGGAACTCGTCCACCATGATCGACCTGAAGCGCCAGCTCTCCCGCTCGCGCACCTCGGCGTTCTCCCGTAGGAGGTCGCGGGCGAGAAGCTGGAGATCCTCGAAATCGAGAGCCGACTCGCGCTCCTTCGCGGCCCGGTAGGCGCGCTCGAACGCTCCCAGCAGCTCCTGGAGCAGGTCGCGGTCGCGCACGGCCAGCTCGTCCAGCGCCGCCTGCTCGACCCCTCGGCGCGCTTCCTCGTACGTAGCGGCCCGCTCGCCGCGCGCCTTGAGCTCGGCGAGATCGAGCAGGCGCTCGGGCAGCGTCCGCTCGTCGAGAAGTTCGAGCGCGCGGGCCGCGGTCGCACGCGCCGTCTCGCCTGCTTCTGCCTCTTCCACCAGACAGCGAGCCGCCTCGCGCAGCTCTTCGATCCGCTCGGCCAGGCCGGGGCGCGTTCCAAGCTCGAGGACAAGCGGGCGCCCAGCCGCGCGCAGGGTCTCATAGACGCCGGTCAGCATCCGCCGAAGGGCACGGGCGCCGTACGTCGAGAGCAGGACCGAGCGTTCGTCCTCGTCACCGCTGAGGAATTCCTCGAGCGCGGCTTCGAACGCCTCGGCCTGAAGGACGCGTGACTGGCTTTCGTCGACGACGCGGAACCGGGGATCTATCCCCGCCGCGAACGGATGCGATTTCAGCAGGCGCAGACAGAACCCATGGATGGTCGAGATCCACGCGCCGTCGAGCGCGCGAGCGAGGTCGTCGCGGCCGAGTTCACCCAGACGCGCGCGTATGCGGCTGCGAAGCTCACCGGCCGCGCGCTCGGTGTACGTGATGACGAGGAGAGAGTCCACGTCGAGCCCCCGCTCGCACACGGCCTTGACGAACCGCTCCACGAGCACCGTCGTCTTCCCGGTCCCCGCTCCCGCCGAGACGAACACGACGCCAGGCGCATCGATTGCGGCGACCTGCTCTTCGCTGGGTGCGCGCACGTCGACGCTCATAGGCCGGCCTCGGGCCTATGAGCGGGTGGAGCGAGCCACAGGCGAGCGACGCTCATGCTCGCCTCACCCGGCACATCGGATACAGATCGCACCAGGACGGGCAGCCGGCGTCCCCGAGGGGATCGTGCTGGACGTCACCGGCGCGAATCCGCTCGACGAAGCCGCGCGCGTGCTCGACGGCGCCGTCGATCTGGGCCCAGAACTCATCTTCGTCTCGGTAGTCCGTGCGCGTGAAACCGGGGAGCACGTCCTCCTTCGCGGAGGCGCGCAGCAGTCCGCGAGCCTGCCTGTCGCCCTTGAGCGCGCGGTAGAGCCCGCCCAGCGGCTCGATCCCGATCAGGTCGCGCAGGACGAGCATGTAGAGCGGGATCTGAAGCTTGAGCTCGGACTCGATCTTGGCGGCCGAGTACGCGGTCTTCCCCGACTTGTAGTCCTGGACGATGCCGCGCGCCGAAAAGGGGTCGACGTCGACCCGGTCGATCTTCCCGGAGATCGTGAAACCGCCGAGATCGAGTCCTCGCTGCAGCTCCGGGGCCGATCGCTCGGAGCCGAACGAGACTTCGAACCGGCGCGGGACGAGCGGCAGATCGGCCTCGGCCTCGGCGCGGACGAAATTCTCCAGGTCGCGCCGAAGGCCTCCGGCAAGCTCGCGGCGTTCCAGGTCGGAAAGCTCCTGCCGGATCCCGGCGAGGGCCTCGTCCAGGCAGCGGTGGATGAACCTCAGCGAGTCGTCGAGGCGCTGCGACTCGACACGCTCCGTCCCGACCTCCTTCGGCAGTCCGGCGAAGAACTTGTGCAGCGCGGTATGAGCGATCGAGCCGCGAAGCTTTGCGTCGACCTGGGCGTCGATCGACCGCGGGGAGACCACCCGCTCGACGAACCAGATCGACGAGCAGGTGGCAAAGGCCTCGAGCTCGGTCGCCCCGAAAGAACTGCGAGTACGCAACTCCTCGAGCACGGCGGGATTCGTCAGGCGCGTCAGGCGCTGGAAGGCCGTCCTGGCGCGCTCGAGCCGCCGAGTCCAGCCGTTTGCCTCCGCGAGCGCGTCGGCCGCAGGACGGTCCGACACTGTCAACGACGCGAGGGCGCGCAGGCGCTCACGCTCGTTGGGAGCGCCCTCGAGCGGCCAAGTGAGCGCGGAGAGCGGACGCTTCCGTGTCCAGCGGGCGACGTCCTCCATGGGGAAGAGGCTTCTTGCCTCGTCCCAAAACGGGCTCGCCTGGCGGGGTCCGCCGTCGTCGGTGGCCGCCTCGCGAACGAGGTACAGGCGCCGAGTCGGCCGTGTGCAGGCGGTGTAGAAGAGGTAGCGGGCGCGGCTGACCGGCTCGGGCCTGCCCAATCGCGCGTCGTTCGCCTCGTCGAGAGCGCGCCGCTCGTCCTCGGCGAGGAAGGGCGAGTCCGAGGAGCGGCGCGGGAAGCGGCCCTCCTCGAGGCCGAGGATGAACACCACGTCATAACGCCTCGTCCTCGCGCGCAGGAGGTCGACAACGGCTATCCGGCCCGCGTCGCCGGCCGAACCGAGTCGAACCGAGACGTCCTCGAGCGTGGCCAGAACGTCGTCGACCGACAGCTCTCCTGCGAGCTCGACCCAACCCTCCAGCTCCGCGATGAGCTTCAACGTTTCTTCGAAGGCGCGCAGGTCGACACGCGAGGTCTCGCCCACCGGCGGCGACTCGAGCCCGTGGGCGGATCGGAGCATGAACGCGGCCAGGCCTCGAACCGCTTCCAGGGGTGAGGCGGCGGCGCGGAGGTCCGTGAGCGCGGGCAGCGGATTGCCTCGGAGCTCGACCGTCCGCTCCTCGACGTTCGTACGCACGCCGAGCCCGCGCAAACGCCCCTCCAGGTAATCGGCGTGGGCGCGGGCCAGACCCGAGTACGGCGAGCGCAGGAACGAGAAGAGGTGACGCCGCTCGGGCTCCCGCCACACGAAGCGCAACGCCGAGAGGAGCGCATGTCCGAACGCGGTCTGACCGAGACGAAGCCGACCCTCGAACGAGAACGGGATCTCGAGCGTCCCGAAGGCAGTCTCGAGCGGAGCGCGCCAGTGGTCGAGCGTGGGCACGACCACCGCGATCCGTTCCGGCTTCGTCCCGCTGCGCACCAGCTCGAGAATCTCGTCGGCGACCAGCTCGAGCGCTCCGCGTGCTCCCGCGCCCTCGAGGAAGCGAAGGGAGCCCTCCAGGGCCGGTGGCTCGACAGCCGTCGCGGCACCGAAGAGATGACGCTCCAGATACTCGAGGGCCGCGTGGCCCGAGCCACCCGCGGGTGGCAGCTCCTCGATCGCCCCAGCGGCCAGACGAGACAGGTCTTCCATGGTGCGCGAGAGCGAGGCGAACGCCGGCCGCCCCGGCTCGTACGGAAGCGACACCATCACGTCGCTCCGCCCCGCGAGAGCCCGCAGGAGCCCCCACTGCGCTCCGGTCAGGTCTTCGAACCCATAGGCGTACACCGGGCGCCCGTCCCAGGCATCGAGCTCGGTCTCGATTCGCTCGACCGCGTAGCGACGCTCGAGATCGCGGTCCCAGAGCTCCAGGCGGTCGAGCGCGAGCACGTAGGCGCGATAGAGACGGGCGAGATCGCCGCTCACATTTGCCGGCGGAAGAAGGCCCGCTTCCAGCTCGGAGATGACTGCGAGAAGCCCGCTGGCGAAACCGCCGTAGCGCGCCGACCCCGAGAGCCCGTTGAGCGGAGTTGACGCGAGCGCTCGCCGCAACGCGAGACCGCGCTGCGTCTCGGTCGCCACACGCCGATGGCCGCCGTTTCCGCGCGCAATGTCGGCGAAGAGGTCGTCGAACGTGCCGATCGTCCCACCCAGCAAGGCGGAAGACCGCGCTAGCAGGTCCCGCTCGACGCGGTCGCGATCGAAGCGGTTAGGGACGACGAGAACGGGCTCCCTGTCGAGACTTTCCAGGTAGCGATCGAGAAGACGCGCCACCTTGCCCGCGTTCGCCGGGCCCACGAGCAGAGCCAGCGGCATTCAGCGCATCTTAGTCCTCTGCCCGGCGGGCTCTCCCGTCGGGCTGGATTGGGCCGCGAGGCCCGAATGGGACGCGAAAGAAGGCTAGGCGGCGGCCTTCGGCCGGCGGCCTCGCCGGGCCGCCGCGCGCCCTGGCATCTTCCCGGCACAGCTGTCGCAAAGATCCGCAGCCTTGGCGCCGCGCCGTGCATCCGAATAGGTGACCCGCAGGCCGGCGCCTTTCCCTTCCTCGACTTCCTTACCACAATTGTCACAAACGAGCACGGTCTTGCGAGCCAACGTTCCTCCCTCGTAAAGAGATGAGCGAACGATACTAACGAAAAGCGAATCGATTATTCGGCTGTAATTCGTGCTCCCAGGAACGCTTTCGCAACACTCGCGTTTCGCGAAAGCTCGTTGTCTGCCATTTCCGCCTTTGCTCCCGAATGGGCGACGATGGCGTAACCCATCCGCGTCCGATCTCCGGAAGCCATATCGGGCCGGGTTCCTCCGACCACATTGTCTTCGATCATGCACTCCGAATAATCGCCGCAGTAGATCCCGACGCCGAGCGCGTTTTGAACGTCATTACCTTCGACCATGACCATCGACATCTCCGTGAGACCGAGTGCGCGGAGCGTCGTTCCGCTGACGTGGTTCTCCTGAATGTGAACGTTCGCAAAATGCGTGACGATCCCCTCGCGACCGCCCAGAATCGTGCACCCCTCGATCAAGCTCGGCGGCAGGTCGAATCCGAAGGAGATGTCTATGCCCTGCGTGTATTCGCCGACGGGTGAATGGATGAGGCAGTCGCGGATCGTGACGCTCGCGCGTCTCGCCTGAATCGCGTCGAGACTCGTTCCCGAGATGCGGACGTGCTCGATCTTCACGTTCTCGGCGCCGTCGATCTCGATCCCGATCTCGCCGCCGGTGAACGCGATGTTGCGGACGGTGACGTCGTCGGACGTGATCACGACTCCGCCGCGCACGACGGCACCGCGGTCCCCGATCAGCTTCTGCGAATGGTCGATCAGAAGGGGTCCCTGATGAATGCCGGCGGAGAGGTGCACCGTGGGCGGCTGCGTCGCCCACGCGACTCCCCCCGCGGCGGCGAAAACCGCCACGGCGGCGGCGGCCACGGCCGGGCCCGCGCTCCCGAGCTCGCCGCCATCTTCCCCATAGGAGAGCCGCGCGACTGGAAAGCCGGCGTGTACGAGGATCTGGCCGAGGAGCCACGAGCCGGCGAAGAAGAGCAAGGCGAAGTCGAGCGGTACGGGGATTCCGAAGACCGAGACCATCACCATGAGGACGCCGAGCTCGAGCAGCGCGAGCGGCAAGGCAAACCACCCGGGCTGGTAGGAAAGGAGGCGGTGATAGATCGTCGCGTCGAGCGCGAGGCCGGTGCCGATCATGATCGTCGCGAGCTCCACCGGCCACCACGACTCGAGCACGAGCGCAGCAACGCACGCGGCTGCCAGCGGCACGAACGACGCCGCCAGACGCGTCTCCAGTCGCCCTCTCAGCGTGTACGACATGCCAGGATGCGCCGGAGGAAACGTCTGGCCGCGTACTTGTGCCCGGCGAGCGTGTCTGCGGCGGGGAACGCCCACTGGCCTGCTACGCCCGCGATCGAAAGCGTTCGAGTCTCGTCCGTTAGCGCCGGAATAGTGGAGTCAGGCGCGAGGGCGATCCAGCCGTCCGCGGTCTCGAGGGCGTGCGCATCGACAAGCCCAGCGAGGAGAGAATCGTTCCGGAAGCCTCTCTTGAAGCCGGTCGCGCAGATGATCTGCTCGCCGCCGTTGAGCTCCGGCAGAATCCTGAAGCGGCCCTGGCGGCGTGCCCGCTCCACCGGCTCGTCCCAGCCGCGCCCCTTAGGGTAGGAAGGCGTCGACCAGCTGCGCAGCAACCCTAGGCGCTGCTCCTCGGACGTTGCATGGAAGCCCTTGAGCCCGCGGCGCGTGAAGAGCTCCCTGGGAAGGTTGAGCGGCCGGCGCTCGGGCTCCCGGCGGCGCACCGAGACGACCGCTGCGCCAGCCGCGAGCGCGTTCAGCCATTCCGTCGCCGCGGCCATGCCGGCGCCGATGACCTCCACCTCGGCGGCGTAGTCGTGCGGCTCATAAGCGTGGACGACCCTTTCATTGCCCTCGAG
>Ga0184605_10000722_pt1 | contig 10075 bp, 9 predicted proteins | sample PLM0_30_coex_FD_132995 | JGI IMG/M metagenome (GOLD analysis project Ga0184605, IMG submission 132995) | Groundwater sediment microbial communities from an aquifer in East River, Colorado, USA - PLM0_30_coex | ecosystem: Environmental > Terrestrial > Soil > Riparian zone | place: USA: East... | reverse complement strand
TGGCCAGATGTCCATGGCCAGATGTCCATGGCCAGATGTCCATGGCCAGACGCTCACGGTGGGAAGCCGTGGCCAAGCCCGCAACCCCTTGGATCCGCAGCCCGCCGACAATCGCAGCCCAAGGATCACAAAACAGGAGGAGGTGCCGGTACGGGATCGATCCAGCTGGACGCGCTCGAGAACGGCAACGCCTTCGCGGAGCTCCCCGAGTGGCGGGGGATCGCCGTGCAGGGTGCCGACGCGGCCGCCTGGCTGCACGGTCTCATCACCGCCGACGTGGAGGGGCTCACGTCGGGGCAGAGCCGGCGCTCTCTGCTCTTGACCCCGACCGGTCGGATCCGGGCCGATCTTCACGTCGCTCGGCTGGACGGCTCCTTCGTTCTCCTCCAGGAGGAAGAGCAGACCGAAGCCGTCGACACGATCCTCGCTCCGTACGTGCTGTCCTCAGATGTCGAGTTGGAGGACCGCAGCGAGCGATCGGTGGTCGTCGCCGTCCTCGACGGCGAAGCCGCCGAGGACGGCAACGACGCGCTCGTCCTCGCACCCTCGGTGCTCGGCCGAGGGCACGACGTCATCGTCGCCCCCGGCGAACCTGCGGATCGGCTGCGCGAACGCCTTCGGGCACGAGGGATGGTCCAGGTCACCTCTCAGGACCTCGAGACATGGCGGATCCGACGCGGGGCGGTTCGCATGGGGTCCGACTTCGGGCCGGACGCCCTGCCGGCCGGAGCCGGGCTCGAGGACACGATCGACCTCACGAAGGGGTGCTTCCTGGGTCAGGAGTCGGTCGCCAAGGTGCGGAACCTCGGGCACCCCCCGTGGGGCTTGCGGCTCGTCCATTCGACGGCGCCGATCGTTCCGGGAACTCCCGTCCTGGCGGACGGTGCGGCGGTGGGAGAGGTCACGAGCGCCGCGGATGCCGACGGAGGGACGGACGCGATCGTCCGGGTTCGTTGGGATGCGGCATCCGGACCGCTCTCAACCGAGACCGGCTCGCTTTCCCTACGGCACGGAGAGTAGACATTTCGGGTCATTTCCTATCCGCCACCTGGGGCTTTGCATGGACGAGTCCGACGACCCCTTCCCCGCCGTGGTCACTCCGTGCTATTCCTTCGGTCCCGGACGCCGGGCACCCCGGGGGGAGGAACGGAACGGTGCGGATCGATCGACTCCCGACCCTGGACATCGACGTATTGCCCGAGAACCCCTCTCCTCCCGACGTCTGGCAGGAACGATCGGCGTGTTACGGGATCGATCCCGACGTGTTCTTCCCGATCTCTGAAGAGGAGGCGGGTCCGGCCCTGGCGTTCTGTAGCGCCTGCACGATCCGCGAAGAGTGCCTCTCGTGGGCCCTCAAGAACGGGGAGCGCTACGGGGTCTGGGGCGGCTTGACCGAGCAGCAGCGGCGCCGCCTCGCACGTCAGGTCGCGTGATCACCTAGGTCGAACGTCTCTACCTGCTCCAGGGCAGGTGAAATGCCCCTGAACGGGCTATCTCCCTCACCCCCCTTCGGTGCCGATGCCATGTGCAATGGACCTCTCTTTCCCCCCACTTCGGATGCGCGCTTTCCACGGGCCTGTTCAGCGCCTGCTCACAGGGATCGTGGCCGCCGCATTGCTCGTGGTCGCCGTCCCCGCCCCGGCGACCGCCGCCCCTACACCAAGCATCACGATCACCAACGTCGCCGTGACGGAGGGCACCGGGGGGACCGTCAATGCGAACTTCACGATCCAGGCCGCTCCCGCACCCAAGCCCGGGGCCGGGCTGCAGGTGAGCTTTGCGACCGCCGCGGGGTCGGCGACTTCGCCCGCCGACTTCACAGCCGCTTCCGGAACCGCGGCACTCACGAAGAACGTCCCCTCGAGGGTCGTGTCCGTTCCGGTGATCGGTGACGCCCTCAACGAGGCGAACGAGACGTTCGTGATGAACCTCACCAACCTCGTCGGGTCGCCGGGCACCATCGGAGACGCACAAGGGGTCGCCACGATCACGGACAACGACCCGGTCCCGGTGCTTTCGGTGAACGACGTCTCAGACACCGAGGGGAACGCGGGCACGACCACGGCCACGTTCACGGTCACGCTCTCGGCCGCGAGCGGCAGGTCCGTCACGTTCAACTGGGCCACCGCCGCCGGCACCGCGACCGCGGGCACGGACTACGTCGCGGCGAGCAGCAGCCGGACCATCGCGGCCGGGGTCACGACTGCCACGATCGGCATCACCGTGAACGGCGATGTCGCGGACGAGCTCGACGAGACCTTCGGCATCACGCTGTCCAACCCCGGGAACGCCACGATCGGAGACGGCTCGGGGGTCGCCACGATCAGCGACGACGACCCGGTCCCGGTCCTTTCGGTGAACGACGTCTCCGTCCCCGAGGGGAATTCGGGCACGACCACTGCGACCTTCACGATCACCTTGTCGGCCGCCAGCGGCAAGACCGTGACCTTCGACTGGGCCACCACCGCCGGCACCGCGAGCGCGGGCGTGGACTACGTCGCGGCGAGCGGCAGCAAGACCATCGCGGCGGGCCTCACGAACACCACGATCGGCATCACCGTGAACGGTGATGTCGGCGACGAGGCCAACGAGAACTTCGGCATCACGCTTTCGACCCCGGGGAACGCCACGATCGGAGACGGCTCGGGAGTCGCCACCATCACCGACGACGACGCGGCTCCCACCCTGTCGATCAACGACGTCACGGTCACCGAAGGCAATGCCGGCACCACGACCGCCACCTTCACCGCCTCGCTCTCGTCGGTGAGCTCGAACCCCGTGTCGTTCGACTGGACCACCGCCCCCGGCTCCGCAACGGCGGGCACGGACTACGTCGCTGCGAACGGCACGAGCAAAACCATCGCGGCAGGCTCCACGACGACCACGTTCACCGTGACGGTCAACGGCGACACCGTGGACGAGGCGAACGAGACCTACGGCATCACGCTCTCCAACCCGGGAAACGCGACGATCGCCGATGGCTCCGGCCTCGGGACGATCACCGACGACGACGCCGCTCCAACCCTTTCGGTGAACGACGTCACGATCACCGAAGGCAACGCCGGCACCACGATGGCGACCTTCACAGTCACCCTGTCTACGGCGAGCGGCCAGGCTGTCATGTTCGACTGGGCCACCTCCGCCGGCTCCGCGACCGCGGGGGCGGACTTCGTCACCGCGAGCGGCAGCAAGACCGTCTCGGCCGGCTCCACGACCACCACGTTCAGCGTGACCGTGAACGGCGACGTGATGGACGAGATCGACGAGACCTTCGGTATCACGCTTTCCAACCCGGGGAACGCGACGATCGCCGACGGGTCCGGCCTCGGGACGATCACCGACGACGACGCCGCTCCGACCCTCTCGGTCGACGACCTCTCGGTCAACGAAGGCGACGCCGGCACGACGACGGCGACCTTCACGGTCACCCTGTCCGCCGCGAGCAGCAAGACCGTCACGTTCGACTGGGCCACTTCCGCCGGCTCCGCGACCGCGAGCACGGACTACGTCGCGACGAGCGGCAGCAAGACCGTCGCGGCCGGCACCGCGACCGCCACGTTGACCGTGACCGTGAACGGCGACACGCTGGACGAGCTCGACGAGACCTTCGGCGTCGCGCTTTCCAACCCGGGGAACGCCACGATCGCCGACGGCTCGGGCGTCGGGACGATCACCGACGACGACGCGGTTCCGACCCTTTCGGTCGACGACGTCTCGCTTCCTGCGGAAGGCAACGTCGGCACCACGACCGCCACCTTCACGGTCACCCTGTCCGCCGCGAGCGGCCGAACGATCTCAGTGAACTGGACCACCGCGGACGACATGGCGATCCAACCGGACGACTACGTCGCCTCCTCCGGGCCCTTGACGTTCGTTGCCGGCGACACGAGCGAGACGTTCGGCGTGACCGTCAAGGGGGACATCATCGCCGAGCTCGACGAGACCTTCCGGGTCGTCCTGACGAACCCCTCGAACGCCGGCCTGGCGGACCCGCAAGGGATCGGAACGATCACAGACGATGAGCTCCTTCCGGTCATCGATATCGACGAGCCGTCGATCGTCGAGGGACAGAGCGGAACGAGCATGGTCACCTTCAACATCATCCTCTCTCACCCGTCTACCTTGGCGCCGGTGACGGTGGACTGGACCACGACGCCCGGAACCGCCTCGGCGGGGAGCGACTACGTGGCCGCGAGCGGCACGGTGATCTTCGCCCCCATGGACTTCGCGGAGACCGTCTCGATCATCGTGAAGGGTGACGGCACCTTCGAGGGAGACGAGACCTTCGGGCTGGATCTCTCAAACGCCACGGGGGCCCCGATCGGAGACCCGGAAGGGATCGCGACCATCGCCAACGATGACGCCGCGCCGGTCGCATCCATCGCCAACGCATTGAAGATCGAGGGGAACACGGGCACGTCTCTCCTCATGTTCGACATCTCGCTGAGCGGCGACTCCGATGTCGACGCGGCCTTCGACTGGGTGACCTCCGACGGCACGGCGACCGCCGGCTCCGACTACGTGGCGGGTTCCGGCACGCTCACGATCCCGGCCGGCTCGACCACCGGAACCGTGAGCGTCGTCGTGGATGGCGATGTCGCTTACGAGAGCAACGAGACCCTCTCGCTCACGCTGAGCAACCCGGCAGGCGCAACGGTTGGAGACGGACTCGCGCAAGGCACGATCACGAACGACGACAAGGCGCCGACGAGCCTCACCCTCCGGGTTGTCCGTAAGCCGCGTGCCGTAGTAGCGAAGGGGATCCTGGAGCCGGCGAGCTCCGGCGAACACGTCACCTTGACCCTGTTCCGGAAGCAAGGTGGGAAGTTCGTGAAGGTCGCCACGAAGACCGTCTCGGTGCGATACCTGAGGGACCGGGATGGCGACGGCAAGACCGACGGCTCGTACACCGCGACCTTCAGCCGTCCGAAGACGAAGGGCTCGTACAAGGTGCTCACCCGCTTCAAGGGCACCTCGAACTACAAGCCCCGCAGCCTCGCCAGGATCTTCACGCTCGGCGCCAGCTAGTCGCCGATCGGTGTCGGACCTCGCCCTCACCATGCACCGGTGGACCCGCCCTTCCTTGACCATCGAACATCTGTTCGATAGGGTGATCGCCTCCTTCGGCCCCACCGATCGGAGGCGCTCGTGCTCTCTTCACCCGTCCAGACCACCCTCGCGGAGGCGGTTCCTCTCCGAGACGTCCCGTTCGTGGTCGTCGACCTCGAGACCACCGGCGGCTCCCCCAGGGATTCGAGCATCACGGAGATCGGGGCCGTCCTCGTCACCGGCGGCGAACGCCTCGGCACGTTCCAGACGCTGGTCAACCCCGAAGAGCCGATCCCCGCGTTCATCTCCCATCTCACGGGGATCGATGACTTCCTCGTTCGAGAGGAGCCGCCCATCGAGGCTGTCCTGCCGGCCTTCCTCGAGTTCGCGCGTGGCGCCGTGTTCGTGGCCCACAACGCCCGGTTCGACTTCTCGTTCCTGAACGAGAACCTCGGGCGACTGGACTATCCGGCGCTAGAAGGACCTCCCGTCTGCACCGCCAAACTCGCCCGTCGCGTCGTGTGGCCCGAGGTTCCCAACGTTCGCCTCCAAACGCTCGCCCGATACTTCCGGACTCGCGTGAAGCCGACCCATCGGGCGCTGGACGACGCGATGGCGTGCGCGGAGGTCCTTGATGGGCTCCTCGAACTCGGCGGTCGACTCGGCATCCTGACACTCGGAGACCTCCGCGAAGCCGTGCGGGCCCGCGGCCGCCCGCACTTCGGGAAGATCAGGCTCGCCGACCCGCTCCCCCACGCTGCCGGCGTCTACCGCTTCGAGCGCCGGGACGAGCGGGTTCTTTACGTCGGGAAGGCGCGCGACCTCCGCGCGCGTGTGAAGTCGTACTTCTACGGCGACGGGCGAAAGAAGATCGAGAACCTCCTCGGCGAGGTACGACGGGTCGAGGGCGATGTGACGCCGGGTGGCGAGCTCGAGGCCCTCGTGCTCGAGGCCCGACTCATCCGTCGGCACGAGCCGAAGTACAACCGCCGCGGCAAGACCTGGCGTCGGTTCGCGTACCTCAAGCTCGATCCCTCCGAGGCCTACCCTCGACTGAAGGTGGTGCATCGTGCCGGCCACGGCGACGGTTGCACGTATCTCGGGCCGTTCTCGGGCGGCGGGGCCGCCCGCCTCTCGAAGGAGGCTCTGGAGGACGTCGTTCCTCTGCGCAGCTGCACGCGGGCGATGGGGGCGCGGACCCGATTCGCGCCGTGCGTCCTCGCCGACATGGGCCGCTGTCCGGCACCGTGCGACGGTCGGATCGATCCCGAGCGCTACGGAGAGCTCGTCCGGGACCTCCTCTCCTCCCTCGAGTCCCCGGACGGGCTCCTCGGAGCGCTCGAGGCGAAGATGTGGCGGCTCGCGGACGCGGAGCGATTCGAAGAGGCCGCCTCGGTCCGGGATCGTCTCGGGGCGCTGGCGGCAGCCCTGCACCGGGCTCGGCGGGACGCCTGGCTGCTCGGCGCAGGCCGGCTCGAGATCGTGGTCGAAGGCGACCGCCTGCTCGGGTTCGACGGGGGCGCGCTCGCGCGGGCAGGGGACGCCCCGGGCGAGACGGAACCGATCCCGATCCCCTGCCCGCGCGAGCGCGCCGACGAGCTGTCGGCGGTCCGCTCGTGGCTCGCGAAGAACCCCGTTCGGGTCCTGGCGTGCGACGTTCCTCTCGCGGAGCCCGTGGACGGCGGGGCCCGGATCGCGAAGATCCTCCGGTGGGCCAAGGACCAAGAGCTTCCCCGGGCGGCCCGGCGCTAGGCTCGACCGGTGGGTGCCGCCGTCGAGCTCCTCGCGCGGGAGATGTCGGAGACCTTCCACGACATGCGCTCGCGACTGCACGACCTGACCGAGGACGAGTACTTCTGGGAACCCGTGCCCGGGAGCTGGACCGTCTTCCGTGACGAACGGGGTCGCTGGGATCACCACTACGCCGAGCCCGACCCCGAACCCGCGCCGTTCACGACGATCGCCTGGCGCCTCACGCACATCGCGATGTGCAAGGTGATGTATCACGAGCATGCGTTCGGCCCGGGCGAGCTGACGTGGCTCACGATCGAGACGCCCGGCACCCCCGACGACGCCCTCGACATGCTGGACGCGGGCCACGCGTTGCTCACCGAAGACCTCGCGGAGCTGGACGACACCGACCTCGAACGGCCTGTGCCGACCAACTGGGGCGAGGAGTGGCCCGCGTGGCGGATCTTCTGGACGATGATCCATCACGACGCCCATCACGGCGGCGAGATAGGCGCACTTCGCGACCTGTACGCAGGGGCACGCCGAACCGGGCCAGATCCGGACGGCGGATAGACTTCCCCGCATGGAGCACGCGGTCATCCTCGAGGGCGCCCGGACCCCGATCGGGAAGTTCCTCGGCTCCTTCGCCGAGACGACGGCGGTGGAGCTGGGAACGATCGCAGCGAGCGAAGCGCTGAAGCGCACCGGCATCACCCCGGACCAGGTCGACCAGACGATCTTCGGTCACGCCCGCCAGGCGGGGAACGGGCCCAACACCGGCCGACAGGTGAGCATCCACGCCGGGGTGCCCGAGGAGGTCTCCGCGTTCAATGTCAACATCGCGTGCGGCTCCGGCATGAAGGCCGTCCAGCTGGGCGCTCAGCAGATCGCGCTCGGCGACGCCGAGGTCGTGCTCGCCGGCGGCATCGAGAACATGACCCGCGTCCCGTTCCTCCTCGACCGCATGCGCACCGGCTATCGGATGGGCGACGCCACCGTGTACGACGCGATGTATCGCGACGGCCTCCTGGACCCGCTCTGCGGGCTGCTGATGGGCGAGACCGCGGAGAACCTGGTCGACCGCTACGACATCTCCCGCGAGGAACAGGACGAGTTCGCCCTCGAGTCCCAGCGGAAGGCCGCGACCGGCGCCGCTGCCCGGGCAGCCGAGATCGTCCCGGTCGAGGCGAAGAACCCTGCCGGGAAGGGCGCGGTCGTCGTGAGCGAAGACGAGCATCCACGTTCGGACACGACGCTCGAGGGCCTCGCCAAGCTGAGATCGGTATTCCGAGAGGGTGGCTCCGTCACGGCCGGCAACTCGGCCGGCATCACCGACGGGGCCGCCGCGATGATCCTGATGTCGGAGTCCCGGGCGCGTGCGGAGGGTCGTGAGCCCCTCGCCCGGATCGCCGGGATGAGCTGGGCCGGGGTTCCGCCGGAGATCATGGGGATCGGTCCGGTGCCGGCGACGAAGAAGGTGCTCGAGAAGACCGGTCTCTCCCTCGCCGACATCGACGTGATCGAGATCAACGAGGCGTTCGCGGCGCAGGTGATCGCGTGCGAACGTGAGCTGAAGTTCGATCGGGACCGGCTGAACCTCCTCGGAGGCGGGATCTCCCTCGGCCATCCCATCGGGATGAGCGGCGCGCGGATCCTGCTGTCCCTCGCGTACCAGATGCGGGAACGCGGCGCCGCGCTGGGCCTGGCAACGCTCTGTATCTCCGGCGGGCAGGGGCTCGCCGTCGTCCTCGAAAGGACCTCGCCACGATGACCGTCCACGCCGTCGTCCTGATCCAGTGTGACATCGACGAGATCTCCGAAGCCGCGCAGGCGATCGCCGACATCGGCGGCGTCTCCGAGGTCTACTCCGTGGCCGGCGAGTTCGATCTCGTTGCGATCGTGCGTGTCAGCGAGCACGACGACTTGGCGAAGGTGATCCCGGGCGGGATCTCGAAGGTCGAAGGCGTGGAGCGCACCGAGACGCTGATCGCCTTCCAGGTGTACTCGAAGCACGACCTCGAGCGCATGTTCTCCATCGGCTTCGAAGACAGCTAACCGAACGGGTTCGGATCCGAGGGGTCGCTGGCGTCGAGGAGCTCGACGAGCGCCGAAAGGATCCTCCCCCCGATCGCTCCGATCGCGGCGAGCACCGAGAAGAGGGCCATCCCGGCCGCGCCTGCGAGATAGATAGGGCCATCGCTCTCACTCGGATAGAGGTCATCGACGGCGATCGCGAGGAGCACCGCGATGCCGACGCTGACGCCAAGCATCGCCAAGAACCAAGCACCTTCGGGGACCTGCTCAAGAACACGCCGTTTCGGGGTCAACTGCATCGCCATCCGTGCTCACTCCCTCCAATCGATCGCGACCGGGAGCGATGTCTGCCCCCATTCGGTGAGATCCCCGCGGTAGCGCGGCTTGTACTTGTCTGCGAGGAGCCGCCGCGCCTTCGCATCCTCCGCCGGATCCGTCACCACCCGGGCCTTCGTCGTCCTCTTCACGTCACCGATCTCGAGGACGACCTCGGGAGAGATCATCAGGTTCCTGACCCAGTCAGAATGGTCACCCCCGCCTGACAGGATGAAGACGTTCCCGCCGCCGATCGCGAACCAGATCTCGATCCGGTGCGGCGATCCGGTGTGTCGACCCGTGGTGGTCAGATGGCAGTGGTCGAGGTCGCCGAGGGGGCGTTCATCGGTCACAGCACCGCCCAGAGGACGAGCGCGACGATCACGAGCAACGCCACGCCCGCGATGATCAGATCAGCCTTCTTGACCTTCCCCGGTTGCATCGCGTTGAAGCCCAAGGTCTAGTCCTCGATCCGGTAGTACTCCCGGAACTTCTCGGGCGAGAGCCAGTAGATGTGCTGGCGCACCGTCGAGGCGTAGGTCCGTGCCTCCGCGCCGTCGCTACACGCGCGGTCCGCGACCACCTCACCTTGCGGGCTCAGGATCACGACGCGCCACGTGCCCTCGCCACCCCGGACCTCGACGTCGAAACCGCTCTCGACCGACGACATCGTGTGCACCCCTCGTCAGCCCTGTCGGACGAGGTTCCGATGGAGCCGCCCGAGCTGGGTCTGCAGCTCCCCCAGCACGCTCTCTTCGTGCAAGGTGAACGCCGGGTGCAACGAGGCGACCCGCTCGAGTGCACGCTCGAGCCCAGATCCGAGCCGTTCCGCCTCGCGCAACGACTCGACGAGCGTCGCGGCATAGTCCGCGTTGAACGGCTGTCCGTCCCAAGGGCACTCTCCGCCCAACTCGATGACCTGCTCTGCGAAGAACTCGCGGCCGTC
>Ga0184605_10000721_pt1 | contig 10075 bp, 6 predicted proteins | sample PLM0_30_coex_FD_132995 | JGI IMG/M metagenome (GOLD analysis project Ga0184605, IMG submission 132995) | Groundwater sediment microbial communities from an aquifer in East River, Colorado, USA - PLM0_30_coex | ecosystem: Environmental > Terrestrial > Soil > Riparian zone | place: USA: East... | reverse complement strand
CTTATCCTCGAAGCTTTCATCGCCGTCGTCATCATTCTTTACTTCGGCGTGCTGTCGCGCATGGAGCCATTGCGCGTGGCGATCATTCTTGCGTTCAGTTTGGTGGGTATCGCCGGCAGTTACGGCGTCGCCTGGTTTGGCATTCGCGTCAATACCTTCGCCAACTCGCGCACTGCTTTTGCCAGTCTTGAGGGCAAGCCGTTCCCGCTGTATGCGATTCCGCTGAAGGCCGGCATGAGCATCGGCATGATGCTGATCAGCGTGGAGCTGCTGATCATGCTGTGCATTCTGCTTTTCATTCCCGGCGATTATGCCGGCCCATGCTTTATTGGCTTCGCAATTGGTGAATCGCTGGGCGCGGCGGCTTTGCGTATCGCCGGCGGCATCTTCACGAAGATCGCGGACATCGGCTCAGACCTGATGAAGATCGTCTTCAAGATTAAAGAAGACGATGCGCGCAACCCTGGCGTGATTGCTGACTGCACCGGCGACAACGCCGGCGACTCGGTTGGGCCAAGCGCCGACGGTTTTGAAACTTATGGTGTGACCGGTGTCGCGCTGATCACCTTTATCCTTTTGGGCGTGCCCAATCCGCGCGTGCAGGTGCAATTGCTGGTCTGGATCTTTGTGATGCGCGTCATGATGATCATAGCCAGCGCCGTTTCTTACTTTGTCAATGACCTGATTGCCAAGGCGCGTTACAAAAACGCGAGCCAAATGCACTTTGAAAGTCCGTTGACGTCGCTGGTTTGGATCACTTCGATTGTTTCGGTGGTGCTGACCTTCGTAGTTTCGAAGCTCACCATTCCCGCGCTCGGCGGCAACGACACGCTCTGGTGGAAACTGGGAGTCATCATTTCCTGCGGCACGCTCGCCGGCGCGATCATTCCCGAGCTGGTAAAAGTGTTTACCTCGACCAAGTCGCGGCACGTGAGCGAGGTGGTAACTTCTTCGCGCGAGGGCGGCGCTTCATTGAATATTCTTTCCGGTCTCGTGGCCGGAAATTATTCGGCCTATTGGCTCGGTATCAGCATCGTCGGGTTGATGTCGATTGCTTATTACTTCGCCACGCTCGGCCTCGACCTGGGTCTGGGACTGGGCTCGCTAATGGTCGATCCAGTTGCTGCTCCCGTTTTCGGTTTTGGTCTCGTCGCTTTTGGTTTTCTCGGCATGGGCCCGGTTACGATCGCAGTCGATTCGTATGGACCAGTTACCGACAACGCGCAATCGGTTTACGAGTTATCGCTGATCGAGCAAGTTCCCAACCTCGCCAGCGATATGAAGCGCGATCACAACATCGATATCAATTTTGAACGCGCCAAACATCTGCTTGAGGAGAACGATGGCGCGGGCAACACCTTCAAAGCGACCGCAAAACCCGTCCTGATTGGAACCGCCGTAGTGGGTGCCACCACCATGATCTTTTCGATCATCATGGCACTCACCGACGGTCTGACAACAAATACGACCAGTCTTTCGTTGCTGCACGCTCCCTTTGTGTTGGGACTGATTACCGGTGGCGCGGTCATCTACTGGTTCACCGGCGCTTCCATCCAGGCCGTAACGACCGGCGCGTACCGGGCAGTCGAATTCATCAAGGCAAATATCCGGCTCGAAGGCGTCGAGAAAGCCTCGGTTGAAGACAGCAAGAAGGTCGTGGAGATTTGCACGCAGTATGCGCAAAAAGGCATGTTCAATATTTTTCTGACTGTGTTCTTCTCGACGCTGGCGTTTGCGTTTGTTGAGCCGTTCTTCTTCATTGGTTACCTGATCTCGATCGCCGTGTTTGGTTTGTACCAGGCAATCTTTATGGCCAACGCCGGCGGCGCCTGGGACAACGCCAAGAAAGTTGTCGAAGTTGACCTGAAAATGAAAGGAACGCCGCTGCACGATGCTACTGTGGTCGGCGACACAGTGGGTGATCCATTCAAAGACACGTCGTCGGTGGCGTTGAATCCGGTAATTAAGTTTACGACGCTGTTTGGTCTGTTGGCCGTAGAATTGGCAGTTAGTCTGACAGCTCGAAACAACGGGGACACAACCTTGACGCACATTCTTGCGCTTGGCTTCTTCCTGGTTTCAGTCTTCTTCGTCTGGCGCTCCTTCCACGGCATGCGCATCGGGACGCTCGTCGATGAGTCTGCCGAATTGCTTGCTGCGAAAAAGGCCGCTGGTGACTAACGTTTTGCAATTTCGCAGGCGCATGACTGATCAGGCGTTGAAGGAAACTAAGGAAGTACTCCCGGTTTGAAGCTTCTCTGTGCGTACAGAGAAAATGAAATTAGGCACTACCTAACGAAAACTTGAAACTCTGAACACGAAACTCTAAACTCTGGATACCATGAGCTCCCACGTTCATTCATTCACGGAAGCTGACACGCTGCTCGGTGCTGCCCTGTCGCCGATGGATTGGACGCGTTCGGTTTCGCTGGTTTTTGTGTTTAGTTTGCTGACTGCGCTGGCCGCACAAGTCGTAATTCCTATCGGACTGGTTCCGATCACGGCGCAGACTTTCGCTGTGCTGTTGACAGGCGCGCTGTTGGGATCGCGCCTTGGCGCGATGGCAATGATCATTTATTTGCTCGAAGGAGCCAGTGGTTTGCCTTTCTTTTACGGCGGACACGGCGGCATTACACATCTGCTTGGACCAACGGGCGGCTATCTCATCGCCTTTCCGGCGGCTGCTTTCATCACGGGAGCGTTTGCGGAAAACGGCTGGGACAAACGCTTCCTGACAGCAGTCGCAGCCATGGCCGCAGGCTCGGCGATCATCATGATTGCCGGTTGGGCGTGGTTTTCATTTGTCACTCACACTGTGCCTGGAGTCGCATTCAAACTTACTGTCGCTCCTTTCCTGATTGGCGATGTCATCAAGATCATGCTTGCCGCCGCAGTGCTTCCGGCTGGCTGGCATCTGCTGAAGCGCAAAGCCTTTAACAGGGTGTGAGCAAAAGTTAGTAAGATAGCGCAACCCTCGATCGTTTCAGCGAGCGAGGGTTTTTGCTTTTTTTGAGACTGCTCTACTGATTAATTTTTATGAAGATACTGAAAGTTCGTTCACATCAACGCGAAGAGTTGGTTGAGTTTACCGAGCAGGTCGAGCGCGAACTCAAGCAGTCAGACGCGAATGAAGGCGTCGTTGTGCTGTATGTGCAGCATACGACGGCGGGCCTGACCGTGAACGAGAATGCCGACCCCGATGTGCCGCGCGACATGCTGCATGCGTTCCGCACTCTAATTCCGCAACACGGCATGGGTTTTCGTCATGGCGAAGAAAATTCCGACGCGCACATCAAGGCCACGCTGGTGGGTTCGTCTGTGACCGTTCCCTTTAAGGATGGCAAGCTTTTGCTGGGACGTTGGCAGGGAATTTTTCTCTGCGAGTTTGACGGCGGCCGCGAGCGGCAAGTGATCATGATGGTGCAATCGTAGGACAGGCATTCCTGCCTGTCCCTTCAACGTTCATTGCCATCCAAGAATCAATTGACAAGATTTTCCATTTATCATTTTCCAATTCTCGTTTTTCATTTAGCACTCAGGCCAGGGTGAAAGTGAACATGGGGTAAAATGAGAAATGGGAAATCTTCAGAACCTCACCGCCTGAGAAAGTCGGACTAATCCTCGCTGAGCTGCTTCATAACTTCTGCAAATTTCTCCACGTCTGCACGCGTGCGCTCCATAGCGCGGCGGCTGTCAAGATAAGCCGTCCAAACCGGAGTCTGCGTCAGCGCTTTGGTTGTGTCTTCGTCAAGCGTCTGGGCCATCAGCGCGATCAGATCGCTGACGACGCGAGTGTGTTCCAGCAACGAGTGGATGATGGAATAGGCGAGGCGCGCCTGTTCGTAATCGAGATCTGATGCGTGTTTTTCTTCTATTGAAGGATCCGACTCTTCCATCGAACGAACCTCGATAGCGAGACTTCTGGCTGGTCTTAGTCCCGTAGGGACGGAATGTTTATAGATAAACCCAATTATTACTTGCTTCGCTCCTTCGGAGCGAAATGATTCATTTTTGAACGTCCAACTATAGACATTAGGCTCCTACGGAGCTGTAGAGCGGACAAAAGGAAGCGCTACGACTTCCCCGTTAACCTCCTGATTGCCTGCAACAATTCTTACGTGGGTGCCAACCGCGAGGTAGTCATATTTCAAATAAGCAAGCGCGATTGTGCGGTTCAGCTTCGGTGAATAGGTCGCGGAAGTTATTCGTCCAATCTCTTTTCCATCCACTGAATTGATAATCGCTCCCGGATCGACCTGGACCGTTCCATCAAACAGCAATCCCGATAACTTCTTCGCGACATGCCCGCGATACTTGATACGCGCGATAATTTCCTGGCCGATGTAACAGCCTTTCGTATAACTGATCGCGTCATCCAGGTTCGTTTCAGTTACGACGTTAGTGTCATCCATATCGATACCGTAACGCGGTATCCCTGCTTCAATTCGCAGAATCTCGAGCGCGTCGTAACCGACAGGCTCGCCGCCTGCTTGCTGCAAAGCATTCCACAAACTTGTAGCCTGGTCGTTGTTAACCATCAGATCAAATCCGCCTTCACCCGTGTGCGAAGCGTGAACGATTGTTACTTCCGCGGGCGCTCCCTCCAGTTGCCAACTGCTTTGCCGAACTGCATTCGGCGTTGAAGTGGCTGCTGCTTCGCCCAGCACTGAGGCAACAACGCTCAGTGCTTTCTTGCCCTGCACGGATAACATCGCAGTCTGACTCGTTATATGGTTGACGCGAAAGTCGCCGGCCAGCGTGAAGCGTTCAATAGTTTTCAGCACGCGTTCATGTGTTGCGGCCTCTGTGTCGATTAAGAAAGTAGGACAGGCATCCTTGCCTGTCAGTTCATCGTGCAAACGAATCACACGCACGCTGGCAACTAGTCTTCCCTGCACATTCGGAAAGGCAGCCGGCATCCAACTGCCGACCTCAAGCGTGTTCATGTCGTTGGTGATCAAACCATTAAGAAACTGCACCGACTCGGATCCGCTAACAAGGAAGCGACCTCGTGGAGAGAGATCGATCAAGCCCGCGCCACCCTCGCGCACCGCGCCGTACTCTTGCGCAACATCGCTATAAGAAGTGGGCACGTACCACCCATCGCGCTCGGCCAGGGATGCACCGAGCTGTGCGTGCGCTTCGTCGAGCACAAGCTTGCGAATCGCGAATTGTTCGCTTACTTCAGTCATGGATCGTAGTCACCGCTGTGCCGCCAGATGTGGAAAGGCTGTGCCTTTCTGCGTGATCGGCGCCTTTTCGACCCGGTGCTTCCCCAATGAACATAACGCGTGCCGATAACGGCCCGTTAAGTACGCTCAGCACCGCTGCCCGTCCACACATCGCGGGACAGCGGGAGCAGGAAGCGGTTTCTGCCGTCAGAGCTGCAAACCGAGTCCTTCTTAGTTCACCGGAAACGTGTTCGATTTTGTCCATGTTAACTATTGACTTGTGTGGTGGTCACCTATAAGAATACGCCACCCTCGTACAACCGGTTTACCGTTTACTATCCATAGGAGGATATTCTTATGCATCGCATATTGTTTCTGGCGCTGTTTATCTTGGCGTTGGCCGTTCCCACTGCTTTGGCCCAGGACGCGGCAAAAGTCGATTCGAAACACTACAAAGTCGAGTTTGAAAACTCGCGCGTACGCGTGTTGCGAGTTAAGTATGGCCCACATGAAAAGTCCGTCATGCACAGCCACCCTGACTTAGTTGCAATTTTTCTGACAGACGGTCGGGTCAAGTTTACCTATCCGGGTGGTAAAACCGAAGAGCAAGATATGAAGGCGGGTACCGCGCTTTTCACTCCAGCCGTCAAACACCTTCCTGAAAATATTACTGACAGCGATATGGAGATAATTCTGGTTGAACTGAAGGGCGCAAAGCGCAAACCCGCGGCGAAAAAGGCGACTCCCGCAAACGCAAACAATCACTAAGCAGCAAGGGGCGCAGCCTCCAGCGCCCTTTTCAAACACTAAGGGCGCAGGCTAATCCTGTAGGTCTTGATTTTTGAGTTAAGCGTAGTCGCATTCATCCCCAGCAAACGCGCAGCGCGCGATTGATGGCCACTTGTCTGCTCCAGTGCGCGGCGAATGAGATCGATTTCAAAGCGCCGCACCTGATCGTAAAAATTGATGCCGCCTCCCAGGTCATGAACCGCCGCGAGACTCGCGCCGTCTTCCGAAGCGACAGCTACCGAATGTGGGTCGCTAATTTCCGGCCGCAGGCAGTCACGCGTTACTTCGTCTGCGGGAGCAATCACTACCGCCCGCTCAATGGTGTTTTCCAACTCACGCACATTACCGGGCCACGAATAAGCTTCCAGCAAGGCAAGCACTTCTGGTGCGATCTGCTGCGAAACGTGCCGCGCGTTTTCTTCGTTATATTTCTCGATGAAGTGTTGGGCCAGCGGCAAAATGTCGTCGCGTCTATCGCGCAACGGCGGCAACTCGATAGGTACAACTGCCAGGCGATAATACAAATCCTCGCGGAATGCCCCTTGTTTGACCGCTTCCTTCAAGTCGATGTTCGTGGCCGCAATGATGCGCACATCGACGCGGCGCGGCGTCGTGTCGCCAAGCGGCGTGAACTCTCGTTCCTGAATTACACGCAGGAGGCGCACCTGTGTTTCAGGGGGAATGTCGCCAATCTCGTCAAGAAAAATGGAACCGCCGTCGGCAACTTCAAACAAACCTTTTTTCGCCGCGACCGCGCCGGTAAAGGCGCCACGCGTATGGCCGAAGAGTTCCGACTCCAGTAACTCGGAAGGAATGTTCGAGCTGTTCACGGTGACGAACGGTTTGCCCGCTCGCATGCTCGACTCATGAATCGCTTTCGCAATTAGTTCTTTGCCGGTGCCGCTTTCACCAGTGATCAAAACGGTCGAACGCGCCGGTGCCACCTGCTCAACTAATCGGAAAACTTCCTGCATGATGTCCGAGTGGCCGACAATGGCGCCGCGATCGACTGCCCGGCTCATGGCCCGCCTCAAGGTGCGTCGTTCTTCCTCTTTGCGCCGGCGCTTAATTCCCGCAGCTACCGTTGCTGTGATTTGCTCGTTTTGAAACGGCTTTCGGATGCAACCAAAGGCGCCGTGTTCCCACGCGGCAATGGCCGTATCAAATGTGGCGTAAGCCGTAATCATTACGATGACCGCATCTGAATCTATTTTCAAAAACTCTTCGAGCGCGCGCAGGCCGCCAATGCCCGGCATTGAGACATCCAGCAGCACGACGTCGTAAGCGCGGCGGCCGTACGCTTCCAGTCCTTCCTCCCCGGTTTTGGCCAGATCAACGCGATAGCCTTCGGACGAGAGTAGCGTCTCTAACACTTCACGCATGATCTCTTCATCGTCAACGATGAGTACAGATCCTTTTTTAGCGATGCGTCTTTCCGTTTTTAGCGCCAAGTTTAGTGGTCCTCAGTTTGGAGCCGTCAGTTTAGGGGAGATCAGAGCAAAAAAAAAGGCAAGAGCAAATCGCGGCACAGTGCTCTTGCTGGCTCTCAAAATTTGGGGTTTTTAGATCTGGATCGACGTTAGGTTTCAGATTTCAAAGTCAGTTAATCGCCGACCGACTGCAAACGAGCTCGCGCGTGAGCCGTCGGCAGCGTAATGCGAAAAGTTGTGCCGTGCCCCGGCGTGCTTTCAACGCTGATATGACCCGAATGCTCCTGAACGATGCCGTAGGAGACAGCCAGACCGAGGCCAGTGCCGCGGCCAACTCCCTTCGTCGTGTAAAACGGGTCGTAAATTTTGGCGACATTTTCCGGGGCAATCCCCAAACCCGTGTCGGAAACTTCCACGATCAGCGAGTGATCTTCAGAAGGAATCGTCGCAATCTTAATTGAACCACCGACGGGAATAGCATCACGAGCATTCAGCAGCAGATTGGTGAACACCTGCTGAAGTTGGCCACTATTACCGAATATGAGTGGCGCCTCCGGATCGTAATCGCGAACGATGTCGATTTGATTGCCGCGCAACTGCGGTTCGAGCAATTGCAGCGTATCGTCAAGCACTCGGCTGATATCGATCTCGCTGAATTCTGTTGCGCTGCCGGTGCGCGAAAAGTTAAGAAGGTTGTTAACGATGTTCGTGGCGCGCTCAGCCTGACGCCGTACTTTTTGTAGCAGCGCGTGCTTCGGATCCGTCTCGTTAAGCATGCCCAACAGCATTTGCGTGTACGACGATACGCCTGTCAGCGGCGTGTTCACTTCGTGCGCTACGCCGGCAGCGAGGAGACCAATGGACGAGAGCTTTTCGCGTTGCTGCAACTGCTCTTCCAACCTAACACGCGAGGTTACGTCTTCGAGCATCACCAACGCGCCTGTCTGTTCCAGCGAATCCTGTAGCGGCGCGATGGCTATATTCAGAACCAAGGTGCGACCTGCTGAGGTGGCGGTATGAATCTTGTAAATATTCCGCGTTTCGCGCAGCCGCCAGCGATCATTTCCGAGCACCTGATGCAGCGTGTCGGTAAAGTCTTCCGAGAAGAGTTCTTCGATTCGCTTGCCAGTGGCTTCTGCCCGCGTCACTTCGAGGATTTCTTCCAGCGCGGAGTTGAGGCGCGTGACGCGACCATCAAGATCCACGGCCAATAATCCAACATTGATCGATTCGATGATCGATTCATTAAACTCCTTCAAGAGTTTCAGCTCTGCCGCGCGCTCTTGTTGCTCCTGATAAAGCAAACTGTTTTCGATTGCGACCGCCACGTAACCCGACACTGTCAGCAGAATATCGACGTCTTCGGAAGACAGCAGCGCGCCATCGGCCGAACGGCCGAGACCAATTACGGCGACCATACGGCCGCGAACGACGCAGGGCACGTAATAATGGAGCGCGCGGCGCACAAAACCAGTTGTCTCGGGAACGAGATCGAGATCGTCGGTGCGCACTACGCCACTTTCGGCGGAGCGAATGCGAATCATTTCGCGAAAGTCGGGAGGCACTACCATTTCCCCGGTGAGGCCGACGGCGCGCGCCACGCGGTAACCGGCCTGCGCATTCTTGTCTTCGATAAAAATCGCCACCCGGCCGACGTTCATCACTTCCTGTAGACGACTAACGAGCGAATCGAGCAGCGGATCAAGCGCCGTGGTGGCAGAAAGCGTGCGGCCAAAATCCAGCAGGCTATGGCGCATGTCATAACGCTCGCCATAGAATAAGCGGTCGATCTGTTCCTGGAGAAAGTTTTTTACCGGCGCGGCAATCATTACGATCGCGGCCATCGCGACGATTGCCAGCACTACCCGCAAAGTAATTTCGCCCGAGCTTGATGGTCCACCTTCGCCCAGCGCGTAAAGGCCCGCAAGATAAACTACTGAGCCAACCATCAACGCGATTGATAACGTGGTAAGCACATAAACAAAAACACGACGAACCACGAGTTCGACGTCCATCAGTCGATAGCGGACGACGGAATAACCGAACGCCAGTGGAATCAAAATCAGCGGCAGCACCGCCGCGTCGATTAACCAGGGATCGGTTTGTGCTCCCAGCAAAAAGCCGACCGCGTAAAGCAAAGTAAACGGCGCCACCGCCAGCAGTGATCCCCAAATTACCCATTTCATCTGCTGGCGAATCACTGCAGTCTTTGCCTTGATCCAGGTACGAATCAGGAAAAAGACGCTGGTGATCAGCGCCACAACAAAATGGGCAAACGTCAAACGATAAAAGAGGCCGACAAACGATTCGGAAAAGTTGGGAAGGTTCTTCAGCGCGGGCAGCAACGGCGTCAGGGCCCCTCGCAGAAAGACAAAACTCGCCAAAATCAGCAGCAACGTGGCCGGGAGATATAGCAAGGTGGCCCGCCATCGCTTCGAATCAAACAGTTGTTGCCGCTGTGGGTAGACAAGACAAAAATGAAGAAAGAGCGGCGCGAATAAAATGAAAGCGGCGTTCTTGAAGAATGCAACCGCCAGATCGAGATCGCGGTAGCTGCCGAGTGAAGTATAGAAATGAAAGACAAACGCCGCTAAGCACAATGTGGCGAAGTGCAATGAGAAAGGTGCGCGCCCGCCCTGCTTGAAAAGCACGAAGAAGCCGACCAGCAGATAAACAACACCAATG
>Ga0184605_10000719_pt1 | contig 10117 bp, 9 predicted proteins | sample PLM0_30_coex_FD_132995 | JGI IMG/M metagenome (GOLD analysis project Ga0184605, IMG submission 132995) | Groundwater sediment microbial communities from an aquifer in East River, Colorado, USA - PLM0_30_coex | ecosystem: Environmental > Terrestrial > Soil > Riparian zone | place: USA: East... | reverse complement strand
TCCGTTCCATCCAGAGCCAATCGGGATGCCACGTCGGGGCGCTGAACGGCCTTGACGATCTCCGCCTGTAGCCGATCGACGATGGCGCGCGGCGTGCCGTGTGGCGCCATCAGGCCGTGCCATTGCGTAACCACGAACCCGGGCACACCCGCCTCGATCATCGTCGGCAATTCGGGCGCCATTTTCGCGCGCGTTGTGCTGGCGATGGCGAGGGCTTTCAGCTTCTGGGTCCTGACCTGGCTGTATACCGAGCCGCCGCTCAAAAAGCTCAGGTGTGTCCGCCCCGACAAGAGGTCCGGCAGCGCGGCGCCGACGCCTTTATAGGGCACATGCACAAGTTGCGTACCGGTCGACATCGCAAATAGCTCGCCCGCAAGATGCGCGAGCGAGGCAGGCCCTGTCGATGCGAAATTCAATTTCGATGGGTTGGCTTTGGCGTGCACGATCAGGTCTTTGACCGACTGCACCGGCAGCGAGGGATGCACAGTAAGCAGGTACGGGCTCGCAGCAATCTGCGAGACCGCATCGAAATCGCGGAACAGATCGTAACGTGTCGGATTGACGATGCCGTATACGACGAGGCTGGCACTTAACACCATCAGCGTATAGCCGTCCGGGGCCGCTTGCGCTGCGAGCTCCGCCGCGATGCTGCCGCTTGCGCCCGCGCGGTTATCGACGACGACGCTTTGCCCGAGCGATTCCGAAAGCGGCGTTGCAACCTGCCGCGCGACAAAATCCAGTCCGCCGCCGGGTCCCGACGCGACCATGACTCTGATCGGCTTGGTCGGCCACGCGCTTCCCTGCGCTGCACCGCAGGGCGCCACGATCGAAAGTGTGGCAGCGAGTATCGCCGCTTTAATTCTCATGCGGAATGCTCGATTCATTTCTCTCATTCATTTGCGGCGGAGCTGAAGAAGGCAGTCAAGGCGCTCAACATCACGATGAATTAGTGTGGTGTCCCACAACGCCGTGCACTACGTCGATCGTCATTCCGGACAAGCCGGCAAGGACGTGATCCAGAATCTATTTCGATTTCAAATCCTTTTTTGAAATGCATACTGGCGGTGCGCCAGGATACCGTTGTCAATCGAATCACTGGGACACGACACCAGTAACAGCGGAGCGGTCCTGCGCTTCAGCCCCCGCTGCCGTAAGGCCGCGTAAGGATCTCGAGCAGGTGCCCGCTCGGATCTTCGAAATAGATCCCACGGCCGCCATCGCGCGTGTTGATCTCGTTTTGCTGTTGTCGCGCGGGATCGGCCCAGTAGGGAAGCTTGCGCTTCCGAATGCGCGCAAAGATCTCGTCGAATTCCGATTCACTGACCAGAAACGCGTAATGCTCGGTCAAGATCTCCTCGTCGGTGTCCAGGAAATCGAGCGTGACTTCATTGCCGGTCTGCACCCCGATGAACGGCCCGAAGGCGACCGGGTCAGGCAGGCCGAGAATTTGTGACAGGAATGCAGCGGAAGCACGCTTGTCGCGCGTGTGAACGATAGTGTGATTGAGCTTGACGGTCATGTCCTGGTCCTCCAACAGTGTTCACCCTCATCGAACATCTACGTGCTGCACACACCCTGAGGTGTGTCGTCAGGCGACCAACCCGGTGCCAAAGACGAGGGGATGTAATCGGATCGTGAGATAAGAAATCGCGAGACCGGCTGTGACTGCAATGAGATCGTGCTTCCAGTCAGGGATAAGCAGTTTCGTGCTACCACGCCGTATCGCGGAAATGATAGCAATGATCGAATACGCAAAGAAACTGCCGAACAGTATCGTTCCGGCGAGATCGCCATTCGCGAGCAGATGCACGCCTGACCACAGCATGAGCCCGAGGAGCATCGGATGACGAAGGGTGCTGCGGATATGCGTCTTCATGTTGGCAGCGGCAAACAGCACGAACGCAATCGTGACGAGCACCGGCGCCGCAGTGCGTGCGGCAGGAAAGGGCGCGAAGAGCTGTACGCGCTCGGGCCGCATGTGATAGCCCGCGATGATCAGCACGAGCCCTAACGCAGCAATGATGGCGAAGAACGCGCGATAAGGCTTGTCGCCGAGTCCTGCCACGAGGCGAGCGCGCAATGCAGGGCTCGTCGGAACGAGGTGAATTCCGATGAACAGCACGAGCCCGGCAATCATGATGATCATGTCTGCTACATCTTCTTCGTAGCTGCCTTCCACAGGCCCATCATGCGTCCTTCAGGATCTGTGAAGAGCGAGAGCGTGCCCATGCCGGGGACCTCCTGCTCTTCAACATGGATCTTGCCTCCGGCTTCGACGATGCGCTTGCGATACGCGGCGAGATCGTCGACGGCGATATAGAAAATCGTGTTCGCAGGCCAGGGTCCTTCGCGGTCCGGTTTCATGATGCCGCCGTTGATGCCGCCCTGACCGCCGGTTTCGACCAGGCGATAATTCAATTCAGGAATGTGCTGGATCTTCCAGTCGAATATCTTCTCGTAAAAGGCTGAAACTTTCGCAGGATCGTTCGAATACAGCTCCCAGTGAACGACGGGTCTACCCATGGCGATCTCCAGAAAAAACTACGTTGCTTCCTGCTACGCAGGGCAGGTAAGGCGTGCTTATGCGGCTATCGCCGCTACGGAAATAAACCTACGTTGCTTGCTGCTCCGCAGGGCAGGTAGAGCGTGCTTATGCGGCTACCGCCGCTACGGAAATAAACCTACGTTGCTTCCTGCTCCGCAGGGCAGGTGGGGCGTGCTTACGCGGCTACCGCCGCTAAATACAATAAATAATATACACAATAAGGGGCCACGCTGGATTGCAGCCGCGTGCTTACCATGATCGGCCGCGCGTCTGAAAAATCGTGCGAAGAAGTTCAGCGGGCTTAAGCGATTAACCGCAGTCGCTGAGCACGAGCTCGCGCAAGGAGAGCGAATGATGAAGACGCAGGTTCTTGACGGTCGCTGGCCGTCGATCGCGCTCATGAATTGTCTGCTGCTCGGTCTGCTGCTGTTCGCGGCCATGACGCCGGCAGGGGTGCTCGCGGCCGAAATGAGTGCGCAGCATTACTTCCGCATCGCGCAGAGCCCCGATGGCATCGGCAAAGTCTACATGGGACGCGAGATCGCGAAAATCATGACCTACCACGGCGCCGAGTGGCTGGAGCGCGCCGAAAGAGTGCAGGAAGAGCAGCCTGATCGGGTCGTCGCTGCGCTTGAGCTGAAAGAAGGCATGACTGTCGCCGATATCGGCGCCGGTACGGGCTATTACTCGCGGCGTATCGCCCAGCGCGTGGGCAGAAGCGGAACCGTGTACGCTGTCGACATTCAGTCTGAGATGCTGAAGCGCCTCGAGCGGGAGATGACCCGCCATGGTCTCTCGAATGTGAAGCCTCTCCTCTCTGCGCCGACGGATCTTCGCCTTCGACCCGGGAGCCTCGACCTGGCGGTGATGGTGGACGTCTACCACGAGCTTGAATATCCCTATGAAACACTGGCAGCGATCGTGCACGCGCTGAAACCGGAGGGTCGCGTGGCCTTCGTCGAGTTCAGGGGAGACGACCCGCGCGTGCCGATCAAACGGCTGCATACGATGACCGAGCAACAGGTGCGCAAGGAAGCGGCCGTCCATGCGATCGAGTGGGTGAAGACGATCCGCGAGTTACCATGGCAGCATGTGATCGTTTTCCGGAAGAAGTAGGCAACGTGATCTTCGCGCCCAGGTCAGCGGCATCTTCGGACTTCGTGACGGTCGGAGTGAACACTGCGAAAATCTCGACTGACTGAGTGTGGCGCGGCTGAAAAAACCACAGGAGAGGCGATGATACGCATCGTTTTGACCGGCTTTCTGATCCTCCTTTGTGCGCTGCCCGCCACAGCGCAACAATATCCGGATAGGCCGCTGACGTTACTGTCCGGTTACCCGGCGGGTGGCCTGGTCGACATCGTCTCGCGCGTCCTGGCCGAGGGCATGAAGCCGAAGTTTCCCAAGGGCGTCGTTGTACTGAATCGCACCGGCGCCGGTGGTGGCATCGCCGCGGGAGAAGTGGCGACCGGCAAACCCGACGGCTACACCGTCGTGCTCGCGCCGCTGTCGACGCTGGTGATTCAGCCGCAGTTGAGCGAGTTGCGCTTCAAGACACCTGACGACTACGAGCCGGTGATCAATGTGGTCTCGTACTACCCGCTGCTCGTCGTGCGACCGGACGCACCGTGGAAGACGATTCAGGAATTCGTTGCGGAAGCGAAAGCAAATCCCGGCAAGCTGCGGGTCGGAACGCCCGGAGAAGGCACCTCGAGCCATCTCAATCTCGAAGAGTTCATGAGTGTCGCCGGCATCAAGCTCACGCACGTGCCCTACCGCGGCTGGGCGGAATCGTCGCCGGCCATGCTCGGCGGGCACATCGAAGCAATCGTAGCGCAGCCGGGCGAGGCGCTGCCCTTCGTCGAAGCGAAGAAGATGCGCGCGCTCGTCGTTTTCCAGAACACGCGCCATTCCGGTTTTCCCGGTGTGCCCACAGCGAAGGAAGCGGGTTTGAATGTCGCGAACGGCGTGTGGTACTTGCTCGTCGCGCCTAAAGGCACGCCCGCGCCGATCATTAAATATCTGCACGACGCAGCAAAAGCCGCGATCGAAGAACCGTCCTTCGCAGCCCAGATGGCACAGCGAGGAATCGATGTCGACTACCGGCCGGGCGACAAAGTACGCGCGGACCTGTGGCGCGAGTATCGTGCGCACACGGAAATACTGAAGCGGATCGGGCTCATCAAGCCGTAATCTTCCTCGCGCTGTTCAGTGCATGAGCCTGCAACCCAGCCACTCGGACAAATTCGATACGTTCTATCGGGTGCTTGCGCTCGCGACCTGCTGTGCTTTCGGGCTCATTGCAAACGTCGGCGTCAGCCGCGCTCAGCACTATCCCACCAAGTCGATCAGACTGATCGTTCCTTATGCGCCGGGCGGATCCACCGACGCACTCGCGCGTCTCATTGGCCAAAGGCTGAGCGATAAACTCGCGCAGCCAATCATCGTCGACAATCGCACGGGCGCGAATGGCAACATCGGGACTGAAATCGTGGCCAAAGCGCAGCCCGACGGCTACACGCTGCTGATGGCGTTCGATGCGACGATGGTGATCAACCCGTCGGCGTACGGCAAATTGCCGTTCGATCCAATCAGAGATTTCGCGCCGATCACCAAGGTCGCCGCGCTGCCCTTGATCCTTGTCGCACACCCGTCGTTCCCCGCGAACGACACGAAGGAGCTGATCGCATACGCGAAACAGAAGCCGGGCGTGAACTACTCGTCATCAGGTCACGCGAGCACGCCGCATCTCGCGATGCTGATGTTCGAGCAGCGTACCGGCACCAGGTTCACGCACATCGCCTACAAGGGCGGCGGTCAGGCCGTCATCGACGTGCTCGCGGGACAGGTGCCGCTGCTCGCGACCGCAATACCGACCGTGCAGGCGCACATGAAGGCAGGCAAGCTCAAAGGCATTGCGCTAACCAGCGCGAAGCGTCATGCCGCAGTTCCGGACGTGGGCACATTCGCTGAGGCAGGCCTGACCGGATTTGATGTATCAGCGTGGTATGGGCTACTCGCGCCGGCGCGAACGCCGAAGCCCATTGTCACTCAGCTTCACAACGAAGTCGTAAGGATACTTGCGACACCCGAAATCAAAGAGCGCTTCTTGACCACGATCGGCGGCGATCCGGTCGGCAACACGCCGGAGCACTTCGCCGCCGACATCAAAGCGGACATCGCGCGCTGGTCGAAGATCGTGAAGGAGAGCGGGCTCAAGATCGAGTGAGACTGCGAGAATCATGCGTTCGGCCAGTGCGCAACGCGAGATTTGTTCCCACGAAGCGCATAGCGCTAAACTCACCGCATCCGAATCCCCTCCAGCGCACGTTGCTCATACTGCGCCATCGGACAGACGAATGTAAGCCATCAAAGGGAGCATCCATGAAAGTCATCCGTTTCGCTGCGTTGATCGTGCTAAGCGTCGTTTCCACGCTCAGCATCGCGGATGAGCATCAGCGTCCCGCGTTCATATCCGGGGAGATCATCAAACATTCCTATGACGGCGTCAGCGACGATCTGCTGACCGCGGGGCTCGGCGCAGGGGGCCTGCAGAGCCTAACGCCGCCGGCCTTCGCCAACGCATCGAGCCCGACGAGTGCCGAGCTTCGCCGCCGCGCTATTTATCAGAATTACCGCGCGTTGGTCGACGTCACACCGGTGGGTGGCTTTGGCACCCTTTACGGTCCGCAAGTCGGCGTTAGCGGTGACGGCAAGATCGCAGGTGATGAGTATCTCGCGTATGACGATCCCGGCTCGGGACGGGAAAACGTGACGATGATGGTGCAGGTTCCCGTCACGTTCAATCCTGGGCATGCGTGCATCGTCACTGCGCCGTCGTCGGGATCTCGCGGCGTATACGGCGCGATCGGTACTGCGGGGGAGTGGGGTCTGAAGCACGGTTGCGCGGTCGCGTATACGGATAAAGGTACGGGCAACGGCGCGCACGATCTTCAGAACGATACCGTCAACCTCATCGACGGTGTGCGTGCAACGGCTGCAGCAGCAGGCAAACGATCGAATTTCACCGCGGACTTGAGCGCAGCACAGCGTAATGCATTCAATGCCGCGACGCCGAACCGTTTCGCGTTCAAGCACGCCCACTCGCAATTGAATCCCGAGAAGGACTGGGGTGAGGACGTCCTCCACGCCATCCGCTTTGCGTTCTTTGTCCTCAACGAGCAGTTTTCCGAACGCGACCGTCATGGTCATATCAAGCGTCCTGCCGTTACGCGCGACAACACCATCGTCATCGCTTCAAGTGTATCCAATGGTGGCGGCGCATCGATTGCGGCTGCGGAATTGGACCGTGACGACTGGATCGACGGCGTCGCCGTTTCCGAGCCTACTGTCCAAATCGACGTGCCGCATCGGCTGAGAATTCAGCGCGGTGGGCAGAATGTCCCGTCATTCGGCAAGCCGCTGTACGACTACTTCACGATCGCCAATCTATATCAGCCGTGCGCGGCGTATGCGCCGACCAACGCGGCGTCTCCTGGGCTTGCGTTCGTCAACGCATTGCGCGCGGCGAACCGCTGCGAGGCACTCAAGGCGAGTGGTCTGATCTCGGGCGCGACGCTCGTCGAACAGGCAAATGCCGCGCTGGCTAAGCTGCGTGCTGCTGGTTGGGAGCCGGAATCGGACCTGTTCCACGCATCGCACTACGGACTTGCGGTACCCGCTGTGACTGTGACCTACGCGAATGCGTATGGACGGTTCTCGGTGGTTGAGAATGTCTGCGTGTTCAGTTTTGGCGCTACGGACGCCACTGGACTCCCCATCCCGGCTCCCGCGATAAACGTTGCCCGGATCTTCGGCGACGGCAACGGCGTGCCGCCGACTAACGGGATCAACATCATCAACAATCTTTCTGTCGGCGGTCCGATTCTCGATGGGCTCTCGATTTCAGCGTCCACCAATAAACAAGACCTGAACTTCGACGGTGCTGCATGTCTTCGCGAGCTTTTCACAGGTGAGGACCTCGCGACCCGCCACGATTTGCGCGGTCAGTCTGCGGCTATGTCGCGCAAAGTGCAGCGCGGCATCGAGCAAGTCCTTCGCAGCGGCGATCTCAATGGCAAGCCGGCGATCATCGTGCAGGGGCGCTCAGACACACTGCTGCCGGTGAACCACAACGCGAGGCCCTACTACGGCACCAACCAACTCGTCGAGGGTCGCCATAGCAATCTGCAATATTACGAGGTGACGAACGCTCAGCATTTCGATGCGTTCATCGACAACCCGGCGCTGCCCGGTTACGACTCACGACTCGTGCCGCTCCATTACTACTTCAACCAGGCCATGGATCTGATGTTCGATCATCTGAAGCATCGCTCGCCGCTGCCGCCAAGCCAGGTTGTGCGGACGGTGCCGCGCGGCGGCACGCCGGGTGCGGCGCCTGCGATCACGGCTGCAAATGTGCCGCCGATCAAGAATGCGCCTGCAGCGAGTGATCTGATCCTTTTCGGAGGGGGGACGTTGAGGATTCCTGAGTGAGTTCTTGGCGAGATTAGTGACCGCGGGTACTACAGAACAAAACACAGAATAGAAGCGTCACAAAGACGAATTGCCGCGATGCAGCAGCAGCTCCATACGTACGGACATGCCGCTCCTCGCACAACCCACACACTGAGGAACCGCAGCACATGGCACGCATACCGTACGCCGATGATAGGAATCCAGAGATTGCAGAGCTCGCCTCGCAGATTCGCAAGGAGCGCGGCAAGCTGCACAACCTCTACCGCATGCTGCTCAACAGTCCGCCCGTTGCGCGTGGCTGGCTCAACCTGCTCACCGCGGTGCGTCAGCAATGCAAACTTTCCGGCCGGTATCGCGAGCTGACGATTCTGCGAATCGCGCTCCTCAACCGGGCTGATTACGAATACAAGAGCCACATTCCTTTGGCGCTGAAGGAGGGCATAACTCAGCAACAGATCGATGCGCTGCCGGAGTGGCGGAAGTCGAAGGCATTTGATGCCGCCGACCGAGCGGTGCTTGCATACACCGACTCGATGACGAAAGACGTCCACGTGCCCGACGATGTATTCGATCCGCTGAGGCCTCATTTCGACGCACGCGAGCTGACCGAGCTGACCGCGACGATCGCCGCATACAATCTGGTGTCGCGCTTCCTCGAAGCAGTGAAGATCGATCACGAAACATGAAACCGCAGCTCCGCCTCGCCCGGGCCCTGCAGTCATCATGCATCGTTTAGCATTCATCATTCGACGCGAAGTAAACCATGGCTGACACCCGCAAAGTGATCATCACCTGCGCCGTTACGGGATCGATACACACGCCCACGATGACGCCGTATCTTCCGATCACGCCGGACGAGGTCGCCGCCGGTGCAATCGGCGCGGCGGAAGCGGGCGCGGCGATCCTGCATCTGCACGCGCGCGATCCGAAGGACGGGCGGCCTACACCCGACCCGAAGGTCTTCATGCAGTTCCTGCCGAAGATCAAGGCCGAGACCGACGCGGTCATCAACATCACGACGGGAGGCGGTCATAACATGACCGTGCAGGAGCGGCTCGCAGCGCCGTTGCTCGCAAAGCCCGAAGTCTGTTCGCTCAATATGGGGTCAATGAATTTCGGGCTGTATCCCAATCTCGAGAAGCGCAGGGAGTGGAAATACGACTGGGAGCCGCAGTACCTGGAAGCGAGTCGCGACTTCATCTTCCGCAACACGTTCAAGGACATCGAGTACTCGCTCAAGCATCTGGGCGAGGAGTGCGCCACCCGCTTCGAGTTCGAGTGCTACGACGTGGGCCACCTCTATAACCTCGCGCATTTTCTCGACAGAAAGCTCGTCAAGCCGCCGCTGTTCGTGCAGACGATTTTCGGCATCCTCGGCGGTATCGGCACGCATCCGGAGAACCTGATGCATATGAAGAACATCGCCGACAAGCTCTTCGGCGATCAGTACCTGTGGTCTATCCTCGGCGCGGGACGTCATCAGATGAGTCTCGTCACGATGGGGGCGCTGATGGGCGGCAACGTGCGAGTCGGGCTCGAGGACAGCATCTATCTCGCCAAAGGTCAGCTCGCGAAAAGCAATGCGGAGCAGGTCGCGAAGATCCGCCGTATCCTCGAAGATCTGTCGCTGGAAATCGCAACACCCGCTGAAGCGCGCACGATGCTTTCGCTGAAAGGCAGCGCGAATGTCGCGTTCTAGAATCGAGTGTTGATGTTTAACCAAGGAGGAAACCATGGCATTGACACCCATACGCCGCGTCATCACCGGCAACGACGAGCGCGGCAGATCCAAAGTCATGTGGGACGGACCGGCGCCGGGCACGCACGAGGCGCAGTTGCCCGGCGTAAGTGGTGCCGGGGTCAAAGGCCGCGGCCATACTGACTTCTGGGTGTGGCGTGAGCCACCGCCACCGCTCGACGGCAAGGAGGACGCCGGCACGTGGGACGATGAGTTCCCGGGGCCGGTCGGTGGCGGTCACCTTCGCGTCGTGCACTGGCTTGCGAAAACCGCAGAAGCGCCGCCCAACGAACCGTACAAAGCGCCGGAAACGCACGGCCGCACGTGGGACCGCGGCGGCGGCAATCACTACAACC
>Ga0184605_10000718_pt1 | contig 10120 bp, 8 predicted proteins | sample PLM0_30_coex_FD_132995 | JGI IMG/M metagenome (GOLD analysis project Ga0184605, IMG submission 132995) | Groundwater sediment microbial communities from an aquifer in East River, Colorado, USA - PLM0_30_coex | ecosystem: Environmental > Terrestrial > Soil > Riparian zone | place: USA: East... | reverse complement strand
CGATGTGCATCGCAAGCGGTAACTGCCGTGAGTTGGCAAACCGCGCTGCGGCATCGTAGAGTGGGTCGGAGACGGTGTACGGAGCGTGCGGCGAGACACCGAGCGAGACCAGCTCGGTTTGCTCGACCCGGAGCGCTTCGATGCGATCCTCCAGCTCGCGCATTGCGATCTCCGCGTCCGATGGATCGGGCCCGAACACTTCCTGGAACATGATGCCGCGGACTCCCGCATCCCGCATCGCCTGCATCGCGACGCCGCTCGAGCACGTGTCGGCGTAGGTGGTGATGCCGGCCTCGAGCCCTTCAATAATGCCAAAGCGGGCGGAGTCGAGCAGAGATTCCTGATCCATCACCTCGTTCCGGCTCTGCCGCAGCTTGTCGATCCAATCAGTGAATCGACAATTCTCGAGGAAGCCCCGCATCGCAGTCAGCTCGAGGTGCGTATGCGTGTTGACAAGACCGGGAAGGAGGATTGCGTCGCCGAGGTCGTAGTCCTGACCCGGTGGCGCGGCAGAGCGCGGTCCGACATAGGTGATCATTCCGTCGCTCTCGGCGACAGTTCCATTCTCTATCGGCGGCTGGGTGATGGGGAGCACCCAACGCGCGTGATAGCGCATCAGCGCGGCGGGCGTTCCGCCGACGGAATCGTGTCGGTGCGCCGTTTGATGGTGTCGCGGCGAGTCGTATCGCGCGGCAGCGGAGGCCGGCGCGTCGTGTCGAACACGGTCGGGCGTCGCGGCTGATTGGTTGACGGCACCGGCTCATAGCCCGGCTGGATCTTGGGCGGCGTCACCTTGATCGGAGCCTGAACACCTCCCGCTGGCGGCGGCAGCGTGCTGAAGGTGTCGATCGGCGTGAGTCCAGGTGTCCCGTAAGCCAGATGCTTGTCGCAATCGCGGGTCGGCTCGGTGCCAGAAATGTAGAACTCGCTCGTGACGAGGCTGCGCGGACAGTAGGGCGTCTGCAACAAGCCACTGCTGATGTCGATTTCGCGCGTCACGATGGAGAGCGGCTTCGGCCAATCCGGCGGCGCCGGCTTTCTCCGGTACACTTCGGTCATGAACGCAGTCCACGCCGGAGCGGCGAGCACGCCACCCTGGGCGTTGTCCTTGATCTTCTGCGGGCGATCCAGGCCCATCCAGGCGCCGGCGACTAGATCGGCGGTGTAACCTATGAACCAGACGTTGGTGCCATCGTTCGTCGTCCCGGTCTTGCCTCCCGCCGGATAGTGGAAGCCGGCGCCCCACACGCTTGAAGCAGCGGTTCCGCGACGCACGACATCCTTCATCATGTCGACCATCAGCCACGCTTCTTCCGGCGATAGGACCTGCGTCCGCGTCGGTGTCGGCTGCCAGAGGATCTCGCCCTTCTGGTTCTCCACCCTGATGATCGCGTTCGGAGTCGCGCGTACACCGAGATTCGCGAACGCCGTGAATGCGGAGATGATCTCGATCGGATAGACATCTGCCGCGCCGATGTGAATCGAAGGATAGGGCGGAATCGGAGTGGTGATTCCAAAATTCCTCGCCTCGTTGATCACCGTCTGTTCTCCCAGCTCCATGCCGAGGCGGATGGTCGATACGTTGCGCGATTCATAGAGCGACTGACGCATCGGAATCTCGCCGAGGAATTTCAGGTCGTAGTTCTGCGGCGCCCATTCGGGCTGGCCGGGAACCTGTAGAACCAGCGAGCTGTCGTTGACGATGTACGACGCCGGTCTGCCGTTCTGAACCGCGGCCGAATAGACGATCGGTTTGAACGCGGAGCCGGCCTGGCGGAGTGCTTGCACGGCGCGATTGAACTTCGAGTCGTCGAAGTCGCGACCGCCTATCATCACCCGCACCGCGCCGTTGCGCGGATCGAGGGCGAGGAACGCGCTCTGGAGATACGGAGATGTCCCGCTCCCCTCGTCACCCTCGCGATGCGCCATGTAGTGCTCGAACGTCTCGTGCTTGTACGGTCCGTAGCGCCCCGCTTCGATGGCGCGGACCTGACGCTCGAGCGCCCGCTCCGCCGCGTTCTGCTCGTCGAGATCCAGCGTCGTGTAGACCTTGAGTCCCTGCTCGTAGAGCTGCTTACCGAACTGCGCGTCGAGCTGTTGTCTCACCCATTCGACGAAGTACGGAGCGGTCTCACCGGTGACGCTCTTGTCGGCGAGCTGGAGTGGATACGCTTTCGCGCGGCTGGCATCTGCCTCACTGATCAGGCCCTGGTCGCGCATCAATCCGATGACCGTATTGCGACGTTGGATGGCGCGCTCCGGGTATCGAACCGGATTGTACCGGGCCGGCGCTTTCGGCAGCGCGGCCAGCGTCGCGGCTTCGGCCAGGTTCAGATCGCGAACCGATTTGCCAAAGTACCGTTGCGACGCAGTCTCCACACCGTACGCGCCGTGTCCCAGGTCGATCTGATTGAGATAGAGCTCGAGAATCTTTTTCTTGTCGTACTTCGCCTCGATCTCACGCGCGACCTTTGCTTCCTTGAGCTTGCGGATGGGACTCTTTTCGCGGGAGATCTTCTCCGGGAAGACGTTTCGCGCGAGCTGCATCGTGATGGTTGAGAACCCCTGCGAGTAGCCGTGGATCGGTGAGCGCAGCACCACGCTGGCGGCGCGGTGCCAGTCGATCCCGGCGTGAGAGAAAAAGCGCTTGTCCTCGGTCGCGACGAACGCGTCCTGCACGATCTTGGGGATCTCGTCGATCTTCACCAGCGTCCGTCGCTCGAGGCCGAGCTCGGAGATGAAGCGTCCATCGACCGCGTACAGCTTCGACGTCTGGTGGGGCGTGTACTCGGCGAGGATCTCGATCGACGGGCACTGGTTGCCGCGACAGATCAGCGCCCAGCTGGAGTAGATGGCGCCAGCGCCAAGAGCAACGAGGAAAGTGAGCGCGAGGAGCACCGCCCGGACGAGCGTAGGGTGGCGCTTGCGGAATGAAAGTTTGTTGTCGGTGTCTGGGGCCATTCGGAGAGTCAAAAGATAACTGTGATACACCGAAGGTGACACCGTGGTCGGGCGTCCCTATCTTCCCCGCATGCACTCGAAGAATGCGCTGCTGGAGGAGCTGTCCTGGCGCGGGATGGTGTACCAACACACGGACGGATTGCCGGACGCTCTCGCAACTGAGCAGTTGAGCGTTTATGCAGGGTTTGACCCGACCGCGCCGAGCCTGCACGTGGGCCATCTCGTGCCCGTGATGGGACTTGCGCATCTGCAGCGCGCCGGACATCGGCCCGTTGCATTGGTGGGCGGCGGAACCGGCATGATCGGCGACCCGAGTGGGAAGACAGCGGAACGACAGCTCGTCTCACCTGAAGAAATCGAGAAGAACTCGCGCGCGCTCGAGAAGCAGCTGGAGCGGTTTCTCGATTTCAGCGGCCCCAAGGCGGCGCGCATGCTAGACAACGCGGCGTGGCTGCGCCCGCTCAAGGCGGTGGAGTTCATGCGCGATGTCGGCAAGCACTTCACCGTGAACTACATGCTGGCGAAGGATTCAGTGCAATCGCGCATCGAGGGTGGGATTTCCTTCACTGAATTCTCGTACATGCTGCTCCAGGCGTACGATTTTCTGGAGCTGAATCGCCGCGAAGGAGTGACGTTACAGATTGGTGGGAGCGACCAGTGGGGGAACATCACCGCAGGGCTCGAGCTGATTCGACGCGTAGAAGGGAAAACGGCGCACGCTCTCACGATGCCCCTCGTGACGACGGCGAGCGGATCCAAGTTCGGCAAGACCGAAGATGGCGCCGTGTGGCTCGATCCGGCTCGCACATCTCCATACAAGTTCTATCAGTACTGGATCAACGTGGATGACCGGGATGCGGGCAGGTACTTGCGCCTGTTCACGCTGATGCCGCGGAAGGAGATCGAAGCTCTGGACAAACTGATTGCCGCGACGCCGGAGAAGCGCGAGGCGCAGCAGGCGCTGGCGCGCGATGTCACGGGGCGCGTGCATGGTGAAGAGGCGGCGCGCGTGGCGGAGGAGGTGTCGCGCGTGCTGTTCGGCAAGTCGGATCCGACATCGCTGACCGAGCCCGTGCTGAGAGCATTGAGCGAGGAGGTGCCATTTGCTGAGTCTGCCGATGCGCCTGGATTGCTCGACGCGTTGGTGACCTTGAAGCTCGCGCCGTCGAAGAGCGCGGCGCGAAGACTGGTGGAGCAAGGTGGTGTGTACGTGAACGGACAGCGGGCGACTGGCGATACGGATCTCGCTTCCATGAAAGCGCTGGCAGGTAGTTATCACCTTCTGCGAAAGGGCACCCGCGATTACGGGTTGATTCGGAAGAAGTGACACATGATCAACGGCGCTCACTTTCTTCTCTACTCCAAGGATCCTGATGCTGATCGCGCGTTCCTGCGCGATGTCCTGGCATTTCGATCAGTCGATGCGGGGCGAGGCTGGCTGATCTTTGCGCTGCCGCCTGCGGAGATTGCTGTCCACCCTTCGAGTGAAGACGCAGAGCCACCAAGTGCGGATGATGGTGTGGCGGGGGCGGCGCTCTACCTTATGTGCGACGATCTTCGTGCGACTATGAAGCAGCTGCAATCGAAGAAAGTGAAGTTCTCCGCCGTTGAAGCGGCCCAATGGGGGACCGTAACGACGTTCTCTCTTCCCAGCGGTGCCAAAGTTGGTCTGTACCAGCCCAAACATCCCACCGCGTTAAGTCATTAACAGCGAGAAAGAGCCAGGTTGGTTTTCCTCCCAACCTAGCTCAGTTCGCAGTTGGTTTTTTTGCTCCGACCTACTCGTCCGCCCCCGCTCTCTTTCTCTTGGGCTTCCCTTCCTGCGCCTGGTCGTACCAGTTCTCGAGCGTCCGCGACGCGAGATCGCGGCCACCGAGGCCGAACGCCAGCCCCAATGCGATCGCCAACGCGCCCACGAACCCGGTGAACAGGGTGTTGATCAGATTCGTCGCGATCCCGAGCTGGTTGATCGCAATCACGACCGCGAACGACCAGACGGCCGTCCGCGCCACGTTCGAGAGAGTCTCTGGGTTCGAGAACCCGCCCTCAGCCGTTGCGCCACGCACGATGTTGCCGAGTGCCCGGGCAGCGATTCCACCAATGAAGAGAACGAAGATCGCCACAACAAGATTGGGTAACCACAGCAAAAGCTGTCTCATCACATCTGAAACCGCCGGCAGCCCCAGCGCGTCGAACGCAACGAGCAGAACCACTACGCGCACGATCCACTTCACGATCCCGGATACGATTCCGACTGAATCGATTCCCGTTCCCATTTTGTTCACGAAGTCGGCGAGTCCTGATTTTCGCATCAGGTCGTCGAACCGAATCGCCCGCAGAAGTCCCGTAACACCTTTCGCGAGCAGCGACGAGACGAACCAGCCGATGGCCACGATGATGATGAAGCCGAGTATTCGCGGGATCGCGCTCAGGATCAGCGCGAAGGCATCGCGGAATGACGCCCACAGCGTATCCATGAAGGAGGGACGAGCGACTGGCGGCGGAGCCGGAGCAGCCTGAACAAGTGCTTGAGTCACAGTCTGGAACAGCATTGTCATCCTCGTGGTGAGGGGATTGCCGTTACTCGGTCACGCCGAGCTGGCTCTTGAGATTCACAAGACCTGCACGGGCACGTTCCGCTACGTCTGTCTCCGGATAAGTGTCGATCAGCCGTCGGAGCTCGCGGAGACCTTTCGTCTCGTGGCCCGGCCACGCGAGATAAAGGTCTACGAGCCGGTTGGAAGCATAGATGTCGTCCCTGCGCGCGACGCGCGGAACCCGCTGTACTGCCCGATAGAGAGTCTCTGCTCGTTCGCGCATTCCTGATTTCGCATAAAGGTCGGCGGCGCGGATGCGGGGCTGCGGGTCATTCGGCGCCTCGAGGATGATCTTCTCGTACGACGCCAGCGCCCCCTCGGCGTCGCCGCGCATCACGAGTGCGTCTTCATGTGAGTATTGTCGCTCGTAGCTTCCGGCGCCGCTCGGCCGGATGAACTCGCCGAACGTCCTGCCTGCTCCGTGCGAGATCCTGGTGACGAAATACCACCACCACACTGCTAAAATGAGCGACCCCGCGAGCGCGGACATGATGATGAGCGCTGCCGACCAGCCCTTCTGCGCAGCGAGAGCGCCACCAATCAAGGCGCCCGCGACGATTGGGATGATGAGGGAGCTGACCGCCTGGAGGAAATGGGCGGCCTCGGGACCATGCCGGTCGAAGAGAGTGCGCTTGTACTCGTCTCGACCCGGGGTCATCGTGCTGGATTACCTGGTGTCTTGATGATCCGGTAAACCCGTCCGCTCGAGGTGGTGATATATAACTCTCCCTGGCTGTCTTCTCCAAATGATGTGATGCTGCCGAGCCTGCCGACCGGCCATTCGTGCTGGTCGGTAACCCTGCCATCGGCAAACCCGAAGCTCCGAACCCAGCTGTTGCAGTAATCCGAGTAGAAGTACTGCCCCTTTATCTCCGGAATCTTCTGGCCGTGATAGGGGAATCCGCCAATTATCGCGCACGTCGAGTTTTGGTGCGTCGCATAGGAGAGCGCGGGCTTCTGCAAGCCTGCCTGACCGCAGCCTGAAAATCTATTGCACGAGGGCCCTTCCATGACGCTCCAGCCGTAGTTGACGCCGGCGACTGACATGGGAACAACGTCGACTTCCTCGAATCGATCCCCGCCCACGTCCGCGATGTAGAGCAGCCCGGAAAAGCGATCGAACGCAAACCGCCATGGATTTCTCACACCGATCGCCCAGATTTCCCCGCGGCCGCCACCCTTCGCGTATGGATTGCCGGCCGGGACGAGATACGGGTCGCCGCGATCCACGTTGAGGCGGAGCAGCTTGCCGAGAAGTGCGTTGCGATTTTGGCCATTGCCGTGCGGATCACCCTGACTCCCGCCGTCGCCCATTCCGATGTAGAGCATGCCATCGGGGCCGAAGAGATTCAGTCCGCCCTGATGATTCGAGTACCGCTGATCGACGCCCAGTATGAGTTTGGCGGATCGGGGATCTGCAACGTTCTTGTCGGCAGACACCGTGTACCGCTCGATCCGCGTGTCCCCGTTCTTGTCGGTGTAGTTGACGTACAGGAATCCGTTCGAGCGGAACTGGGGGTGGAACGCCACGCTCAGAAAGCCCTGCTCTCCGCCATATCTGACCTTGCCGACGATGTCGAGGAATGGCTTGTCGAGAAGGCTTCCATTCTCGACGACGCGAATGCGCCCCGGTTGCTCGACGATGAACAGGCGCGGATCGCTCGCCGGCGCGGTGAGATGAACCGGCTGGTCGAGCCCGCTCGCCACTTGCTCGACGGCGAGGGTGACCTTGTTGCTGGTCTCCGCCGCCGCGGTGGACCGCGCGTCGTCCTTGGGAGCGGCGCAAACAACGAATCCAAGGGCAAGCACCAGCGATGACATGCGGAGCATGTTCACGCCTCCTTCTTCGCCCTGTAGTGTTGCCGGGGATCGAGCGCGTCACGCAGCGCGTCACCCAGCAGGTTGAACCCAAGCACCGCGGCTCCGATCGCGATTCCCGGGAAAACCGACGTCCATGGAGCCCGTCGAAGTTGTTCCAGATCCCGACCGTCTGCAATCATCGACCCCCAGCTGGGCGCCGGCGGCGGAACACCGAGCCCGAGGAAGGACAGCGCCGCTTCGGCCATGATCGCGCCCGCAACGCCGAGCGTGGCGGCGATCACTACCGGCGCAATGACGTTGGGCAGGACATGCTGAGTCATGATGCGCAGGTCTCCTGCGCCGAGCGCCCTGATCGCCTGGATGTACTCGAGCTGCCGAACTACCAGAACCTGTCCGCGAACGATGCGCGCCATTCCGGCCCACCCGACGATCCCAATCGTCGCGAACACGACGGCTTCCGACGGCTGAAGCGCGGCGACCATCGCGATGAGAAGAAGCAGCGTCGGAAACGCGAGCGTGACGTCGGCGAGGCGCATCACGATCTCATCGACCCATTTGCCGTAGAATCCCGCGATCAGTCCGAGCGTCACGCCAAGCGCGAGCGCGATTCCCTGGGAGATGAGACCGACCGTCAGCGAGACACGCGCCCCGAACACGAGGCGCGACCAGATGTCCCGCCCCTGAATGTCCGTTCCCAGCCAGTGCTGCGCCGACGGCCGCTGAAGGAGGTGCGCCAGATCGATCGCGATCGGATTCTGTGGCGCAATGAAGGGAGCCAGAATCGCAGCGAGACTCATGACGATGACGATCCCGATTCCGAGGCGCGCGCGGTTGTCGCGCAGGAATCTCTGTCGCTGCTTGGGATCTAGCATCGCTCTCCCCTCGTCAAGCCGATGGATCTCTCAGCTCGCGCGGCGTATCCGGCGGCTGCCGTCTCCATCTGCGGTGCTGCCAGAAGTATTGCGCGGGCACCGCACGCACCCATTTCTCGAGATGCTGCGTAAACCGTGCAACGATTGCGTCGACGTCGCGGTCCCTGTCGCCGGTCTGGGGCGCCTCGATCCGCTCGACGACGATTCGATAGCGTCCATTCGGCTTGCGCAGTGCGACGACGAACACGACCGGCACATCGAATCGCAAGGCGAATACCGCCGCGCCGCGCGGCGTTTTTGCGGGCCGTCCGAAGAAGGGGACGAATGTCGAGGCGAGACCCATGACTCCCTGGTCGGCGACGAACGCGACCGCTCGTCCCGCGCGCAGCGACCTCGGTGTCCGACGCACCGCCTCCGAATCGGGGACGACCGTCATCCCAATGACCTCGCGGGTGTGATTGATGTACGCATCGAAGAGCGGGTTGGCCATTCCGCGCACGATCGCGTCGAGCGGAACACCGCGCGCGGCGACATACGATCCTGCGAGCTCCCAGTTGCCGATGTGGCCGGTCACGAGCACCGCGCCCTTTCCCTTGGACATCACCTCCTCGATCTCTTCCCAGCCTTCGACCGATTCGACGAGCTTCTGAAGCCCGTCCTTGCCGAGGGTATCCAGGAGCGCCGTCTCGATGAACGTGCGACCGAGGTGCGCGTATGATTCGCGCGCGAGGTTGACCACTGCCTCGGGACCAAGGTCCGGGAACGCCGCGGCGATCTGCCGCTCGACTACGCGCTTTCGTATGCCGAGCGGCCGATAGCCGAGCGCGCCGAGCTTCTCACCGAACTTGCAGGCAGCATCCCAGCTCAGCGCGCGCAGCCCGCCGATCGTCGCGCGCATCGCGTAATACTCGGCGCGGTGGGCCAAGGTCGGCTTCTTCACCGCGCGCTCTTCCCTGGATGGCTTCTTCACCCTCTCCGGCCTGCGACGACTTGATAAGTGAATTCGCGAGTGTCGCGCGCGACTCTATCCCAGTTGTAGTGCGTCTCGACGGCGTGACGAGCGGCGCGACCCATTTGCTTTCGCCGGTCAGGGTTCAACAAGAGCGAGCGGATCGCATCCGCTATCGCGTCCGGGTCCGTCGGTTGAACGACGACCCCGGTTTCTCCGTCGCGTACCGCTGAACGAACTCCACCGGAATCGCCCGCGACCGAGGGGACGCCCGAAGCTCCAGCCTCGACAAAGGCAATGCCGAAACCCTCGGCGTTGATCTCCTTGTCGACGCGGGAGGCGCCGAGGTAGATGGTCGAAGTCGCGTACGCTTCGGGGAGCTCGTCGTCGCGCATTGCTCCCACGAATCCGACTCTGTCATGAACACCAAGCTCCTTCGCCAAAGCACGCAGACGTTGCTCGTCGTGGCCTTCACCGACGATAATGTACCGCAGGTCCGGGAAGTCCCGCGCCAGCGTCGACAGTGCGCGGATTCCCATGTCCTGGCCCTTGTGCGGTACGAGACGCGCGACGGTGAGCATGAGCGGCGCATCTCCAACTCCCCAGCGCCTGCGCAGAGCGCCGGTATCATGAGAAGGGCTGAAGTGGGCTGGATCAGTTCCGAGATCGAATGCCCCGACCGGAGGCGGCTTCTCGACGCCGACTTCGTTCATGACGTCGGACGCCAGCTGGGCTGACCATTTCGAGATTGCGACTATTCCCGCGGCGTTGCCCATTATCCACCGCGACGCTTGGCGCTTCAGCGGGCTCTGCCGCGCTTTCATTCTTTCGCGGAGCAGATCACCCCCATACACGTAGACGAGATAGGGAATACCGAGCTTTCGGCTGGCCCATCCGACGCCATATCCAACAGGCCTGAT
>Ga0184605_10000717_pt1 | contig 10126 bp, 6 predicted proteins | sample PLM0_30_coex_FD_132995 | JGI IMG/M metagenome (GOLD analysis project Ga0184605, IMG submission 132995) | Groundwater sediment microbial communities from an aquifer in East River, Colorado, USA - PLM0_30_coex | ecosystem: Environmental > Terrestrial > Soil > Riparian zone | place: USA: East... | reverse complement strand
GACATTCGTCGATCGCTGGCCGCGGCGAACCGATTCGCGCGTTACGGTCCTAGGCCGAAAGGTCCGGGCGGTCCCAGTACGAGCCGGTGGACGTCTTTCCCCCTCGTAGTTTGTTTGGTGGCGCCCTATTCATCTACCTGATGTACGAAGCGGATCCGATGAGCCGGCGGACTCTGGGCGGCGCGTTCGTGCGCCTCATCATCGTCGCTCTGATTCTGGTGACCTTTCTCGGAGGGTCGACGGTGGCGCTGTCCGTTGTCTCCCCATCGAGCGTGGGGTTCGCCTTTCACGCTCAGCTCATCGACCAAAGCGCGTCGCCGACTCTCATCCCGGGCGCGACGGCCACGTACACGATGCACTTCCGGAATATCGGTCTCGCGCCATGGCAGCGGGGAACCTCGAGACAGGTGAACCTCGGAGTGAATGGCGATTCCACCCGCTGGGCCGACGTTGGGATCGCGGACAGGTGGCTTTCGCCGACACGGGTCACGACTGCTGCCGAAGACCTGGTTCTGCCTGGCACGGTGGGGACCTTCACCTTTAATGTGCGCGCCCCCGCGACGCCCGGGGTCTATCGCATCCCGATGCGCCTGGTAGTCGACGGGCTGACCTGGCTGGATGACGTTCCGGCGGTTCTCGTCCTTACCAGCGATCTTGGTTTCCACAGCCAGCTCGTCGACCAGTCCCTTCATCCGACGCTCAAGCCCGGCGAGCTCAGCGCGCCACTGACGATTCGCTTCCGCAATACCGGGGCGAAGGCCTGGATGCGCGGCGTCACGGGCCAGCAAGCCAATCTCGGTGTCGTGGGCGACGACAAGTCACTGAGCGGCCTCGCCGTCGGATGGCCCGCGGTGGATCGCGTCGCAATGCAGACAGAGCCGAGCGTCGTCCCTGGCGGAATCGGGACATTCACCTTCCGGGTCCGCGCGCCCACCACGTCGGGGATGTACCCCCTCCGCCTTCGGCCTGTCGTCGACGGCCTTCTCTGGATGGAAGACGACGGCGTCGTGACGCTCATAACGATCCTCAGGCCCGGCGGCGGCACGGCTTCCGAGCAAGCACCACTCAAACCGGCCGACGCCCCGACCTTCACCGTCAACGGATCGGTCGACCCGAGTACCGTGCCGGCGGGGAATGCGGTGAAGATCACGGCCACGTTCGCGAGCAATATGGGCGCGAGATCGACGCTCGGGATCGAGGTCTACCCGGTCGGCGGTTCGTCGCTCGTGTACCAGAAGTGGCTCCCCGAGGAGCCCTTCGGCGCGTCCGAGTCGCGGTCGTACCCGTTCACCTGGGTGATCCCGGTGGGGACCGCGCCAGGGACCTACGGCGTGAACGTGCTCGCCTACTCGGCCGGATGGAAGACGCTGTACGGCGCCAAGGTCGCGGCGGCCGCGTTCACCGTCGCAGCGCCGCAGTCGCAAGTGCAGCCACCACCCTCCGCCGCTCAGACGGCGACGCCGAGCGGCCAGACACAGGCTCCGCCGACGGGCGCGCCGACACCTGCCGCCTCCGCGTCTGCGACGAGCTCCCCGACCGGGACGACAAGCGCGACACCAACGACCGCGCCGACGACACCCTCGCCCACTCCGACTTCGACCGCGACGGCAACGCCCACGGCAACGCCCACGGCAACGCCCACGGCAACGCCAACGCCCACGCCAATTCTCTACTCGCTGCAAATCAGTTCCTCGTCGAACGGCTCCGCTCCCTCGGCCCTGGCCGGCAAGACGGTGAGCGGTGGCATCTACGTGCTCGTCCTTCCGGAGTCGGGGGTCACGCAGGTACGGTTCTTCATGGACGGGCTTCTGGTCAGGACGGAGAGCTTTGCGCCTTTCCCCCTCGCCGGGGACAACGGCGGCGTGCTGAACCCCTATGACACGACGACGCTCGTCAACGGGCCGCACACCCTTACCGCCGAGGTCGATCGCAGCGGCGGTACGGACCTCCTGAGCGCAGCTTTCACCGTCGTGAACCAAGCCCCCACGCCGACGCCGTCTGCACCGCCAGTCTCTTTGGGCTGTCCCTCGCCGGCGTACACACGTCTGATCAACGTCTCGACCCCGACGGGACTCCTCAACGCCGTCGCCGCCGCGATGCCCGGCGACAAGATCGTGTTGGCGCCCGGTACGTACAACATGACCACGAACGTCCTCGTCAACCGCGACGGTACGCAAGCGAACCCGATACAGCTCGTCGGTCCGCGCACAGCGATCCTCGACTTCGGCAGCCCCTTGAACTACCGGATGCTCACACTCGGGACATACGACAGCGTCAACGTCCACGGTGCGGACTGGTGGATTGTCACTGGCTTCACGACCCAACGCTCGTACCGGGGCGTGGTGCTGTGGAACTCCAACCACAACGTGTTCTGCGACCTGCTCGTCCAGCAAACAGGCCAACAAGGTTTCATCGCAAAGGGACCGCTTGGTTCCTCGTACAACACATTTCGCCAGAATGAGATTCGGGAGACCGGTAAGGAGAACGCCTTCGTCGGCGAGGGTTTCTATATCGGGGCGGGCGGCCAGAATGCCGGCGGAGGCAACGCGTGGAGTCCATCCAACCGCAACTGGGTCTATAGGAACAAGATCGGGCCGAACGTTACCGCCGACCATGTGGACCTCAAGCCCACGACCGAAGGCAACATCGTCGAGGAGAACATCTCCGACCTCACCGGCTTCCGCTTCCATGTGGGAAACATCGCGGTGCAGGGCGCCTATACGCAGTCGCAGGTACTGAGCGCGATAATCAAGAACAATGTCCTCACGAACATGTCGAACATCGAGGGCAGCACTGAGACCCGCGCCGGCTTCTTCAACTACCAGGGCAGCAACGTCAGCTACCACGGCAACAGCGTCAGCGGCACGGGGTACCAGGAGGGATACCGCACCCTCGGGGGCAGCGGCAACGTCGTCGGCTGCGACAACATCGCCGTCGGGTACCTGAGCGGGTTCTCCAACGTGCCGTGCCAGTAAGCTAAGGACTCTCCCCGCGGCGCCTGGTCTCGTACAGCCGCACTGTCAGCGACCCGTCCTTTGACTCAACGGCGATCTGATCGACCAGGTGGTAGAGGCGGTCAAACGTGCCCTCTAACGTCGTGACCTCTTCCTTCGTGCTCGCGGTGTCACCCAACAGAAGGCCGCTCAGCACGAAGACCCGCGAACGCGCCGCCGCGTACCCGGCCACGGCAGTTTCGTCGAGCGGGCGCTCACGCGGCGCAGGCCAGTCCCAGCCCGTGGGCGAACCGTCCGATACCGCGCTCGGGAGCACGCCGATCCTCGTGTAGTAGCCAGTAGCGAGCGTGGCTGACCAGGTCGTGCTCACCAGACCATCGCCACTCTCCCAGCGATTCGCGACCCATTGCATTGCGGTGCGAAAGTCCTGAGTCGGTGGGAACGAGTAGAGCGGGGTCGCGATGGACGCCGCAACGATCAGCGCGACCGCCGCGGCGAGCCGTCCTCGCGGCGATCGCAGTGCGACGACAGCGACCGCCGCGAGGAGACACAGCGCCGGGACCACCATGACGAGGTAGGTCCATGAGAAGAGATGCAGATTCAGATACGGCTGCGTAAGGGCGTAGCTAATGGCAATGGGAACGCAGAGCCAACACGTGAGCGCGATCGCCGGCGCGATGGTCTGCGAAGACCGGGGCCCGCGGATCCCGCGGGCCGTGACCGCCATCGCGGCGATGGCTGCGCCACCAAGCAGAAGCGCATACACGACATCGTGCCCAGCGACGTTCCACACAGCGCGGAGGACCGCGGCCGCGCCCGCGGGAGGGAGCCATGCGTTCGTCGAGCCGTGCGCGACGAACCACACGACCATCGGTAGAAGTGCGACGCAGATGAAGCCGACGCTCATCACCATCGAACGGATCGATCGCCGCGCACGATCGCGCCACTCAGTCGGCAGAATCAGCAGCCCGGCGAACGCGACTATCTGCGCCGCGAGGATGAGCGCAGCGAGCAGATGCGCGTATATGCCGAGGGTCATCGCGACGAGATAGACGATCCACCACCGGCGTCGATCCGATTCGCCGATCGCCATGAGGAGGGCGTACCAGCCGACACACACAAGGAACGTCTCGAGGCTGTACGACCGGGCTTCGCGCGCTTTTGTCAGTTGGATGAAGTTGAGCAGGTACAGCGCAGCCGCCACGACGCCCACGATCCGTCCGCCGAAACGCCTGCCGATCACGAACACCATGGCGACCGCGAGGACGGCGAAGAAGACTGACGGCGCACGCACGACCAGCTCGTCCGCGGTAATGCCGATGGCACCCATCACGATGAGCCACACGTGAAGCAGCAGGTAATAGAGCGCCATATGCGGTTCGTGCTGCGACATGAACTGCCAGAAGACCGGCCACGACTGACTTGCGAGCTCGACCGAGACGAGCTCATCCGCCCAAAGGCTCGTCCCGGGCAGCCGGAACAGATCGAGCGCGAGCGCCGTTGCCGCAAGGCCGAGCATGAGGACGCGGTCGATCGCCGGTCCGCCGAGCGTCGCACGGTCGGTTCGCGCCGGGCGCACGGCTGCGGGCGCCAGCAGGAAGCGCTCGATTCTCACACCGGAACGGTCGCCCCACCGCGTTGAGGCGGCTTTGCGCCCCAGGTTGAGGCCCGCTCCCGAGCACGCCCGCAGAGTCGGCCGCTCGCCATCGTGTCTCGAAGTCCGCCCGGGCTAGCGGCGGCCGCTACGAACAGGCCACGTTGGCGAACGTGCCTCCAACGACGGGGTTATCGCAGCAGATGACGCTGCCACGGCCGCCGCTCGTTTGGAAGCCGTGGGCGCCCCGGCGATCAGGCGTTCCGCGATCTCGACGTAGCGCCTGGCTTGATGGACCCAGCGGTACGGCTCGTTGACCGCGGTCGCGTGCTGCACCAGGCGACGGCGGAGGTCCGGGTCCGCGTAGAGCTCGTAAATCGCCCGAGCAAGGTCCTCCTCGTTCCCGGACTCGAACAACCGGAAGCAGTCGGTGCCGAAGTACGCCTCGACCGCGCGCGTACGCGAGATGACGACTGGCTTGCGCATCGAGATGAGATCGAACATCTTGATGCAGAGCGTGATGTCGCGGAACGCGTCACGCCTGACGGCGACCACGCCGGCATCCGCGTCAGCGAGCCGACGCAGCAGCTCCTCGGGCAAGAGCCAGCCGTAGAAGTGCACGCGATCCTCGAGACCGAGCTCCCTCGCGAGCGCCTCGATCGCCGGGAGGTGCGTTCCGCCGCCGTAGACCTCGAACCGCAGGCCAGGGGTCTTGTCTTTCAGCAAGGCCACCGCGCGAACGACGATGTCGAGCCCGTAGTTCGGCTCGATCGTCCCGTGATGGACGAGGACGAATCGGTCGTCGTCTCCACGAGTCCGCGGGTAACGGTCCGGATCGAACCGCTCCTCGTCGAAAGAGTTCAGCACGACGGCGATCTTCTCCGGCGGGGCTCCGCGTTCGACGAAGCGCTCGCGCATTTGCTCCGTGCAGGTCGTGACGAAGTCCGCAAACCGAATGCTCGCGCGCTCCATGACGCTGAGGAAGCGGATGAGCGGATGCCGTGGGGACACTCCCCATTTCGTCATGCCGTATTCGGGCATGCACTCGTGCAGGTCCAGCAGGACTCGAGCGCCGAACAGCTTCGCTGGAAGCGCGGCGAACACGAGCCAGTCGGGAACGGATGTCGTCTCGACCATGCTGTAGCGACGCCGCACTTGCAGCCACGCCAGTAGCACCGTCGCCGCGATCTGGAACGTCATGAGCTCGAAGAAGTAGCGGAGAAAGCCGCCGCGCAGCCGTGAGATCGGAAAGCGGTAAATCGAGACAGAGCCGGCGTGCTCGAAGAACGGCTGGTCGTCGTGCTGCAGGCAGATGATGTCGACCTGATGGCCCGCCTGCAGCAGGGCGTGGGTCTCTCGGCTGACTCGGGAATCCCACGGGTAGTGCGAATGGCTGATGATGCAGATCCTCGCCATCAGGTCCACCAGCTGACGCAGACGAGCGGAAACAGGCCCGCGAGCGCGGTGTACGTCATGCGCAGCACGCTAGCCGTGATGCATTAAGGGGATGTGTGTCGGCGGGTTGACGGTCGGACGTGCCTGCACCGGCCGTTCGGGCGAACGCATCCAAGAGGTTCGCCGTGGCACGCGTCCGTCGGAGACCTTTTGGCTTTGAAGGAGAAGAAAGCAGAGGCTTCGAAAGACTTGCGATTGAGCCCATCGATGCATCGGTACGTTGTCCCAGCCAAGGAGAAGCTCACGACTTTTGAAGGAACCGTTGGGCTGCTGCCACCGCCGAAGCAGGTCACTGACGGTCGTCGCGAGGCGCTCATCAAGCTCCGCAAAGCGTCCCTGCAACAGGACGCCGAGGTTGATGCACTCCGCATAGTCGTAGAGTTCTCGGCGATACACGGTCAGCCGTGGGGCTCGGGAGAAGGGTATCGGCAGGCCGTCGCCATCGAACAGCGTCCTGACGTAGTACGCGACTCCTCTTTCGATGGCCTTTGTCACCTGCGAGCTTGGGGTGAGCTTCTCGATCTTCGCCAGCGCCTTCAGCACGAAGCAAGTGTGGAAGTGATCGACGAAACCGCGGTCGGGGTCGCTTGAGCGGTAGTACCAGGAGCCGTTTGGGTTTTGAGAGGCCAGGACGAAATTCAGGTTGCGGTTCGCGATCTCACGGTACTTGTCTTCCGAAAAGTCCACGGCGGCTCTTGTAAGAAGAAAAGCCCGATATGCGCTCGCATTGATGACGCCCCCCGGGTCGTCGGGTGACGGCGTATAAGCACACGTCGCGGTACCGGGGGCGATTTCAATATCCCGATAGGCTTCGAGCGCGTGCTGCGCGATCGAGCGCATGATTCGGCGCCATCTCTCATCGGTGTCCAGCTCGTAGACCTGGGCGAACGCCTCGTAGACATACGGCAGGGTCGTTATGAGCGGGGTGCCTTCCTTGATGCAGCCGCCGCTCGTCTCCCAGTCGAAGGGGTAACCCCAGCAGTAGTCCGCATAACCTGGGCAGCGAGACCTATCGAGAGCCTCGAGGAAATCGACTGCCCGCTGGTAATACTTCGCCGTCCCGAAGACCTCGGCGAGGAATGCGAAACCCATGGCGTAGTGGGCATCCGCGATGGGAAATCGCTGTGGCTTCCAGAAGACTCGTCGGGCGGAGGGCACGAATGCCTCACAAAGCACCATCGGAGCCGACGCGAGTGTTCCTAGGAATCGCTTTCGGTAATAGAGAGCCTTGGCGCGACGTCCTAGAGGACTGGCGAAGAAGCTCTGGTGATCGTAGGACGTCTCTCCGAAGGCAGCGAGCCATTCGCTGAACTGGACAACGGCTGGCGCGATCTTCCCCGCCCCAATCTCCCGCACGTTACTGGCCCAGCGCCCCGAGCCTGATGAACGAAGGCAAAACTCTCCTTAACTTCCGCATCTGCTCGTTCCGGTGGAACCGCATCAACTCCGGGCTCACCGGTCTTTCGATGCGTCGGAGAGCCGCCCAGCAATAACCGAATAGCAGCGCCAGGCCCCCCACCACGCGCGGCGGCTGGGTCAGCCGGTACGCGACACGGAAAAGCTGCCAAATCGGCGACCCGCCCAGGTAGTAATCCTTCTCCCCGTACGAGAACAACGCTGCCACCGGCCCCTTCTCTGCCGTGCCCATCGAACGGTGATGATGGAACCGCTTTTCGGCGAACGAACGCACCGTCCATCCCTTCATGCGCGCGGTCATCACCGCAATCCAGTCGACGCCGCCGGCAGGATTCGCCACGTAGCCCCCGATGTCCTGGAAGCACCGATACCGAAAGAGCTGGCAGGGTCCGGCAACGTAGTTCTCCCCCTCCAAGCTGTCCTCGGCGGAGTCATAGCCGCCGGGTTGAGTAAAGGGTGTTCCGCCGATGCCCAGGTTGGGCTGCTCGGAAAACTTCTGCATCAGAAAGCTCATGTAGTCGGCTTCGAATGAAACATCGGCATCGAGGTTCCCCAGAACCTCAAACTCGAGGGACCGCACTCGCTCCAGGCCGGCGTTCACCGCCGCCACTTTCCCGGCAAAAGTTCGGTCCTTGCGCGGTGAGCGTCGGAGCAATTCGATCCAGGGATGGCGCTTTGCATACTGCTCGACAATCTCGGCTGTCCGATCGGACGAACCATCGTCCACGATCACCCATCGCTCTGGAGGGGCGGTTTGAGCGATCACCGACTGCAGCGTCCTCTCGATCAAAGCTTCTTCGTTTCTCGCGGGGGTGATAAGGACGTAGTTCATCAGGATGGCCGATCAGCCACAAGAGCTACCTCAGCTTCTCTTCGAGGTCGGCTCTCTACCGGTTTAGTTTTCGCGCAACGACGAGAACAAATGAGCCGGCCCATGGTTGCACCGCCATACGACGCCGCCCGGGTACCCACTGGGGGACACCTGGGGACAACTTCTCGTACCCGTAATACGTGTACCTCACCGGCTCCCAGCCCGAGTGCTCGAGCAGTTTCGTGATATCCCACTTCCAGTACGCCCAGCGGGGCACGAGGCGGAAGTACCAGTTTCGTCCGAGAACGCTCTTGGGCAGGCGTACGAGCGCGTGAGTCATGCGGAAAACGCTAAATGCGTTCGGCATGTTGAAGACGAGATGGCCACCCGCCCGGACAATGCGATGCAGCTCCGTGAGCGCGACCTTCAAGTCGGCGCTGTACTCGAGGACACTTGAGGCGTACGCACCCTCGAACTGCCCGTCCGCGAAAGGCGTCCGCTCGACGGAGCTTCGCGTCAGGTACTCGTCGCCGGGCGGCATTTCTCCCGCCGCGACCAGAGGAAGACCCGTCACCCCTTGCGCTTCCTGGAGAAGTTCAGCGGCCACGTCGATCGCGCACATTCGGAGGCCCGTCGCGCGGAACTCACGCGCCATGACGCCGATGCCGCAGCCGGCCTCGAGCCAAAGGCCGCTCGCACCCACGGAGCTGAGCGCGTCGCGGAAGACACCGAGGCGTTCGGTTCCCTCGGGCTCGCAACCATCAGCCCGAGCCGCGTAGTAGTTGCGCCAGAAGGCCACAGACGCATCCCAGGCAAGCCCGTTTTTCTCGGAATGCGCAAGCACCTGAGGGAGAGGCGTGTTCACTGCACTCTCTTCTTAGTCGGCGAAGCCGGAGAGGCCCTGGTACCGGAATCCAGCTGCAATGGCTCGACTTGGCGCGATCAGCTCGCGGCCGTCGAAGAGGAGATCGCCGCGAGTGACGTGCCGGACTTCGGAGAGCTCGACCTTCGCGAACTCGGGCCACTCTGTCGCGATGACGACACCGTCGGCGCCCTGGCAAGCTTCGAGGATCGTCGACCGCACGACGACATCCGGCTCCTCGGGAAGCTTGCGAACGGCGGGGTCGTAGGCGCTGACGCGCAGTCCGCGTCGGATGAGTAGCCGGGCCAGCGCGACGGCCGGCGATTCTCGGGTATCGGGGGTGCCGGCCTTGAACGCGAGTCCGAGCATGCCGACCGCACTTCGCCGCGGCATCGCCATCTCGATCGCGCTGGCAAATCGAGCCAGCTGGCGCCTGTTCTGCTCGATCGCGGCACGCAGGATGACGAAGTCGTAACCCGCGCCATCCGCGATCGACTGCAACGCTCTCGTGTCCTTCGGAAAGCATGAGCCGCCCCAGCCAAGGCCGGGGCGCAGGTACTGGGGTCCGATCCGCGGATCCGAGCCCATCGACGCGAGCACGGCGGACGCATCCGCGCCGACAGTCTGGGCGAGATTCGCGATCTCGTTTACGAAGCTGAGCTTCGTCGCAAGGAAACCGTTCGCCGCGTACTTGGCCAGCTCCGCACTTCGCGCGCTCATCCAGAACACAGGTACGACACGCCGACCGCCGTCGCCACCGAACAGATCCTCTCCGTTGATGACCCGTCGGTAGAGCTCTTCGACCACAGACCGAGCCTCCTCCCGGCCGCCGGCGACGATGCGGTCGGGGAAGAGCGCGTCGTGCACCGCGTGTCCCTCGCGCAGGAATTCCGGATTGGATACGACGCTCTGGTGCCGCAGTGGGCCGCTCTGGAGGCGGTCGCAGGTGCCGACCGGGACGGTCGATCGCATGAGGACGATCGCACCAGTTCTGGCGAACGCCTGGATCTGGGCAACGGCGCCATCCAACTGCG
>Ga0184605_10000715_pt1 | contig 10129 bp, 10 predicted proteins | sample PLM0_30_coex_FD_132995 | JGI IMG/M metagenome (GOLD analysis project Ga0184605, IMG submission 132995) | Groundwater sediment microbial communities from an aquifer in East River, Colorado, USA - PLM0_30_coex | ecosystem: Environmental > Terrestrial > Soil > Riparian zone | place: USA: East... | reverse complement strand
TTCATCCATATTTTGTCTTTGATCCAAAGCGGAATGGCTTTGAGAAAGGAATTAATCCCGCGCGGCGCGTAAGCGAGGTACGAATGCAAGATGCGGTCGAACTTTACAAACGGCTTCTCATAGAACGCCACATAATCGAGGTCGGTAGTTGTGATGCCGCCCTCGCCCAGGCAGTAGTTGATGGCGTTGCGCGGAAATCCGGCATCGTGTTTCTTTCGCGTGAATCGTTCCTCCTGTGCCGCCGCGATGATCTTCCCGTCGCGCACCAGGCTCGCCGCACTGTCGTGGTAATAAGCGGAAATGCCGAGGATACTAATGCTGTGGCCGGGCATAGGATTCAATGCGAGGCGGAATAATTAGCATACGATCATAAGAATGCGAAACAGAGTCGCAGAGAGCAAGGCGCCAGCGCGCTCTCAGCTACCAGTTCTCGCAGCTTTGTGATAAAGTTGGGTGAATTGATGGAAATTGAGCGAGTCAACGTGCTCGGTGTCGGTGTCAGTGTTGTTGATCAGGACCGAGCACGGGAGTTCCTGTTCGAGCCTGTGCGCAAAGGTCGCCGCAGTTACGTGACCATCACGGCGTCCACGGAGTGAGCGAAGCGCAAGAAGGACCCGGAGCTGCGCGGGATTTTTCATCGCGCCTTGCTGGTGGCGCCGGAGAACGTGCCCTGATCTGGATGGGCCGCTTCAACCTCCTCTTGGCAGCTCGGCTCGCCGGCCGAAAAAAGCATCTTTCACAAGATAAAAAAGGAACAGGGAGTTGTATCGCAGGTAGCGAATCGCCAGCCGTTTCGGCTCGCTCAGGACGCGAAATAACCAGGTGAGCCCGGCGCGCTGCATCCATTCCGGGGCGTCGGGCTTGCTGCCGGCATTAACGTCAAAGGCGAAGCCGACAGCGAAGATTACGCCGCGGTGTATCCGAGACTTATTCCGATAGATCCACTCCTGTTGCTTTGGCGTTCCCAATCCAACCCAAATGAAATCAGGCGAGAGGCGATTAATCTCCTGCACAATGGCTTCTTCGTTCTCAGCCCGGAAATAATAGCCGTGGTGCGAACCAGCGATTTGCAGGGCAGGTTGTTGAGCGCTCAGGCGCTCGCGTAAGCGCGCGAGGCAATCTGGCGAACCTCCCAGCAGATAGTGCTTGTAGGGAGCTGGGCTTCCGACAACGCAGTGCCGCATAAATTTCGGACCGTAAACCCGGTCGCGAAGATTTGCTCCGCGCCAATTCAAGCACCAGATCAACGGCATTCCATCGGGAAGAAAAAAATCGACCTGACTGCTGATCTTGCGGAACTCCGGTTCATGGCGACGCATCGTGGCCACTTGCGTGTTGGTTAAGTCAACAGCCCACGTCCCACCGCGCTCAATGAGTTCGTGGCAAAATCTTGTGAACTCGGCGTAGTTCGTAGCGGCCAAAGGCGTTCCGAGAATATCGATTACTTTCACGATGCCAGTGGATGATTCTAATGCAGATTTATGAATGGGTGCATCTCTTCTCTCGAGTTGCACGCTTTACCATTTGATCGCCTTAGACGTGAGGAGGCACTTTATTGCGATAATCTTCGATTTTTATTTAGTTATCAAATCGCCGTGCGTGGCCTGATCATCAAAAGCTCTTGATTGCGCGATAAGGTGGCCGGCGCTAAACTCCAGGCCACTATGGATCAGGCCTTAAAACTTGACACCTTTGGCGGCTCGTTTCTGGGATCGTGCCGAAAGAATCCGCTTGCCGTTCTGTTGCTCGCGACGATCATCGCGACGCTGGTTTATTTTTTCGGTTTCGTGAAACTTTTCACGGACGGAAGCCTCTCGACCTGGATTTGGGCGTGGCAGGCGTGGAATCCTGAAAACAACTACGAGCACGCCAAAATTATCCCGCTCATCACGGTCTTTCTGGTTTGGTACGCGCGGGACAAATTGAAAGTCGCGCCGATCGGTTCCTCCCGCTGGGGATGGCTGTTCATCGGAGTAGGGCTGTTCCTCTTCGTCGCTGGCGCTCGCACCTTGCAAGCGCGACTGGCGCTTATCTCGCTGCCGTTCCTGCTTTTCGGAATCGTGCTCTGCGTCTGGGGAAGACATGTTGCGCGCATCCTTCTCTTTCCAATCGCCTTCTTATTTTTCATGGTGCCGCTGAATTTTCTGACCCAGGCGACATCGAAGCTCCAGTTTATCGAGACCGGCGCAGCGAGCGCGATTTGTAATTTCTTCGGGCTGGCCGTTTACACCGTCGGCACGACAATCAATGCGGCGAACGACTCGTTTCATTTTCAGATCGACGAAGGTTGCAGCGGAATTCGCTCGCTCATGGCGATTGCGATGCTCTCGGCGGTGTACGGACACCTCTCGCAGGATCGGCTTTGGAAGAAACTTGCGATTTTCGCCGCTGCTCTTCTCTTTGCCATCATTGGCAATACCGGCCGGCTGGTGTCGATCATCGTGATGGCGCGAGTTTTCGGGCAGGATTTAGCCGGCGGCCCTTATCATGTGATTTCCGGTTATCTGTCGTTTCCCTTTGCCATCGGGGCCATGCTGCTCTTCGGAAAACTGCTCAACATCAACCCAAAGGGCGTAAAGAGTGCGGGCAGAGCGAAGGAATCGATTTCGTATGATCACTAAGCGACTCTTTGGCGTCGAGTTGCTCCTTGTTGCCGGGCTAAGCACGGTCTTTCTTTTGCCGCAAGCGCCGAAGACCAAGCCGGCTGGAATTTCGCTGAAGCTGCCGATATGGGTAGGCAACTGGATCGGAGATGACGCTGCTGTAACGCAAAGAGAGATCGAAGTGCTGGCGAAAGACACGCAATTCGCTCGCAAGGTTTACACCAGTCCAGAAGGGGACATCATCTCTGTCTCCATCGTCCTTTCGGGGGACGACATGACAACGAGCATTCACCGCCCGGAACGCTGCCTGCCGGCGCAAGGCTGGAGTTTGATAAATACGTCGCAACGCACCATCACGTTGCCAAATTCCGTTCCGCTAAAAACGACGCGGCTCTCGAACGTGCGTGAGATGACAGCGAAAGACAAGCAACGGTTTCTCGTTCCGAACCTCACGTACTATTGGTTCGTCGGCTACAACCAGACCACGCCATCGCACTTGATTCGGACGATGCTCGACCTGCACGATCGCATTCTGCGCGGCTACAACCAGCGCTGGGCCTATGTGACCGTCGCAGCTACGGTCACGCAAGGAATCGCTAGACCGGAGCGGACCGAAGCGGAAACCGGCGCGATGATTGAAGATTTTGTCGGAAAACTCGTCCCGAAGCTTCAACGCCCGGGCGGCGGAGCATTGCTCGAGAGCACGAAGCTCTCAAAAAGCACGCTCTAATTACCAGTAGTTTCGCTCGGGCTCCGCGGTTCAGTCTTTCTGATATTCGGGAAATCAGGCGGCGGATGTTCGGTGAAGACAATCTCCTGCTTCCAATAGGTCAGCCGTTTCTGCGGCTGAAACATCGGACGCACAGCGACGTGACGCACAGCGACGTCGAGGCCGATGACATGAATTTTTCCCCGCCAGGGAATGATGAGAGCTCGGCCGAGTGATCGGCCGGAGGGAAAGTCCTTTACGTGCGTGCCAATCGTCTGCGCGATCTTCAGACCCACGGCCCGAATGAATTTGCGGATCATTTGTCCCACAATCGCTTGACCGGATGCAAAGTCCATGCACCCTCTTTCCGGGCTCGATCGACATGGCTGCTCTCATCTTTCAGAACGCGGACAAAGCGGTTCTGTTCGCCAAAATCACGAAGCCGAAATCCCAGATGATGCGCCAGGGTCGGCAAGTAAAGCTCCATGTAAATGGGGAAAGGTTCTTTGACGGCGCACACAGCGCAGAAGGCTTCTCGATTCCAAAAACTTCCGCTCCCAAACATCGACAAAACTACTTCCGCTTCTGCGCGCGGGCTAATTCCGGACCAATAGGACATGAACTTGTCATCAGCCACATGATAAAGAAAATGGGGGTTGTTCGTGCCATCAACGCGATGGACATGAAATGCGAGGAGATCGGCGCTTTCGGCAGTTAATCGTTCGATCTGCCGTTCATTCAAATCGGGAACCAGCGGCAAATGATCGTATTCGGCGAAATGCACGAATCGGAATTGATCGCCGTGCGCGCTCAGAAACTTCGCGGCTTCTTGGAACAATCCCGTGTAACTTTGGAACTCGCGCTGATGATCGCGCGTCCTTAAGCGCGGGTCCTCGACAAAAAACTTTTGCTCGTGCTGGATCGCGTGGAATTCTTCTTTTGATCCACCGTGTGCGATCAGAATGCTTTCATTGGGCACGCACTGATTCCAATGGGTAAGCATCCTTGAAACGGCAGCAGCCGGCTGATGAGAAAGGATCAAATTCAAAACAGTTTTCATTCGAAGTGTCGGCGCGTTAGCTTAAGCAAATTCAAAACCCACCACCGCGCTGATTGGAGTCTCGGCATGAACGTAGCCATTCAACGGTCTCCTTAATTCCCTCCTCCAGCGTGTAAGGATTTTCGCCGAAGAGCTCAAACGTTCGCTCCATCGGAGTCTCGTAATCGGTGGTCATGCTCCGGAAACGAGAACTGTTGATCAAAAACGGTTTGCCAGCGAGGTAAGTCGGAATATCTCCCAACAGCGCGAGAGTGCGCATGAAAGGCCGCGGCACCGTGCGCACTTCCTGCCCGATGAGAGCGTGGGAGAAGCCATTGACCCAATCGAAAAGATTCATGAGGCGGTCGCCAAGGTAAAACGTCTGGCCTCTGACAAGATCGACATCAGCGTCGAAGATTTTTCGAATCTGATAAACGACATTTTTAACATAGCCATAGGAGCGGATCACCGGCTGACGGCCGGGATGCGTATAAAGGCCGCGTTCCACGACGCGCCAGAATTCGCGCCGGTAGCGCATGTGCCACGGGCCCCAGATGTTTGTTGGCCGGACGATCGTCCAAGAACACGGCAGATTCGCCTCGCGGGTGAGCTTCTCAGTGATGACTTTGCTTTCTCCATAAACGGTTTCGGGAAAGTAATCCGCATCGCTTTTTGGCAGGCGCCCGGGCGCGCAGACGAACTGCGACGAAGTAATGACCACGCGCTGAATCGACGGCGTGCTCCGAATTGCGTCGAGGACGTTCCGAGTGCCTTCTGTATTGACCCGATATCCAGTCTCCACCGTCGTATTTTCATCGCATCCAGTACGGGCTGCTAGATGAAGAACGAGGCCGGCTTGGAACTCATGAAAGGTGCTTCGCAAGGCAGGCGCATCAAGAATGTCGCCTCTGCGCCAGAAGGGCGCGTGATCGGATTTCAGCGGAGGATCTGTCGAGTAATTCAGAATCCTCCATCCGTCTCGCGCGAAGGCGTCGATCGCATTTGTGCCAATAAAGCCGGAGCCACCGGTAACGAGGATTTTCATTGCGAAATCGGCCAAGTCATGCGCCGTATTCTTTTCCTATCAAGTGCGAAATTAGATCGACAACATACAGCATGAGCGATTCCCCTTCCGTTTGTTTTTATTGCGCCGATCAGAACCCGCCGCGCGATCGAAGCCGTGGAATTACTTTTTACACGTACGGTCTGCTATCGCATCTGCGCGACGCGAAGTCGGTGGAACTAACGGCGCTGGTATCGAAATCATCATTTGCGATCCCTGATGGAATTGAGCGATTAACGTTGCCATTTCGAACTGATCATGTGGCGGGCAGACTCCTGGGTGACCATTTTCATCCACTGATTGTGCCGCGAGACGTTGCCGAGATTTGGCATTATCCCAAAGGTTTTCTTCCGGCGGGATTGCACGTCCATGCTCGAAAGGTTGGCACAATCGCCGATGTCATGATTCAGTTTGACGCTGATCACCACCCTGAATCCCGCTCCAAGCTGGCATTCACCTACTGGCTCTGGATGTTGAGGCATTCCATTCGCACCTTGGATTTGATTCTGACGGTCTCCGAATTTTCGAAGCGTGCGATTTTGGAATTCTGCGACCGCCATCGGCTGAGCTGCCCGCCGATCATTGTGACTTACGAAGGTGTCGAAATTTTCACACCGCTCGAGGAGCTCCCGCGTACAAAGGAAAACTACGTTGTCCATTTGGCATCGAGGCTTTCGTACAAAGCAACAACGTGGCTTTTGGAACAGTGGTTGTCGCTCGCTGAGTCAAGGAAGGATTTGCCGGAACTGCGATTGGTGGGCGATCTGGATTCTCGAGGGGCCGTCATTTTCTCGAAAATGACAAACGTCAGCCTTGTCCCGCCTTTGCCGAGATCAAAACTGGAAGAACTCATCGCCAAAGCATGGGCGCTGTTGCTACCTTCGGAAATCGAAGGCTTCGGTATCCCGGCAGTGGAAGGCTATCTCTTAGGAACTCCGGTTGCGTACGCAAGAGAGACTGCACTCGAAGAAATTCTCGGGAGCGATTCGCCGGGGGGATTTTACCGGCAACGTGACTCCTTAGAAGCTGCGCTCACAGAGACGCTAAATTTGGATCGCGCTTCGGTCGAAAAGAAGGCCGCGTCTTTAAAGCAGCGCTACAACTGGGATGATTGCGTCCGCCGAACGCTCGAAGCTTACAGCTTGGTTCTTAACCGGCAGCCGTCCCTCCGATAATCGCTTTTTATTGAGTTGCCAATATCAAGTAGCAGCCAGTGAGGGATGCTCGACCGGTTGCCTCGTGATACTCAGATGTTCTGGCTGGGTCTTCCTCCGCCGATCTTCCAGGGCGGCGAGTGCCAGAAAACCGAACATAATCTCGGTGGTGGGGAAACCCCCGTTAGTCCACCCTAGCCCAATCCACATCACAATGCCGAAGACAGCCATGAAAGCAAAGGCATGGCTGTGATCACTAACCCGCTCCCTGAGCAAGATCGGAAGCAACTTCCGAAGAAGATAGAAGAGTACACTCGCGTAGAGCATCAAGCCGACCACACCAGTGACGGCGATCACTGTCCACCAGCCGGATTCATACGAGCCTACCTTTGCAGCAGAGTCCATCAGATTTTCCATGTTGATGGTTATTCCGGGGCGAACCTCTTGAAGCGAAAAGTCAAAAGGGCGAATTCCTGTTCCGAAGAGGACTGTCTGCCACGATTGAGTCCATTTGGAATAACCCAGTTTTCGAAGGTCCTCGTGCCATCTATCGCTAGCCTCCGTCTTTCCGTAGTGAGTGGCTTCACCTTTCTTTAGAAGCAAGACAGACAAACTCCGCTGCACGCGAAACGGCAGCGGATTCAGAACGCTAGGGTCGGAGTTGACAATGAAGACGAGCCCCACCAAAGCAATCGAGGTTACGATTAAGGGAACCAGTTTCCGGTACAAGAGAACAACAAAGAGTGGCATTGCACCGGCCAGGACGACAACAGTGCGTCCAGACCCGAGGACCAGCGCGACGCAGCTTCCTAAGAAGACGATCGCATGGAAGGTTTTCCGCAAAAGTCCCTTCTTCATCAGAAAATAGCATATCGCCAGAGTAGCCAGAGAAATACCAGACCAACGCAGATCGTCGCTCCGACTGTAGGTTGAACCCGGAAGTACATAATTAATTACCGGGACATACGCGAAAATATCCGTGAAATAATAGAGCAAGACACCCATGGTAACTCTGGCGAATGCTGCCAAATAGCTCAGCAAAAGAGCGGCGGCAATATACTTGGTTGAGCCCCAGCGCCAGAAGGCGAAAAGGAAGAGGATTACCCAAACCGCATTAAAATAAGCGCGACTGACGTTTCCGTAACCAGCGGTGCCCTCGACCCAGTTGTAAATGTTGCTGCCGAACCAATGAACAATCAGGTAAAAGCCCAGGAGATACATTGTGATTGGGAAAGCCGTCGTGCGCAGCTGCGCTATCGGAGCGCGGACAGCGAAAGCCATTGCGAGCGGAACGAAGCAGGCCAACAGGGCAATTTCGTGGGGATAGATCTTGTAGCCAAAGTAAAAATATCCTCCTAAAGTTCCGGCCGCTGGCACCAGCAGCCACCAGCGTTCCCTGGCGCCGGCAAGCCACGTTATCGAAAGAGCGATTGCCAGAATGACAATGAATATCGGAACAGCATCCGTGCCGATCAGGAACCCCGTAAGTATCGCCACGATTGCGCCGAGGAATATCAACGCCCAGACGAAAAGTTTCTCGCCTGCGATTTCGAGTCTGGCAGTGTCCATAGGCGGGACCTACTGTTGGCCGTGTCCGCAGGCAATGCAACTGAAAGCCAGATAATCAGGCAAGCCGTTCAGGCTGCAAGTCGCTGCAGCTCCTCCCGAATGCGCGCGGCGACGATCGCAGCGTGTCGCTTCCAGGTAAAAAATTTTGATCTCTCGAAACCAGCGACTTTCAATCGGGCCCGTTGGTGTTCATCGAAAACAAGAGATTGTAGCGCATTCGCGATGCTGTCCGTGCGCGAGGGATCAAATAAGATCGCGGCATCTCCAGCCACTTCGGGCAGACTTGTGCTGTCAGAACATGCAACCGGAACTCCGCAGCTCATCGCCTCGATCACAGGCATTCCGAACCCTTCGGCAAATGACGGCTGAATGTACGCATGCGCCGCGTGATACGCCCATGCCACTTCCTCGCTGGGGACAAACCCAGGTATGATAATTTCCTGGGGATGAGAGGTGCGGGCGCGCTCTGGTTCGATTACTTCTCGCAAGTAAGACACTGCGGCAGGGCCGATTAGAACCAAACGGGGGCACGCTTTGTTTTTCCGGCGCAATTCTCCCCACGCTTCGATCAAACGTCGCTGATTTTTGTTTTCCGAAAACGCTCCCGCATATAGAATAAAAGGGCGTCCATTCAGCTGCTTCGACCACCCGGGAGCTTGCGCCGATGGAGGCCCCACCGGCGGCAATCCGCACGGTGCCACCACCCATTTGGATCTCGTGGCCGGATAGGCAGCAATCATCTGCACACGCCCGAAATTCGAGTCAATAAAAAGTGCTCGGGAACGCCTTAACGAAAATTTTACCAAGCCTCTCAGAATTCGAGATTTGAAACGCTCGCGGACGTTTCGCTCGTCGCGGACCGGATGAAGGGCATTGGCGTCGAAATAGTTTGTCACCACGGGCGGACCATTGAACGGAGCGAAAAACGCGGTTGCCAGTCCGAGAGAGCATCCCGCCCTTTTCCAAATACCGCCCAACCTGCAACACACATGATAGCTCAAGGGCGCGTCACTCACTACAATCGGATTGACCGACTGAAAGAATGGCGTGTCGCGCAGTACGCGCGGCGTGGCCACAACGATCCATTGCCATTCGACGTCCAACTTTAGCAATGCTCGAGCTTGGTTTTCCACATGCACGGCAGTGCCCGGCGCACGCCTGCGAAACGCGATGGGCGAGAGATCAATTCCGACCTTCATTGATTCCATTTATCAAATCGAGATATCGGCTGACTCCATAAGCCTCGGTAAAATTCGGAGAAAGCCCGGCTGAAAATTGCCCTTCATTTTCAGCGGCAGCCAGCAGCTTCTCGACCAAAGCGTCATGGCCCTGTGGATCAAACAGGCAACGCGCAGTTTGAACGACTTCTGGAAGACTCGCCTTGTTTGAAACAAGAACCGGTGCGCCCACTGCCATGGCTTCTGCAGGCGGCAGTCCGAATCCCTCCATCAGTGACGGGAAGATAAAGAGAGACGCTGCTCGATACAGCATGGGCAGATCAGTCTCCGAAATCGGACCGGGAAGAAGGATCTGATCGTCACAAAGAGCGATATCCTTCAATGTTCCATAGACGTCGCAGGTCGCCCGCGTGAATGGCGGAATTTGACCAGCCAATACTAAGGGTGGCAGCCGGTGTTTTTTGTTCGCTTCCGCGTAGGCTCGCAAAAGAAATTCGATGTTTTTTCGATAATCGTATCCGCCGACGTAAAGCCAAAACCGCTCAGGTAAATTAAGCTTTCGTTTTATAAGAGCGATATCAGTGTTTGATATCGGCTGCAAATATTCGGAACCAACCCATGGATAAAGAACGTCGATGCGCTGTGCGGGAATTCTCGCCTGCGTTATTAACTCCTTCTTCGAAAATTCTGAGTCGGTGAGAACCATGGAACTTCGCGCGGCGAAACGCTCTGTTGAACGGAGAAAGAGCCTTCTGACAAAAAAGCGTCCGGTGTACCGCGGAAATCGCCGGTAGATGCAATCGTGGAGTGTTAC
>Ga0184605_10000714_pt1 | contig 10133 bp, 9 predicted proteins | sample PLM0_30_coex_FD_132995 | JGI IMG/M metagenome (GOLD analysis project Ga0184605, IMG submission 132995) | Groundwater sediment microbial communities from an aquifer in East River, Colorado, USA - PLM0_30_coex | ecosystem: Environmental > Terrestrial > Soil > Riparian zone | place: USA: East... | reverse complement strand
GCGTTGAACCTAAGGGCGAAGGCATCCAGGGACCAACAGGTTTTTCAATCACCGACCAGAAATCTCAGGCCGCACCTGCTGCTGCTCCCAACGCTCCGGCTTCAGTTGAGCCGAAGGCTAAGTCGAGTGAGGCAGGCGCCGGGACGACGACGGTGACTTCGTCAAACACGAAATCAGCCGCGGATCAAGCTGCTCCGGTAGCGCAGGCGGCAACTACAACTACTCACCCCGAACCTCTGAAACCATAAGCGACTGGTCGCCCACAAACGGTTGGGCAGGAGGGAACGATGAAAACGCTAGCGTCAAACAAACGGAGAGGCGAACGCGGTTCGATCCTGGCCGTGTCAGCCATTGGAATGCTCTCGTTGCTTCTCGCTGTTGGCATGGGAGTGGATATCAGCCACTTGTATCTCGCCAAGAACGAGCTGCAGAACGCTGCTGATGCCGCGGCGCTGGCAGGGGCGTCCGGATTGAACTTCGACGCCTCGGGAATCACCACCGCTGCAGACCGTGCTGTTCAGGAAATGAACAAATACGATTTCAATCAGCAAGCGGTGACGTTCCCCCGCGCGAACGTTTTGTTTGCGAAGAACCTCGATGGTCCATATATGAGCGAAGCGTCTGCGCAGGCGACCGCGAGCGGCATTCGCTTCGTTCAGGTAACTACACCGCAGTCGCCGGTGAATATCGCCTTTGTATCAATGGTCCTTGGGAAGAGTTTGAACCTAAAGGCAGAGGCGGTCGCCGGAGTCTCTGCGCCATTGAATAGTTTTGCAGGATACCTGCCGGTTTCCGTTGTCGACGACGACGCGCTTTCAACGATTAAGCCGGGCCTACTCTATACATTTCGCGGAGCACCGCAGGGTTCAGTTTCGCCGGGTAACTATCAAATCCTGGCCATCGACGGCGCAGGAGCAAGCGATGACCGAATCGGTTTGGCCAGCGGCGTAAAAAATGTGGTTGGACCCGGTGGGTATGTTGATACAAAGCCGGGCGTCTCTGCCGGGGCTGTGCGACAGGGCGTGAATACCCGTTTCGATGACTACGCAAGCCAGCTCGATCCCGCCACCTATCCTCCCGACACGAACATCAAGGAAGGAATTACCTATCAGCAATATATTGCTGGATCACCAACTCAGAGTCCGTCGCATGCGGGTGTATTCGGACGTCGAGTCGTATTAATTCCGATTATCAAAAAGAGCCAATTCGATGGCGGCCGGACGACAGTTCAGATCGATCATTTCGGCGCTTTCTTCCTGCGAAGCAAAGTCCAGGGCGGCAATGGGGGAGACATCCAGGCGGAATACATCGGCATAGGTGTCGTGGTTGGAAACGGCGAGTACGATCCGAGTGGTACCGTAAATCCTGGTCCCGTAATCGTAAAGCCAGTGCTCTATAGGTAGGGATGCTATGTGGCAAAAGTTATTGAGAAGGATAACTTCGTTCAGGCGCGACGATCGCGGCGTCCAACTTGTCGAACTGGCCATCGCTATACCAATCCTGGTCTTGCTGTTTGCGGGCGTCGCTGAATTTGGGCGCTACTTTCAAACCTACACTACGCTGGCGAAGGGTTCGCGCGTAGCGGCCCGTTATCTGGCGACTGCGAGCCCAAACGGTCCCGATGATCCGGCTGCGAAGAATCTCGTTGTTTACGGAAACATAGCAGGTACGGGAAATCCGATAGTTAACGGCCTAACAGTCGATAATGTGAGTATCACACGGCGCAATGGGGCAGGCGCCGTAACAGCGGGTTTCCCGGCTACCGTCACTGTTCAGATTATAAACTTCAAACACACACCTGTTTTCGATCTCGGCAAGCTGATGAATTCGTCTCTATCTCTTAACGTCGACGTCAAACCCAGCGTCACCATGCGCTACTTACTGACACAGTCGCCGATCTAAAAGGTGATGGGCAAAATGTTTCGTAACGCAAAGACAAAGTCGGAACAGAGGGGCGCCACGCTCGTTGAATTTGCCATTGGCGCCACCGTTTTTTTGACGGTCATGTTTGGGGTCATCGAATTTGGCCGCGCGCTCTGGACGCATAACGCCCTGGCCGATGCTGCTCGACGCGCAGCCCGTTACGCGGTCAATCAACCTGCAAGTAGTCCAGCAGGCGTCAAAACCAGCGGAACAAATGTTGGTCCTAGTGTCACCGCAATCAGGAACGTTGCCGTGTATGGCGATCCGGCAGGCGGCTCACAGCCTCTGGTTAATGATCTAACCCCCGAAAATTTGAACGTTGAGTATTCGGGGTTCGGTTTGGGCCAGGGAACCGTAGCGGTGACGATTACGAACTACCAGTTCAAATTTGTAACGCCCATTGTCGGCACGAGTATTCAGATGCCGAACTACAACACAACGTTAACCGGCGAAAGTGCCGGAGTCATGCCTTAAAGCAAACCATCGGATGCAAGGAAAACCAGATAGGTCAAACAAATGACGCAGCCATTAACAATCGTAGTTCTAGGCACTGGCCTCGATAACTTTAAGGAGATCCGCGCCGCGCTGTCGGCCGATGGTCGCGTGCAATTGTTGGCCGGCGGAAATGATGCCGAGCAACTTCATGACGAGATCATTCGGTTGAAACCTGCGGTTGCGCTGATCAGCCTTGGCGCAAATCCGGATCAGGCAATCAAAGTTATCGAACGCCTGGTCACCGAAGCGCCACGCACCGCACTTATAACGGCTGCCCAGGACGCATCGCCGGATTTGATTTTGCGAAGCTTGCGAGCCGGCGCGCGCGAATTTTTGCGTTTACCGATCAGCCAGGACGAACTGAAAACTGTATTGGATCGAGTGTCGGAATATTGTTTGGGGCAGGTCGAAGCGCCGAAAAAGAAGGGCCGAATGATTGCGGTCTTTTCGAGCAAGGGCGGCTGCGGGACTTCTTTTGTGGCCACTAATCTGGCCGCCGCGACCGCAGCGCCCACAGTTCTCGTCGACCTTAATCTTCAGGCCGGAGACCTGCCATTATTTCTTGGGGTAGATCCGAAGTATTCGTTTGCCGACATGTCCGAGAATCGGAAGCGACTGGACGATGCGCTCATCGGCAGTTTTGTCACGCCCCACTCATCGCACCTTTGGCTGCTGGCCGCGCCGAAAGAGGCGGATTCCGCCGATGAGATCGAACCCGAACATGTTTTCGAAGTCCTGCAGCGCTTGCGTGAATCCTACGATTACGTGGTGCTCGATCCGCAGCACACTTTCGATTCGATCACGCTGGCCGCGCTGGACCAGGCCGACGAGATCGTGCTGGTGCTGACGCTCGACATTCCCGCGATTAGAAGCACGCAGCGCTCCCTGGAGATTTTTGATCGGCTCGGCTATCCAAGACAAAAGATACGCATCGTCGTCAATCGCTGGAGCAAACAGATCGATTTGGACTTGCGGCAAGTGGAAAAGTTCCTGGGTGAACCGGTCATCGGATTCATACCAAGCGACTATCAAACTGCCGTCACCTCAATCAACCTGGGCCAACCGCTGGTGCAGTCAGATGCCGGCTCGAAAATAGCGGTAGAGATCAAACGAATCGCGCAAACGATCGCGAGTGGCGCGATACCGGTTCAGGAAAACACGAGTCCACGTCCCGCTTTCTGGAAGTCACTATTCAAGCGTCATCCAGCTCATAACGCACTGGAACTACAAGTCAGTAGTACAGATCTAAGTATGTAATACCCAATTGACGAAGGACGCCGGCTGAAGGCAGCTCGCGATTACAAACACAACATGGCACTTCGAGAAAGATTAATAAAAGAATCGGCAGGTTTTATTCCCGGCAACGGCAATGGTGCCGATACGAATGGCGCTCAGTCGTTTCAGGAGATGAAGTCGCGTCTTCATCGCGCGCTCATCAATCGCATGGACCTGACGAAACTGTCAGCGCTGAGTCAGGAGCAGGTGCATGCCGAAGTCTCGCGCCTCGCCGAAAGCGTGCTGGCCCAGGAAGCGATGCCACTCTCGACGTCTGAGCGTGATCGGCTCGTCAATGACGTTCAGCACGAACTCTTTGGTCTGGGACCGCTTGAGCCGTTACTTGCCGACAGCACCATCTCCGACATTCTGGTCAACTCCCACGGCACGATTTATGTGGAGCGCCGCGGCAAACTCGAAGTCACCAATGTTGCGTTTAAAGATAACGAGCACTTGATGCGCGTGATCGAGCGCATTGTGTCTTCGGTCGGCCGGCGCATCGACGAATCGTCCCCAATGGTTGATGCACGACTTCGTGATGGCTCTCGTGTTAACGCGATCATTCCGCCGCTCTCACTCGATGGCCCGGTGCTGTCAATTCGTCGCTTTGGTTCGGAGCCTTTGCGCATGAATGAGCTCATCGAAAATAAAGCGTTGACGAGAGACATTGCCGACATGCTTCAGATGTGCGTGAGCGCGCGCTTGAATGTCTTGATTTCAGGAGGCACGGGCGCCGGCAAGACGACGTTGTTGAATGCGCTATCTGCTTACATTCCAGAAGACGAGCGCATCGTCACTATTGAAGATTCCGCGGAGCTGCAACTGCAACAGCCGCATGTTGTGCGACTTGAAACACGTCCACCAAACATTGAAGGACGCGGCGAAGTGACACAACGCGATCTGGTTCGTAACGCGCTGCGCATGCGGCCCGATCGCATCGTGATTGGCGAAGTGCGAGGTGGCGAAGCAATCGACATGTTGCAGGCCATGAACACCGGCCACGACGGCAGCTTGACTACTGTTCACGCCAACACACCGCGTGATGCGCTGTCGCGTTTGGAAACAATGATTCAAATGACCGGAATGCGCTTGTCGGATCGCGCGATGCGTCAGCAGGTCGCCGCCGCTATCAATTTGGTGGTCCAAGTGGCACGTTTATCGGACGGCACGCGACGCCTCACCTCGATTTCTGAAATTACGGGAATGGAAGGCGAAACGATCACCATGCAGGAAATCTTCCAATATGAACGCACTGGCGTGGACTCGAGCGGAACGGTGATTGGCCGCTTTCGTCCCACGGGAATTCGCCCGCGCTTTGCCGAACGACTCAAGACCAGCGGGTTCCAGTTACCGCGAGTCTTCTTCGAGGAAATGTAGAAAACATGTTTATCTCCTTCTTAGTTTTCCTGTTTGGTCTCTTTCTCGTGCTGGGTGCATACCTGCTTGCTACGCATGGCACGGACGCCAAACGCGCGCGGCTGCAAAAGCGGCTTTCGGATGCGTTGCTTCATTCATCACACACCGAAGACACGGAAGTTGTACTCGCGCGCGCCGAGTTGATGAGCGAAATTCCCTGGTTGAATCGCTCTCTGGTGCGCATGCAGGCGGCTTTGCAGTTGAAGCGGATCTTGGACCAGGCGGACCTGCATATCACACCGTCACGGCTGGTGATGTTTTCGGTGATGGCGGGCATGCTCGCGGCACTTGCGGCATCAATGATAACCATTTCCATTCTCGTGATGATTGTTTGCGGGATTCTGGCGGCGGCATTGCCATTCGCGCACGTATGGTGGAAACGAAAGAAGCGTTTTGATCAGTTTCTCGAGCATCTGCCCGACGCGTTGGATCTGATGAGTCGCGCGCTAAGCGCGGGCCACGCATTTTCAGAAGCGATGCACATGGTGTCAGCCGAAATGCCGGAACCGATCGCTACTGAATTTCGCAAAACTTATGAAGAACAAAACCTTGGTTTGTCGTTGAAGCTGGCGCTGGAAAATCTGATAGACCGCATCCCGCTGCTGGATTTACGAATGTGCGTTACTGCGGTTTTGATTCAACGAGAAACCGGCGGCAACCTTGCCGAAATTCTGGAAAAAGTCGCCTACACGATTCGCGAGCGCTTTCGCATCATGGGCGATCTGAAAACACTGACAACCAGCTCGCGCATGTCCGCCTGGCTTTTGTGCGGCCTGCCGATATTCGTGACCATTGCTATTACAGCGATGAATCCCGATTACATGACCGTGCTTTGGAAAGATCAGCGCGGCCATTACCTGATTGCTACGGCGCTGTTTCTACAGGCCACGGGCATGCTGATAGTACGGAAAATCCTGAGGATAAAAATTTGAAACTGGTTAGTTGTTAGCGGTCAGTGGTCCGTTGCAGAAATCCGACCGAGCCAACCTGCCGACACAGACCCACTGACTCCATGATCCCCCAACCAGAACGAACACCAAAGTCATAAACGGACCACTGACCACTAACAACTGACGAATCATCACCATGCTACTAATCATCGCCATCTCGACTTTTGTTTGTATCTCGCTCGCGATGCTGGGCGCGTACTGGCTTTTGTATCGTCCGCAAAGCGCGGCCACTGAGAGGCTGAAGCGCCTGGGTGAAAAAACCGCCGGTCCAGTTGCAAGCGCAGTCAGCCTCGACGATGGCCGGGCGAATCCCGCCCTCGCGCAACGCCTGGCATCGCCCGTCAATCGTTTGCTACCGCCCTCTGCCGCCGAGGCAAAGAAGCTGCAACAACAGTTGATGCAGGCCGGATTTAGATCGCCGGGCGCTGCGGTCACATATCGCGCGATTCAGGTTTTCACGCTCGCAGGTCTGCCGGCGCTTGTCGCTCTTGGTAGCGCTTTGATGGCGCGGCCGCTGAAAAGCGCCGTCCTCTATATCCTGTTCGCCTTCGTGATTGGATTTTTCCTTCCGCGCTATGCGCTTCGTCGCATGATTCGATCTCGGCAACAGTTGGTGCGCTGGGGATTGGCAGACGCGCTCGACTTAATGGTCATTTCCATCGAAGCGGGCCTGGGCCTGAATGCGGCAATGATGAAAGTGAGTAGCGAGCTGAAAGAAGTTCATCCGGACATCAGCGACGAGTTTGAACTGGCCAACCTTGAAATTCGCGTAGGTCGCGATCGGGATGAAGCATTGCGCAATCTTGCCGAACGAACCGGCGTTGACGACCTTCGCAGCCTGGTCGCGATGTTGATTCAGACTGACAAGTTTGGCACCTCAATCGCGAAGGCTATTCGTGCCTTTTCAGATTCACTGCGCACGAAGCGCCGGCAGCGCGCGGAACAAGCCGCGCAAAAGGCCGCGGTCAAGCTGCTGTTCCCGCTTGCTTGCTTCCTGTTTCCTACTTTGTTCATTGCGATTCTTGGTCCGGCCGCACTGCAACTGATGGACACGTTAGGCAAGATGTAAAGGAGTTTAGTTATGAATAAGCGCACTCTGCTCGCCATTCTAATTGCATTCGTCGTAACCATCGGCGCCACCGCCATGTGGACTGCTACCACCATGGAACGTGAAGGTGACACAGATGCGAATGTTCTCGAAGACTCGGGCTCACTCGCCGGCAACGTAAAGGAACAGAAGAAGGGCGGCAACAAAGTAGTCAAGGTTTTGGCTGCCCCCTTCAAGGCACTCGGAAGGCTGTTTGGACGCGGGGACGATCACAAGCTGCGCCGCATGACCGAGAAGGATGCCGAAAGATTTGAGAGCGTCGGGGTTGAACGCGTGGAAGACGTGCGCAATCCGTCGCCGGCCAAAGTAAATGCCATGGCTTCGGCAAAAGAACACCTCGCAAGCGGGCGCTCGTATCTGTTGGACGGGCGCATTAACGAAGCGATTGCTGAGCTTTCAACCGCGGCTTCGCTCGATCCGAAGTTGAATGAGGCACACAACCTGCTTGGCGTCGCCTACGACAAGAAAGGGCTTGTCGATCGCGCTCGGGATTCTTATGAGCGCGCGGTGAAAGTTGAACCTGAAGACGCAGAGACTCTTAACAATCTCGGTTTCTCGCTTTATCAAAATGGGAACTATCGTGCGGCCGTCGATCGCTTGAAACGCGCCGTGAAGTTGGAACCTACCAACGAGCGCATCCTGAACAATCTCGGTTTGGCGCTCTGCCGCCTCGGTAAGTTTCAAGACGCCTACAAGCATTTCGCGCGCGCTGCCGGCCCACTGACTGGAAATTTGAATACGGCGCGCATGCTGGAAAGATTTGCTCGCGAAGACGACGCAATCCTCTATTACGAAGATGCACGGCGCATCGATCCGAATTCAAGCTTCGCGCTGCGCCGGCTCGCCGATCTTTATATGCGGGTGGGCAAGCCGATACAGGCGGAGGCCGCGAGGAATGCGCTGGCTGGAATTCCAACTACTGTAGCTGCCGCAGGACAATAGTCCGACCAGGCTGTTTTAGGAAGGTTAACAATGATGATGTCGCCTACAACGATGCTCTCTCGCGCCGAGGTCGAAGCAATGGGCCCGCCCGTTCCGGAAGAAATAGCCGACCTGGGAGTGGGCGAAGGATTTCTTTGCGAACTGGCGTTAAAGCACATTGCCATGCTTCCCGAGCCGACGACCAGCGCTGTCGCCGAGCGGCTGCATTTGCCGCGCGCCCTAACCGAAGAAATTCTGCAAAAACTGTATCGCGAAAAATTGATCGAAGTGCGATTGCAAACGACGTTGGGTTCGACCCGTTATGCGATGTTGGACCATGGCTGGGACCGTTTGCTGCGGCTGCTGGCCGTTTGTGGTTACAGCGGTGCCGCGCCGGTGTCGCTTAACGATTACGCACACATGATGCGTTTGCAATCTATCCCTTCACATCCAGCTTCCATGGATACGGTGCGACAGGCTTTCCACGATTTGATTTTGCCGGAGTCGCTTCTGCAAACGCTGGGCTGCGTAATTAATTCCAGGCGATCATTGTTTCTAACTGGCTTACCCGGAACGGGAAAGACGGCCGTCGCCGAACGTATAAATGGCGCGTTGCCAGGTGCGATCTGGATTCCTTACGCGGTGGAAATTGATGGCCAGATTATTCGCGTGTTTGATGCGCATTGTCACCGCCTTGCGTCCTCTGAGGTCACGCCGGTTGAATTCGACCGCCGTTGGGTGCTGATTGATCGGCCGCTCGTTGTGGTTGGCGGTGAACTTACTTTGGAGAACGCCGATCTCACCTGGAGCGAAGCGGCAAAGTTTTATGAAGCTCCGTTTCAGATGAAATCCAACGGCGGCACACTGGTGATTGACGACTTTGGCCGGCAGCGCGTCGCGCCTCAGGACCTGCTCAACCGCTGGATCGTTCCGCTCGAGCGTCGCGTCGACTATCTCGCGTTGCATACCGGCAAGAAAATTGAAGTTCCTTTTGAGCAATTAGTAGTGTTCTCAACAAACCTTGATGAAAAGGATCTCGCCGATCAGGCTTTTCTGCGCCGTATGGGCTATCGCGCGCGCGTTGAACCACCGACACCGCGCGCCTACATCGAAATTTTCAAACGCCAGGCTTACAACCGCGGAATTCAATGTGACGAGGCCGCCCTCGATCACGTGCTGAATAAGTACCGCATCGAGCACCGCCAGATGAAGGGATGCGAACCGCGCGACCTCCTCGACCGCATAACGGACATCTGTTTATTTGATGGACATTCGCTGACGCTGAGCCCCTCGGTCATCGACGTGGCCTGGCGCAACTACTTTGGCGCGTCGCACTCCTTCGCACCAGTCGCCACGCAGGAAACAATGATTGAAAGAACATTGGCTGATCCGCTCGAACTGTGAAGCACCTGGTTGATACGAGAGATGACTATTCACAGCCGGACATCGCAGGTGTCTATTGCATCCGCCCTGATCGTGTGCTGTTTCTGCCTGGCTTACGGCAAGAAAACAAGAGCACGCCACGCAAAGTCAAAGCACGTTGCGGCTGTTGAGCAAACAGCACCAGGCATTCATCTCAAGTTGATCGATGGAAGTACCTTTCCGGTTGACGAAGCATGGGAGAGCGCCCAGGGCATTTGGTACAGCCGCGACGGAATTAGTCACCTGATAGCTCGTGAACGCGTGAAAGCAATCGAGCGTGGAGTAGAGACGAAGCCCGAGGGCGATGACCTTGCGGTAAAAGTTACTGCGCCTGAAAAAATCGATACCAACACCAACGAGGGTCCGGCGTGGATTCACCTGGTTGGTGGAGCACGGGTCGAGGCTGATAACGTTACCGAATCAACCGCTGGTGTGTGGTATCGGCGCGGCTCGCTCTCGATCTTTGTTGAGCGTGCACGCGTTGACCACATTGAACGGGAATTGATTGCGGAATCCAATTCTTCTAATACGAAAGAACGTGGCTGGACGACCGGGAACGTTCGGATCGATAGTTTGATTAAGCAAAGCGGTACGAAGTATGGCGTCGATCCCTACTTGATTTT
>Ga0184605_10000712_pt1 | contig 10138 bp, 14 predicted proteins | sample PLM0_30_coex_FD_132995 | JGI IMG/M metagenome (GOLD analysis project Ga0184605, IMG submission 132995) | Groundwater sediment microbial communities from an aquifer in East River, Colorado, USA - PLM0_30_coex | ecosystem: Environmental > Terrestrial > Soil > Riparian zone | place: USA: East... | reverse complement strand
CTTGTTTTAGGAAGCAATGGTCCAATCGATGCAACTATCTCAACACTCAAAAAAATCACTTCTACTTTACCATATAGCTAGGCAGTGTCATGACTTATCAATTGTCTTAGTTTTATTTGTAGCTTAACTGTGTAAACTTACTTGGTTAATCAATGGATTATAAGGATGCATTATCAACCATAACGATGTCATCAAAAACAACAAAAATGCTTGGCCTAGGAATAGCTGCAATTGCCTTCCTTTTAGCATCAGTTCCAGTCTTCCATAGTGGCGTTCTGTATGCCGACGAAGGAGACCATGATAACGGAGGAGACCATGACAACAACTGCGATAATGGAGATCATGGAGACTGCAACCATGGAGACCATGACAACGACGGAGGCCATGACGAAAATGATGATGAGAACTAACAGCATTAAGCAGAGCTGAAAATATCTACGCCGAAGCATTAGTCAATACGTACTGATCGAGTTTGCAAACTGTAGATATGAAAGTATAAAGCAGACTCGTCTTTTTTATTTTTACTTATGAATATCTTCAATTCCGATACTCTGAAATGGCACAAATTGAAAAAGACGGTCACTTATGGATCTATTCTAGGGACCAAGAAGATAAGGTTGCATTCGGCTTCTCTTAAAGCCACTTCCAGCGAAGAAGCATAAAATACGATTTTAGTTTTTAGTAGATCATTACTAGACTTTCCTTTAATGAGGACTCAAATTTCGTTTCAAATTCATAATTATTGAATTGTCTATGGAACAATATCATATGCAATGTGAAATGAAGACAAACTCTAATACTTATTTATTCGACTTATTCAAAAATGGATTCGATAATAGAATGATATCAATGCGGGGCCGTCGGGTTGTGAATCAATATTGACATGATATTTAGACCTAATATATTATTCCATCTCCCATTATGACTTGGACCACTTTCTCATCCATTGTAACAAGTTAATGATAGATTCTACTAATTCCTGCCCTTTTGAAGTAAGTCTGTATTCTACTCGAGGAGGTATCTCATTATATGCCTGCCTTTGTAATATGCCTGCTTTTTCTAATTCTTTTAGTCTACGAGCTAGGGTCTTACTACTAAAGCCCTTTAGCAGATGTCTAAATTCTTTGTATCTAACTGGGTCTGTAGAGCAACAAAGTGGTATTAACATCTCTATTGTTCCCCTTTTGGTAATTAACTTCCTAATTTTGGCCGTCTCTTTCATTAGATTTGCTGCATTATAACCCGCAAAACTACATTCATTTTTATACATCGGTAACTGCTTTACTTCATGTCCTTTAGTTTCCAATATGTCCCCTAGTTTACTAAAGTCTCCTTAACAACTTAAATAGTTTCTGTAGTAAACAATAATGATATATATGAAGCAAGGCGTGTTGAAGGCAAAAATTAAAGAAAGATATGGAAAGATTGCTTTAAGTGGAAATTCAGATTGTTGTTGCACACCACAGGAATGCTGCAATACTACTGAATTCAATCCCAAATCATCATCAGTTGGTATCGGTTATGATAACAAAGCATTAGATTCTATACCTGAGTCTTCTATACTTGGAGTGGGTTGTGGAGCTCCACTTAATTTTGCTAATTTGAAAACAGGTGAGATTGTGGTAGATTTAGGTTCGGGTGCCGGGATAGATGCGTTCTTAGCATCCAAACTGGTTAAAGGTGAAGGTAAAGTCATTGGGATAGATTTTACTGATGATATGTTACGAAAAGCCAGAAACGCAGCAATCAAAAATGGGTTTTCAAACGTGGAATTTAGAAAAGGAGATATTGAAGATAATATCCCTGTTGAAAACAATTCGGTGGACGCTGTAATAAGCAACTGCGTTATCAACCTCACTACAGATAAGGTAAAAACGTTCAAGGAAATTTACAGAATCTTGAAGAAAGATGGCCAAGGAAGAATGATTATTTCAGACTTGGTTACAAGCAAAGAAGTGCATGGAGAAACAATCAACTCAGATGATTGGTGTAGTTGTATTGATGGTGCATTGACTAAAGATAATTATATTAACTGTATTAAGCAAGCACGATTTCAAGATGTCAAAGTTTTGAATGAACATACCTATCTAAGTGAAGATAAAACTGATGGAAGAAAAATAACAAGTATAATTGTTGGAGCGATAACAAAATGAAATTATCATTTGGCAAATCTAAACTAAAATCAGAAAAGATAATCCTTTTTGTGTGCGTGGAAAACGCTGGCAGAAGTCAGATGGCTGAAGGCTTCTTTAACAATAGTGCTCCAGAAGGATACAGAGCTGTTAGTGCTGGAACAAAGCCAGTATCACAAATTAATCCTGTTGTAATTGATGTCATGAAGCAAGTTGGTATTGATATTAGTAATCAAAAATCTAAGGAAATTACAGAGGATATGATGCGGTACTGTTTCAAAACTGTGAATATGGGTTGTATGGAAAAAGAATCATGCCCAACACTATTTTTACCAAATGTTTTAGATTGGAATTTGGAAGACCCTAAAGGTAAATCTATTCAAAGAATAAGGGAGATAAGGGATGAAGTTGAACAGAGAGTAAAGGAGCTTGTCGCAGGTCTTAAGACTCACCAGTAGGTTAACAATCACTCAAAAGAAATTTTTAGCTGAAGTTATTGGCACTTTCATAGTAGTAGCAACTGCTGCTGGTTCTGTTGTTCTTATTGCGAAGCTTGGGGGAACGCTAGGTATTCCTTTCATAGCTTTTGCCCCTTTTGTGGGAGTTGCAATAAGTGTTTACCTTTTTGGTAAAATTTCAATGGCTCATTTTAATCCTGCTGTCACTATGGGATACTTAATTACGAAACACTTGCCAAAAAATTTACTTGCCTGTTACCTATGTGCAGAAATAGTAGGTGCATTTCTTGGAAGCGCTTTTGTCAAGTATGTCGTTGGAACTGAGGCCAATCTGGGAGCTAATGCTCCAAATTATTATTATCCTCTTCCTTTGATATTTGGGGTGGAAGTTTTGGCATCGGGTCTATTGATGGCAGTCATATATGCAGTCGTTCATACAAAAGGATTAAGAGGATTTAGTGGTATTGCAATTGGTGGAATAGTTGGATTGGATATTTACTTCTTCGCACTTATCTCTGGAGCTTCTATGAATCCTGCACGTTCTCTAGCTCCGGCAATACTATCAGGTTCTTTGGGAGACTTGTGGCTATACTTGTCTGCTCCGTTTATTGGAACCTCATTAGTTGCTTTGCTTCTGAGACAAAAATTTAGACCAAAATAATTACGGTTTCATTAGTGTAGTGGGTTCTGCTAACTTGGTTTATAGTTTTTCTCGTAATGTTTATGAACAGAGGCTAATAATTTTCGTTAGTTGAAATCATTTTTAGTCTACATTATAACATTCTTGATGTTCTCGACATCTTCTCTATACTTTTTGGTTGCAATATTTGGTGAGAGTATTGAAAGTAGTGAAATTCATGGATTGCAGCTAGTTGAAGGACAAGAGAATGAAACTACGGAGTCTGGTCACAATGAGAAACAAGAGGAAACACGTGAAATTCACAATGAATCTGGTGAATCATCTTGACAACACCTACAAGGAGAACAGGCAGTAGAACAGAATACTAATGAATCTAAACCCGAAGTCAAAGAAACGGAAGAGACACTACATCAAGAAACATCTGAAAATCAACGCAGGTTTTTAGAACTCCCACTTTCAATTAGTGCCGGAATCGGATATGCCGCAATTGGGATATGGATGATATTAGATAAAAGGAACAGTAAAATTCCTTACATAATAGCCATAGTCGGTTCTTTAATATTATTAGGAATTTATGCTTCATCCAGGACCATAGGGATTTCTAGTCTAGGAAAAGAACCGGTAGGATTGTTGGATGCTATTGTGGCAGCGCTCCAGGTCATAATAATCGCTACTTCATTATATATTCTTATTACAAAGATATACCCCAAAGGAATGACTGTTAGTAAGTAGAGGTAAAATTTGCTGGAATAAGATGTGAGACGGCTCTCGGTTATATTCAAACAGTAGATTTATTTATTTTGTATGGCTATTAAGAATATGAAGGCGGCTGATACACCAAACCACCAGTATTGTGACACTCTTAACTATCAATCATACAGGAGTAAGACTGGAATCGGCATACAAAATTATGCTAGATGTTCATCATCTTTAATGTTAATATTTTACTGCACATTAGTAGTCTCTTTAGGATTAATTGTATCTTACATTTCCACGAACACAACATATGCTCAGATTGAGATTACTACTAATGAGAATATTTCAAAGCCAATGTTTAATGAGACGACTAGCGAAAATGCTGAGCCAAAACCTGATATATTATATTCTGCACTACATTCCGGCACAATAGTTGGTGAAGTCAAAAATAACTTTACATATCCTATTGAATCAGTTCGCATAACTGCAAGTGTGTATGACAAGAACGGTGTAATTGCAGCAACAGGCGATACTTACACTAGTGACTATCAAATAAAACCAGGAAACAGGTCTGGATTCGATACTTACTTAGATGAAAAGTTACCTAGTAATAGTAAATACACCCTAACTACCAGCTTTAAAAAATCGGAAGACTCAAAGCCAGAGGCTCTGCAGTTGAGTGTCGGCAAAAACTCTAAAAGTTCAAATAGTTTCAAAGTCCTAGGCGAGGTGATAAATCAAGGTCAAGATAATGCTAATTCGGTAAAGGTCTCAGGTATATTTTATGATAAGGAACACAAAGTGCTAGACGTCGATTATACATATACAAATCCGGATATAATAGGTCCTAATAAAAAAGCACCATTCGAGTTATCCTTCTACACTGATAATCCAGAGAAAATTAAATCAATAGGTATTAATGCTCAAAGTAATGAATATTCTTTAATAACAAATAGGACTCAAAATAAGTCAAATTAGGATTGCAACCATAAACTCGACCATGTAACTAACATTTCAATGATTAAATTTTAAACCATGTATTTGTTACTAATTATAGTATCAATAATATTCGGGTTCCGTGGTTCTAGTAACACTAGTGGTTCAATAAATGAACTCATGGTATTCGTAAACAGAGTTAGCTTTAAACTTTTCTACTTAGTTCCGAATCTTGAGTATAAGGAAGATACTAATAAAAAGAAGATTAAGTTAATACAAATACCTGTCGAGGTTTATTTTTTATTTTATTGTATTCTTGACTCTCTCATTGGTGTTTGTAGAAGCTCTCCAATTTCGTTATGCATCTTTAAGAGCTTCAATCCTTTTTCGGTCGTCTTGTAGCTTTGTGAGCCTTCTAAATATTCCAGTAAATTATTTTCAATAAGTACAGAAAGATATTCTCTTAATTGAGCGTAGCTAAGAAAGGCTTTGTACATAATTCGTGTTTTTGTAGCACTACCATTTGCTGCTTCTAGTATCATTGACACTATCTCAGTTCTGCTCCTGTATTTCATATATTAGAACTGATTAATTTACCATATTAACATGGTGACACAAAAGTCTAGAACAAAACGAAATCGCATTGTGATGTAGTCACTGACCAAGATGAGATTTTCAACGGTCACTAACCTATCAAATAGGATTTTAATCTAAGCATCTTAGTAGCCCCAAGCGTCTATAATCATCCGTTACCTGCACCTGAAAAAGATTAACATGGGGCTGGTCGGATTCGAAGCCTCGGTTCGTGTTCCTATTTTATGAGACTTCATGTATCGTATTATGGATACCGTTATAGATAATGATTATGTTTTACAGATAATTGACTACGATCATTTAGTTAATTTTATTGAATCAAAAATATGATTCATTATGTCATTGTATGCTTTAGGAGACAAATTGTTATAATTGCTATAAATGAGGAATTAAGATTTGCTTTTGTTAGGATAGTATACCATCGAAAAATCCATTCTATTCAAAGATTGGGTTATCTCGTTGAATGGCGTTCTTACTACAGTATAGACAATATTTTGGATAACTGCTGGTAGATATCGCTATCAAATGAAAGCTGGCAAGAGTTAATTTGTCCTAAAGTTTAATCCGACTGGACAGGAAAGACAAATATCCATAAATATGTCATATAATGATTTCGATAACATATATTGAACCATAAAGCACAACAACAACAAAAAAAACCAAGTTGGAAAGTTCATGCATATTTTCTAGATGCATGTAATTGTGACTGGGGTTGTCCCTGTCAGTTTAATGCAAATCCCACTCATGGTAATTGCGAAGGAATTGCCGGATACCATATAATAACTGGTAGTTATGGAACTAAAGTTAAACTAGATGGACTTAATATGGCATTGATAGCTTCCTGGCCTGGTCCGTTGCATGAAGGGCGTGGGAAAGCGTCATATTATATAGACAATAGGGCAGATGAAAGACAGTTTGAGGCGTTATCAAACATTATTACAGGTAGGGCAGGAGGAGGACCTTTCGCTGTGTATGCAAGCATTATAGAAGAAATCCAAGAACCCAAGAAAGCAAGTGTAAAGTTTCAAACTAGGGATATTAGAAGTCATGTCAGTGTGTCTGGCACGAGTGAGGATAAAAAACAAAGAATCAGAGGAGAACAGTCTAAAAATGTCATTGCTGAAGCATGGCTTGAACCTATACGAAATCCTGTAACTGGTAAAGCCCATAGAGCAATAATTGAAATCCCTGAAGGTTTTGAGTCTAGTAGAATGGATCAAGCATCTATGAAAACACTTGTTGCAAATGACGGCTATCTTAGCTTTCGATATGAAGGAACATATGGTAGTTTTTCAGAAAACACTTGGAAAGGACCATAAGGCTAGATATTGCATGAACTGCATGTCCGTTGTAGAAGACATCAGTTCTCTTGTACTTTGCGTCGCTTATTGAATAGGTAAAATATAGTAATTCGTAAGTAAAGGAGAATTAAATGACACTCCAAGAAATTGATAAGGTATCTGTTACGATTCTAATGGATAACTCCACGGACCTATTGCTAACAAACTCTATTCATGCAAATAGACCCCAGCTAACGACGAATGAAAAATTTTTACTCCCTCTTCCAATTGCAGAACACGGATTCTCCGCACTTGTAGATATTGTCGTACACAGTGAAGAAAAGAAGGAAAAAAATAATATGGGTAAAAAAAAATCAAATATAAAAATAACAGCAGTATATTCCTGTTTGATGCAGGTCCTAGTGAAGATGGTGTAATTCATAATGCGGACTTATTTGGAATAGATTTTGATCGGATTGATGGAGTTATCCTAAGTTACGGTCATTTTGATCATTTTACAGGACTTGCCAATATACTTAGGAAAATATCATTATCCCGACGAAAGAGTACGGGTATAGATCTACTTGCCCATCCTGAGGCTTTTTTAAAACGCTGGGAGGTCTTTCAAGACGGAAAGAGAGCAAAGATGCCATTTTTAGATGAAGAGCATCTAAAAGAACTAGGAGCACTAATACACAAAAGGACAGGTATTACGTTTCTTCCCAGTGATGAGTCTCCATCCTTATTGGTTACAGGTGAGATACCAAGGAAGACAAGCTTCGAGAAAGGATTTCCATTTCAGTACGTAGAGAATCGATCTGGTAACGAAACAAGGCTCATTCCGGATCCATTGGTTAGAGATGATCAAGCAATAGTGGTTAATGTAAAAGATAAGGGATTAGTAATTTTGACAGCCTGCGGTCATTCAGGAATTGTAAATACGATAAATTATGCGAAGAAAGTAACAGAAACAGACAAGGTGTATGCTTTGCTTGGAGGCTTCCACCTTCCAGCTGATGGAGGAATTTATGAAGAAGCAATAGAGCCCACATTGAATGAGCTACAAAAAATAGACCCTGACTATATAGTACCTTGCCATTGCACAGGTTGGAAAGCGGCAAATAGAATCATTGAAACCATGCCTGAAAAGTACTTACAAAGTAGCGTTGGTACAATATTCTCATTCTAATGTGTTTTTATTAGGTAGACAGCATCAAACCGCCTGTCGATGCTTTAAGACATCCTAATTGGCTTCCGGTTCCTGATAAGTCCTTCACCGTTGCAATTAGGATGTATATACCTGAGCAGTCAGTTCTCAGTGGTCAAGGTCACCTCCGCCTATACTATTGGCCGGCAAGTGAAACTAATATCTTTCAGTTTTTGTATCTTTATTTTTTTATTCAACTTTATTATAAGTGAACCCAATTAGAGAACTACTAGGGATTTGGGGCTGGTCGTTATGGTAACGCTAGCAGTTCAATAAATGGACTCATTACATTATTCGATAAGGTTAGCTATAAGTATTTCTTTTTTTAATAAGATTGGTTCAATGGGGCTGGTCGGCCGTGAATCATTTTTGACACAATTTTAAGACCCACTTGTTGACTATGATTTAAAGTCACTAACTTCCCTGTCTTTTAGTTGTGATTCCTTTACTTCTTGTTGCCAGGCATGAACAAGTGTAACTCCAACCTTTTTTATTTTATAATGTTCTGTACATGAAGACCTATTGTCTAAAATAAATGCATAGGCATCACTTACTGATGGCTTAAAAACATCGTTGATTCTTGTTCCATGTTTATTATAATATATGCTCATATCTTCGATATTGGTATTAGTTTTCCAAGTCTGAACATTTTTTCTACTAATTATCAAAACTCCAATTTGTTCATCTGAATTCTCTACCTCTATGTCAAAAGACAGCCTGTAATCAAACATAAGTATCAAGTTTACACCAAAATATAATATCTGATAGCCGTTAGAATCACCAGGCGGTATATTGAATTCATTGATATTTCTCATAACGTGTGGAAGGACTTTCATTACAGTTTCATAAATATGGAGACACGAGAAGATATAGAAGTTTTTGTGGAGGTAACATAAGAGCATGGTAGATGATTTATCAATGAAATCAATGAATTATCCAGCGTATGACACAAAAATAGTTAAGATAATAGTCTGAATGATTATGGTCATACAAAACTAGAAGATAGAAATTCTTAACCTTCTACCATCTCATCCAACAACATCATCATGTGTTCGTGATTAGTCCTTTACATAAAATATTATTATTCTAGCGTCTATAGACTTAATGAGACATGTTTTCTGATGAGAATCTTGGTAAGGCCATCGATTTTGTAAACCCTAAGGTCAACAGCTGGGCAAAGGACTTGTTTGGAAGCTTTGAGCAATTGAATTTGACTAGACCTCAGAAGGAGCTAATTCAGGTTTTGACAGCTGAAACTCTCCTGTACAATACGTTTATGTCAAATGAAGAAATCATCGCAATCTTGTCTGACATAATACGAAATATAGCAACCCGCCACACATATGGAATGTTCCTTGACTGGGGTAAGAGAGCCTCATTATTCAAGGCACCTGATAAAGAAAAATGAATCAGTGATAATGCCTTAGGATACTTTTTAGAAGTAACTATAGATTTAGTGCTTTTTTCCAAATGTCAATACTAAATTTTTACTCTCAGAATAGCTATATCTAAATGAATCATTTTGTGATACTGGAAAACTAGACAACTGGTCTTGATTGCATATCGGGCAGCTGTACTCTGCTTCAGAGATTTCAGATAATTCTTCCAGATACTTTTTGTTAAGACAAGTTACTGTCCAGAGACACTGGTCGCAGAACAGGAATATTGATTGATTGGCCTTAAGGCTATTCTCGCTGATTATATTCTCAGATGCGGACATATTTCTTCTCATTTCCCACTCTATTATTTAGCTTTCTATTACACTTCGTGATTTTTGCTCTTATTGTCGTCACTGCCACCAAACTGACAGGTAAGCTGACGAACACATAGATAATAACCCAGATGATAGCTGTCCTTCCCATCAGGGAATGACGCAAGCGACGGACGGGCCTGTCAAGGACTCGACAAAGCAAATAATGCTGCTACGAAATAATTATTCAACATCTACTTTATTTTTCTAAATTTAACCACTATTTTCTGCATTTGTCTTGTATAGGAGTAAAGCAATCTTCTATGGATGTTAGCCTACGTGTTCTAAATCTACACATACTACATTTATTTTTGACATGGGGCTGGTCGGATTCGAACCGACGACCTCCAGCGCCCGAGGCTGGCATCATACCAAGCTAGACGACAACCCCTCTAGTTTATTTCAAATTTCCCTTAATATAATATAAGATGCAGATTCTGATTGG
>Ga0184605_10000710_pt1 | contig 10157 bp, 16 predicted proteins | sample PLM0_30_coex_FD_132995 | JGI IMG/M metagenome (GOLD analysis project Ga0184605, IMG submission 132995) | Groundwater sediment microbial communities from an aquifer in East River, Colorado, USA - PLM0_30_coex | ecosystem: Environmental > Terrestrial > Soil > Riparian zone | place: USA: East... | reverse complement strand
GGGAACATTCGGCCCTCGGAATCTGACATCGCCCGGGGCGATGGGCCGACACAGATGGTCGGAGCTGGAGGGCGCGGCGGGCTTGGGTGAGGCCAGAAGGCCAGAGGGAGAGCCAGACTGCTCGCCAGCGGGTCATACTTTCGAGGCCCTAACAGCGACTCGTGCGGGTCGGTGAAGGAGAGAGAGGGAGGATGCCGCTCTATCTATCGAGGTTCAGCTACACGCCGGAGACTTGGGCAAGGCTGATCGGCAACCCGGAGGATCGTCGAAAGGCCGCTCAGTCGTACATCGAGTCGGTCGGTGGGAAGCTCCACGGGTTCTGGTATGCCTTCGGCACACACGACGGCTACACCCTATGGGAGGCTCCCGACAACGTTTCTATGGCGGCGGTCGCGCTGGCGATTGGTAGCGGCGGCGCGCTTAGCTCGCTCCAAACGACGGTCCTCCTGACCGTCGACGAAACGATGGATGCCCTGCGTATGGCCGAGCAAGTCCAATACCGACCGCCCGGCGCGTAGCGGGAAGATCAAGACGGTCGGCGCGGGCGTTAGCCGGAGCGCGAAGGCTTGCGGGAGGGCGGCGGCGAGCTAGGGATTTAGAGGCGCGTAGTATGTCCATCCTGCGTCGTCGCAGGCCGTCTGTCGCACGCTTTGGAGGCCATCGAGGTTCAGAGCGAAGCGGACAATCTCCATCCGGTAGCAGACGCGGTTGCCGTCCGCGGTCTGAATAGTCACTCGCCAGCCCTTGTCCTCCGCTTGATCAAGCCCGCCATTGAGCAGGTTGGGCATCTCTTTTCCAGCCACTCGGAAGCGACCTCTCCCGCTAGCTGACGGTCGGCTGAGGCGTCCCCGTCCGCCGTCTTGGAATAGGCCCACCACCCGCCTGCGCCCGCTGGAAGGCCGATGGCGAGGCCGATCAGGAGGCCGACCACGAGACGCTTCACGGGCCGGTTCTAGCACGTTTCCCCTGCAGGCGGAGGAAGGTGGGACGCTCAAGAGGCCGCGGACGTACTCGACGTTTCGGTGTCGACCGCTCGCCGACTCGTCGCCTCCGGCACGCTGCCGAGCAGCAGATACGGACGGCTCTCGATCATTCGCATCGAAGCCCGCCTCGATTCGCGCGCGTCTGACGCGTATTACGGTCGAGTCGGTCGCCGGGCCCAGTGCCGCTACCGCGGCAGCCGCGCCCAGAAGCCTCGTAGCTCCAGCGCGAGTAGTGCTGCAACGAGCACGACCACGGCGAACGCGACGACTGTCCCCCAGACGAAAGAAAGCGCCGTCAGCGCCCAGCCAATCAAGACGGCGACGCAGAAGAGAATGCCGATTCCCGCCACGATGAAAACGGCCCATACGAGGTCGCTCCAGATGATTGAGGGACGCTCCACGACGCCGGGGTTCGACCTTGATCCCACCGGTCTTCTTCCTCTCAGGGAACGCTTACATTTGCTTGCCCGGATGCTCCGGCGGCCCCCGGCCCCCACTTGGGTGCCGCCGCTCAAGCCCTAGCTCCGCTCGGTCGATAAAAGGCCCGACTGGGCTCCGGACGTCACCGGAGCTTGAATCGGGACCGCGTGAGACGCTTCTTCATCGCCGCTGCCGTCGTCTTCGGCCTCTGCTTTGCAGTCATCGCCGCCGGACCGGCCCAGGCCGAGTTGGACTCTTACGAATGCCTCGGCGCGCCGGACGACTACCCGAACCGGGTCTATCCAGAGCCGCGCATCTTCCTCGAATCGCAGGATTGGTGGTCGCCGGGCAGGACCGCACCGGGCGGCGCCTCAACGCACATTCACGTAGGACTCTGCTTCCCCCAGGGCGCGGCGTGGAACCCGGACGCAGACGGGAAGGTTCGACTCGACTTCCGGATCATGCTCCATAACGTGTCCAACTATCGAGTCTCGCGCTTCCGGGGCGGGATCGCTTGCTGCGACTCGATCCCTGGGGGAGGTGCTGGGTTCGACGATACGAGTGCCGAGACGAAAGCCCTGATCGCTTCGGCGATGCCGAACGGGCATGTGTACGTAACAAAGATTCTCGATGTGCATGGTGCGGGCTCGGACGGGCGCAAGGAGGCCCGGTTCACGGTCGCGCTGACAAATGCTCGTAACAAGAGACGTTCGTTCCAGTCGGCCGGATGGCAGAGCTACGTCGATAACCCCGACTCGGTCGTGGTCGCCGACTATCGCAGCCACGATTTCGTGACCGCCCGGGGCTGGTACGAGGGCTTCGGCTACACGAACGCGGCTTACCACGACCTCTACTGCTCGGTGAGTCCACCGACAGTCTCCGGCGTGTGGAGACCGAACGTGAAAATGGCCCCTGGTGCAGGTGGAGCTCCAGTCACGTCGCACCGGGCCCATGTCGATCCCGATTTCCACGCGGGCTCGGCTGGCTGGATCGTCAGGCAGGGCCGGGGCAGCTTCGAAGGGCGGCTTTCGATCGACACCACCCAGCTTGCCAACGGCGTTCACAAGCTCGTCCTGGTTGCGAACGCGAGGAAGCTCTCCCGCCGGGACCGGGTTGCCAACGGAACCAGCTCGGGCGTCCAGGTCATTCCTTTCGTCGTCTCGAACTGAGGGATCGAGTCCACGCCGCTCGCAGCGTGAGCCCCGGTAGAGCAGCCGGCCCGTCCACTTATCGCTTGAGCGGCGGGAGGGTCGGTCGCCGGCGCCTGAAACGAGAGTTCCGTCGGCTCCAAATTTGTGACCCGTGGCCGGCAAGGGAAGCTTTCCGCGGCCCCCTTCGTTCTCGTCGATTAGCACGCAACTGAGGGAAGGAGAAACGCCGTGCGCGCGATCGTGGTCCACGAAGGCGGCGGGCCCGAGGTGCTCGAGCTCGAGGAAGTGCCTGATCCGGCTGCGAGTAATGGGCAGGTGCTCGTGCGGGTCGAGGCAGCGGCCGTCAACCACTTCGATATCACACAGCGAATGGCGCCGGAGATGACCGGCGCGACCCTGCCCTTCACGCCCGGCCTGGACGCCGCCGGGACGCGAGTCGATACGGGCGAGCGGGTTCTCGTCACGGGGGCGCCGGGTTCCTATGCGGAACTCCTCGCGGCGCCCGCCGAAAATGTTCGCTCGATTCCCGACTCAGTGGACTTCGCGCGTGCCGCGGGTTTGGGGGTGGCCTACAAGACGGCCTGGGCGGCGCTCGAGGATGCCGGGCTCAAGGCGGGCGAGAAGCTTCTCGTCCAGGCCGGCTCGAGCGGAACAGGGCAGGCGGCCATCGATATCGGCCGCCACCTCGGCGCCGAGGTCTACGCGACCGCAAGCTCCTCCAAGCATGACCATCTGCGCGAGCTTGGTGCCGAGCCGCTTGCCTACGACGACGAGCGCCTCCCGGACCTTCACGCAGACGCGGTATTCGACCCGGTCCTCGGAGAACGTCTTGAACAAAGTCTTGCGGCGCTTGCTCCAGGCGGTCGCCTGGTTACGTGCGGCGCTCTCGACAGCCCGATGGTCTCGGTCAACATGTGGACGGTCGTCGGCAACCGCCTCCGCATCATTGGAACGGGTGGCGCCTCGGTTACGCCGGAACAACTCGATCAATTGATCGAACTCGTGGGCAAAGGCGCCCTGCGTGGCCCCGTGATCGATCGTGAGCTGCCCCTCGAGCAGGCGGCCGAGGCCCATCGCCTGATCGAGAACCGCGAAACCTTCGGGAAGGTCGTGCTCAGGCCCTAGCCGACCGTCGCCGGCAACCTCCTCGCTCAACGCTCGGAGCGCCTTAGGTGCTCTCGTAGCGCGGCGCCGGGTGCCTCTGCCGCTCCGGCCGGAGGATCCCGTGCACGAGCATGTTCACGACCCAGATGATCGCGGCGGCCCCTACCGTGGTCCAGAAGCCGCTGACCTCGAAGGGCGACACGATCTTGTCCGTGATCCAGAGCATGAATGCGTTGATCAAGAGGAGCACGATCCCGAGCGAGAGAATCACGGCCGGAAGTGTCAGCAGGATGACGATCGGGCGTATGACTGCGTTGACGAAGGCGAAGACGAGCGCCGCCACCGCGAGAACCCAGAACTTCGCGTCATAGCTGACGCCGTCGAAGACGAGCGAGGCAACCCAGATGGCGAGCAGGTTGCTCGCCCAGCCGAACGCAAGCCAGAGCACGCCGACAGCCTACCGTCGCGCCGCCGTTGCCTTCACCCGCGGGAGGTCTCCGGTTCGGTCGGACGTGCGATGATGCGGTAGGTCATCCGGCGGTGAGCTATCGCAGCTACTCGATGCTGTCGAGGAAGCTGAGCACGCGTTGCTCGAGCAGCGTCGCGGCGCTCTCGTCGTAGTCGGGCAAGCTGTTGTCAGCGAACAGATGCCGATCGCCGGGGTACAGGAATAGCTCCGCGCTCTCTACCGTCTCGTCGAGCTGGCGGGCGACGTCGAGGTCTTCGTTCGGCGGCAAGACCCACTCGTCGGCCTCCATCATGTGTATCTGGAGCGGGACGCCCTGCGGCCAGGGGCGCCCGAACTCCGAGGTGGGGAGGCAACTGTGAAACAGCAAGGCTCCTTTGGCGCCCGCACGCGTCTGAGTCAGCATCTGCGCCGGCAGCACCCCGAGCGAGAAGCCGGCATAGACGATTTCGTTCGGCAAGCCGTCAGCGGCGAGTCGGCCGCGCTCGATGATCGTGTCGAAGCCGACCTGCTCGGCGTAGCCAACGCCCTCGGCGAGTTTGGTAAAGGTCTTCCCGTCGTAGAGGTCTGGGGCGTGGACGACGTGTCCGGCAGCGCGGAGTTCGTCGGCGAAGGAGAGGCACCCGGCTGTTAGTCCCTGCGCGTGATGGAAGAGCAGAAGCTCGGCCACGTAGCAACAGCCTAGTAGCCTTGACAGGTAACCATATGGTTACATATTATCACGGCATGGATGCGGTGTTCAAAGCCCTGGCCGACCCGACGCGACGGAGCCTGCTCGATGAGTTGTTCAAGCAGGATGGCCAGTCGCTGAGCGCGCTCGAGGGACGTCTGCCGATGACGCGCATCGGCGTTATGAAGCACCTCCGAATTCTGGAGACAGCGGGCCTGGTCACCACCAAGCGGCGCGGCCGCGAGAAGCTTCATTTCCTGAACGCCGTTCCGATCAGGCTCGTCCACGACCGCTGGGTGAGCAAATACGCCGAGCCTTGGGCTGCGGCGCTCACCGGGCTCAAAACGAGATTGGAGGAGGATCTGATGGAGAAGGTGTTCGAGATCTACATCAAGACCACGCCGGAGCGCCTCTGGGAGGCGATCACCGATCCCGAGCTGAGATCGAAGTACTCGTTCGGCGTGTGCGTCGAGTCCGACTGGAAGGCCGGCTCCAGTTACGAGGCCGTCCACCCGGCGGCTCACGCGCCGATTTCTGCAGGAGAGAACCTGGAGGTCGAACCGCCGCGCCGTCTCGTCCAGAGCTTCAACGCCCTGTGGAGCGACGACGTGAAGGCCGAGGGGACTTCGAGGGTCACCTGGGAGATCGAGCCGATTGCCGATTCGTGCCGGCTGACCGTAACCCACGACCAGCTGCGCGAGGGCGCCAACGACGAGCTCTACGGCGGCTGGCCGATGATCCTCTCCGGCCTGAAAACTCTGCTGGAGACCGGGGAGTCGCTCACGACGCCTGGCTCGCTGATGTACTCGGAAGCCTCGCCGGCTGCTTGAGGCCCGACGAACCGATCGGGGCGCCGCCACAACTACGCGGCGCCCCGATCCGGCGGACCTAAGGCAATCGCGCGCCTAGCCGACTCGTCGGGTTCCGAGGCTCTTGCCGAAACCGGTCTCTTCGACGACGAACGCGGCTGCGAAGATGGCGAGCCCCACCGCCACGAGGTCGGTGAAGTTGTCGTTGTTGAGCGCGGCGACGATGAACAGGATCGTGGCGAGGAAAAACAGGAGTCCTCGAAGGCCGATGTTCATCTCTTCTCCTTTCGTGTGAAGCGGCGCCTGCGGCCGCGTCGGGCGTTAGTTCGCGGGGCGGGACCGATTTCCTCGCGGGACAGGTGCTCCCATGCGTCCGCGTTTCGGGAGCCGCCGATGCGGCGACAGTTCTGGAGTGAGGCTCAGGCCCCGCGTGGCTGCCCTAACAGCTTGCGTGCTGGTTGCGGGCTGCGGCGGCAAGGACACGGTCGTAAAGACAATCACCGTGGCGCAGGAGCCGGCGCAGAGCGGTTCAGCGACGGCCGGAACCTTCGACCGGATACCGAGCGTCGTGGAGCAGGTCGCGCCCTCGATCGTGACGATCTTCGTCCAGGCGGACCAGGGTCAGGGGGAGGGAAGCGGGGTCATCTGGGACGGAGACGGCACGATTGTCACCAACAATCACGTGGTCCAGGGTGCGTCGCAGGTCGAGGTCGTCTTCGCCAGCGGAAGCCGACTCCCGGCGAAGGTCAAGGCCACCGACCCGCTCTACGACCTCGCCGTGGTCACCGTCGAAGGACGCGGTCTGCCCGCTGCGACGTTTGCGAGCAGCCTGCCCAAGGTCGGCTCCCTCGCGATCGCCATCGGCAGCCCGCTCGGCTTCGAGAACACAGTCACGGCCGGCATCGTCTCCGGTCTTCATCGCTCGATTCCCTCCAACGGCCAGGCGCCCAGCCTGGTCGACCTGTTGCAGACGGATGCTCCGATCTCGCCCGGGAACTCCGGTGGCGCGCTGGTGGACGCCGATGGCCGCGTGATTGGAATCAACGTCGCGTACATTCCGCCCGAGGCGCGAGCCGTGTCCATCGGGTTCGCTATCCCGGCCCCGACCGTCGTGGACGATGTTGGTCAACTGGTCGAGACGGGGAAGGCCACGCATGCTTTCCTGGGCGTCCAACCCACCGAGGTGACTCCGGAGATTGCCCGGCAGTTCAAGCTCTCCGTCACGTCGGGAGCTCTTGTGCAAGAGGTCGTTCCCGGTTCGGCGGCCGCCAAGGCGGGACTCAAGGCGGGCGATGTGATCGTCTCGCTTGCCGGGAAGCCCGTGCGAAGCGTCGAGGATCTCCTTGCTGCGCTTCGGCAGCACGAGCCGGGCGACCGTGTCTCGGTGATGGTGGTCCGGGACAGCGAGCGCATGGACGTCGAAGCGACGCTGGCCGGCCGCTCCGTCGGCTAGCTGCGGCTACCGGGCGGACCCCCTTAGGCTGTCCGAATGTCAGCGCCGACGCGTCGTTACCACGTCCCGTCTGCACTCCGCAGGTCTTCGTTGCGGATAGACGCGGACGAGGCGCGCGAGCTCATCGCACAGGGAGCGCTCCTCGTCGACGTGCGGCGCCACGAGGAGCAGGAGCTTCGGCTCGACGGAGCCGTCCGCATTCCGCCGGACGAGATCCCGGAGAAGCTCGGCGAGCTCCCGCATGACCGGCCGGTCCTGCTCGTCTGCACCTGACTGCGCGAGGCGACGAGCGTCCGTGTGGCGCACTGGCTGAAGGATCGAGGGTTCGACGCCTACGCGGTCAGCGGCGGCGTCCTGGCACTCCTCGGCCGGGCGGCTCCCCAGGTTGCGGCCGGGCCGGAGCGGGGGTCGCCTTGGAAGGCGGCCGTGGCTGCCCTTCGCCACAAGCTTTACCGTCGCTACTTCGCCGGGCTCATGCTCTCGTGGACGGGCAGCTGGATCGAGGCGGGGGCGTTCGGCTACGTCGTGCTCCTGCTCGGGGGCTCGGCGGCGACGCTCGGGCTCATCGGCTTCCTGAACACGATCCCCAATCTCGTGCTTGCCCTTCCGGCCGGCGCGCTCGCCGACCGCTTCGACCGCCGCAAGGTGCTGTTCATCTTCCAGGGGGCCAACATGGGCGTAGCGGTCGCGCTCGCCCTTCTCTGGGCCACCGGGGAGCTCAACGTGTTCCTCATGGGCGTGCTCGCGTTCCTGGGCGGGAGCTTCGGAACGCTGAGCTTCCCGGCTTTCCAGGCCATGCTCGCCTCGACCGTCCCGGAGGAGGATCTCGAGAGCGCGGTCGCGCTCAACAGCCTCTCGCTCCAGCTCGCGCGCTTCATCGGACCGGCGATCGCAGGTGTGCTGCTTGCCACGGCGGGACCGACCTGGGTGTTCAGCATCAACGCCCTGAGCTTCCTCGCCGTGCTCATCATGCTCCCGCTCCTTCCGGGCTCACGCGGGCACCTCGTCGGGGCTGCGCTCGGCGTCGGTCGCTCGATGAAGGAAGGCCTGAGCTACGTCTTCGGCCAGCGGAGCATGGCTTCACTGATGATGCTCATGATCCTGGCCGGCCTCTTCGCGACCCCGCCGGTCGCTTTCATGATCCCGGGGCTCGTCCGCTTCCAGTTGCACGAAGGCGCGACTACGCTCGGCCTTCTGATCTCGCTCGTCGGCCTCGGATCCGTCTTCGGCTCCCTGGCGCTCTTGCGGCTCTCCGGCCGCCCCAACAAGGGCGAGCCTGCGATCGCCTCCTACCTCCTCTGCGCGGCGTCGATCGCGGGAATCGGCCTCTCGACGTCGGTGCCGCTCTCGTTCGCCCTCGCGGTGGTAGGCGGCTTCGCGGGGGTCGTCTTCATCGGGCTCTCGACGGTCGTCGTCCAGGCTTCGGCCACGCCCGAGATGCGGGCGCGGGCGATGGCGATCTGGGCGGCGTGCTTTGTCGGCGTACTCCCGTTCGGGGCGCTCATCACCGGGGGCCTGGCAGCTTGGCTCGGGGCCGGAGGGGCGGTCGCCGTCGACGGGTTCATCACACTCGCGGGCGGGATCGCCGTGGTCCTGGCTCGCCCCGGGGTGCTGTGGCTCGGCTGCGCGGCGCTGCCGGAGACTTGCGTCGCCGCGACGGATCCCACTGCCCTCGCACTCCTCGAAGAAACCGAGGCCCTCGCGCGCTAATCGTCGTCGCGTGCGTGGCGGGGCGCGACGACTTCGTCGTCTTCAAGCTCTGTCACGCCTGGCGCATCCAGGCGGCAGAGGCCGCCGTCCATCGTCGTCTCGACCTCACGCTCGGTCCGTTCGTCGTGTTCGGTGTCGGTTGCCATCGACCTAGGACCCATACCGTGCGATCCTGGTCGTAAACCTGTGAACCTCGAGAAGGAAATCGATCGCCTCTACGGCGCCGCTCCGGGCGACTTCGTCCGTAAGAGGAACACTCTCGCGAAGCGGCTCCGGGGCGAGGGCGAGCGCGCGGCCGCCATGAGAGTCGAGGATCTCCGCAAGCCGACGGCAGGGGCCGCGGTCGTGAATCAGCTCGCTCGGAGCGAGCGGATGAACGTGCGTGCCCTGCTCGCTGCCGGCGAGCGCCTCCGCGACGCCCAGGCCAAGCTCCTGGGCGGCGGGTCTCCGGACGCGGTTCGCAAGGGGGCCGACGATGAAAGGAAGGCGATCGCGGCGCTCCTTGCCGCAGCCCGCCGGGACGGAGCGGGAGAGCCTGTCCTTCGCCGCGTCGAGCAGACGCTTCGCGCGGCCGCGATCGACGACGACGCCCGCACCCTCCTCCAGCAAGGCCGACTCACCCACGACCTGCAGCCGGTTGGATTCGGCTTTTCGGCGGAACAGGGCCGCACCCGCAAACGTTCAAGTAAGTGAAACCATCGATCGCGAAGGAGACTCAATTGGAGAAGGCAACGTTCGGAGCAGGATGCTTCTGGGGTGTCGAGGCGGCGTTCCGTCAGATTCCCGGTGTCGTCGCGACTCGCGTCGGTTACACGGGTGGGCACACGGCCAACCCCACGTACGAGGCGGTGTGCTCGCACACCACCGGCCACGCGGAGGCTGTGGAGGTCACCTTCGACCCCGCGCGCGCCTCGTATGAGCAGCTGCTGGACGTCTTCTGGACGAAGCACAACCCGACGACGAAGGATCGCCAAGGGCTGGACATCGGCTCGCAATACCGCTCGGCGATCTTTTTCCACTCCCCCGAGCAGCAGGCCGCAGCGGAGCGCACGAAGGAAGCCCAGCAGGCGAAGCTCCACTGGCCTCGCAAGATCGTGACGGAGATCGTTCCGGCACCCGAGTTCTACGAGGCCGAGGACTACCACCAGCAGTACCTCGAGAAGCACGGTCGCTCGAGCTGCACGGTCGAGCTCGCCGAAGCGGCCAGCGCCTAAGTACTAGCCGCTCGTCGAGCCGCCGTTTCCTGGGCCTCCGGCGTGGGAAGACGGGCCGCATGGCGTCGAAGGACGCTCAGGTCGTCGTCGTCACCGGCGCGTCCGCAGGTGTCGGGCGCGCCATCGTGCGGCGATTCGCCGAACAGGGCGCCTCGATCGCGCTGATCGCCCGTGCGC
>Ga0184605_10000707_pt1 | contig 10184 bp, 10 predicted proteins | sample PLM0_30_coex_FD_132995 | JGI IMG/M metagenome (GOLD analysis project Ga0184605, IMG submission 132995) | Groundwater sediment microbial communities from an aquifer in East River, Colorado, USA - PLM0_30_coex | ecosystem: Environmental > Terrestrial > Soil > Riparian zone | place: USA: East... | reverse complement strand
CCATAGAGATGCTCGCCCTTCGTCCCCAAGTCCGCCGGTTTCGGGTCGCCATTCCATTCAATGTGCGCGCTCCCCGCATCGACAAGTTGGGTCTCAAGCCACTTGGTCACGATTTCTTTGTAATTGGTTGGATAAGGTCCGTAACGAGCCAGATCGGCCGTTTCAGCCTTCGCCGTTACGTGCAGAGCTGTACTTCCCACCAAAGATGCGCAAAGGAACAACGCAAGCATTTTCATAAATCAAGTCTGCGCTGTGCGAACTTGTTCGTCCAGTGTAATGACGCCCCCTCAATCCGTGCTCGATGTCACCGGTTGCGCGGGTGTTCCTGAAAAAATCTCACGATCAACGCCGCAACCGCCCACGGATAAACGTGACTGCCAGGATGAACGAATGTTTTCACCGGGGCGCCAAGGGCGCAAGGATACAAAGTACCGCCCACCCCGCACGGTTCGCCCTGTTCCAAGCGCTGGTCGAGCTTGCGCAACTTCAGCAGCGCTGCGTTGCTGATCCTTGAAGAGAATCAGCAGTCGCTTTCTCCTTCAAAATAGAACGCGGGACGCGGCTCAGTTAAATGAACCGATGGCAGGATCATGGCTGCGCCTGGCGCGAAACCAAGGCGTCGCATGTTACGCGAAAATTCTCGATCCGCACGCGACCCTTTTCTTCGGGCAGCGATTTCTTTATATAATGCCGCATGATCAAGCGATTGATCTTATTGAGATTGGCTGCTTGCCTCATCTTTGCGGTGCCAGTCGCGGGCCGTGCGCAAGAAACTCCGGCGCCAAATTCCTCGGCAACGGTTTCAGTCGAGAACCTAAAATCGTTCGATGCCGCCGCGGCGACGCAGGCGTGGCTGGCCACCGTTCCCGCCGATAAACGGGCAAAGTCAGACGCCTATTTCGAAGGCGGTTATTGGCTCATTCTCTGGAATTTTCTACTCACCGTCACTATCTCGATCTTTTTTTTGCAATCGCGCGTTTCCGCGCGGCTGCGCGATTTCGCGGAACGCATCACGGGCTTCAAGGCTATGCACGTCGTGTTCTATGTACTTCCTTATTTCATATTCGCCTGGGTTCTCAGCTTCCCGCTCAACGCCTACGAACACTTTTTGCGCGAGCATCAATACGGTATGGCCACACAAAACTTCGCGCAGTGGATTCGCGAAGAGCTGATCGGCCTGGGCGTGACGCTGGTGGCAGGCGCGATTCTGCTCGTCGTGCTTTATGCGGTTTTCCGCCGGGCGCCGCGGACCTGGTGGATCTGGGGCACGATTGTAGCCGTAATTTTTTCATTGATCGGCAGTTTTATCGCGCCGCTTTACGTCGAACCGCTTTTTAACACTTACAAACCGCTCGACGATCGGGCGATACGGGAGTCGATTCTCGCCTTGGCGCGCGCGAATGAGATTCCGGTGACGCAAGTCTTCCAAGTCGATGCGTCACGACAGACGACAAAGATAAGCGCGAACGTCGCCGGATTTCTCGGGACGACCCGCATTGCGCTGAACGACAATCTTCTCAAGCAATGCACACTTCCGGAAATACGCTCCGTGATGGCGCACGAAATGGGCCATTATGTTCTCAACCACGGCATCAAGTTGACGCTCTACTTTGGTATTTTTTTCCTGGTCGGATTCGCTCTCACGCGTGCGCTTTTCGAAAGTGCGGTACGACGCTGGGGAGATCGCTGGGGAGTGCGCGGCATCGCCGATCCCGCGGGCGTGCCGCTGCTTGCGCTCATCTTGAGCGCTCTCTTTTTTGTCCTGACCCCTTTCACTAACACGGTGACGCGGGTGACGGAACGCGAGGCGGACGCTTTTGGAATCAACACCGCTCGCGAAGCCGAGGGCATGGCGAAAGTTGCGCTCAAACTCGGCGTTTATCGCAAGCTCGATCCTGGACCGATCGAGGAATTTATTTTCTTCGATCATCCAAGCGGCCGGGCGCGGATTCGGATGGCGATGGACTGGAAAGCGGCGCATCTGCCGGCTGGAGATGTCGATCCAGGGGGACCAACGACCGGGACACCAACGCAGCCGTGAACCACTTTCCCCTAACCCGATTCTCGCGGTCGCTGTGACGGCGCGGCCGCGGTCAGCGCAAACTTGCGACGCCGGATCAGCGCCAGGTTGCGAATGTAGATTAAGGAATTCGGCAGATAAGCAAGAATTCCAACCGGGTCTCGCCGGAAGATGAAATAAAGACACATGATGATACTTCCGGCGATGCTCCAATACCAAAATGAGATCGGGATCACGCTCTCGCCCTGCCGTTCGGATACGATCCATTGCACAAGAAAACGCATTGAGAAAGTAGCATTCCCGATCATTCCGAGCACGACCAGATAGCTCCAGTCCAGGCCGGCAAAACGGTGTTCCTTCCCAACCCAGGTGACAGCGAGAATTAGTAGTACATTCATAATCAGTTTAACGATTGCTTGACAAAAAGCTCCACCCGCATCGACCTCAAGACGCGCAGATGATTGGCGCCCGATCGACCCAGCCCGACGAGAAGAATGCGCTTCATGAATGTGTCACTTCCAACAACTTGGCACGCTGGACGAATTAGGGTCGATCGTCGATCGGCACGACTTTTTTGCCGGCCGGTTCGCCCACGTATTCGCTCAGCGGGCGATAAAGCCGATTGTCTTCGAGCTGCTCGAGCACGTGAGCAGTCCAGCCGGCGGTTCGTGCAATCGCAAAAACCGGCGTGAAAAGGTCGGTCGGAATGCCTAACGAGTGGTAAACCGTTGCGGAATAAAAGTCCACGTTCGCGTTTAAGTTCTTTTTCTGCTTCATCAATTCCGCGATCCGCTCGCTCATCCGAATCCACTTCGGCTCGCCGACCTTTTCGCTCAGCTTTATCGCCATGGCGCGCAGATGTGGCGCGCGTGGATCGAGTGTTTTATAAACGCGATGCCCGATGCCCATGATCTTCTTTTTCTGCGCGAGTTGATTGTCGATGTACGCGTCCACTTTGTCTTCACTTCCGATCTCGTTGAGCATGTGAATGACCTCTTCGTTCGCACCGCCATGTAATGGACCCTTCAAAGTGCCGATCGCTGATGTGATCGCGGAATACATGTCGCTCAGGGTGGAGATCGTGACGCGGGCGCTAAAGGTGGACGCATTCATCCCGTGATCGGCGTGCAAGACAAAGGCCACATCAAGCGTGTCGGCCGCTTCTTTGCTCGGCGGTTCGCCGTTCATTAAGTAAAGAAAATGCGCCGCCTCACTTAAATCTTCGCGCACAGGTGGCAGCGGCTGACTGTTTCGCGCCCGATGAAAATACGCCGCGATCCCGCCGATCTTCGCCGTGATGCTGCGGGCGCGTTGCTTGCCGATCTCGACCGTCGCTTCCTTGCGAATGTTTGGATCGTAAAGGCCAAGCATCGACACGCCGGTGCGAATCACATCCATGGGCGCGGCGTTCTTCGGCGCGGCTTTGATAAAATCGACAATGCCCTCGGGCAAATTTCGCTGACTACGCAGTTGATTCACGCAGCGCTCGAGTTCTTGGCGATTCGGCAGCTTGTTGTTCCAAAGAAGGTAAACAACTTCTTCGTAACTGACTTTCCCGGCCAGCTCGTTGATGTCGTAGCCGCAGTAAATGAGTTGGCCTTTATCACCAATGACATCGCTCAACCGCGTGGTGTTTGCGACGACGCCTTCGAGTCCGCGGGAAGTCATTCAGTGTCCGGCGATTCAAACATCGGTTCGTCGCACGCCTGTATCGGCTGTATCGATTGTGAATGGTTGAAATGGTGCAGCGTGCAGCACTTCGCGGAACTTGTCGATTTTCATTGGGCTGCCAGATACTACGTGGTACCTTCCATCCGCGCAATCAACGTGTCGGCCATTGTCGCTGGAGTTTCAGCGACCGCAATACCGGCAGCTTTCAGCGCTGCGATCTTTCCCACCGCCGTCCCTTTGCCGCCCGACACGATCGCGCCCGCATGACCCATGCGACGTCCCGGCGGCGCGGTCATCCCTGCGATGAAAGCGGCGACGGGTTTCTTGCAATTGGTTTTGATCCATTCGGCCGCTTCTTCTTCAGCCGATCCGCCGATCTCGCCAATCAAGATCATCGCTTCTGTATGTCGATCTTCATTGAAAAGCTTCACCGCGTCGAGATGGGACAAACCGCCGATCGGATCGCCGCCGATGCCAATGCAAGTCGATTGGCCGCGGCCGCGCGAGGTCAATTGCCAGACCGCTTCGTAAGTCAACGTGCCGGAGCGCGAGATCACGCCGACGCTGCCCGGCTTGTGAATGTAACCAGGCATGATCCCGATCTTGCATGCGCCGGGAGTGATGATGCCCGGGCAATTCGGACCGATGAGTCGCGATTTGCCGCCGTTCATTTGCGCCTTCACACGCATCATGTCCATCACCGGAATTCCTTCCGTGATACAAACGACCAGCTCTACGCCAGCATCAACTGCTTCGAGAATTGAATCGGCAGCCGCCGCGGCGGGCACGAAAATCATCGACACATTGCAATTCGTCTTTTGGCGCGCTTCCCAAACCGTATCGAACACGGGCACTTTGCCATCGAACATCTGGCCGCCTTTTCCTGGCGTCACGCCGGCGACGACATTCGTGCCGTACTCCATGCATTGCCGCGTATGAAACGCGCCCGCGCTGCCGGTGATTCCCTGCACGAGCAGCCGCGTGTTCTTATCGACGAGAACAGGCATGGGACAAATGACAAATGACAAATGACGAATGACCAAACAATGACGAAGCTAGAATGACGAAGAAATCGTGATCGCTATTTCGACTTTCCGCCTTCGTCATTTTTTCTTGCGCATGTGAACGAGTAATTTGTTGCCGTCGGGATCGCGAAACTGCGCCATCCAGCAGACCGGCGTCTCGAGTTTGTCCAAGTCGAACTTGACGCCGCGATTTTTCAGTTTCGCGATTGCCGTATCGATATCATCGACTTCGAACGCCACCGTTGTTCCCTCACGCGAGGGTTTCCAATCCGGATGGCAACCAACGCCAATCGTAGTCGCGCCGAGATCATACTCGACCCAGGCGCCCCCCATCGCGGTCGTGCCGGGCTTTAGTTCGAGCGTTTCCTGATAAAATTTCCGGGCGCGCTCCACATCGGAAACCGCAATGGCAATAAATGCTACTTCTTTAATCATGGACATGGTTCTTTCTCGTTATCGGGCTTCAATTTGTGGATCATTAATTTGTTGCCGTCCGGGTCTTGCACGACGGCCATGTGGCAGCAAGGAGTTTCAAACGGCTCGGCCGCGAAACGTACATGTCGATCTTTCAATTGCTTGATCGCATGATCGAAGTCTTCCACTTCAAAGGCCGCGCCCGTACCCTGATCTGACGGCACCCATTGCTCACCGATGCTCGCGATCGCGAGTGTGTCACCACCGACCGCGTATTCGATCCATTTTCCACCCATCATTTCGTCCGAGACTTTTAGGCCGATCACTTCCTCATAGAACGAACGCGCCCGTTTCATGTCTGTCACTGGCGTCGCAACAAACGCGATCTTTTTAATTTTCATATTACTCTTCGAGAAGTTCCAAATCCCAATTCCCAAATCCCCAGGAAAAGTTCAATCGCCAAATCCCGAGAAAAACAGCGCGATCATCCGCTCTTCGAAATAATCGACGAAAAAATTAAGGTTAACTCGCGCGCCTCAGCTGCCAATGCTTCACGCGCCGCGACATTGTTTTTCGCCAAGCCCGCATCAACTAATCGCAAAAATAAGCGACTCTCTTTTGCTTCTTTCCGACAAATCTTCACATGCATTAGAAAGTCCTTTTTGCTTAAAGCTTCATCCGCCTCAATCCAGTTCGCCGCGACCGAACCGGATGCGCACCAATTGTCGAACGTCTTCAGTATTGCTGACTGTTCTTGGCAACTGCTTCACAAACGCGCGGACCGATTCCGCAAATAGAAACGTTCTGTCTTCCAAATCGCGCGGTTTTGAACCGCTTTCGCTGCTCTCTTCTTTGTTATTTTGAATATTGCTTGGAACTTGGGTTTTGGATCTTGGGATTTGGTTTTTGTGTTTTGGAACTCGCGGCTTTGACCACTTTCTGCGCGGCATCGGCCAAATCATCCGCCGCGATGACAGACAAGCCCGATTCCGCGATTATTTTTTTTCCTGCATCGACATTTGTTCCTTCCAGCCGAACGACCAGCGGCACCGGCAAGTGCACCGTTTTCATTGCGTTGATAATTCCCTGCGCAATCACGTCGCACCTCATAATGCCGCCGAAAATGTTTACGAGGATCGCCTTCACATTTTTGTCCGCGATCAAAATCTTGAACGCTTCGGTCACCTGCTCTTCGGTCGCGCCGCCGCCGACATCAAGAAAGTTGGCCGGGCTGCCGCCGTAAAACTTGATGATGTCCATCGTCGCCATGGCCAGGCCGGCACCGTTCACCAGACAAGCGATGTTTCCATCGAGGCCGATATAATTGAGCCCATGCTTCCACGCTTCGACTTCGCGCGGATCTTCCTCCGCGATGTCGCGCATGGCGGCGATTTCCGGATGCCGATAAAGCGCATTGTCATCGAAATTGAATTTAGCATCGAGCGCGAGAACTTCGCCATTCATTGTTACGACCAGCGGATTGACTTCGACCATCGAGCAATCGCAAGCGATAAAGGTGCGATAAAGACCATCGAACAATTTCGCCGCGGCTTTCGATTGTGACAGCTCGAAGTTGAGTTGCTTCGAGAGCTTGCGCGTTTGGAATGGTTGCAAACCCGCGAGTGGCTCGACCCGTTCGCGAATAATTTTCTCGGGAGATCTCGCTGCAACCGTTTCAATTTCCACACCGCCTTCCGTGCTCGCCACGATCAACGGCACCGCGCTCGCGCGATCGAGCAGAATGGCAAAATAAATCTCGCGCGCGATCTCGGCCGATTCCACCACGAGTACTTTGTTGACGACGCGACCGGCTGGCCCGGTCTGATGCGTCACCAAAGTTTGTCCGAGCATTTTCGCGGCAAGTTCACGGACTTCACTCGGCGATTTGCAAACGTGCACGCCGCCTTTGAAACCGTTTGTGAAAGTCCCCTTCCCTCGTCCGCCGGCGTGAATCTGCGCTTTGACCACAAGGCCGGTCGCCGCGGCGACACGGACTCGTCCCGTGGCGGGATCGACACCTGCGAGTTCACGCGCGACTCGCTCCGCCTCATCAGGCGTTGAAGCAACTTTTCCGCGCGGTGTTGCTACACCGAACTTTTGCAGCAACTCTTTCGCCTGATACTCGTGAATGTTCATGCGTTCGCTGCGCGGCAGAACGTGCAATTAGCTCGCGATCCACATTGCGGCAACGGTTTTTGTGATTTAGCGCGGATCACGCGGATTCGGCAGATTGTTACTCCGGAGAGCGCACGCTTCTCTGATCTCCGCCTGCCACGCCGTAGTGTGGACGAAGGCGGGTCTTCTGATTATTTCGGTTCGTCAGCGACTTTGAGCACAATCTTTCCACGCGTGTGATGCGTCGCGGCCTGCTCTTGCGCCTTCACTGCTTCGGTAAGTGGCAGCACTTGAGAAACGACGGGCTTGATCTTTTTCTCTTCGATCAACTTGGTTATCTCCGCGAGCTCGCTCGCGTTGGGCTTGACCGAGATCGCCACTCCGCGGATCCCGTGTTTGTCGAGTTCCGCCTGATCGGGCTCCGCGACCAGCGTTGCAATGAATCCGCCCTTCCGTACTACGCCGTAAGAACGCGCCAGCGTGTCCTTCCCAACCGAGTCGAGCACCACATCGACATCTTTTGCGACGTCTTCGAATTTCGTTTTCGTGTAATCGACCGTCACATCGGCGCCGAGCTGTTTGAGCAAGTCCTGGTTCGGGCTTGATGCCGTCGCGATCACTTTCGCACCGCGCGCTTTAGCGATCTGGATTGCCATACTTCCAACGCCGCCCGAGCCGCCGTGAATGAGAACAGTCTGACCCGCCCTCAACTTCGCGGTGTCGATGAGCGCCTGCCACGCCGTCAATGCAACGAGGGGCACAGCGGCAGCCTCAATATAATTGAGCGACTTCGGCTTTGCGGTCGCCTCCCCTTCCGTTGCCACCGCATACTGCGCGTAACCGCCGCCCCAAAGAACGTATGCGTAAATCGAGTCGCCGGCTTTCAGCTTGGTGATCTTCGCTCCCGTTTTCTCAACGATTCCGGCGATATCGTATCCGGGAATCAGAGGCAGCGTCGTTCCAAAGAATTTCGCGTACTTCCCCGTTCGAATGAGCGCGTCGACTGGGTTTACACCCGCTGCGATCACTCGCACGAGAACTTCATTCTCCTTCGGCTCCGGCCGTGGGGCGTCCTCGTATTTCAAAACTTCCGGCCCGCCGTATTCGTGAACGACGATCGCTTTCATTGTCGATGTCGTTGATTGAGCACCGCGCGTGCTCAGCACCAAACCGAGCACGAACACGATCGCGAGATACAACTTGGTTTTCATAAGCTAGTAAATCGAGCCGATTTGATGTGTGAGGGAAAGCTTATTTTCGATCTCAGATCCTCGTGCTCACGCTCGTGATCGTAATCGGTTCAAACAAGATTCTTCTCGCCTCTGCAGAGTGAACTCATCAAGGTGCGACTCATGATCACCACGAAGAAACTAAATATTGTTATTATCGCGGCGTTATCTCTTGGCATCGCGGGCGTTTGCTTCGCGCAAACCAGCCCGACGCCTACGACCATGAGCACGAGCACAACTGGGCGCGGCAGCAATGCGCCTTACACCGAAGGCCCGGTCTGGGTCGTCACGATGATAAAAACCAAAGCGGGATTAGGAGATGACTATCTCAAATCCATCAGCCAGACCGTGAAACCAGTTTACGACGAGGAGAAAAAGCAAAAGATCATTCTCGACTACAAAATCCTGAATGGCGACGCGTCCAACGCGCAGGACTTCGACATTCTCATCCTGGTGCAATATCCGAACATGGCCGCGTTGGATGGATTGCGCGACAAGATGGACCCGATCGTCGAGAAAGTAATGGGCTCCGAAGATCAACGCCGCGCCACCGCCGTAAAACGCCTCGACATCCGCGAAATCCTCGGCGCCAAAACCATGCGCGAAATCACGCTGAAATAATCGTTCTTCTGTAGAGGCACGCGTGTCGCGTGCACAACATCGACAATCTCAGAATTTTTGTAGGGGAAGCAGTCTGCTTCCCACGGGACGACAACGTCGTCCCTTACAGTTTCCACGGCAACGCGTCGAGATCGACGTTGCCGCCGGTGAGAATGATGCCGGCGCGCTTCCCGGTGATGTCGATCTTATTCTCGACAATCGCCGCGTAGGGTACGGCCGCTGATGGTTCAATGATGATCCTCATCGTCTCCCAAATCGTGCGCATGGCGGCGACGATTGCTTCTTCGCTCACGGTCACGATGTCATCGACGTAGCGCTGGATGATCGCAAAGGTTGGCGCGCCAACGTTTGTCCGCAGCCCGTCGGCGATTGTGAATTTCTTTTCTGTGCGAATCAAACGTCCCGCGCGAAATGATTGCGCAGCATCATCGGCGTTCGCCGGTTCCGCAGCGATCACTTTAATTTTTGGCCGCATTGATTTCGCGGCGACGGCTGTGCCGGAGAGCAATCCGCCGCCGCCGACCGGACACAACACGAGATCGACATTTACGTCTTCGAGCAATTCCACGATGGCCGTCCCCTGCCCCGCCATCACATCTTCGTTTTCGAAGGAGTGAATCAGGGTCGCGCCGGTTTTTGCGATCACATCCGCGCACGCGGCTTCGCGCGCCGCCTCCGTCGGCTCGCAAAAAATAATCTGCGCGCCGTAACTTTCGACCGCGCGTACTTTCACCTTCGCGGAATTCGACGGCATCACAATGTGCGCGGGAATACCGCGAAGTTTCGCCGCGCGCGCAACCGCAGCCCCATGATTCCCCGACGAATGCGTCGCGATGCCGCGCTGCGCCGTCGCAGCGTCGAGCGAAAAGACGGCGTTGGTCGCGCCACGCGCCTTGAACGCGCCGAGCTTCTGAAAATTTTCGCACTTAAAAAACAACGACGCCCCGCTCGCCTCATCCAGCCGCGAACTCGTCAGCACTGGCGTGCGATAAATGTGCGCACGAATTCGACTATGCGCGGCGCGAATGCTATCAAGATCGAGAGACATTATCGCCGTTTCTGTCGGCCGCTTCGATCATTTCAATTCGT
>Ga0184605_10000705_pt1 | contig 10194 bp, 7 predicted proteins | sample PLM0_30_coex_FD_132995 | JGI IMG/M metagenome (GOLD analysis project Ga0184605, IMG submission 132995) | Groundwater sediment microbial communities from an aquifer in East River, Colorado, USA - PLM0_30_coex | ecosystem: Environmental > Terrestrial > Soil > Riparian zone | place: USA: East... | reverse complement strand
GAACAACCGCTGAGCGTGACGAACCCGAATCAACCGGACATCACACTCGCTTTCGGCAATGCGAACAACGTCGAAGCAGTCACCGGCAAGCTGTTCCAGCAGATGTTCAACGGCCAGTACGGCTCCTCGGATGACATCTGGACGCAGACACTGGTGCTTTCCTTCGAGAGCTCGTCGCAGCTGGGTAATTTCGGGATGGGCACCCGCAGCATAGTCCCCCGACCACTGATAGACAACTCAATCGGGAACGGCGTGGCCATAGGTAACTACCGTGACTACGACCACCTAAGCCGCAACGTCAGAGGCGCCACGAACGCCATCGCTGCCTCAAACGTATTCGGGGTCGCTGGCTTTGGCTCTCCCGCCCGGCTCGCGCGCGCGAGATCATTCGCCTACTTCGCGCTCGGATACGGGCTCGGGCACCTGTCCCTTATCTATGACTCCGCTGCGATAATCACACCTGCGACCCCTCAGAGCGAGGTGCCGCCGTTTTCCTCCTCCGCGGCGGTTAATACTGCGGCGCTCGCTGCGCTCGACTCGGCTCTGGCGATTGCAAACAGCGCCGATGCTACCAACGGCTCTGGCGGCTGGCCGATTCCAAAGGAATGGTGGCTCTCGAGCGGGACCTCCAGTTCTGGCCCGGATCGAACGGGGTGGATCCGAATCATCCGGTCGTTTAAAGCGAAGTTCCGCGCGGGTGTTGCGCGAACGGCTACCGAGCGAGACGCTGTGGATTGGACCGCTGTTATTGCTGACGCGACCAACGGCATCGTCGAGGACCTGACCATACAATCGGATGTACCGGCCGGGTGGAGCACGGCCGTAATCCAGCAGATGGCAGTCTCCGCGAGCTGGAGCCAGATGTCGCCGTTCATTCTCGGAATGGCGGATACTTCGGGGACCTACGATGCTTGGCTACAGCAGCCAGTTCTCTCGCGCGCTTGGGCATCAGGCACGCCGCTGCGTACGCCTGATCAGCGCTTCCCGTCGGGGGCGACGCGTGCCGCTCAAACCACCGCTTCGGGCGGTGCGACGCGTAACGGACCGCCGGCCGGAACAATTCTTTACTTCCGCAATCGCCCATCTGGTGAAGACTTGAGTAGTTTCGCCTGGGGTACATGGCAGTACGACAACCATCGGTTCTGGTTAATTCGTGCCGCCGGTGGGAACGGCACGTATGTGCTGATGTCGCGAGCGGAGAGCGACATGCTCGCCGCTGAAGGTTATCTGCGTCCGAGCAATATCAACATCCCATTGGCGATCCCTCTGATCGACAGGTACCGCACCCGCGCCGGGCTTCCGGCACTCGCTGGAGTCGTAACCACTCTTACTGACCCGGTGCCGGGGGCGGGAGCCTGTGTGCCGCGCGTCCCCGTCGCCACTGCCAATCCGCCAGCGACTGTTTGCGGAACCATCTTCGAGGCGATGAAATGGGAGAAGCGAGTGGAGACGAGCTTCACCGGTCACTCGCAGTGGTACATCGACGCGCGTGGGTGGGGAGATCTATACGCTGGCACTCCGCTGGAATGGCCAGTGCCGTATAATGAGCTGTTCGCGCGGCATCGAAGCACCTACATCAATAGCCGTGTCGCGCCAGTTGGTACGTACGGTTTCGGGCGTAGCGGCACTTACTAGAGCGCTGATGTTAGTCAGGGATTCACTATGCGGAATTTTGCTCGCCTGCACAGCGGGGCCTATGCAGGGGTGCTATGTCTACACGCCGGTCATGGGTCCCCCCCCACCAACTACCTACGTTGCTCTCGACATCACGGACCGAGGCAGGGTTGGTCTGGGTGACCTGATCGGCCCTGCTGCGACGAGAGTTGAGGGTGTGGTGCGGTCCGAGACGGATTCAGCATACGCACTGAACGTCGCCTCCGTCGTTTATTTGAACGGACAGAGCAACAAATGGAGCGGCGAGCCACTTCTGGTGCGCAAGGATTTCATCGGGAATCTGCGCGAGCGCAAGTTCTCTCGAGGCAGGACTGCGCTGGCGGCTGGAAGTGCCGTCGGGGGAGTTCTGCTTTTTGCACTCACTCGAGGACTATTCGGCTTTGGGTCGAGCACAGACGGCAAAGGAGGAGGTCCCGCAGAACAATAGTTGTCTTCACGGACGCGAGGAGTAGGTACCTCGCTCCCGATTCTAACTTTTTCCGGAGTCTGCTAATGCGTTCTAATTCTGTCGTGATGCTATGCTTCGCGGTAACGGCCATCACGGCGTGCGGCAAGGACGTCACCGGTGTGTCGCGTCCGCCCCTGGCCGGAGTCCGACTGATCAACGGGCTTACCGATGGCATCGCCGTCGACGTCCGTGCGGTTGATCAGATCGAGTGGTCGCCGGTGGCGAACAACCTCGCCTATCGTAACGCGACTGTCTATTACCCAACCGAGGCCGGAGACCGGCACTTTCGCGTTTTCCCGACGAGCACAGCCGCCTCTCAAACCTCGGTGGTGCTGCTCGACGTGACGATCACATTCCAGGCCGACACCCGGGTCACCCTGCTCCTCACGGGAAGCACAGCGCCGGGGGCGACGCGCATCGTGGTGATTGCAGACGACCTTACGCCGCCTGCTGCGGGGTCGATCGGAGTCCGGGCAGTGAACGCCTCCAGCGGCGCCATTGACGCTTATCTAGTGACTGCGGCGACCGACCCTCTTCCGCCCGCTCCGACAGGAGCAAACATCCCGGCGCAGGGTGCGTCGCCCTATGTCAGCCGTGCGGTCGGCGCGGCGGCAATGCGCGTCACACCTGCTGGATCGGCCACCGTCAGCGCTTCCGCGACCGGGCCTACCGCGCCAGCCGCGCCAGCCGGATCTCCGTCGCTTCCTGCTGCGGGCGTTAACACTGCGGGCACAAATTTTTCAGTCTACTATTTCGGCGCGGTAGGGGCGACGGCCGCATCGGCGATTTGGCTCGTGGATCGTAACCCTGCAGACTGAGCGTTGAGCTCTCAGCCGCAGACTCAGTCGTTAGAAACGCACCCTCGGGTTTACAGAGGGTGCGTTTTCTTGTGGCGAATTGAACGGTGTTGATTTGGATTCTTGCTTCAATTGGCATTGCCATCCTGACCGCGAGTGGTCTCCAGAAAAGCGCCGCCCTGCATGGGTGGCGTTTTTTTTTAACGCCGATCTCTCCTCCCTATCCCGACGCACCGGTCTCGGCGCTATTCTCCTACCATATGAAACGGAAACTCATCGTCGCGGGAGGAATCATTGTTCTGGCAGCGCTCTGGCTCAGTCCGACGGGTTGCTACGTGAGCCGCGGCGCATGGGAAGAGGCAAAGATTCTGAGCCGCCGGCAACCGATTGCGGAGCTTGTTGCCGATCCGAGGACGCCGAAGGGGGCGCGTGAGAAGCTGAGAGTGGTTTTGGCGGCTCGTGAGTACGCAAGAGACAGCCTTAAACTAAGAACCAAGGATAGTTTCACCACATACTCACGACTAGATCACGACACTTTGGTCCTTGTCGTGTCGGCGGCCTACCGCGACACGCTCAAGCCTTACACCTGGTGGTTTCCGATCGTTGGACGAGTCCCATACAAGGGCTACTTCGACTTCGACGCGGCGCGGCGCGCGGCGAAAGACTTGGCGGCGGACGGATTCGATGTCTACGTCCGGCCTTCCGACGCGTTCAGCACACTCGGGTTCTTCAACGATCCATTGCTCAACATCGCTCTCAAGGGCGACTCACTCAGCCTCGCGAACACGGTGATTCACGAGCTCACCCACAACACTTATTACGCCTCCGGCCAGGCGCCCTTCAATGAATCGTTCGCGATGTTCGTTGGCGCCCGCGGTTCGGCCGCCTTCTTTAGATCGCGCGGTCAGGAAGCCGCAGCGGCGAGGCTCGATGCGCAGTGGGAAGACGACAAACTGCTGGCGAGATTTTGGAGCAGGGTGATCAAGTCGCTCGACTCTGCCTACGCCGCGCATCCGGAGAGCAGGGAAGCAAGGATCGCCGCGCGTGATACCGTTTACGCGCGCGCGCGGGTTGCACTCGTTGGAGAGATTGCGCCGCAGTTCAAGAGCATCAATCCACGGTATGCGGTGCGAGTTCCGCTCGACAACGCTTCGCTGCTTGCCAGGCGCGTGTACTCCAGCGATCTCGATGTGTTTGATCAGATCTATGAGAAGGAGGGGCGAGATCTCAAGCGCACGATCGGACGCGTGATTGGACTGGCGAAGGCGAATCCAGAAGCACCGTTTGCAGCGCTGAAGAAATGGGTGGGCTGCGGGAGGCCGACGAGGTCGAGCCAGGGGACAGACTGCGCTCCCCGCGTTGCTAGGTGATCGTGATGTTGAACGTGATCGGAGGAACACCACTGACGCGGGCCTGGATGACCGCTGCCCCAGCTGTCGGCCCCGTTGTGTAGGTAACCGAGGCGAGTCCATTTGCGTCCGTCTGGCTCGAGGCTGCACTGAGCGATCCGGCGCCCGACGCAATGGTCCAAGTCACAGTGACATCCTGCAACGGCTGAGCAAATTGGCTCACGACCAGCACCACCAATGGTGCGGGAAGGGCTGTGTTCGTCGGCGCACTCTGCTGGTCGCCACTGAAGTTGATGATGGCTGCGGGGTCCGACACATCGGTGTTGAGAGTGCATCCAGTCGAGGCGACAAGCGTGATCAGCATGGCAAGCTTTCGTCGTGAATACGCGTTTCGTAGAGCCCGGGTCATGGGAAAGTCCTCTGGAATGTGCCTAAATACGCAGTCGAGGACCTAAGATTACTGCGCCGCCGCTCAGGAAGCCAAGCGAGAGCGACGTAACTATTCACTATGGGGCGCTGAATCTTGAGCGGAGCAGCGCGCGGAGGTCGAGGAGCGGCTGCTTCGGCAATTCCTCCGTCGCGGGCGCGTTGTCACTGCCGAGGGCGATGCGCTGCATGTTGTCGCGAACACCGCGATCGATGAACCGGCAAAGCTGGTCGAGTGAATAGCCAGCTCCTCTGCGCGAGGAGTAGGCGTTGAGGGGAAACGTCACGCTCAGATAGTTCCGCGCCCGACTGGATAATGCTTCACTGCTTGCGCGGCGCGTGTACGCGAGCGATCTCGATCTGTTCGATCAGATCTACGAGAAGGAGGGCCGAAATCTCAAGCGTACGATCGGACGGGTGATCGGGCTGGCGAAGTCAAAGCCCAAGGCGCCATTCACTGCACTGCGAGGCTAGACCGGCGGTTGATGCGCCGTCTCATTTACACCGGACTGAAACTTCCGCCGCCGAGCAAGCGATCCCGACGCGTCTGCTTGCACGTCGGATTCCCTACAAATAGCTTGACGTAAGGCCATTGCTCGCAAGGCAGCGTTCGCTCGGCCTGCAACATTTCGCGTGGCCATGGATGGGGGGCGCCGATGACTCGACTTGCACTCCGGCGATTCTGTGCCGTTGCCCATGTGTGCCTGTTTGGGGGAAGCGTGATGTCATTCCCGCCGCAGGCAAGAGCGCAGGCGCTACCCGTTCTGAACGGTTCCGTGACAGACTCCTCGGGGAGTGCTGTGTCGGGCGCGATCATAACAGTTTCAGGCAGTTCGGTACATGCAACGACTGATGATCGTGGGGAATTTCGTCTCGTTGGTTTGACGCCTGGCCCCCTCGAGCTGCGGATCCGGCGACTGGGATTCGTTCCAACCAGTCACCAGATCCAGGCGACTCCACAGGATGCGTCCCACCGAATCCACCTTACTATCGTGCCGCTGCCCAACACTCTCAAACCAGTACTCGTGCAGGCGAAGCGAGTGGAGTACGGAGGCCGGCTCGCCGGTTACTACGAGCGGTTGGAGCGACGTTCGAGCGGCGTATTCATCGATCGCGTCGAAATCGATAGGAAGGATTACCGTTCGTTAACCCAACTGCTCTCGCAATCTCCTGGCATCAGCTCGCTCAGGATCCGTGCTGGCGGAGGGAGTGTGAGGATGCGGGGCAGAAACTGCCGCCCGCTCGTGTGGCTGGACGGAGTGCCCATGCCAGCCGGCGAGGTCGATCTCGATGCGTTCCCGGTGAGCACGATACAGGGGATCGAGCTTTACCTCGGATCGACTACGGCGCCGATCGACTACATGGCTCCGAATGGGCAGTCGAACTGCGGCACCATTCTATTGTGGTCGAGGGGCAGGGATACCGAGCCTCCGGATCTTCCCAGGCACACGAGCGCCGACCTGGAAGGCCTGGCCGCTTCGCTTTCGATTTATACCGCAGACCAAGTGGATAGCCAAGCTCGCCTCCGGGGCGCGGATAGCCTTGAGGTACCTTATCCCGCCGCATTGTTCGCTGCGGGTGTCGAAGGGTCCGTGATGGCCGAGTTCGTAGTTGACAGCAACGGGGACATCGAACCCCAGACCTTCAACATCGTTTCGTCTACCCACCCGTTGTTCGTAGAGGCTGTGAGCCGAGCTCTCGAACGGGCCAGCTATTCACCGGCGATAAAGGACGGTCGGCACGTCCGGCAACTCGTCCACCAGCCATTCTCATTCATTCGCCGTACGAAAAAGTCTTGAGACTGATCAAGCCATTGACAGGCTTCTGTTTACATCCTAGCGTTACGTCCTCCGTCCGGCAAAGCTCGCCGATTGCGCGTCGGTTCCACCCGGTCTAACGCTGACTTTACGCCAGCGCCTCAAGCGATTTCCCAATGCTCGCACCTACCCGGTAGTGGGTGGGCATAGCTGTTTGTAACCTTCCGGAATTTGTTCTGGGAGGATTCACCCTTTGAGACATCGAGGTGTGCCGGAAATCGAGTTCGTCTACCACAGGTCTTCCAAGTAGCACGAGCAGGAGTCATTACGCGCGCTGGAGCTTTGCCCAGCGCAGATCTCGAAGCGAGACGGAGAAATGATCATGAACAGACTAGTGAGACTGGTCCTGGCCGCGTTTGCCATTGCAGTCGTCCCCGCTGGGCTCGCTGCCCAGGGCGATGGAACGATCAGTGGGCGGGTCGTGGACCAAAGTACGCAGGCTCCGATTGCTGATGCGCAGATCATCGTGGTCGGAACGCAGCGTGGGGCGCAGACCGACGCACAGGGCCGCTACACAATCAGCGGTGTGCCGGCGGGCTCGCGTGCCATCCTTGCGCGCCACGTCGGCTATACTCCGGGTACCATTACGGTCGACGTCGTAGCTGGCCAGTCGGCGGCGGCCAACTTCGCGCTCGCCCAGGGTGCGTCGCAGCTCCAGGAGGTCGTCGTCAACGCGGTCACCGGACAGTCGCAGCGACGGTCAGAAAGTGGCACCAACACTGGCTACATCGATGTGGGCGCCATGAACCAGGGCCCGATCACGAAGATGGCGGACGTCCTTCAGGGCCGCGTAGCGGGTGTGAACCTCGCGACCGCCGCCGGCACGGCCGGCGCCTCGCAGCGCATCCGCATCCGCGGTGCGAACAGCCTGTCGCTCTCGAACGAACCGCTCCTATTCCTCGACGGCGTGCTCGTCTCCAATGCCAAGGGCGGTATCTCCCTCGGCGGCCAGGACTACTCGCGTCTTAACGACATCAACCCCGAGGAGCTCGAAACCATCGAGATCCTCAAGGGACCCGCGGCGTCGGCCATCTACGGTAGCGCCGCGGCGAACGGTGTCATCCTGCTCACTACCAAAAAAGGTCATGCAGGCGCGACGCGCTGGGGTGAGTACTATGAGGCCGGTTCCTCGCAGGACAAGGCGCCCTACCAGCTCAACTATGCGGCACTGACCACGTTCGGCACCGGCACCGAGCCGTACTATGACCTCCCGACCGGTGGCATTCTGAACACCCGGCAGCTCTTCGGCGCTTCCGCGCCCTACGACATCTGCCCGAACTTCCGCGCCGCCATTCCCGTAGGGCAGACGATCAGCGGCGCGACCAATTGCACCCAGGACGCTGTCCTCTCGTTCGACCAGTTCCGCGATCCGCGGACGACGCCGTATCAAACGGGCAGCCGTGTGCAAACGGGCTTGAACGTTTCCGGAGGCGCCGAGGCACTCACGTTCTATCTCTCGGGTGACAAGGAGCGTGAGCTCGGCGTGCTGCGCCCGAACACACTCGATCGCACCTCGCTGCGCGCCAATCTGAACGCCCGCCTCGGCAACAACGTGACGGCCGGCGTCACCTCGGCGTACATCTCGAGCGCGACGAACCGCATCTCGAACGACAACAGCGTTTTCAGCCCGATCATCAACGCGGCGCTCGGACCGGCCCAGTACCTCCCGAACATGGAGCAGGACTCGGTCGGCAAACCGTCGGCGCGTCGCGGCTCGTACTTCGGCTACAACAATGGGGACGATAAGAAGGTGAACGCGAATCAGGGTATCGATCGCTTCATCGTGGGCGCGAACACGAACTACACGCCATTCTCGTGGCTGCGCCTCAACGCGAACGCCGGTCTCGATCTGTACACCCGTACGGACATGCAGACGATTGACCCGGCTTCGAATATTCCCCTCGCGCAAAGCTACATTCTCGGCAACCACTACTCCTTCCGCGGCGTCAGCCATCAGTACACGTCGAACGCCTCAGCTACGGGCACGTTCACACCGCGGGAAAACCTGACGTCGAACACCACAGTGGGCGGCGGCTTCAGCCGCAACCTGTTCGAGGGCAACGACTGCTTCGGCATAGGTATTCCGTCCGGCACCGGCTCCTGCTCGGCGACTACGAGCCAGTTCGCCATCACCGAGTCGCACACGGACGAGCGCACGCTCGGCTTGTTTGCTGGCGAAGAGCTGACGTACAACGACCGCGTGTTCCTGGCGGCGACCATCCGCGCGGACAACAACAGCGGTCTGTCGCGCCAGATCTCGGGTCTGAGTTACTATCCGTCGATCAATGCGTCGTGGCTCATCTCGAAGGAAGGATTCTTCCCGCAGGCCAGCTGGGTGAATCAGCTTCGGCTCCGCGCTGCAAGAGGCCAGGCCGGACAGCGCCCGGGCTTCGGCGCCGCCGAGACATTCTTCGCCCCGCGCGTCGCGCAGGTGGGGACGGCCGAGGTTCCGGCCCTCATCCTGACGAACACCGGTAATCCGAAACTCAAAGTCGAGCGCACGACGGAAATCGAGGGCGGCTTCGACGCTGGATTCTTCAACGACCGGGTCACGGCCGAGTACACTGCATTCTCGCGCCGGTCGAGGGACGCACTTGTTTCGCGCAGCCTCGCCCCGTCGGCCGGTCTAACGGCGTCGGTGTTCCAGAACCTTGGCAGCGTGCGCAACTGGGGTAATGAGTTCGGCCTCGGATTGAACGTTCTTAACAGGACTAACGTGCAGCTCAGTTCGCACATCGCGGCCACCGTCCTGCACAACCGCATCGAGAATCTTGGCGCCGGCATCGCGCCGATCTCGCTCTACCGCGGCGAGCAGCAGCATCGCGAAGGCTTCCCGACGGGTGCGTACTTCGCGTTGCCAATCAAGTACAACGACGCGGACGGCAATGGAAAGTTGTCCCGCGCCGAAGTGTCGGTCGATACGTCCAAGCTTCTCCTCGACAGTCTCGGCAAACTGACCAATGTGGCCTATATAGGACCGTCGCTGCCGACGAACACCCAGAGCATCTCTGGCGACCTGACGCTCTTCAATACAATCACGATCTCGACGCTGTTCGAGCGGCGTGCGGGAAACTTCCAGCTCAACGGCACCGAATCGTTCCGCTGCAAGCAGCAGGCGGGCACCGCGTTTTTCAGCCAGTGCAGCGCGCTGTCGAATCCGAACGCCACGCTCGCGGAACAGGCGGCCCTCATCGGCTACCAGTTCCTCAGCGCGACGCCGTACGGCTATATCGAGGACGCGAGGTTCGTGAAGTGGCGCGAGCTGTCGGTGCGTTTGCAGGTGCCGGCATCGATCGGCAACCGTTCGCGTCTGTTGAACGGAGCCTCGGTCACTTTCTCCGGCCGGAACCTGCACACGTGGACGAAGTACAGAGGCCTGGACCCCGAAATCGCCGAGACCGGCGGTGGCGCGGGCTTCAGCCAGGGTGAGTTCAACACGCAGCCGCCCCTCCGCTTTTTTACGCTCCGTTTCGATTTCAAACAATAACTCACGAGACCGATCAACATGACTAATACTCTGAGAGGAAAGGGCGCTCGCGCCCTTTCCAGTCTGGCCCTTGCGGCGGTCACGATCGCGGGCTCGGCATGCGATACCAACAAGCTGGTGGAGGTCTCCGACCCCGCCACGCTGCGCCCGGGTGATCTGAACAATATCGGGTCGGTACCAGCGCTGGTGAACGGAG
>Ga0184605_10000704_pt1 | contig 10197 bp, 15 predicted proteins | sample PLM0_30_coex_FD_132995 | JGI IMG/M metagenome (GOLD analysis project Ga0184605, IMG submission 132995) | Groundwater sediment microbial communities from an aquifer in East River, Colorado, USA - PLM0_30_coex | ecosystem: Environmental > Terrestrial > Soil > Riparian zone | place: USA: East... | reverse complement strand
GCTGGCGGGCCCAGCCACGGAACCCGGTTCCGTCGTAGGCGAGCGTCAGTCGGATCGTGCGAGTCATGCCGGGAGTATGGGCGGCGCGCGCCGGCCGCGGTGCTCGCCGGTGCGGAGGCCTACAGCTCCTCTCGCTCGACCAGCTCGATCCGCGCCATCGGTGCGCCGTCGCCTTTGCGCGGCCCGAGCTTCAGGATCCGCAGATATCCGCCCTGTCGCTCCTCGAACCGTGGCCCGATCTCGTGGAACAGCTTCGCCACCACGTCGCGGTCGGTGATGTCGCGGAGGACCTGGCGGCGCGCCGCCAGGTCCCCTCGCTTCGCGAACGTGATCAGCTTCTCGGCGAACGGGCGAAGCGCTTTCGCCTTCGCCTCCGTCGTCTCGATGCCCTCGTGCACGAACAGCTGCGCGGCCATCGTCGAGAGCAGGAGCTTCTGATGGGCTGGGTTCGAGCCCAGGCGAGGCCCCTTCTTCGGCTTCGGCACGATCCCTACTCCTCCCGCAGGCCGAGACCGAGCTCCTCGAGCTTGGTCTTGACCTCGTCGATCGACTTCTGGCCGAAGTTGCGGATGTCCATCAGCTCGGACTCCGACTTCTGCACCAGGTCGCCCACGGTATTGATGCCCTCGCGCTTGAGGCAGTTGTACGAGCGGACGGAGAGGTTCAGGTCCTCGACCGTGATCGCGTAGTCGCTCGGCTGGTCCTCGTCCTCGGCCGGACCGACGGAGACGCTCGCGGCCTCGGCCAGGTCCGAGAAGAGCTGGACGAGCTCGAGCAGGGTCCCGCCCGCCGAGGCGAGTGCCTCGCGCGGCGTCACCGAGCCGTCGGTCTCGACATCGAGGATCAGTCGGTCGCGGTCCGTCATCTGCTCGACGCGGGGGTCTTGGACGGCGTACGACACCTTGCGGACCGGCGAGAAGATCGAGTCCACCGGGATCACACCGATCGGGTCCCTCGGCTTCTTGTTCTTGTCCGCCATCCGGTAGCCGACGCCCCGCTCGACCGTGAGCTCCATCTCGAGCGACGCGCCCTTGCCGAGTGTCGCGACGTGGAGATCTGGGTTGAGGATCTCGATACCCGCCGGTGGCGCGATATCGCCGGCGGTGACCTCGGCCGGGCCCTTCGCCTTCAGGTAGACCGTGGAGGGCTCCTCAACCTCGGAGCGGAGGACCAGCTCTTTCAGGTTCAAGATGATGTCGGTGACGTCCTCATTCACCTTGGGGATCATCGAGAACTCATGCAGCACACCGTCGATGCGGACCGACGAGATCGCGGCCCCGGGGATCGACGACAGCAGCGTGCGACGGAGCGAATTGCCGACCGTGTAGCCGAATCCCGGCTCCAGCGGCTCGATCGTGAACTTGGAACGGATGGGTGAGATCTCGTTCTCAGAGATCTGCGGTCTTGCGACGATGAACACGTGCTTCCTCCTCCAGCGGGGGATCAGCCATTCCTACCCCGCGTCGTGTGATGCGTTCCGACACCCCTTCGGCGCCGGACTCGCCGGCCGCTAGACGCGGCGGCGCTTGCGTGGCCGGCACCCGTTGTGCGGCACCGGCGTGACGTCTGAGATGCCCGAGATCTCGAGACCGGTGGCGGCGAGGGAACGGATCGCGGTCTCTCGACCGGAGCCGGGACCCTTCACGAAGACGTCCACCTTCTGGAGTCCGTGCTCCTGCGCCTGGCGCGCCGCCTTCTCGGCGGCGAGCTGCGCGGCGAAAGGGGTCGACTTGCGGGAGCCCTTGAAGCCCACGTTTCCGGCGCTCGCCCACGAGAGCGTGTTGCCCTGAAGATCCGTGATCGTGACGATCGTGTTGTTGAACGTGGACTTGATGTGCGCCTGGCCGTGGACGACGTTCTTCTTCTCCCGCCGCCGTGCCTTCTTCGCCTTGGGCTTCGCCATCGATCCCTTTCGCTCCTTCTGACCTCTGGGCTACTTCTTCGCCTGTGTCTTCTTCCTGCCTGCGATCGTCTTCTTCGGACCCTTGCGGGTGCGCGCGTTGGTGTGCGTGCGCTGCCCGCGGACCGGGAGCGACCGGCGGTGCCGGATGCCCTGGTAGCAGCCGATCTCGATCTTCCGCTTGATGTCTTGAGCGACCTCGCGCCTGAGATCTCCCTCGACCTTCAGGTTCTGGTCGATGAAGGCGCGGATCTTCAGGACCTCGTCTTCGGAGAGGTCACGGACCTTCGTCCCACCCTCGACGCCGGACCCGGCCACGATCTGGTACGCCCGGGTCGCACCGATGCCATAGATGTAGCGAAGGGCGATGTCGAGCCGCTTGTCGCGGGGGAGGTCGACGCCTGCGATCCGTGCCATGAGTGAGGCCTCCTAGCCTTGCCGCTGCTTGTGCCGAGGGTTGGAGCAGATGACCATCACGACGCCGCGACGCCGGATCACCCGGCATCGATCGCACATCTTCTTCACGGACGGCCTGACCTTCATCTTCCTCTTCCTTTTCTACTTACTTGAACCGGAACACCACACGGCCTCTCGTGAGGTCGTACGGCGAGAGCTCCACCTTCACCCTGTCCCCCGGGAGGATCCGGATGTAGTGCATCCGCATCTTCCCCGAGATGTGGGCCAAGACCTTGTGTCCGTTCTCCAGCTCCACCCGGAACATAGCGTTCGGGAGGGGCTCGACAACGGTCCCCTCGACCTCGATGACGTCGTCTTTCGGCACGCTCCCACTGTTTCCTTCGAACGGGTTCTCCCCCGCTGGCCGGACATGCGAACACGGCCTCCAGAGGGGGCGAACAAGAAGTATACGGTACCGGCCGGAATCTCGGTCTTGCGACCGCCCCCGGCAGTGCGGAGACCGTTCAGTGCAACGATTCCCGGCCCTCCCTTAAGCCTCCGACGGGATAACCCCCGTAGGAGTCCTTTCTCGGAAATACTCGACCGTCCGTCGCAGGCCTTCCTCGATCGGCACCTGGGGTGCGTAGCCAAGCACCCGGCGCGCCAGGGATACGTCCGCCTCGGTGAGTCGAACATCACCCGGTCGATCCGGCTGGTGAACAGGCTCCGGCTTCACCCCGCTCAGCTCCCCTATCTGCTCCAGCAGTCGATTGATGGATGTCGGTCGTTCGGCCCCGCCGATGTTGAACGCGCGTCCCCACGCTTCGTCCGGCGCTCGCGAGGCCCCCAGGTTCGCCTCCACGACGTCGTCGATGTAGGTGAAGTCGCGAGCCTGTTCACCGTCCCCGAAGATCGTCGGTTGGGCACCGGTGAGGCACGCCACGATGAACCGAGGGACCACGGCCGCGTACTCGTTCTCAGGGTCCTGGCCCGGGCCGTAGACGTTGAAATACCTGAGCGAGGCAGACCGGACGCCGTGCGAGAGCCAGAAAGAAGCGCAGTAGATCTCGGTCGCCACCTTGCTCGCGGCGTACGGCGAGCGCGGCCGCAGGTCCATCCCCTCGTGGAGAGGGAACTCCTCTTGGTCGCCGTAGACGGACGAGGATGAGGCCGAAACGACCGTGGCGTCCTCTTCTCGGGCCGCCAGCAAGACGTTCAGCATCCCTCCGACGTTCACGTAGGTGGTCTGGGCCGGGAACGCCATCGAACGCGGCACCGCTCGCTTCGCCCCCTGATGGAAGATCGTCGCGCATCCACGCGCGGCCTCCGCGACGGCGGCTTCGTCGCGGATGTCCGCCTCCACGAATCGGACCTCGGGAACGTCGCCGAGGTTGTCGAGCGATCCATCGGAGAGATCGTCCAGACCCACCACCTCGAAGCCCTCCGCCACGAGCCGACGGCTGATGTGGGAGCCGATGAAGCCGGCCGCGCCGGTGACGAGGACGCGCTCAGCCATCGGAAGCTGCCTCGACCAGTGGGGCGGGCGAAAGAGCGGCAGGATCTGACGGCCGGCCTCCCCTCCCTGCCCCCATATAGAGGAATCCCGCCTCGCGCATCGCCGCCGGGTCGAGGAGGTTCCGTCCGTCAACCAGCACTGGATATCGCATCAAGCCTCGGAGGTGGCCCAGATCCAAGTCACGGAACTCTCGCCACTCCGTGCAGATCACGATGCAGTGAGCGCCCTCGGCGGCTTCGTACGGGTCGGTGACCGTCCGCATCTCAGCGATCTCGTCCTTGGCCACGTCGGCCGCGATCGGGTCGAACCCGACGACCTCGGCTCCACTCTCGATCAGCATCCTCGCGAGGGCCAGCGCCGGCGCCGATCTGACGTCGTCGGTCCCTGCCTTGAAGGCGAGGCCGAAGAGGGCGACTCGCTTCCCCTCGAGGTTCCACAACGCGTCCTCGATCTTCCGGGCGACTCGGACAACGGCGTCCTCGTTCACACGGGCGACCTCCGCCAGGAGGTCGAAATGGTAGCCGTGTCGGAGCGCGAGGCGCTGGAGGGAGGCGAGGTCGTTGGGCAGACAGAAGCCCCCGTACCCGATGCCGGCTTGGAGGAACGCCGGGCCGATCCGAGGGTCGGCGCCCATGATCTCGCCAACCCCCTCGACGTCCGCATCCACGAGCTCGCAGATAGTCGCGAGAGCGTTCGCGAAAGAAACCTTGGTCGCGAGGAAGGAGTTCGACGCAAGCTTCGCGAGCTCCGCGGTGCGTCGGTCCGTCTCGATCAGCACGCATCCGGCCTGGAGGATGTCGCGGTACACGCGACGGACCAGCCTGAAGGCAGCGGCGTCGGACGCACCAACGACGATCCTGTCCGGAGAGAGGGCATCCTGCAGCGCGGAACCCCCTCGGAGGAAGTCCGGGTTGGCGACGACGTGGAAGCGGAGTTCGGGGCGCTCCAGATCGATCGTTCGCTCGATCCGTTCGCAGGTTCCTGGCGGCACCGTTGACTTGACGACCACGACCACTTGGTGCGAGGCATGACGAGCGACATCTGCTGCAACGGCCTCGATCGAGGTCATGCTCAAGTCCCCGTTCGCGCCAGCGGGTCTCCCCACACAGATGAAGATGACCTTCGCCCCCGGCAGAGCCTCACCGACGGCGGACGTGAAGCGCATCCTCCCTGCGGCCACTTGCTCCGCGAGCAACTCCTGGAGGCCGGGCTCGTAGAACGAGCATCGACCCTGGCGGAGCATCTCGACGGTCCCGAGGTTCGTATCGATGCCGGTCACGTCGTGACCCACGCTCGCAAGCGAGACTCCGGTCACGAGCCCGACTCGCCCCATGCCCACGATCGAGATGCGCATGCGAGAACCTCCGTTCGAAGGGCGAGCCGAGCTTAGAGAGGGCGCCAGCCGGTGTGACCGGCCGCGGAGCGTAAGTCGACTACGGTGGACGACCGACCAGGTCGGCGGCTGCCAGTCGGATGCGCTCAGGAGTCCTGCGGTCTGGATCTGCTCAGCAGGGAACGGAGGGTGTCCCGCACGTCGGTGAGTTTGTCGATCGATCCATCGAGAGTCTGGGTCCAGGCGACGCGCTCGGCGACACTCGCCGGCCAGGCGGACGCAGGACCATCGAGGGTTCTGAGGACCTCGAGGGCCTCGGCTAACACCGCTTCCGTCTCCTCCACCAGGCGGCGCGACCTGATCAGGTTGGTGAGCGCTCGATCGAAGACCTTGGGCATCGACGGGGCTGATCCGAGACCATTCGCCTTCATGACGTTCCCCCCGGGGTCGGGCCGTCTCGCCTCGTTGCGAGAGCGGCGCAGCGGCCAGCCGAGTCGAACGTAGGACGGGGAGGCGATCGGTTCATCCCTCGAGCGGGTGAGATCCTCTACGGCGACGATCGCAGACCCAAGGGGAAGCACAGACAGGATCAGCTGGGCCCTACTCGACGGACCGCGGTTGCGAGCGCCGACAACAACGCCGGCACTCGAAGCCCGGTCGCGCCCGCGATCACCTGGAGGTCGCCAGCTCTGAGCGTCACGATGTTCGAGAGATAGTCACCTCGCATCGACCGGATGCGATGAGCGTGGGCAGCCGTTTGGCGTCCCGCCTCAGAGTCCGGCAGGTCGCTGAGGTCGAGCAGGATCTCGCGATAGCCCTCTGGCATGTGCTGAGCCATCGCCTCCCTCAGCAGCTGATCAGCCGGAAGACCGATGAGCTGCGAGATCTCGCTGAACCGGAGGACAGAGATCGCGCGTTCCCCGCGCTCATAGCCTCCAAGCGATGATGGCTTGTACCGTCCGCGAGATCGGTGGGCGAGGTCTTGCAGGGAAAGGCCGGCACGAAGACGTGCAGCTCTGATCGACGCTCCGATGGCGCTCTTCAGATCGTCGGAACCAGACCTCGGGATAGTCGGCGCTCGCTCGTTGTCTTCGGGGGGAGGGGAGCCGATGCTAGCCCGCAGCTCAGCACGCTCCAAGGGCGTTTCAACGTAAGTTCTCTACGCGAAGTCCGTTGCGAGACACGCGACCGCGCTCCGCGGCCTCCTGGCGAGCCTCCGCGACCGCGGCTCTGAGGGCGATGGGCCAGATTGGCCCGTACGCTGCAGGTTCCGAGCGATCCCCGTCTGATTTCCGCACTAGACAACGACGCGGACCGCGGCATAAGCTGCGAATTTCCGCTGGGCGCCTCGAGGCGGATGCCTGTAGGAGTGAGGATGGGGATGGCATCGAAGCCGAGGGTCTCGACGATGCTGGCTAGGGATGCGCGGCACGTTGAGGAAGTTCCTCAAATACATCAGGTACAACCGGCGAACGCCTTGCCAGCCGACGGTCCCGAGATGGATGGGTGCGTCTCGCATATCCGCACCCTCTTCCCAACAGCCGGCTTCGGCGTCCGGTTCCTCCTCGCGGACCGGCGCGGACATCTCCGGGTGGCTCTCAACGACGGAGTCCCGATCGACCTCGGTCGGCACCAGGCCGAAAGCCGGCGACTCACTTTCGCAGACGGCACCACGCGGATCCTGGAAGGCCCAGACGGACTCGAGGTCGGGATCTTCCCGATCGATCGCCGGGGCCCCGCCTTGGGCGTCGCAGAGGTCTCGACGTCCGTCGGTGCGATCGCCAGATGGCGGTGGGACGTCGAGGCCGCGCTCGGACGGGTGGCGGCGAGGCTTCGCCATCGCGTGGAGCGATGGGATCTCGATGTCGGTTTGGCTTGGACAGCACACGAGCTGCTCGGACCGCTCCGCGCCGCAACGCTCTGGTTGGAAAACTCAGAGGCAGCGGGTCGCCAGAGCGGATCGGTACCCATCGGGCGGGCGATCGAGGAACTGACCCGGCTCGCGGAGGGGATAGACAGCGTCCTGCACTGGGCGGTGGGCGACGAGACCCTCGAGTGCAGACGAGAGGATCTCGTGGCCATCTCGCATGAGGCGGTCGAGTGCTGCGTGGCCGAGACCGGACAGGATCGCGTGGTCGTCGAAGGGCACGACCGGCTCGACGTGGTGGCAGACCCGTTGCACCTGCGGTCGGCGATCATGAACATCGTCCGCAACGCCCTGCGCTATTCCGAACCAGGGACCAAGATCCACGTGACCGTCGAGCTTCGAGACGGTGGGCCGACCGTCGAGGTCGAGAACGAAGGACCGCGGATCCCCGAGGAGGACAGGCGGACGATCTTCGAGCCACTCGCCCACGGCGCCAACGGCTCCGGGACGGGACTCGGACTCTTCGTTGCCCACCGGATCGTCGAGCGTCACGGAGGCACGATCCGCTGCCATGAGCCTGCCGAAGGCCACGTCGCCTTCGAGATCCGCCTCCCCCCGGGATCTCTCCCGTGAGGGTCCTGATCGTCGAGGATCTCATGCTGTTCGCCGAAGCTGTCCAGTTGGCCCTCCGCGGCCTCGGCGTGGACGTCGTCGGCATCGCGCATACCGGCGACGAAGGACTGGAGCTCCTGGCCTCGACATGCCCCGACGTCGTGTTGCTCGACATCGGACTTCCCGACAGGAGGGGTTTGGCCGTCGGTCGAGAGATGCTTCAACGCTCCCCCGGTGTGAAGATCCTGGCGCTCACGGCTCTGCATGACGGTCGGCTGGCACGCGACGCTCTGCGGGCGGGGTTCAGCGGATACCTCACCAAAGACACCGACATGCGGCGCCTCCGTCGCGCGATCGAGGCGGCGTTCTCAGGAGAGGTCACGATCTCGAGCCGCCTTGCTCCTCAAGTCGCCGGCAAGCGCGCCGAGGATGCGTTCTCGACGATGATGTCGCAGCTGACTCACCGTGAACGCGATGTCCTGGGATTGCTCGCAGAGGGCGCGGACTCGCCGAAGATCGCCGAGCGGTTGCACATCAGCCGGCACACGGTCCGGACGCACGTTCAGAGCATCTTCGCGAAGCTCAATGTGCATTCACGCCTGGAGGCCGCGGCGTTCGCGGCGCGACACGGGATCGTCGGCGTCGGCGACGATCGACGTCCGGCCTGAACGCCCCTCTCCCCCGTTCGACGTAGCCGCTCTACGCCGCTCGCCGCGTGCGTTCGGGCTCGGGGCGGCCGTACGCTCGCTCAACCGGGAGCGGGCGAAGGAGAGTGATGGAAGAGGACGACCGGGAACCGATCCGGGTGCTGCTCGCCGATGGCCAGTCCCTGTTCCGCGAGGCGATGAGGGTCGTGCTCGAGACCCAGCCGGACTTCCACGTCGTGGGCGAGGCGGCGGACGGCATGCAGGCGGTGGCCGAAGCCGAACGAACGCGGCCCGATGTGGCACTCATCGACGTGCACCTGCCGAACGGCGACGGGATCCGCGCCACCAGCATGATCGCCGAACGCGTCCCCGGATGCCGGATCCTCGTCCTTTGTGAGCACGAAGACGAACGGACGCTGATCTCCTCCCTGGAGGCGGGAGCGATCGGCTTCGTCACCAAAGGCAGTCCGATCGGAGAGCTGATCGAGACCACGCGGCGGGTCCATCAGGGCGAGACCACGATCCCGCTCCAGATGCTGGGAGCGCTCCTCGCGCGATTGATCAGTAGGAAGCGGGAACACGACGACGCGATCCGACGGCTCGGCAGGCTCACACGACGAGAGAAAGAGGTCCTCGCGCTCCTCGCGCAGGGAGCTGACAACGCCGGCATCGCGCAACCGCTCGTGATCAGTCCAGAGACGGCCCGGACCCACGTCCAGAACGTGCTCGGGAAACTCGGGATGCATTCTCGATTGGAGGCCGTGGCGTTCGTCGTGCAGAACAGCCTGCTCGACGAACTCGCGGGGGTGAGCGCGTGACCGAAGCCAGGACCGTCCGTCAGGCTCGTCCGGCACGGAACCCCCAGGTGTGGCTGCGGCAAGCCGGATCCGAGAGTGTCGTCTACGACCCGGGTCGCGAGTCGGTACACGTGATGAACGCGACCGCCGTCGCGATCTGGGTCCTCTGCGACGGGGACACCGCTCCCGCGGAGATGATCGAGGCGATCTGCCAACTGTCCGGGTTGCCCTACGACGTGGTGCTGGAAGACGTGTCGCGCATCCTGGACGAGTTCGAGGATGCGGGGATCATCTCATGGAGCGACTAGACGAACGGCCACGGATCCGTGACGACCTCACGGTCGTCGAGCTCGACGGTGAGGCCGTGATCTACGACGAGGTCAGCGGCGATTTCCACCGGCTGAATCCGACAGCCACCCTCGTCTTCTCGCTCTTGGATGGCTCGGCTACCTTGGAGGAACTCGCCCGGGACCTCTCCAAGGCGTACGCCATGAAGGACGAAGACGTCATCGCTCAGGTGCGCGAGCTCGCCTCACAGCTCGCAGCCTCTCATCTGCTCGTTGGGACGGAGCCTGGCCTGTTCGCCGAAGCGGACGGCGACGATGGCGCCTGAATCTCATCAACTCGAGAGCCAGGGGATCGACGAGCGCGAGCTGACGCGAGAGAGAAAGCCCCGCAGCTCCTGAACAGACAAACTCGACCGCCTCGGGTGGGTGGTGTGCGACTGGTATGAGGTCCACGGATACCGCTTCGGCCTGCGGACGACCTCCGACGCGTTCGCCGGGTGGATCAGGTACGCCCTCGCGAGCTATCTGACGGAGCCGATCGCCGAGGAAGAGACCGACTTTCCCACGTACTCGGTCGTGGTCGAGGACGGCACCCGCGGCGAGGAGCGTGTCGGACGCCGATACAACATCCTCTACCTCGGAACGTGGGACATCGCGCGCTCCCTGGACCTCCGATTCCTGGCTCGGTGTCCCCTCAGGCACATAAAGTCGATCGGCCAACACGCGCGTGAGGACGCGGTGTTCCTCGAGGCAGGACTCGTGGATATCGCCGGCGCACCGAGACTGGTCCATAACTACGTCGTACCTGCCCTGTGTGCCGCGCGACGGCGCGCCGAGAAGCG
>Ga0184605_10000702_pt1 | contig 10208 bp, 8 predicted proteins | sample PLM0_30_coex_FD_132995 | JGI IMG/M metagenome (GOLD analysis project Ga0184605, IMG submission 132995) | Groundwater sediment microbial communities from an aquifer in East River, Colorado, USA - PLM0_30_coex | ecosystem: Environmental > Terrestrial > Soil > Riparian zone | place: USA: East... | reverse complement strand
CAAACCGGGCAACAGCGTTGGCAAATGCGGACTGACTTTCGCCAGCTCATCGATTGTCTTGTTCGGCGAAGGCACGCGCGCCTGAAGTTTTAAATCGAGCACGTAACTGTCCGGCTGGGTGCGTTCCGTGGTGGCATCGGCGCCCGGAATCGTCTCGACCGTGGAATGCAGTGTGACGCCGTTGAACAGCTTGCCTGTGTCCAATTTTCCTGTGATCACCGGCGGCCGGGTCGGCGTCGGCTCCGGCGTTGGCGTAGCGAGAATCTCAGAAGGGGCCAGCCGTTGCAGTCGCTCGAGCGAGATCCAGCGGTAAACAATCGCGGCGAAAAGCGCACCGAATATAACCAGCACCAGCCGCCGCCACGTCCGAAGGCGAATTTTCCCCACGCGACTACCTTTTTACCCAGGCGACGATGGCTGCAATAATTCCGATTATGCTCAGCACCGACATCATGCCAGCGGGCATCACTGCGCCTGTGCTCAAATATTTGCGGATGAAATATGCCGCCAGCAAAAGCGAGACGATCAGCGCAGTTGCTAACCCCGCAACGCGGTGTTCAGGCATGACAAATGCCCCTACGAGCAGCAAAACTCCCGAGATCGAGCCGGCGATAATCGACGCAACGCTGCCTGCCTTTACGTAGCCGACAATGCCGCCAGCGATCGTCAAAACGCCAAAAACAATAAAATAAATTTTTGCAGCTTCCATTGATTGCGGCTGGCGCACTCGTAAGCCAACAGCTCCGCCGTGTCCAGTGCACTGTAGCTACGCGGCTATGGCGCGTCAGGCCATGTGTGGCTGCAACCCGAACGGCTCGCAGAGCCGTGGCTACAGCGGCTGTACGCTGGCATCATTGTAGAATTCGATCTGCCGTCCACCGAGCCGACGTATTACGCGCCAGCCGTGAGTCTTTGCAAACTCGCTGACCTCCGCGTGGGACATTTCTCGAAGAACTCGCAGTTCCGCAGGCTGTGTCACAACGTACTCAGACTCGCGTGATAATTCTTCCACGACTTTCGCGGCGAGCCCTGGCAGATCTGGGTGCATGATGTTGCGGGTTTAACGATTAATCGCACACCCTCCCTTTGTGGGATCTTTCTGCCGGGGAAGCGGCGGCGGACGCTTCGTTTTTCGATTTAACGTCGGTCCCAGAGCGCGATGCGCTTTGCGGCTCGGCGAAGGACCGCGTGTGCTTGGTTTTTCCATAACAACTTTGACTAGGAAAATAGACCTCCAGGTCTGTGTGGCCAGCGGAGTTTTACTCCGCTGAATAGGGACAGCGGGCAACATGCCCGCTGGGCGCACAGGCATCATGCCTATATGTTCCAGAGTCAACGAGCGGCTGGCTCGCTGGCGCGGCTGCGCGGGGTCGGCTAGATTCTGTGGATGGTTTCGGAAACGATCGAGCTGCGCGGGCATATCATCGACTCTCTTATTTTGCCCAAGGTGCTGGATCAGATTCTGACCCACGGCGCGAACTTCAAGATTACGGAGATCGATATCGGTAAAAAGCGGGCGGACCAAAGCTTTGCCCGAATTGAAGTGTCTACCGAAACAGGCGAGGCGCTGGACGATTTGATCCTGCGTCTTCGTCAACAGGGCGCCGAGGTGGTGGAGCGCGTAAACGCGCAGGTGGCCAGCGCCCCTGCTGATGGAGTTTTTCCAAGCGATTTCTACGTCACAACGAACCAGCAAACGTTCGTTCGTTTCGATGGAAAAGAAATCGAAGTTCAGCCCGCCATCATCAATAGCGCGATTGCGCTTGATCGAAAAAAAGACGCTGCGCGAGCGGTTAAATTTTTCGACGTAAAAAAGGGCGACGAGATTGTTATTGGCCATCAAGGCATCCGTGTTGTGCCGCTGCAGCGTGCGACCACGCACACCGACGTCTTTCAATTCATTAACACCACCGTCGGTGCCGAGGAACCGAAGTCAGCGATCACTCGCGAAATCGCTGAGGAGTTGCGGCGCGCGCACGACGCGAAAGGCAAAATCGCGATTGTCGCCGGGCCGGCAATCGTACGCACCGGCGCCGGCCAGCATTTGGTTCGATTGATTGAAGCAGGTTATGTTGATCGCCTTTTCGCTGGGAATTTATTTGCCGCCTACGATGTGGAGCGCGCCTTGTTTGGGACCTCATTGGGAATGAATCCAGATCTCGCCGTCGCACGAGGTGGACACGAGAATCATCTTCGCGCTATCAACACAATTCGCGAGGCGGGCGGGATATCAGCGGCCGTGCGCCAAAAGATCCTGACCGGAGGCATTCTTCACGCCTGCGTCCGTCATGAAGTCGATATCGTGCTCACCGGTGGAATTCGGGACGAAGGGCCGATTCCCGGTGTAACAACGGACGTAATCGAAGCTCAAAAAATTATGCGACAAAAGCTCGCGGATGTAAGCCACGTGATATTACTCGCGGCACTTCAGCATTCGCTCGCGGTGGCCAGTATGTTGGCGACTAACGTGAAAACGGTTTGTGTGGACATTGACCCCCCAGCCGTGGAAAGAGCGATCGAACATCAGCCGTTGCAATCAATCGGCCTCGTCACAGATGTGGAACCATTTCTTCGCGAACTGGCCGATTCCCTCACTGAGCCCCGCACTCGCGACTAGGCTGACGATCCTATGCGCGAGCTGCTTCTTTGTCCGCCGGATTACTACGGCATCGAATACGAGATCAACCCATGGATGAGCCGCGACCGCGGCGCCGAGGCCGCGGTTGCGCGGAAGCAATGGGAACAATTACACGCGACACTTTCAAAATTGGATTCCAAAGTTCATTTGATTGCGCCGCAGCCGGGGCTTCCCGATATGGTTTTCACCGCCAACGCTGGGCTAACCATTGGCCGCAAGTTTATCCCCAGCAATTTTCGCCACAAAGAACGTGCCGGTGAGCAGCCCTTCTTTGCCAAATGGATGGAGCAACGCGGCTACGAAGTGGAATGGTTGTCGGAGAATCTTTATTTCGAGGGCGAAGGCGATGCGCTCTTTGGCGCCGACGTGCTCTTTTGCGGCTACAAATTTCGCTCCGACATTCAATCGCACCGCGCCATCGCGGAGATGCTCGGTTGTCTCGCTATCTCGGTCGAACTCGTTGATCCGCGCTTTTATCACCTCGATACCTGCTTTTGCCCATTGCCAGATGGTGGCGCGTTTTGGTTTCCACTCGCCTTTGACGAGTACGGGCAGCGCGCAATCCGCGAGCACGTCACTGACTTGATCGACGTCGCACCGGAAGAGGCGACGCACTTTTCATGTAACGCCGTGGTAATAGAGCGCGACATCGTCCTGCCCGAAGGCGCGCCCCAGCTCGTGCGCAGACTACAGGATCGCGGCTACCGCTGCCACGAATTGCCGATGAGCGAATTCATCAAAGCCGGCGGCGCCTGCAAATGTCTCACCATGTTTATGCCGCAAAGAGAGAAGTCCTGATGCTGTGGCGACGGACCCGCCGCGCCATTCACACTAGATTCTTTGCGTCACGGGCCGAAGATGAATTGCCACGCTAAAACCACTACGCCGCCAATGATCCCGATCACACAACACTAAACGAATTGCTTGTAACTAAGCTCGCGTACCAGGCCGCGATGATTCCAGGTAAAAAGCAAGGTGAACGCGCTACTAGCCATCAGCATCCCTCCGATGATTAAGTTTGGGATATTAAGCGGCTGATTCATAGGCTTGTTTAAAACTTAAGACTTAGAACTTTTTCGCTTTATTTGCAGTACGCTCTTCATGTCGGCCAGTGGTAAACAATTCATCACGTCCTCTTTCGTCAGCCAGCCTTTGCGCGCGATGCCGATCCCGAACCATAAATCCTGCAAACGCTCGGTGCGATGAGCATCGGGATTGATCACGCATTTTACTCCTTTTTCTTTGGCGCGCGGCCACCAGCGCCAGTCCAGATCGAGCCGCTTTGGTGCGGCGTTGAGCTCAATCCATGTGCCGGTGCGCGCCGCCGCGTCGAGCACCGCGGGGATGTCGATCTGGTACGGTTCGCGTTTCAGCAGCAGCCGCCCAGTCGGATGCGCCAGCATCGTGACGTACGGATTCTCCATGGCGCGGATCACGCGCTGCGTCATTTCGCCTTCGCTCAAATTGAACGCGGAATGGACGGATACGATCACGTAATCGAGCTGTGACAAAACTTCGTCCGGCAAATCGAGCGAGCCGTCACGCAAAATATCGCATTCAACTCCGGCAAAAACGCGGAAGCCATGCAGCTTTTTGTTTAACTTTCGAATGGCCGCGATCTGGGAGCGCAGTTTTGTTTCGTCGATGCCATGTGCCTGGATTGAGCTGCGGCTGTGATCGGCGATGCCGAGATACTCCAGCCCCAATTCTTGCGCCGCTTCCGCCATTTCTTCGATGGAGTTGTGCCCATCGCTCGCAGTGGTGTGACAATGAAATGTCCCGCGCAAGTTTTCCTTCTCAATTAATTTGGGGAGAGAATGTTTCTCGGCTGCTTCGAATTCACGCCAGTTTTCACGCAGCTCCGGCGGGATGAAATCAAGATCGACCGCCCGATACAGATCAGCTTCGGCGCGGACTTCTGGAATTTTCTGCACAGGTCTTTTCTTCTTCGCTTTCGGATCAACCGGCACCGGGGCGAGCCGATATTCGTTGAGTGTCCAGCCCCGCTGAAGCGCACGGCTGCGCAGCTCGATGTTGTGTTCCTTGTTACCGGTGAAATAAGCGAGCGCAAACGGGTATTCCGCCGTGCTCACCACGCGCAGATCACACTGCACGCCGGAGCCTAGTCGCACACTCGTTTTGGTCGGTCCTTGAGCAATGACGGATTCGACCAGCGGATGGGAAACAAAAAACTTCATGATTGCATCGGGTTTTTTCGTCGCCACCAGCAGATCCAGATCATGCACGATCTCTTTCCGCCGCCGATAGCTTCCGGCAATGTCGACCTGTAAAGCCTCGGTGTGCGCCGCCAGATCGGAGCGCAACGTCTCCGCCTCAGCCGCCACCTGTCCGAATTGAAATGCGCCGGCATGCGCGGAGCGTTTCGCGATCGCGTCGCAAAGCTTTTGCTGCGTCGTTTGGCCAAAGCCCGGCAATTCAGCGACGCGCCCCTGTTCACACGCTTTCTGCAACTGCTCGATTGAGCTGATCCCGAGCCGATCGAAAAGAGCTTTTATTTTTTTTGCGCCAAGGCCGGGCAACGAGAACAATTCCATAATTCCGCCCGGGAATTCGGCGCTTAACTCTTCGAGATATTTGAGCGAGCCGGTCTCAGCGAGCTCCTTGATCTTCAACGCGATACTTTTTCCGATTCCTGGAATCTTTGCGACCGCTTCTTCGTCCTGAAAATTCGAAACATTGCCGCCGAAGGTTTCGATTGCGCGCGCTGCATTCGTGTAGGCGCGAATCTTGAACGGATTTTCGCCTTTCAATTCCAGCAGCATCGCGATCCGCTCCAGAACGCTCGCGATTTGCTCTTTGGTCATCACCAAAGACGGTTAACCTGAATTGTGCCGCCGTCGACGGCGAAGCGCGCGTCTGCGGCGCGCGGTAATGGCGAAGCGGCGCCTTATTTCGCTAAGGCGTGGTGAAGGTCCTGTCGCTGCCGTACCTGGTGCCGACGCTGTTGGTTGCTACGATGCGGAAATGATAAGTAGTGTGCCTAGTTAAATCGCTGATGTTCGCAGTGATGTTTCGGTACGTATTGCCACTCTGACTCTGCATAGGCGTGGTGTGGCCGTAACTGGTTGTCGTGCCATACTGGAAATAAACGTGTGTGGTCAATCCATGCGGATCGAGTGAACCGTGGAGCGTGGCCGAAAAATTCGCAATGTTGGTTGCCGGATTAGTTGTAACGACGGGAAACCCAGTTGCGCTAAGCGTGGTAAAGGTTCGGTCCACCCCGTAACGAGTGCCAGCACTGTTAGTCGCTACGATGCGGAAATGGTAAGTGGTGCTGGCACTTAAGCCGGAGATATTCGCACCAAAACTTTGGTGCGTGTTCCCGGTCTTAGTCTGGGGAGCAGTTGTGAGCCCGTAATTGGTCGTTGTTCCATATTGAAAATACACGGTGGTGGTCAATCCATGCGGAGAAACCGAGCCATTTAGTTTGGCTGAAAAACTGGCTACGTTCGTTGCCGGATTAGTTGTAACGACGGGAGGCCCTGTGGCGCTAGGCGTGGTGAAAGTCCTGTCGCTGCCGTGACTGGTCCCACCATTATTGGTTCCCACGAGCCGGAAATGATACGTGGTATTCGGACTTAACCCGGTGATGTTCGCACTGACGTTATGCGTCGTATTGCCAGTATAGCTCTGGTTTGCGGTGGTGGACCCATAGTTGGTCGTAGTCCCGTACTCAAAATGGACGGTTGTTGTCAGCCCATTGGGATTGACTGTGCCGTTAAGTGTGGCTGAAGAACTGGCTACATTGGTTGCCGCGTTCGTCGTGACAATCGGCGTTCCCGCTAAATCGTAACCGATAACGTCGAGGTTGACGCCTTCGGGCGATGTCGCAGCGACGTCGGAGGATTGTCCGGTGCACGCAAAAGCATTTTGCACATACGGATCCGCCTGGGGACAGGCGGTGCTCAGCCAATCACCGAAATCGCCGCTCGGATTCTGATTAAAATCAACAATATTGGCGACGCCGCCGTTGATCGAGAAATAACGGGTGCCGGAAGAGGTGATGTTTCTAAGGCCGGCGGATGACCAACTAAACAGATCCTGCGGACGGATATCACTGCCAGTATGGCCGAGATACGACCCGAGACCGATGACCTCGTCAATTTCATGCTCAGTCGCACGTTGTGCGTCAAAGTTGCCGCTAATGGTCGGCCGTGTGAATTGGAACGGCGCCATGGAATTGAGTGTAACGATTCCGTCATAAGGGCCGCCGTCGCCGACGGTGCCGTTGGCGAACATTGCTGGTGGCGTGTTCAAGCTAACTGCTCGCCCATCTGCACTATTCGGCGTGATGTTTGCGGATAATGTAGTGCACGGCAGATTTGCGTTCGCGAGAAAATCATTGCTGGTCATTCCATCCGCTCTCAAGGCATTGATATACGTGCTCCACGGAATCAGGTAGATCACGGAGCTACTCCCGGCAATAGCCCCGGGCGGCAGAGGAGTGCCGTCGGGCGCAGTGGTCGCATAGCGGAAAAGAATCTGGATTGTAATTGGATCGCGGAACAGCGACTCGTAAATCGCAATCGCGCGGTTAATCATCGCCTCGATGGCCGCAGCGTTTGGGTTGCCGGTAATCGAGCTATCGAAGGTTGCCTGAATGATCAGCCCTGTAGTAGGAGTAGTCGTAGCTGTCATGACCTGCGAGTAGCCATCCGGTCCAGTAACAGTATAAGGGCGCACTCGGTAGTAGTAGGTGGTACCCGGATTCAGTCCGGTCACAACCCGCCCTGTGATGTTGCCGACGTCGAGGTCGTGGTAGCCATCTACGTAGTCACTGAAAGAATCGTTCGTGGAAACATCCAGCAGGTAGCCAATGGCGCCGGTTACGTTTTCCCAAGTCGCCATAAAGCTGCTGCGCGTCGCTGGCGCCGACGAGACAGCTTCAATTTCCGGCGCGATTTCGTTCGCGTTTGGCAACTGAAGCTCATGTTCCGATGCGGCCCGTGTCTCGTGCGTGGCAGCACCAGCTTGGAATGGCGATGCGTTCGAGACACCGTTTTGCCCTGGCAAATTGATATCGCCGGCGCGCGCAGCGAGTCCCAGCATTGCGCCACCAAAAATAGTTAAAGCGATTATGGAGAAGCTTGGTCGCCGCATTATCTCGGAAGGAAAGTTTGCGAATCTAGGCGTGCATTGTTACTGCACAAGTCGGAAAACGAAATCGCCACTAATTAGTTCCCGCAGGATTCTCGTCACATGCGACCACGCCGCTGATAGAATTTGTAGCGATCCATGATCGACTCGACGTACTTTCGCGTTCCGGGGAAATCGACGTTCTTGAGGAACGCCCGCGCGGATGAGTCCGTAGCGCCGGTTCTGCTCCACCGTTGAGCGCGACTGGCGCCGGCGTTGTATTCTGCCAAGGCGAAAGGAAGCGGATCGGACTGAAGCTTCCAGTGTTCGACCGCGCGATGCAGATACCATGTGCCGGCCTCCAGATTTGTCTTCGGGTCGAAAAGCTGATCGACACCGAAATCGACGACCTTATTTTCGCGCGCCCATTCATTGGCGGCTCTTTCGGTTACCTGCATGAGCCCGCGCTCTCCATGACTGCCATATTTTTTCGGATCGAACCGGCTCTCGCGCCAAACAACTGCTTTCACCAGCATGGGATCAAGCTGATGTTCGATTGCGACGACGCGAATGAGGCGGTCGTATTGTTGAAACCGAGCTGGGCTCATCCATTCGAAGAACGTGTACATGGGATCCCCCGATACCAGTGCGAGATAAGCAAAGCCTGCAGCCAGGGCCAGCATTACGCAGAGAACCAGTTTGAAGAGGAATCGTATCACTTCGGCATCAAATCTCGTGCTCCTGTTCGCCCGAGCAATTAAACTAACCTGGCGCTTCCATGGCAAAGCCCAATTACGTTCGCGTCATCATTGATCGGGCGATCCACCGCGAGCTCGATTATGCTGTGCCCGAAAGCTTGAGCGGCAGAATCGGAATCGGCTCGCGCGTTCGGGTGCCCTTTCGCGAGAAATCCGCGCTCGCCACAGTCGTCGCACTTCCAGAACAGACTGAAGCGAAAGGGATCCGGCCAATCGAAGCAATAATCGGCGAAGCGCCGGCCCTGAGCGAACAACTGCTCGAACTGGCGCGCTGGATCGGCACCTATTATTGCTGCCCAATTGAAACGGGGATGCGCAGTATGCTGCCACAGGTGATTCGGCGCGCGGAAGTGGGATGGAAGAAACAGTTATTCGTGCAGCCCGGTCGCAAAATCGACAACGCGGAGATAGACAAATTACGAAAGCGCGCGCCGCGACAGGCGGAACTTCTGGAAGCAATCTCAGAGCTGGAAAGCCCGATGCGTGCCGCCGAGCTTTTGCGCCAGACATCGCTCGACAACCAGACACTGCGCGCGCTGGTCAAACGCGGCCTAGCGGAGCTACGTGAAGAAGCTGTCGTGCGCGATCCACATGCCGATGAGCAGTTCATCGCCACGTCCAATCTTGTTCTGAACCTCGAGCAATCGCCTGCATTGAAGGAAATCACGCACGCGCTCGCCTCGCCTGAAAATGCTCATCCAATCTTGCTTCATGGTGTGACCGGTTCCGGCAAAACTGAAATCTATTTGCAAGCGATCCGGGCCACGCTCGATAGCGGGCGCAGCGCAATCGTTCTCGTCCCGGAAATTTCGCTGACGCCGCAGACAGTCGAACGTTTTAAAGGTCGTTTTGCCGACCTGCCGGATGCGGTCGCAGTTCTGCACAGCCATTTGTCGGAGGGCGAACGCCACGATGAATGGCACAAAATTCAATCCGGGCGTGCTCGCATCGTGATCGGCGCGCGCAGCGCGATCTTCGCGCCGTTGAAAAATCTCGGTCTGATCGTGGTCGATGAGGAACACGAGACCACTTACAAACAAGAGGAAGCGCCACGGTATCACGCGCGTGATGTCGCGGTTGTGCGGGCGAAAATCGAGAAATGTGTCGCGGTGCTGGGAAGCGCTACACCGTCGCTTGAGAGTTATCACAACGCTGCGATCGGCAAGTATCGTCTGGTTACGCTTAGCCAGCGCGTGGATGAAAAGCAGATGCCGCTCATGCGCATTGTCGATCTTCGCCAGGAACGACGGAAGGAGAAGAAAGCCGCGATCCTATCAGAAAAATTGTCACAAGCCATTACCGATCGCTTGGAAAAACGCGAACAAACGATTTTGTTTTTGAATCGGCGCGGTTTTTCCACCTCGCTGCTTTGCAGCGAGTGCGGCGAAGCACGCAACTGCCCGAATTGCAGCGTTGCGCTCACGTTTCACCGGCATCCGGCGGTCGCGGGGCGGTTGAGCTGTCATCTGTGCGGACATACCGCGGCCGTGCCGAAGAAATGTCCGGCGTGCGGGAAAGATGCGCTGATTTACTACGGCTTCGGCACGGAGAAAGTCGAATCGACGGTGGCCCAGATTTTTCCGAAAGCAGTGGTGCGCCGCATGGACGCCGACTCAATGACGCGCAAGGAAGCGTATCGCGAGACGCTACGAAATTTTCGCACCGGCAAGATCGACATCCTAGTCGGAACGCAAATGATCGCGAAAGGCCTGCAT
>Ga0184605_10000700_pt1 | contig 10216 bp, 10 predicted proteins | sample PLM0_30_coex_FD_132995 | JGI IMG/M metagenome (GOLD analysis project Ga0184605, IMG submission 132995) | Groundwater sediment microbial communities from an aquifer in East River, Colorado, USA - PLM0_30_coex | ecosystem: Environmental > Terrestrial > Soil > Riparian zone | place: USA: East... | reverse complement strand
CTCACGAGCGTGGTCGGCGGCGCCACGGAAGCCCTCCCTGTAGGCAAGTAGCCGCGCTAGCGGTGCCAGGCGGCGACGACCGGCAGGGCGACAAGAGCGACTCCGCCGCCGGCAAGCAGCGAAGCCACGACTGCTCGCCGGCGCAGTCGCCGGCCCACCGTCTCCTGCTTCCCTCGCACCCAGTCGGCGACCGCGAGCCTCGGAAGGTGCTGCAGGTACGCGAGGACGTGGATGCCGATCGCCCCGAGCCAGATGATGAAGCTGACCTTGTGGATCGCGAAGACGAGCGAGTTGGGATGCTCGAGCAGCATCAACGCGACGCCGCTTCCGAAGAGGCCGATCGTCGAGGCGACGAGGGCCGGTGCGACCAGGATCCGCATCACGAGCTGCGGCGGCCCTTTCTCCCGGAAGATCGCGCTGCCCGTGTAGTAGCGGAAGAACCGGTAGAAGGTGCTGCCCATTTTGAGCGCGACCGGCGGGATCAGGGCGACGCCGATCAGCATGTGCAGCGATAGGAACGAGTGCAGCGAGAGCAGCGTCAGCCCCTCGATCGGCAGCAGCACGAGGAGAATCAGTCCGGTCGTCGCGGTCAGGCGGGCGTTTCCGTCGGCGCCGGTGAACGCGGACCGAAGTCTGGCCGCTCGAGCCGGGCGACCTTCGCGAGTAAGCGTTTCCACGCTGGAAGTGGAGCAAGGCCAGATGAGAAAACCGTGAAACCCCTCATCTCCTTCTCATCCGCGGTCGCGACAATCAAGCGATGCGCATCCTCGTGGTCGAAGACGAGCCGAAAATGGCAACCCTCGTCGCGCGCGGTCTGCGCGAGGAGGGCCACGCGGCAGACATCGCCTCCCGCGGCGAGGACGCCCTCTGGATGGCGAACGCCGCTCCTTACGACGCAATCGTCCTCGACGTGATGCTGCCCGGTCTCGACGGCTTCGCGACCTGCAGGCAGCTCCGCGAGCAGGGCGTCTGGGCGCCCGTGTTAATGCTGACCGCGCGCGATGCGGTCGGCGATCGCGTCGGCGGGCTCGACGCGGGGGCAGACGACTACCTCCTGAAGCCGTTCTCGTTTGCGGAGCTGCTGGCTCGCCTGCGAGCCCTTGTCCGCCGTGCGCCGGGGGAGCGCCCGACGCTGCTCGAAGCGGGCGACCTGCGCCTCGATCCGGCGGCCCGCCGGGCCTGGCGCGGCCAGACGGAGCTCGAGCTGTCGACGAAGGAGTTCGCCCTGCTCGAGCTGCTGCTGCGCCGGCGCGGCGAAGCTCTGTCCCGAGGGCAGCTGCTCGAAGGCGCCTGGGAGCTCGGCTTCGAGAGCCGCTCGAATCTCGTCGACGTCTACGTCCGCTACCTGCGCGACAAGATCGACCGGCCGTTCGGCCGCCGCTCGATCGAGACCGTGCGCGGCATCGGCTACCGCCTCCGCAAAGACGGCGGAGCTTGAGCCGCCTACCGATCCGTCTCCGTCTGACGCTCCCATTCGCGGTCGGGATGGCGATCGTGCTCGCCGCGGTCGGATTCTTCATCGTCACGCGAGTGGGTGACGCGCTGCTCGGGTCTGTCGACCAGAGCCTGCGCGTCCAGGCCGAGGAAGTCGCCACGCATGCCGACCGCCAACAGGCCCCCGACCGAGATCGCGCCGACGCACCGCAGGTCGCCCAGATCTTGCGCGCTGACGGCTCGGTCGCCGAGTCGACGCCCATCGGGCTGCCGCCGATCTTGTCTCGCGACCAGATCGGAGCCGTCTCCGCCGGTGCTCGACGCTGGCACAGCGGCTCGATTCGCGGTCTTGACGGAAACTGGCGAACGCTTGCGGTACACGCGAACGTCGGCGGACACCCCGGAGTCGCGGTAATCGGACGCTCACTCGGCCAACGCGACGAGGCGCTCGACCGTCTCGTGGATGAGTTTCTGATCGGAGGGCCAGCGGTGCTCCTGCTCGCGATCCTCGCCGGCTACGGGGTCGGCGCAGCCGCGCTTCGCCCGGTCGAGGCAATGCGCCGCCGCGCCGCCGCGATCACGGCGTCGACCGCGGGTCAGCGGCTGCCCGTCCCGCCGGCCCGGGACGAACTGGCCCGACTCGCGGAGACGCTGAACGACATGCTCACTCGTCTCGAGGCCGCCCTCGAGCACGAGCGCCGTTTCGTCGACGATGCGAGCCACGAGCTGCGGACGCCGTTGGCGTTGTTGAAGACGGAGCTCGAGCTCGCCCTCCGACATCCGAGGTCGCGGGAGGAGCTGGAGCAGACTCTCCAGTCCGCGGCAGAGGACACCGACCGGCTCGTCCGGCTCGCGGAGGACCTGCTGCTCGTCGCCCGTTTCGACCAAGGGCAGCTGCCGATCCGGCCGGAACGCTTGTCGGCGCGGTCGGTATTCGAGCGGGCGGTGGATCGGTTCGCCGCGCGGGCAGCCGAGCACGGGCGGTCGCTCACTTTCCACGGAGGGCCCGACGAATATGTCGATGCCGATCCGGCGAGGCTCGACCAGGCGACGGCGAACCTGGTCGACAACGCGCTCGCTCACGGAGCCGGCCCGATCGTGCTCGAGGTGCGCTCGGAAGACGGGGATGTCGCGCTGCACGTACTCGACTCGGGCCCAGGCCTGCCCGAGCATTTCGCTGCCCGCGCGCTCGACCGTTTCAGCCGCGCCGACGCGGCGCGAACCGCCGGCGGAGCCGGACTGGGGCTGGCGATCGTCGATCTGATCGCCCGGGGACACGGCGGCCGAGTCGAGCTGCGAAACCGCGAGGGCGGCGGCTCGGACGTGGCGATCATCTTGCCGCGGAGCGCTCCATTGGCTCCGGCCGCCCCTGCGGAGCCGAAACAGCTCGCTCACAGGTCTTAAGAAGCTCTCAGCCGCGCCTCATCGTCTTCTCATTTACGTCTGGTCAGCTTCGACGTGGATGAATCCAGACCGAACGCCCATACCCGAACGCAGGCGGCGCGCGGTCCTCGATCGGGACGCTGCCATCGCTCGTGTGCGCCGGGCCACCACGGCAACCCTTGCCCTGGCCACCGCGCTCGTTGCCGCCTTCGCCGGTTTGGCTGCGACGTCGACCCACTCCGGCAAGACCGTCAAAGCGACCACAAAGAAGTCGAACGCCACCACGACCGTACAGACGCCCTCGGTCTCACCGCCGGCGCTGCAGCCGAGCGAGAGCTCGCCCGCGCCACCGGCGCAGGCGCCGGCGCCGTCACCCTCACCCCCGGCCGCCGTCTCAGGGGGCAGTTGACCAAGCCCGCTCCGACCTCGACAGCGCTGCGTGCGTTGGGAACGACCGCGCTCGTCGCCGTTCGCCGACCCGAGTCTCTCGACCTGGCGCTGGCGGAGCTCGAAGCCGAGCTCGAGACGGTCGACCGCGCCTGCAGCCGCTTTCGGCACGACTCCGAGCTCGTACAACTGAACCGCGCCGCCGGCGAAGAGACAGAGGTCGGCACCTACCTCGTCGACGCGCTCGAGGTCGCGCTGGCCGCGGCCGCGGCCACCGACGGGGCCGTCGACCCGACCGTCGGCAAGGCCCTCCGTCTAGCGGGCTACGACCGCACCTTCTCGCTCGTTCGCCTGCGCGACGGCCACCTCGTCCACGTCTCCTCCGCACCCGGCGGCGCCTGGCGCCACATCGAAGTCGATCGCAAACGCGGGACGGCCAGGATTCCCGCCGGGGTCGAGCTCGACCTCGGTGCGACCGCGAAAGCTCTCGCGGCGGATCGCGCCGCCCGCGCCGCAGCGAAAGCTACGGATGACGGCGTCCTCGTCAGCCTGGGCGGCGACGTCGCGGTCGCGGGGGATGCACCCGAGGGTGGCTGGTCCGTCGGCGTGGCCGACGACCACGCCGCACCGTTTCCGGTGCACGGCCCGGCGGTCGGCATCCAGTCCGGCGGGCTGGCCACCTCCGGGACGTGCGTCCGCAATTGGGCCACCGCCTCGGGGCGCGCTCATCACATCATCGATCCGCGCAGCGGAAGGCCGTCCGACACGCCCTGGCGAACGGTCAGCGTCGCCGCAGCCTGCTGCGTGGACGCGAACACCGCGAGCACGGCGGCGATGGTCGTCGGTGAGGAGGCGCCCGACTGGCTGGCGCAGCGGCGGCTGCCCGCCCGGCTGGTCCGAAACGACGGTTCGGTCGTACGCGTTGCCGACTGGCCCGGCGAGGCGGCATGAGGCGTCGCGTATGACGCTCGCGGCGGGCAACGGAACCGCCCTCTGGTACCTCACCCGCGCCTCGGGCGTCGTCTCGCTGCTGTTGCTGACCGTGGGGCTGGTACTCGGGATCCTCGGAACCGTTCGCTGGCGAAGCGAGCGCTGGCCCAGGTTTGCGGTCGTTTCGATCCATCGCAACTTGACGCTGTTCGCGATCGCGTTCGTCGCCATCCACGTGCTGACGACGATCGCCGACGGCTACGCGCCGGTTGGCTTCAAGGACGCGGTAATCCCGTTCGTCTCCAAGTACCGGGCGCTGTGGTTGGGGTTTGGAGCGGTTGCCTTCGACCTGCTGCTCGCGCTCGTCGTGACGAGCCTGCTCCGCGCGCGGATCGGCTATCGCGCCTGGCGAGCGGTGCACTGGCTGGCCTACGCATCCTGGCCATTCGCTCTCGTCCACGGACTCGGCAGTGGCAGCGATTCGCGGTTCGGCTGGCTCGTGATCATCACGATCGTCTGCACCGGAGCCGTCGGCGCAGCGTTCGCCTTGCGCCTGCTTCGCTCACCGGGCCCCGTGCCCCTGCGAGCGGGAGCCGGAGTCGTGGTGGCCTTGCTCGCCGTCCTGGCGGTGGTCTGGTACCGCGGCGGGCCGGGAAAGGTCGGCTGGGCCGCACGCGCCGGCACGCCGTCGTCCATCCTTCGCCGCAACTCCTCGTCGTCGACCGCGCAGGGAGCCGTCGATCTCTCGCCCACGCTGCCGAAGTCGTTCGACGGCCAGCTCAGCGGCCGCTTCGCGCAGTCCAGCGACAACGTCGGTGACGTGGGCGTGGCGTTCGGCGCCGCCGTCAAGGGCCGCGTCTCTGCGGTCCTGCGTTTGACGCTGTGGGGGACGACGGCCGGGAACGGCGTCGCGATGAGCAACAGCAGCGTCACCTTCGCTCCCGTCGGCCTCGGCGGCTACTCGGGCAAGGTGGTAGCGCTGCAAGGCAGCAAGGTCACCGCTGACCTGACGAACGCATCGGGCGCGCAGCTCCGCCTGACGATCGTCTTGAATCTCGACGCCGCGGCGAAGACCTTCACCGGCTCGGTCCACGGAAACGGTTCGGCCTCCGAATGACAGCCATTCGGGCCATGAGCGCAGCGGAGATAGCCGGGCCGCCCGGCCTGCCACGTCTGCTGGCCGGCGTCACCTCGGCCGATGCTCCCGCAACGCTGGACGAGCACCTCTCGGTCTACGGCCTACTCCCATCCCCGAGCGCCGTTGACCTGACGGTGCTTGTCGAGGCGAGCGGCCTCCTGGGCCGGGGCGGGGCCGGGTTCCCGACGGCGACGAAGCTTCGTGCGGTCGCGGCTCGGCGGGGACGTCCCATCGTGGTCGCGAACGGCACCGAGGGGGAGCCGATCAGCGGCAAGGACAAGGTCCTCGTGCGGTATCTCCCGCACCTGGTCCTGGACGGAGCAGCCGCCGCCGCGCAAGCCCTCGGCGCGCGCGAAGCGATCGTGGCCGTCTCTCGAACCGACCGCGAAGGGCTCGATGCCCTCTCGGCCGCAATTGCGGAGCGCGGGGCTGGGCTGGACAAGCGGGTTCGCCTGAGAGCGGTCGCGGTCCCGGACGGATTCGTTGCAGGAGAGGAGACGGCGCTCGTCCAGTTCCTCAACCGGGGCGTCGCCAAGCCGACCTTCACCCCGCCGCTGCCGTTCGAGCGGGGGGTCGGCAAGGCGCCAACCCTCGTACAGAACGTCGAGACCCTGGCGCAGCTTGCGCTGATCGCCCGTTTCGGATCCGATTGGTTCCGCGAGGTCGGGACGGCCGACGAGCCTGGCTCGGCACTGGTGACGATCTCCGGCGCGGTCGCGGAGCCCGGCGTCTACGAAGTCGCGCTCGGGACCCCGTTGCGAGAGCTCGTCGCTCTGGCCGGAGGAGTGACCGAGCACGTCCGCGCTTTCCTCGTCGGCGGTTTCTTCGGTAGCTGGCTCGGCGAGCGCGAGGCCGCCGAAGCCTCGCTGCTCGAGGCCGATCTGCGGCCGAGAGGCGCCAAGCTCGGTGCCCGCGCGATCGTCGTCTTGCCGACGAGCGCCTGCGGCATCTGCGAGAGCGCCAGGGCGATGAGATATCTGGCCGATTCCAGCGCCGCCCAGTGCGGCCCCTGCATTTACGGCCTCGATGCAATCGCGCGCTGGTTCGAACGGCTTTCGGCGCGGCAGCGCCTCGACGAACGGAAGCAGCTGACACGCTGGATCCAGCAGGTGCGTGGCCGCGGAGCGTGCAGCCATCCTGACGGCGCCGCCGGGTTCGCTACGAGCGCGCTGCGAGTGTTCGCGCACGAGGCCGAGCAGCATCTTCAAGGCCGCTGCGAGGCCAAACGCCAAGTTCTGCCAACACCGGCCGTCGCACGATGAAGCGAGTGCGAGTGAATCCGATCGCGTGCGAGGGTCATGGGCTGTGCGCGGAGCTGCTCCCCGAACGGATCGAGCTCGACGAGTGGGGTTTTCCGATCGTCGATCCCGAGCCTGTTACGGGAGAAGCCGCCCGTCACGCCGCCCGTGCCGTCGAGGCTTGCCCGACGCTGGCCTTGCTGCTCGAAGCGGACATTCGCACCTAACGCGAAGCTCGGGTAGCCACGGCGGTAGGCTCGTGGCTTCGGCTTCGACAGGCTCGGCGTGGGCCATGGAGGGAGGACCGATGATCGACCACGTAACCGCGAATGTCGGCGACGTCGAGCGGGCAAAGCGCTTCTACTCGGAGGCACTCGCACCGCTCGGGTATTCGATGCAGATGGAGTTCGAGGGCGGCGCCGGCTTCGGAGCCGGCGAGGGAATGGCCGACTTCTGGCTCGGCTCGAGTTCCGAGCGAGGCGCGACACACGTCGCGTTTGGGGCCGCCGACCGTGCGGCCGTGGACGCGTTCTACGCGGCGGCGATGGCCGCGGGCGGGAAGGACAACGGGCCTCCCGGCCTGCGCCCGCACTACCACGAGAGCTTCTACGCGGCCTACGTGCACGATCCGGATGGCAACAACATCGAGGCGGTGAGCCACCGGCCGGAGTGAAGCTTCGAAGGCCTAAGAAGATGGGTGAGTCCGAGCGTGAACCAAGTCCCCTGCGGGCAGCGGAGCCGTTCGACATCAACGGCGTCAAGGAAAGACTCGCAGCCGGCGCCGGAGGCTACGAGGTCGTCCACCGCTCGCCCGGGCTCGAGCTCGGCGTTTACGTGCTTGTGTCACCCGAGGCAGACCGCCAGTCGCCCCACGATCACGACGAGGTCTACGTCGTGCTCGAGGGCAGCGGCGTGCTCGAGGTCGAGGGCGAGAACGTCGAGCTTCGCCAGGGGCACGCCGTCTTCGTTCCGGCCGGCGCCGAGCACCGCTTTGTCGGCTACGAGCAGCTCAGCGTGCTCGTGATCTTCGAGAGGTGGCGGCAATGAGCCTGCCGTCGACAATGACGCAGACGCTGCCGGCGGAAGAGCTGCGGCTGATCGACGCGTACTGGCGGGCCGCGAACTACCTCTCGGTCGGCCAGGTCTACCTGCTCGACAACCCGCTTCTCCGCGAGCCGCTTCGGCCAGAACACGTCAAGCCGCGATTGCTCGGGCACTTCGGAACTGTCCCCGGACTGAATCTGATCTACGTCCACCTGAACCGGGCGATCCGCGAGCGCGATCTCGACGCGATCTACATCGCCGGCCCCGGCCACGGCGGCCCGGCCGTCGTCGCGAACGCCTGGCTCGAGGGCACCTACAGCGAGCTCTACCCGCACGTCGGACGTGACGAGGCGGGGCTGCGCCACCTGTTCCGTCAGTTCTCGTTCCCCGGCGGGATTCCCAGCCACGCGGCGCCCGAGACGCCGGGCTCGATCCACGAGGGCGGCGAGCTTGGCTACTCGCTCTCACATGCGTTCGGCGCCGCCTTCGACAACCCTCAGCTCGTGGTTGCTTGCGTCGTCGGCGACGGCGAAGCGGAGACCGGCCCGCTGGCGACCGGCTGGCACGGCAACAAGTTCCTGAACGCCCGAACGGACGGCGCCGTGCTGCCGTTCCTGCACCTGAACGGGTACAAGATCGCCAATCCGACCGTGCTGGCGCGAATCCCCGAGCGCGAGCTCGTCTCGTTTCTCGAAGGCTGTGGCTGGCGACCGGTCATCGTCACCGGCGACGATCCCGAGGCCGTGCACCAAGCGCTAGCCGCCGGCCTCGACGAGGCCCTCGACCGGATCGCCGGCATTCAGCAAGCCGCCCGCGAGGCCGGTGACGACTCACGCCCGCAGTGGCCGATGATCGTGCTACGGACCCCGAAGGGCTGGACCGGCCCGAAGGAGGTCGACGGCCTGCCGGTCGAGGGCACATGGCGCTCCCACCAGGTGCCGGTCACCGACGTCCGCGGCAACCCCGATCACCTCCGAATCCTCGAGGAATGGCTGCGCAGCTATCGCTCCGAGGAGCTCTTCGACCAGGACGGACGCCTCGTGCCGGAGCTCGCCGCGCTTCCGCCGAGGGGCGCGCGCCGGATGAGCGCCAACCCGCACACCAACGGAGGCGAGTTGATGCAGGAGCTCGTCTGCCCGGACTTCCGCCGTCATGCGGTCGAAGTCCCGGCGCCCGGCACGACCTTCAGCGAGCCGACCCGCGTCCTCGGGGACTGGCTCGAGGGAGTCGTCGCCGCCAATCCGCGGAGCTTCCGCCTCTTCGGGCCGGACGAGACGGCCTCGAACCGGCTCGACGCCGTCTTCGGAGCGACAAACAAGGTCTGGGAGGAAGCGATCGAGCCGACGGACGAGAATCTCGCGCCGGAGGGCAGGGTCGTCGAGGTGCTGTCGGAGCACCAATGCCAGGGCTGGCTCGAGGGCTACTTGCTGACCGGCAGACACGGGCTCTTCAACTGCTACGAGGCGTTCATCCACATCGTCGACTCGATGTTCAACCAGCATGCGAAGTGGCTGAAGGTGACGCGGCAAATCCCCTGGCGACGCCCGATCGCATCGCTCAATTACCTGCTCAGCTCGCACGTCTGGCGCCAGGACCACAACGGCTTCACGCACCAGGATCCTGGCTTCATCGACCACGTCGTCAACAAGAAGGCGGAGGTGATCCGCGTCTACCTGCCGCCCGACGCGAACACCCTGCTCTCGGTCGCCGATCACTGCCTCCGAAGCCGCCACTACGTGAACGTGATCGTCGCGGGCAAGCAGCCGTCCCTCAACTACCTGCCGATGGACGACGCGATCGTGCACTGCACGCGCGGCGTCGGTATCTGGGAATGGGCGTCGAACGACGAGCAGGGCGAGCCGGACGTCGTGCTGGGGTGCTGCGGAGACATCCCCACGCTCGAGACGCTCGCGGCGACCGCACTGCTTCGTGAGCACGTGCCGGAGCTGAGTGTGCGGGTCGTCAACGTCGTCGACCTCATGCGCCTGCAGCCCGACACCGAGCACCCGCACGGCCTGTCCGATCATGAGTTCGATGCCCTCTTTACGCCCAACCGGCCGATCGTCTTCGCCTATCACGGCTACCCGTGGCTGATCCACCGCCTGACCTACCGGCGCACGAATCACGAGAACCTGCATGTGCGCGGCTACAAGGAGGAGGGCACCACGACGACGCCCTTCGACATGGTCATGCTCAACGACCTCGACCGGTTCCACCTCGTCATGGACGTGATCGACCGTGTGCCCGGGCTGGCCGAGACCGCCGGCCGCCTGCGCCAGGAGATGAGCGACCGCCGGATCCGCGCGCGCGCCTACACGCGAGAGCACGGTGAGGACGACCCGGAGATTCGCGACTGGGTCTGGCCGTACTAGCCGTACGAGCAAGGCGGGCGGCCTCCTGGTCGAATGGAAGATCCCTTGGCGAACGGGGATAAGACGGACGCGGCGGCAAAGCCGCCACGTCCTCTAAGACGGATTCGCAAGCGAATCCTCTGCGTCAACGCCGGCTCGACGAGCCTGAAGCTCTCCGTTGTCGAACCGGACGGCGCGGCAGCGCCGGTGGAGTCCTTCGACGCCGTGCCCGACGACGTCGCGGCGGTCGTCCACCGCATCGTCCACGGCGGCATGCGCTTTCGCGAGCCGGTCATGATCGACGACGCGGT
>Ga0184605_10000698_pt1 | contig 10232 bp, 6 predicted proteins | sample PLM0_30_coex_FD_132995 | JGI IMG/M metagenome (GOLD analysis project Ga0184605, IMG submission 132995) | Groundwater sediment microbial communities from an aquifer in East River, Colorado, USA - PLM0_30_coex | ecosystem: Environmental > Terrestrial > Soil > Riparian zone | place: USA: East... | reverse complement strand
ACGCTGTGCCCGAGCCGGTGGCGTTGCCGGCGCTACGCCGCAAGGCCAAGCGCAAGCTGCGGAAGTCCGCCCGGCTTGGGGGGCCTGGTGTGAGTACAGCCGACGAAAGCGGAAATTCCTAACCGAAATCAACGGGTGGACGCGGAGAGCGCCGCGGCGCGCCCGGCCCACGCCCCCCGTGCTGTAGCTCGACGCCCTTGCTGACCGCCGCCAGGCAGTGCCGCCGCCAGCGCAGGCGGCTGTCACTGTTCGCGATTATTCGGCCTCGCAGAACGCACCTACAAGCCTGCCTGCCTCGCTCGCGCCGAGGGCACCGCGCTTGTTTGCTCGCTCACCTACTGTGGGCACCGGAGGGAGCGTGCCCGGCGCCTTCAATCGCTGCTAGACTGTGCAGGAATGAGCGACCGCCACCTCACCCGCATTCGCCGATTGACCGCGCTCTGCCTGTTGTTCTGCGCCGTGGTCATCATCGGCTTGGCGATCTCCGGCGCACTGAAAGAGGCACGCTCGCCGGTGCCTCAACTCGCATCACACAAATGACGCGGGGCGAGCGGCCCCCCGTTACCCGGTGGCGCCTTCCTCGGCTACGATAGCGTCGTACCGCCCTGTGTCGGCCGCGAGCCGTTGCCAACTGTTCGCCATGGCCATGAGAGCCGTCGCGCGCTGGATCGAAATGTCGCGCGCCCCTCCTAGCCGCTCACATTCCGCAGCGAAACGAAATTAACGCATCCAGGACCGACGGGGTGCGCAGGCTCGGTGATTGCTATTGAGACGCTCTCTTAAAATCGAGCAAGGCCAAAGTACCAAGATCCGCATCGGGCTCGCCCCGATCCGCATGTCGAAGGATGATCAACGCCAACTTCCTCCGCGCCCCTTCATGGTCTTGTAGATTTGGAGGAAGTGACAGCAGCGCAGTATCGAATGCGGCGCCCATGACCTGCAGCGTATCAGGGCTGTAGACGTATCTAACGTCACCAGATGGGGGCATTTTGTTTCCCCTCCCCATTCTATTCCCCCCTCCCAGACGGACCGTCCCTCCCTGCCTATCCATACGTTTCCCACACGTTTGTGAGGATTGTGAGGCCCACGCAGGGCATCGGCCGCGATGGGCGGACGCTCAAGCAGCCCATGGCGCGCCAAGTCTACTTCGCCAAGATGACCGATGCGGATAAAAAGGGCCACCCGCCATTCTAAGGTGGCCCAAGATCAGCTCGGGGTTCATCAAGCATCGGGAGCCGCTATCGTCCCGACTGCCAATCCCGCTCCAAGCTCGCTTTCTTCGTTGTTGTTGTTGAGAGCGCGCCCAGCGCTCCGGCATCACACACGAGAGAGGACACTCCGCCTCCTCCAACGCCCCCTACTCTTCCTGGGTTCCGCGCATCACCCCATCACCCCGGTTGGGATCTGCGTCACAGCTGCATCCGTAGACCGGCGATATCGTATTCAAAGCGTGAGGCAAGTCCGTTTCTTACAAGCGTCGCAATGACACACCAGGACACAAACGAAGCGGTCGATCGCAAATCGAGGCCTGGGTCGGCCTGATCAATATTCCCACTCCGTGCCCACCCCGATCGTCGATCGTCCGTCGGCGCCGACTTCGCCCTGCACGCGCAGGCCGCGCGTGATGTCAATATCGATCGAGACTGCGCTCTGTTCCGGCGTCGCGCCCGTCCTGACGCCGACGCTCACGTTGTCGGAGATATAGCGCGAGGCGCCGACCGTCGGTCTGTCGGCGCGCATCTGGACGTCGAGCGAATTGACGCCGAGCGACTTTCGCATCATCTCGAAGGCATCATTGCCGCCTTCGCCTGCGAATTGCGCGGCGGTGGCGGCGAGCTGCAAGGCTTGCGTCGGGGACAAGCCACCCGAGGCTTTTTGGAACATGATGCGCGACAGCACCTCGTCCTGCGGCAGATCGGGCTGCGAGGTGAACGCGAAGGTCGGCTGCGACGCTTGCCCCGACACAGCGATCTGCGCCGTCAGGTCACCGACGCGGGTCTCGGCGACAAAGTCAAGTTCGGGCGACAGCTCGCCCGAAAAAGTCAGCCGCCCGCGGGTAAAATCGAGACGCTGCGACAGCACGCTGAGGCGCCCGCGTCGCATCTCAAAGGCGCCGATCGCGATGGGCTGCGCCATCGTGCCGCTGAGCCTGATATCGCCGCCGAGTTCTGCATCGATACCACGCCCGCGGACAAAGACGCGGTTCGGCGCGGCGATGGTGAGGTCGATATCGGCATCGAAGGCGGGCTTTCGCTTTCCACGCGCTTTCGCCTTCTTGTCAAGCGCGACGCGGGCGGTCGCGGTCTTTGTCGCGTCGACATGCTTGGTGCCGGCGAGCGGCTGCGAGGTGACGGGGATGCGGTCCGGCACGGCGACGTCGAGCGAGACGATATCGACGCGCCCTTTGACACGCGGACGCTCGGCGAGGGCGCCCGAAAATTCGAGTGAAAGATCGGCGATCGCCTGCATGGTCTCGTTTGAGACGAGCAGGGCGCGATTGCCTTGAATGCGGAACGCGCCCGGAAAGCCGGCATCGGGAGCAAGTCGCACTCGTCCGGACGCCGCGAGCGTGCCCCCGTTGCGCGTCGTCGCCGTGGCTCGTTCGATCAGCACCTCTTCGCCTTGCGCGAGGATGCGGGCCTGGATGCCGTCGAGCCGCACGCCCTGGAGTGGATCCTCGAAGGAGCCTCCGCTCATCGTCGCGACGCCGGAGGCGAGCGGCGCTACCGCTGTCCCACGCACTGTGGCGTCGAGCGCGAGCCGGCCCATCAGCCGCTGTCCGCCGACCGCGAGAGCCTTGTTGGCGACGCCGGCATCGAGTTCGCCCGCGACAGCGAGATCGAGCGCCCCGTCTGGATCAAGCGGGAGCGAACCTGAGAGCCGGATCGAGCCCTCCTTGCCGGCCGAGATAATGCCGCTGACGGTCGTGCGTCCAAAGCCGAGTCGACCGGATAACGCTGCGTCGAGCGCCGGTAAGCCAGCGGATTGGGTCTGTGGGGTGACGAGGCGCGCGAGCTTGAGGCGCCAATTGCCATCCGGCGCTGTCCTTGGGCCAGTGATGCGCGCTTCGCCATCGAGTGTCCCGGAGAGGCCGAGGCCCGGCTGGGCCACCTCGGCGACCGAGAGCGGCATGCCTTTGATGGATAGATCGAGCGCGAGCGTCGCGCCGGCGCGGCCTTGTACCGAAATGCGGCCGCCATCCGCGAGAATGGCGAGATTGCGGATCTCGGCGCCGCCGTCGGCGAACGCGATGGAGGCGGGTCCCGCGAGCGCGATGCGCTTCTTGTCGCGCTTCGCCTCGAAGGCCGCGAGATCGAGCCGCAGGGGCTCGCCCGGCACGAGGCGACCGGCGCCGGACAGATTGAAGCCGTGCGCATCGGCATTCAGCGTGAAATCGCTGCCCGCGGGCGTTCCCTTGGCCGCGAGACGGATCTTGGAAAACACCTCGCCGGCGAGCGAGGCACGGTCGATGGTGATATCCGCATCGACGACCGGCCTGCTACCCGCATCAGCGATCCGGGCCTTGCCGTCGAGGCGGTCGATCGCGGCCGAGGCCGTGCGGATCCCGGAACCCTTGGCGTCGAGCGTCACGTCCTGACGGCCGTCCCGGGCATCGAGCACGAGATCGGCATCGAGCCTGCCGGCGAGCTTTTGCAGGGCGAGCGCCGAGAGGTCGTCAAGATCGGCGGCGGCGAGCGTCACGCGGCCGCTGGCGAGGCCGGCCGCGTCGAGCGCCGCCGCGCCTTTGATGCGCACCGAGCCGATGCCGACATCGACATCATCGAGCCGCCAGCCGCCTGAAACTTGCTTCGCCGCCTTCAGCCCACCCTTGGCCGGCTTCTTGTCGACCTCGCCGTCGAGCGACAGGCGAGCATCGATCGCCCCGGTGAGATCGCGGGCGACCGCCTCGAGCACCAGGCGCGGGATTGGGCGCCCGATCCCGTTCGCGTCGACGATCGTGAGCCGCGCCGCCGCATTGGGCTTTTGCACGTTGCCGGTCAGACTCGCCCTCAAATTGGCTCGGCCGGTTAGACGTGGATCGGCGCGGTTCAGGTCCGGCAGATCGACTTGGGCATCGATCGCGGCCATGGTGGTCGTGGCGTCGCCTTTCACGAGAGCCGTCAGATGCGCGCCGACGAGCTTGAGGTCGTCGAAGCCGAATCCGCCGGCCGGCAGCTTTTTCACTCTCCCGGTCAAGGCGACGCGGCCACCCGTCAACCCGTCGAAGGAATCGATGCCGGTCGTGAGCCGCGCGAAGCGCCCGTCTAGCGTCACCGCAATGCGCTCCTCCTTCGGCGCACCGTCGAGCTTTGCAGCCAAAACACCTTCGCCGGACAGGTCGAGGCCAACGAGACGCGCGAAGCGCGAGAGATCGGGCACTTTTAGATCGAGCTTGCCGGCGATTCTTTTCGGGCCGAGTGCGCCCGAAAAGCCGAGATCGAGGCTCTGCGCCGTAAGGCGCAGGATGTCGTACTCGCCTTCACCGTCCCGCGTCGTCCAGCCGCGCAGCGAGACCTTGGCGCTCGTCCCCACCGCCTTGGCGTAAGATGGATTGGCGAACGCGAGATGGGCGCCTTCGGCATCGGCTTCGAGCGCGATTCGGGTCGTCGGCTCGGAAAGCGGGCCGTTCAAAAGCGCCGAAAACTTTGCCGCGAGCCGACCGAAGCGGCCGCTCGGCAGATGAGCATCGGCGAGGGCGACATCGCCTGTGACGCGCGGCGCCTGGAGGGTACCGCCAACATCGATCCGCGCATCGAGCGCCTTGATCTCGACGTCGCCAGATCGGACGACGCCCTCATTGCCGGGTACGGCGCGGATCGTGGTCGCGATCTTGAGGTTCTCGTCGGCGGCCATGCCGCCGGCGATGTCGAGCCGGGCGGCCCGGGCGACGATCGAGAAGTGCTTAGCCGAAATCGCGCCGGAATCGGCGAACACGAGATCGGCGTCGAGTCGTGTCGCGCCGGCAAAGATCGGCGCGACGGCGTGCGGCAGAAGACCCTCGATCCGGGCCGCCATGGTGAGATTGAGCCACCGCGCATCGCCCTGCCGCGTCAAGGTCGCATTGCCGTGGGCGCTGATATCGGCGCCGGCGGCGAAGATGACCCGCGAGACGAAGGCATCGAGCGAGCCCTTGCCGTCGATGTCGAGATCGACCGGCGGCAGGTCGGGAAGTTGCGCGAGATGCGCGATCAGCCCACCTCTCGGCTCCTGCGCCTTGACCTTGACGGTCAGGCCTTGGGTCTTCGGCACCAGGCCGATCTTGATGTCGATGGTGCCGGGCTGATCGAGGCGCTTCGTCGTGAAGGTTAGGTCGAGCCCTTCGGTCGGTGGGCCGAGCTTGGCTTTGCCCTCGGCCGAAAGCCGTGCCGCCTGGCCGAGGAGCGGTTCGCCGAGCGCGAGCTCTTGCAGCGCAAAGCGCTCGATCTCGACCTTGAGCGGAAGCTCCGGCAAGAGCGGCGCTTCCGAAGCGGGTTGTTCCGATCCCGATGGCACGGGCTTACGGGCTATCGTCAGCTTGCCGATCTCGAGCCGGTTGACCTCGAGACGGCGCGAAAGAAGTGCGGTGCGCGTCCAGACGAGGCGGGCTCGGTCAAGCATCAGCCAAGGCCCGTCCTTGTCGGCAATGACGACGTCGCGGATCGTCGCATCCGATGACAAGGCGCCGTCGATCGCGCCGACCGAGACCTGCATGCCCGGCGAGGACAGCGCCTGCGAGATCAGGCCCGCCAGAAAGCCTTTGTCTTTTTGCGCGAAGTCCGGCGTGCCGAAAGTGACGCCGAGCGCACCGAGCCCCGCGAGGCTGACGACGACGAGGCCGGCGGCGAAGGCTTTGAGCTGTTTCGTCATCTCAAAACGCCTGTCCGATGCTGACATAGACCGCGACCTGCGTCGCGCCGCGCGTGCGTTCGAGCGGCATCGCAACGTCGAGGCGGATCGGGCCGATGGCGGTGTAGTAGCGAAGGCCGAGGCCGGCGGCGAAACGTATCGGCTCCTTGAAGTCCGGGTAGCTCGACGCGAAAGCGTTGCCCATATCCAGGAAGGGGACCACGCCGATCGTATCGGTGACTTTGATACGCGCCTCGACCGACCCGTCCAAAAGGCTCCGGCCGCCGATCGCTTGGCCAAAGGGACCGATTGGCGCGAGCGAACGATAGGCGTAGCCGCGTACCGAACCGGCACCGCCGGCGTAAAAGCGATGCGTCGTAGGGATCTCGTTGAGTTCGGGGCCGAACAGCGAGCCGAAGCCGATGCGGCCGGCGAGCACGTAGTTCGCCGCTTCGTCGATGGCGTAATAGGCTGAGGCTTGCACCTTGGATTCGAAGAGATCGATGCTGGAGCCGATCGCCTGCGCATAAGGTGCGGCACGCGCCTGGACGCGGAACCCTTGCGTCGGGTCGAGCAAGCTGTCGGTCGAGTCATAGGTCAGGCCGAACGGCATGCCGACTAGCCTGTAATCAATCCGACCCAGCACGTCGCGCGTCTCGCCGCGCTCGATGCCGATGCCGCCCTGGACGAAGAAGACGTCGTTGAAGCGATGGCGGATCGCGGCCGTGCCGTTGACGTAGTCGCCAATATAATCGACGGTCTTTTCGCGCACGAGGGCGGTATCGACAAGGAGGTCGTTGCGCGATCCCCACAGCGCCGGCTTCACAAAGCTGGCGGCAAGGCGGCCGGTGAAATCGCCGAACTCGATATCACCGTCATTTTTGATCGACGGCCGGTCATTGTTAACGAAGAAGCCGATATCGGCATCAAGGCGCAGCCTTTCGGCTCCGCCGAAGAGATTCCGATGCGCCCAATAGGCATGGATGCCCGGGCCGTCGACAGTCGAATAGCGCGCCGACATGCCGAAGAGGCGCGGCTTGCGCTCGGTCACCTCGACGAAGACCGGGACGTTGCCGTTGGCGTCGAGCGCTTCGGCCTCGCGGATGCGCACCGAACCCAGCGCCTCGATGCGCCCGACGGATTTGCGCGTATCGGCGATCTTCCTGGGCGAGTAGCGCTCGCCCTCTTCGAGATGGACGAAGGAGCGCACGACCGCAGGATCGACGTCTTGGGTGCCGGATACGGTCACCGGGCCGATCCCCGCCTCGGAGCCTGGATCGACAACGAGGACGAGATCCATCTCGCCGCTCTGATGGAGGACGGTCGGCTCCGCTTGAGCGATTTTGGCGTGCGGCCGCGATTGCGCGCGTAAGCGATCGAGGATGCGAACCTGGGCGGCCCTCAGATCAGCGGCGCGGGCCGGGTCGCCGGGCCGCAAGCGAATGATTCGCGGCGGGACGAGAGCGGGGTCGAGCGGGGCGCGTGTCCGGGCGTCGATCACCTCGATCCGGCGCAAGGTGAAGAGTTTTCCAAGCTCGGCCTCGAAGACGATCGGCACCGGGGCGCGATTGCGAAAGCTCTCGGCGATGCGGGACGCTGAACCGCTCGATCCCGAAAGACCAATTGTCGCCTCACCAATTCGAACCTGTAAGCCAGCACCGTAATAGCCGGCACCCCAAAGCGCATCGATTAGGCGGGGGAGGTCGGCCTCAACTCGCCGCACCAGCTCTTCCGCACTCTGCGGCGGTTCCCGCCGGAGTTTGTGGGTGTTCGAGGCGTCACGTAGGATCGTCAGCAGATCCTTATCGGCGTTCCTGGCAATGAAATCGACGCTGTAGACGAGGTTTTCCGGGTTGGGGGAGGGGGGTGCTTCATTGGACCTGAATAGGCCGAACAAATCGAAGCCTCGCGCCTCCTCTGGACCGGCCAACCATGCAAGTGAAGCAACCGCCACGGCCGTGGCGTACGACTTTAGCCAATGCCCCGGCAAACAAGTGCCCCGCATTGCTTCCCCCGCCGACCAGCATCCTGCGCCCGAAAATGCGTGTAATTCGTGGCAAAGTACGGCTCGACCGCGGCCGCTTTTGTGTCCAGCCAAAACGCCCCCTATGACCCGATTAGCAGCTTTGCGTCGGTGACGAGGGCACCCGCCCTTGAGCGAAACACCGAAAATGGGAATCTGCCAGTCAGGGAACGGCCGAATGCTCGGCCTCGGTGCTCAGAGAATGTGGCAACGCGATTTGCGATATCCCCGGACGACCGGCGAAGCGGCGCCCCCGACAAACGCCCCGATCCGGTCGATGCATGCGCGGTGGTGCGGTGCCGGTAACCACTGGGTTTGAGTTAACCACTGTGTGCTGAGATCTCGGACGACCCAAGGTTTATGACCACGATGCCTGCGAGGATCAGGGCAATTCCTATCAGCGCGTCCGTGTCCGGGCTTTGCTTAAACAGCATCGCGCCAACGAGAACGATCAATGCCGTCCCGGACCCTGCCCAGATCGCGTAGGCGATTCCAACTGGCATGGTCCGGAGCGTCCGCGAAAGAAAGAAGAAGGCGGTGGCGTACCCGGCAACGACAATTGCCGACCGCTGGAACTTGCTAAACCCATCGGACGCCTTGAGGGCCAATGTCCCAATTACCTCGGTAATGATCGCAGCTGTAAGGTAGATGTACGCCATGTTTTTGCTTTCCTGCTTGGACGGGGGACCATCGGCTCCCCCACTTACACCGATCTCATTTCTGCCGGTCGCGCGATCCATCAAGGAAATAACGCTTGAGCCGCTGATGATCACTGGGGGGCAAGTCAATTTCCGAAGTCGAGACTTCCTGCCCGATGACCTTGGATTGTTCGGGCGGCGCCTGCGCAACGGCGCTGCCAATCGAGGCGACGCCGACCGCCGACACCCCGACAATCCATTGCGTGATGCTTCGCATGATCGCCTCCATCCACGAGTGCGATTGCAGCAGACTATGGGCCTACGCCCGTTACGTGTGTGAAGGCCATCACTAAGAACGCTATTATATAAGCGGACTTCACCACCGATATTGCCGAATCTAGCTAGTTTTAGGTACACACAGCCTCGCTCAGCAGCGCTCGCGCCAATTCGAGTAGTGATTACATGCCGTCATGTGTTGCCGGTCAATCGCAGTATGGTGCGAATGACGGAGTCGGTTGAGCTTGCGATCACTTGCGAGACGATGTTGAGATCGGCTCCCAATTGCGCACCCAACATCGGCAGAATGAAGAGGAGACCAATGAGAATCAGCATCCCGTACGGCTCCAGCCGGGCAAACCGGGCGGCAAGGGCGTCCGGGAGCACACCGACGGCGATGCGTCCGCCATCGAGTGGCGGAATAGGAAACATGTTGAAGACAGCCAATACGACATTGATGATCAACGCGTTCTTCAAGTTTTCCGCAGCCCATTGCGCGGCGGTTACGGGCAGATACCCGACGAGGTGGAAGGCGAGCGCGGCCAAAATGGCGAGCGCGATGTTCATGGCAGGGCCCGCCGCAGCCACCCAGACCATGCCGCTGCGCGGATTTCGGAGCGCTCGAAAATTGACCGGAACCGGCTTGGCATAACCGAACAGGAACGGCGAGCCCAGCAGCAGTAGGAAGCCGGGCAGCAAGATCGTCCCAACTGGATCGATGTGCTTAATGGGATTGAGGCTGACGCGTCCCAGTTTCCATGCCGTCTCATCGCCAAGGAAACGCGCGACGAAGCCATGGGCCGCCTCATGAAAAGTAACGGCGATAACTACTGGGATCACCCGATCGACGCTAAATAAAGCATATTAGACAGCTGACCCATTCGGCCCTCTGATCACTTCGGCTCCGCCTTGGACTGAAAACTCCGGCACTTGAGGAACGATCGGTTCGCGCGGCCGCTGTGTTGCGAGACAAACGAGACAAAGCTGTTGTCGGTGGACGCTGCTGTCAATCATTTTGAGGCCCGACATCCGTATGAACTTGCAAGAGCGGGCTATGCCGAATGCGTTTGCCGGGAAACGGGATTTTGCGCCAGAGACCAAAGGCACCGGAACACCCTCACAAATCCGATTGCCGCTTTGCAGAGACGGTGTGTCCACGAAAAACGCCGCCGAATCGGGCCTATTTGGGAGTTTTCCGCCTCTGCGACCTGCCGGCGGTGTAACCTCCAGTCCGAGTGTCTGCCTGAGACGTTCTTCGTTTCCCGCGAGACGGGATTACGAGCCAGAGACAAGGACTAGCATCGCTGACATGCCGCCAATTACATTGGAACAGAGTTCAGCACTTGTTTGAGCACTACAAGGACCTTGAGCCAGGAAAATGGGCGAAAACAATCGGATGGGGCGATAGTACTGAAGCTCGTCAATCTTATCGTTGATGCTATAGTGAGAGCAAATAGATGACGATCTGT
>Ga0184605_10000696_pt1 | contig 10246 bp, 9 predicted proteins | sample PLM0_30_coex_FD_132995 | JGI IMG/M metagenome (GOLD analysis project Ga0184605, IMG submission 132995) | Groundwater sediment microbial communities from an aquifer in East River, Colorado, USA - PLM0_30_coex | ecosystem: Environmental > Terrestrial > Soil > Riparian zone | place: USA: East... | reverse complement strand
CGGCTGTCGCGGTTCGGTGCCTGCTCGGGGTGGGTTCGCAGCAGGGTCCTCGCGGGCGGCGACAGGGACGAGCGCCCCAGCGCGAGGCGGCGGTAGACCGTCGCCGCCGCGGCCGGGAGCCCCTCCGCCACCAGCCGGAGGTCGCGGCGGAGGGCGGTCGTTCCCTCCCGGTGGCCCCGGGTCCCGAGGTAGACGCGCCGGAGCGCGTTGACGGCCTCGTCCGCGAACAGGAACTCGAAGTTCGCGATGCAGTTGCGCACGCCCTCGGCACGCTGGACGGCCGGCGCCAGGACGACCTTCGGGAGGTAGCGCCGCCCGCCGCTGTGAAACATGCTGTACCGCTCCTGGAGCATGCGCGGCCGCGGACTCCGGATAATGGCGCTCGGCACGTGCGCGTGGTCCTGGAAGAAGCGCCCGACGTTGCCGTGCGGGTTTCCGACGCCGCCGGCATCGGGGTCGCCGGACATGAGCAGGAGCCGGGCGTTCTCGATCCCCCCACAGCAGAGGACACAGGCGCGCGCCCTGACCCGCGCCGCGATCCCCCCCAGATGGCGGACGCGGAGGTGATCGAAGGCGGTGCCGTCGGCGTTCGTCTCGATCGCGGTCACGTTCGCGTGCAGCAGCACGCGAACGTTGCGCGAGCGCGCGAAGTCGCTGCGGAACGAGCGACCGAGGTCCGGCTGGGGGACCCACGCCGTGTACCGGTGGTTCAGCTTGTCACCGTCGAGCGCCGCCGGGGACGTCCTCCAGCGGTCCCACAGCCGTTCGTCATACGTCTCACCCGGGATGCCCAGGAGCGCAGCGGCCCGGGCGTAGTAGGTCGCGAGCGCCGACGGACCGATCGGCCAGCCGCTGTGCGGGACCCACTCCTTGCGCTCGAAGTCGATGTCGTCGAGCGGGATGCACTGACCGGCCCAGAGCGCCGTGGTGCCTCCGAACCCGCGCCCGCGCGCGTCGACGAGAGCGTTCTCCGACAGCCCCTCGGCCTCCCCCTCCTTGAGTGGCTCGACCTCGGGCTCAGGCCGGACGCCGCCACTCTCGACCACGATGACCGACGTTCGCGATCCCAGGAACTCGCGCGCGAGCGCGAGCCCGGCGGGCCCCGCCCCCACTACGCAGAGGTCGGCCGCGAGGTCGGCACCGTCCCCGTGCGCTGCAAGGTCGTCGATCATCGTCCCCTCGGTGGAGCAGGAGCGGTCGGGATCCGTCCGGGATCCGTCCTGCCCTCCTCAAATTCCGTTGGTGGCACCCTAACCCAACCGTGGGGGCTCGACCAATGGTGCGGGGATCTAACGAGAGTGCGGCTGCATCCAGCAGCTGCCACTAAGTGGAAGCCCACTGACGGACTCGAACCGTCGACCCCTTCCTTACCATGGAAGTGCTCTACCAGCTGAGCTAAGTGGGCGTTCAGCTGGAGGGTAGCTCGATGGCCGGCCCCGCAGCCGGCTAGGGCAGCAGCGTCTCCATGTACGCGCGCCCGTGGTCGACGTACGCCTGGGTCTCGGCGAACGGCGGGACCCCGTCGTAGCGCATGACGTTCCCGGGCCCCGCGTTGTAGGCGGCGAGGATCAGCTTCTCGTGGTTGCCGAAGATGTTCTGCAGGTCGTGGACGAGGTGGGCGGCCGCGTAGATCGCGTCGGCGGGGTCGTAGACCGAGGCGCTGCCGTCGCCGTCGCCGTCGACGGCGTAGGCCTGCCAGGTCTTGCCGCAGCTGTCCTGGGTGCACATCTGCATGGGGCCCGCGCAGCAGTTCGCGAAGTTGAGGCCGGAATGCACGCCGGGAAGCGGGGAGCGCCCGTGATCGGACTCGTTCTTGCCGATCGCCGCGAGGATGCGCCAGCTCACGTGCTGCCCCGCGGCGGCGTCGTGGTACAGCCGCAGGTAGTCGGAGGGGATGTCGGCGGCGCCGGGCCCGTCGCGCGGCGGCTCGGGCGGCTTCGGCGGCTTCCTCGGCTTCTTCTTCTTCTTCTTCTTTTTCTTCTTCGGGTGCTCGTGCGGCGTCTCGGTCGGCGCCCTGGGCGCGACACCGCCCGTGGGCCCGGACGGTCCGCCGCCGTCCGCCGCCGGGGCGGGCGGGGCCGCAGCGCCGCCCGAGAGGTCGGCACGCGCCAGCGCCGGGCAGAGGAGCGCGATCGCAAACGCGATGCAGGCAATGCGGCGCACGGCGGAGGGCATGCGAGTCGCATCGGCCCGCTCCCGGAGGGCACTTAGACGGATCGCCGCTGGCTCAGACAGACGGCCAGACAGGCGCGCGCGCCGTGGGGCGCGGGAACGTCAGCCCGCCCGGGCCTTGAGCCGCTTGCCGGCGGCCTGGAGCGACTGGAGATCCCTCAGGTATCTGGTGAGGAACGTCCTGACGTTCTCCACGTTCCCCGACTTCAACGACTGGAGCAGCGCGTCCAGGTCGCGCGAGATCGTGTCGAGCGCCCCGAGCAGCTGCGCCTGAGCCGCCCTCGCCTTGCTCGGCGGCTTGAGCGTCCGGAGCTTGCCCTCGAGCGTCTGGACGGCGGTCTTCGACTCGGTGAACCCCTCCGTGTACTCGCGCTCCGTCCTGCCGGTCCGGATCTTCGCGTTGGCCTCCTTGAAGGCCTTGTTGAACTCGTTGTTGGCGGTGTTGAGGTCGTCCTTGTAGCTGCTACCGCCGCCGCAGCCCGCCGCGACGAGTGCAATCGCGCACAGCGATGCCGCGGCGAGGTTGAGTCCGTGACGGGGCATCGGCGCCATCGCGCAAGGTTACGAGCCCCGCCCGACCAGGCTCCTGAGCGCGTCGTCCTCCAGGCGGTGCACCGTCCAGCCCTCCACGGGCCGGGCGCCGAGCCGCCCGTAGAACTCGAGCGCGGGCTCGTTCCAGTCGAGCGCCGACCATTCCATGCGCCCGCAACCGCGCTCGACCGCGAGGCCGGCGAGGTGCTCGAGCCGCGCGCGACCGACGCCGCCGCGCCAGTGCCGGGGGCGGACGAACAGGTCCTCGAGCCAGATGCCGGGCCGGCACAGGAAGGTCGAGAAGGTCGTGAAGAAGAGCGCGAAGCCGGCCGGCTCCCCGTCGACCTCGGCCACGACCGCCTCGGCGGCCGGATGGTCGCCGAACAGGTGTCGCTCCAGCTGGTCCGCGGTCCCCACGAAGCTGTCGGTGAGGCGCTCGTACTCCGCCAGCTCGCCGATCAGCGCCATCATCAGCGGGACGTCCGCCGGTTCGGCGGGCCGGACCCGTGTCATGTGTCGCGCGAGCACGCGTCGCACAGGCCCATCACGAGCAGCTGCGCGCCGTCCGGCGCGTGCCCGGCAGCGCGCGCGGCCTCGATCGCCGCGCCGGCACGGACGCGGACGTCGAGGTCCAGGATGCGGCCGCAGCGCCGGCAGGCGAAGTGCTGGTGCGGCTCAGGGCGCGGATCCCAGAGGACGGGGCCGGACCCAACCGCCACCCGGCGCACCACCCCGAGCTCCTCGAAGAGCTCGAGCGTGGCGTAGACGGTCGGGAGCGACAGGTTCGGGAGCCGCTCGGACGCCACGCGCAGGAGCTCCTCCGCGGTGGCGTGGCGATCGAGCTCGCGCAGCGCGCGGTGGAGGATCAGGCGCTGCGAGGTGACGCGCCCTCCGCGCGCGCGAAGAGCGGCCGAGACCTCAGCGTCGTGCGCTCGGCTGTCCGTGGCGGATGTCATCGTCTTCCCGGGCATAAGATCTTAGGGACACCTAACTTTAACAGACTTGTTATAATGATGCCATGACCACAGCGGTTCGCGATCTCATATCGGGGTGGCGCACCGGGACCGACCGGGAGCGCGTCCTGCGGGTGGTGCAGCCGGGGTTGATCGGGCTGATCGACGGCACGCTCTCCACCCTGGCGCCGATCTTCGCCGCGGCGTACCTCGCCGGCTCACGCACCGCGCTGCTGGTCGGGCTCGCCACCGCGTTCGGCGCGGCGATCAGCATGGGGGTCTCGGAGGGACTGTCGGACGACGGCTCCCTCACCGGCCGCGGAAGCGCGGCCGCGCGCGGGTCGATCACCGGCCTGGCCACGTTCGTCGGCGGGGCGGCCCACACGATGCCGTTCCTGATCTCGGACGTCAACCAGGCGCTCGCCGTGGCGTACCCCGTGGTGGCGGCCGAGCTCGTGCTGATCGCGTGGGTGCGCCGGCGCTTCCTCGGGGTCGCGCTCGCGCGGTCGCTCGTGCAGGTCACGCTGAGCGGCATCGCGATCGCGACCGTCGGCGTCCTCGTCGGGCACGCCTAGCCGCAGGCAGGAGACCCGACAGCGGCGCCGCGCCGTACGCTCAGGCACCCGGGTCCCACACCACGCGCGCGCCGCGCGCGGGCACGAGCGTGATGCCGCGGCGGCCGACCGGCTCGGGGTCCGGCTCGGGTGCGCTCGGACGCCCCGCCCGGAGCAGGGTTCGCAGCACCGTCTTCATCTCGAAGACCGCGAACGACGCACCGAGGCAGCGCCGTATCCCGCCGCCGAAGGGGATCCAGGTGTAGGTGCCGGCGGGGCGCTCGAGGAAGCGCTCAGGCCGGAAGGAGTCAGGGTCGGGGTAGACGTCCGGGTGCCGGTGGACCAGATGGATGCACGGCGCGACGCGCACGCCGGTCGGGAGGTCCAGCCCGCCGACCGTGGCGGGAGCGGCGAGCTGCCGGATCGAGAACGGAACGATCGTCCGCAGCCGGAGGGTCTCCTTGGCCACCGCGTCGAGGTACTCCTCCCCCTCGCCCGCGCGCACCTCCTCGACGAGCCTGTCGAGCACGCGCGGCTCGCGGACCACGCGCTCGAGCGCCCAGCCAAGCGCGGTCGCGGTCGTCTCGTGGCCGGCGGCGAGCATCGTCACGAGCTCGTCGCGCAGGTGCTCGTCCGGCATCGCCTGGCCGTCCTCGTCGCGCGCCTGGAGCAGCAGCGACAGGATGTCGTCGCGCTCGGCCAGGCGCGGGTCCGCTCGCCGGCGCTCGATCGCCTCGTAGATGACCGCGTCGACGCGTCTCATCGTCGGCGCGTACCGCTGCCAGGTCCGCATCGTGAGGCCGCCCGGGCGGATCAGCAGGAGGACGAGGAACCTGTGCGCCGGAGTGGCCGACTCGAGGAACCGCGTGAGGGAGCGCTCGGCGCGGCGCATGCGGTCCGGGTCCTCTACGCCGAGGACGGCGCGCAGGATCACCTCGAGCGCGATCGCGCGCATCGTGCGTGCGACCGCGAGCGGCCGGCCGGCGGTCCAGTCGGCGATCCGCCGCTCGGCGACGCCCGCGATCAGGTCGCCGTACACGCGCAACCGCTCGCCGTGGAACGGCGGCAGCAGGAGCCGCCGCTCGCGCAGGTGCTCGCTGCCGTCGAGCACGATCAGCGAGTGGCGGCCGAGACCGGCCTGGAGCGCCTGGTTGGCCTCGCCCGAGCGCAGCAGGTCCGCGTCCGCGGTGTACGCGTCGCGGATCGCGTCGGGGTCCGCGAGGACCACGATCGGCGGCATCCCGTGCAGCCTGATCGTGAACGCGTCGCCGAAGCGGCGGCGCGCGTCCTCGAGCATCGGGAGCGGACGGCGCACGTAGTCGAGCGTCTGCCGCAGCGGATGGCGGTCAGGGCCGGGTGGAAGCGCGCCGTTCGCGGACGGCATCGCGTGCGAGCGTGCCAGCACCCGCGGCCGCGGTCAACAACGTGCCAACTGCCACGGGGGGCCGGCGCATCGGGTTACCATCCGGCGATCCGCTGGGTCAGGCTGCTCACCACGATGTTCGCCGCGCTGGCCGCGACGGCGCTGGTCGAGGCGCCGCTCGCCGGCGCGGACGCGGACGACGAGACGGGCACGGCCAGGCCCGCGCCGGGGAAGACCGCGAAGCCGAAGCCGAAGACGCGCCCCGTCCTGGTCGTCTCGAACAACTGGACGGGAACGGCGGACTTCGTCGATCCGAACAGATTCAAGGTCCTGTTCCGGCTCAACATCGTCCCGGACCTCAAGGCGCGGCTGGCGGAGATCCAGGCGAGCCCCGACAAGCAGGGGTACTTCCTCGCGATCCGCGAGCTCGTGGGCGAGGGGCACGACCAGCTCGTTGACGACTCGTTCACGTCGCCGAACGGGCGCTTCCTCTACGTGTCGAGGCCGAGCCTGGCCGACGTCGTGGCGATCGACCTGAAGACGCGGAAGATCGTCTGGCGCGTGCCCGTCATGGGCTACCGCGCGGACCACATGGCGATCTCGCGCAACGGGCGGCGTCTGCTCGTCTCGGCGTCGACCGCCAACGTCGTCCACGAGATCGACACGACGAAGGGCAAGATCGTCGGCACCTTCCCGTCGGGCGACTCGCCCCACGAGAACAACTTCTCGCGCGACGAGAGCCTGATCTACCACGCGAGCATCGGGCGCGTGTACACGCCCACCGACGACCCGTCGATGGAGGCGAGCAAGGGCGAGGTGGTCTTCGAGATCGTCGATGCCAAGACGCTGAAGGTGAAGAAGACGATCGACATGAACAAGAAGCTCGAGCAGTTCGGGCGGCCGGACATGAGCGGCGCGGTGCGGCCGATGGCGCTGTCACCGGACGAGCACTTCGTCTACTTCCAGGTCTCGTTCTTCCACGGCTTCGTGGAGTACGACCTGCGCAAGCAGAAGGTCACGCGACTCGCCAACCTGCCGCTCAGCCAGGAGGCGGCGAAGCTCCGGCGCGAGGATTACATCCTCGACTCCGCGCACCACGGGCTGGGGATGAACCCGCAGGGGACCAAGCTCTGCTCCGCCGGGACGATGTCCAACTACGCGGCGATCACCTCGCGCAAGACCTTCAGCGCGAAGATCATCCACGTGGGCACGCGCCCGTACTGGTCCACCAACAGCGGCGACGGCAGGTACTGCTTCGTGTCGGTCGCGGGCGACGACCGCGTCGCGGTCATCTCCTACAAGACCGAGGAGAAGGTCGCGATGATCCCGGTCGGGGGGAATCCCAACAAGGTCGACCACCCGCAGCGCATGCGGATGGGCAAGGTCCGGCGCAGCTTCGTGCGCTGAGGCGCCCCGCTACGGGGCGGCGACGATCGACGTCTGGAAGGTCCGGTAGCGGTCGTAGAAGCCGCGCATCCAGAGCAGCTCGTTGTTCCCCTTCGGGAGGTTGCGCGGGACGAATGGGCGCACGTTGTCGGTCGGCGAGGAGGACGTGATCGCCTTCCGCTTCCAGCTGAGACCGCCGTCGCGGGTGACGAACCGGAGGATCTCGTGCTCGCTCCCCTGCTGGACCGACGCGTAGACGATCCGCGGGTCGCGGTGGTCGAGCACGACGCCGCCGGAGTAGTAGCGCTCGATCGGGTCCGTGGTCATCGGCCCGCCGGCCTCGGCGATCGCGTGAACCGCCCATTTCTTGCCGGTCCAGCGCGCGTACTCGTAGCGGTGCGAGTAGCCGTCGTCGGAGAAGGTGGCGTATACGAGCACGGGCTTGCCGTCCTTGGTCAGCGCGACGTCGTGGATCCACGCGCGGCGACCCGCGTGAGCCTGGGCGTCGTAGACCTCGTCGGAGTCGGCCGGCCGGAACGGCGCGGACTTGAGCTTGGCGATCGCTCGGCCGTCCGCATGGGAGATCGTGCCCTTGCGGTACTCCGCGTAGTAGATGTTCGTGACCGGCCCGCGCGGGTGCCCGTTCGTGAACGCAAAGGCGATCTTGTCGCGATCGTTCGACGCGACCTTCATGTACGGGTTCTCGCCCGGCTCCGAGACGAGCGTCTTGGCGGTCGACCACTTGCCCTTCGAGCTGCGGGTGGCGAAGGTCGGCTGCACGTCGCCGCGGAAGAAGAGGTACGTCTTCGACTCGGACGAGAGCCGGACCGGATTCGCGTAGGTGTTCTGCCCGCGGTGGGTCGGGACCGCCTGCTCCGCGCCCCACGACTTCACGTCGTGCGGGTTCTTCGTGGTGCGGTACAGCATGAACGGCCCGTTGTGGTGGGAGTAGAAGGCGGTGATCCTGCCGTCGGGCTCGACGAGCAGTGCGGGATCGTCGTGGTCGTCGCGGAAGCCCATCGGTCCGGGGTGCGCGATCCGCGTCCGCCTGACCTTCCCGTCGCGGAGTGTGGCGACGACGACGTAGCCCTGGCCGTCGACCCAGCCGATGTATGTGCGGCCGAACGCGTAGACGGCGCGCGGATCGGCGAACCAGCACCACGCCCCGATGTTGCTCACCTTCGTCAGCTGCGGCGGGGCACCGCCGGCTGGCTGCGCCGCGAGCGCCGCCGGGATCGCCGCGAGCGCGAGCAGGGCCGCGGCGATCGCCGCCCATGCTCCGGTCCGCCTCCCCTTCCCGCTCCGCGCGCCCACCGGACGCGAGCGTAGCGACCTCGGGGCCCCGGAACGACAGAGGGCGGAGCTGAGCCCCGCCCTCATACCGTCAAGCCTCCGCGGGGCACCTCAGAAGACCAGGATGCCTCCGTCGGAGCCACCGGAGCCCTGCACCGGGCAGTCATACCCGTTGTGCTTGCCGGAGTTGTCGTTCTTGCAGTCGCCGAAACTGGCGCTCACGGACTTGTGGGCACCGCCGCCGCTTGCGGCTGAGCTTGCTGCGACGGGGGATCCGACGATGATGAAGGCGCTGGCGAGTAGGGCCGCTACGACCCGCTTCGCCACGCGGCCTCTGGGGTTACGGTGAATCATCTTCAGGGGACTCCTTATCTCGACCGAGATCGCTCCCGGAGCGACGAGTTTGAGAGCCGGCAGCCGAGCTATCTCACGTCGAGACGCGAGACCCCTAGCTTTGCGTCCCCGCCTCGCGGCGGGTTTGCCCTGAATCGATCAGCTCAGTGTCCCCTCGCATCGGGCCTGGGCTCGGCACGCCTGAGCCGGGATTGCGGCGCCTGGACACACGTTTGAGCTCAGGTGATCGTGATCCCGCGCGTGACGCGGGCGCGCCGGCCGGAGCTCGCCACCGCCGTGGCGACGAGCTGGGCCTCCACCGGCTCGTCTATCTCCTCGACGTAGCGCTCGCCGCGCTCGCTCAGCAGCAGTCTCAGCTTGGTGCGGCGCGCCGGCAGGTCCTTGCCGCTCGTCTTCCCGAGCGTCACCCACTCTCCCTTCTTGCCGTCGCGCGGCGCGCGCAGCACGACCATCACGTCCGCGCGCTTGCTCGGGATGACCGAGACGCGCATGCCGTTCTCCTCGAGGCGCTCGGCCGAGACGCGGCGAGAGGCCTCCACGCGGAGCTGCAGCGGAAGCGGGCCCGGGCGGGGCGGGCCGCCCGGGGGCGGCTCCGGCGGGGCGACGCGCTTGCGCCACGGGCCGGTGACCTCGTAGATCACGCCGGTGAAGTACGCCCGCTGGGAGGAGAAGTAGAGGCGCGTACCGGTCGGGTCGAAGCACGGGCCGGTCGTCTCGGAGCTCGCCTCGGTGTCGGGGTCGCCGTGCTGCGTGCCGTCGAGGTGGACGAAGCGGGACACCGTGCCCTCGGTGGAGATCAGGCAGATGTCGAGGCTGCCGGTGTCCTCGCAGACGAGCAGGTCGCCGCTCCGCGGGCACACGATCGCGTTGTCGGGGTCGTTGAGGAACGGCTGCTGGTAGTCGCTCTCCGCGTAGACGAGGTCGTACGCGTGGGTGACCGGGTCGTAGGCGTACACCCTGCCGGCGCTCGACTCGACGAAGTAGACGATTCCGCTGAGCGGGTCGATGCACAGCCCCTCGGGGCGGCTTAGGGGGGTGGCCGCGGGCACCTGGTCGCGCGTGGGGGTCGACTTGGCCTCCGGGTCCGGCACGCGGCTCCAGGAGATGTGCCCGTCCGGGCGCAGCGTCGCGATCTCGAGGAGGCCGGCGCTGAGGTCGCCCCAGTTGGCCGGCGTGAAGCGGTAGAAACCACCGCCGGCCTCGTCCTCGGTCAGGTACAGCCGCCGCGCCTTCGAGTGGACGACGACGTACTCGTGCGAGTTGACGCCGAGCTTCGGCCGCGCCACCTGCGGCTTCTGGCCCTTCGGATCGCACTCCCACACGAGACCGTCCGCGACCTCCTCGCCGGACAGCCACGTCCCCCACGGCGTCGTGCCGCCGCCGCAATTGTTGACCGTGTTGTCGAGCACGCGGTAGGCGTCGCGGATCGAGCCGTCGTTGTTGAAGTGGATCGCGCTGGCGCCACCCGCCTTGACCGGCCCCGCCTCCGGGAGCTCGGCGTTGGAGACCAGGATCCAGCTCCCGTCGGGCTGGCGGAACGTGCCCGACCCGTCGGAGAACAGGTGCCAGACGTAGCCGGTCGCGCCCACGGGCACGCCGCCGCGCGCGATCTCGCGGACGGTGAACCCCTTCGGCACCTG
>Ga0184605_10000695_pt1 | contig 10248 bp, 7 predicted proteins | sample PLM0_30_coex_FD_132995 | JGI IMG/M metagenome (GOLD analysis project Ga0184605, IMG submission 132995) | Groundwater sediment microbial communities from an aquifer in East River, Colorado, USA - PLM0_30_coex | ecosystem: Environmental > Terrestrial > Soil > Riparian zone | place: USA: East... | reverse complement strand
GATGCGCGGAACAGTCCGTGATACGAGATGCCGTTTAGAATCGCGCACATCCCATGTTCGCGAATACCGAACCGTACATTGCGCCCGCCGGGATTATCGCGATTGAAATCGCCGCCGCCTTCGATGTAGTTCATTGTCGATCCGTACAGATCTGCACTGCCACTCATGAGCAACGGCATCGCTTGCGCAATGGGCTGCAATACTTCGCCACCAGCTTTTCGCGTCGCCAGCTTGGCATCCTTTGGAAAGTCAGGAATCTTCGATAAAAGATCGACGGGAACCGTCCGCTCCACTCCGTCATCGAGGATTTTCGCCTTGTCAGGATTTTTCGTGCGCCACGCGTTGTAGGTTTGTTCCCACTTTTCGTAGTCGGCGATGAGCTTTTTTTTGTGTTCGGCAAAGTAGTCGTACACCTCCTTCGAGACGAAATAATGTTCGTCGGGCAATCCGAGCGCCTTGCGCGCAGCATCGACATATTTCGCGCCCGCTTCCCCATGGGCTTTGTACGTTCCTTCTATTTCCGGGATGCCTTTGCCAATAAGCGTATGCGCGATGATGAATTGCGGTTTTCCGTTGTCGCGCCTTTTCGCCACGTTCAACGCATCGAGAAACTGTTGCATGTCCTGACCTTCGATCTCCTGGACATCGAAGCCGTATGCTTCCATCCGCTTGCCGGTATCTTCGCTCTGCGTTTCCTTCGCCGCGGCGTCCAGCGTGACGGCGTTCGAATCGTAGATGAAGATCAAATTATCGAGGCCCCAATGACCGGCCAGCGCGCAAGCCTCAGACGCGACGCCTTCCTGCATGTCGCCGTCGCTGCATAAACAGATCACGTGCTGATCGAAAATCTTGTGCTCGTCAGTGTTGAATCGCGCCGCCGCCATTTTTGTCGCGACAGAAATGCCCACTGAGTTGCCGACTCCCTGGCCCAACGGCCCCGTTGTGCATTCCACACCGGGCGTCTCGCCGAATTCGGGGTGACCGGGCGTTTTGGAATGCAATTGCCGGAATCGTTTGATCTCCGACATCGGCAAATCGTAACCGCTCATGTGCAGCCAGGCGTACAAGAACATGCTGCCATGCCCGCCCGAGAGAACGAAGATATCGCGATTGATCCAGCGCGGTTTATCCGGATTGTACTTTAGCGCATGCCCATAAAGCACGGCCCCGATTTCGGCGCAGCCGAGTGGAAGTCCAAGGTGACCAGATTTCGAAGCTTCTACAGCGTCCATGCACAAACCACGTGCCTGATCCGCCGCTTCAGAGAGAATTTTGATATTTAGACTCATGGAAAAGGAAGGAAGATTTTTAATTTCCGTTTAAAGATTAAAAGACGTGAATCTCTATATGGCCGAACATTTGCGTTCGACAATGTATTTTCCACCGCCGAGCTATTGGACGCTGGTTAATGTGAAGATGGGAGGACGATTTCAACCGTGAAGACGCCATCATTGCTCCAGGTTGTCGAGAGGCTCGAACGTCTCGCGGGCAGGTTGCCTTCCAGAATCCGGAACGCCGTTCTCAGCGAGCTCACGCCGCTGAAGCAATTATTTCTCCAGCAGCGCCCACCGCGTTTTCTTTTTGCCGGCTCGGCGAACGTGCCTGCCGGGAAAATCGTCTCGGCCCTCTTTGGTTCTACTGAATTCGCGGCGCCGGATGCTGCTGCTCCACTTTCCCGATGGTTCGAGGTCGACTTTCCCGAGAGAGGAAAGATATCGATCATTGATGTTCGTGGGATTGTCGATTCCGCGGCCATTCACGCCCGGGACGAACTCAAATATCGCGCTGCAGATGTCATTTTTTTAATTCGCGACGAGCAAATCGCGCAGGAGGGCCGGGAATTCGCTGACTTAAATAGTTATCTTAACTGGAATGAGACATTGGAATCGGATCGCAAGATAATCGAGATCGTCGTTCCGCCGCTGGAGATGATCGCTCCGCGCGATCACAACGCCTTTGGTGCGGCACGCGACAACGGCGTCGGCCGATCAAGTCTCGCGAGACACGGCGCGTTTTTGGAAACGTTGCGGCTGGTTCCTGTGGATAACGGTCGGGCATTTGAACTGCCCCCTGCGGAAGCGCGGCGTCTGATGTCGATCCTCGCACGTGAATTGCCGAATGAAGCGCGGATGGAAATGATCCGGATATCGCGAGATCGCGAAGCCCAGCGGGAAGTGGCGCAGCTTTTGGTAAAATCGACAACCGCAGTCTGTACGGCCATCGGCGCGCAACCGATTCCGCTCGCTGATCTGCCGATTCTGACCAGCCTGCAACTGACGATGGTTTCAGGGATCATGTATGTTAGCGGGCGGGAACGCAGCCTGCGTGCTTCCGCAGAATTCGCCGGCGCCCTCGGAGCAAATGTGGGTGCAGCCATGCTTCTGCGCGAAGGCGCCCGGGCAGTCCTGAAATTCTTTCCGGGCTGGGGGAACGTCGTGTGTGGCCTGGTCGCAGGCTCGGGCACGTACGCTATTGGTCGCGCGGCGACTGCGTACTTTATTGAAGGTGTCTCACTAAAGGATGCGCGTCGCACGTATCTCAAGAGCCGGAAAAAACGCCGGCGCCGGGAATTGGAAGAAGCTGAGTGAGCGGACGTATGGCGTAGTCTCTCGACGGACCCATTACATCAGGCATATCCCTAGTAAATCTCCCGTGAATAACTTGTGAATAAAATTCGTGGTTCCTGCATATTTTGTTTACACAATTTTGTAGACAAAAGACGGATTTCGCCGGGCTCGCTGTATCTTTGCTAACCTTCCCATGAGGCTCTCCGACATACGGGCGACGCTTCAAGAAATACACGTTTCGCCGGTCAAAACGCTTGGTCAAAATTTCCTGCACGACCAAAACTTTTCGCGATGGATCGTCGATCAGGCGCAGATTACTTCGGACGATTACGTGCTCGAAATCGGTCCCGGTTTGGGAGCGTTGACAAAATTCCTTCTTGAGAAAGGCGCGCGCGTTCTCGCAATCGAAAAGGATGCACGCCTCGCCAATTTCTTGCGCGAGCGTTTCAGTCGCGAGCGCCTGGAAGTGCTGAACATCGACGCGCTCAAATTCGATGCTCGCACCTTGTTTTCGCATCAACGCGTGAAATTACTTGGCAATCTTCCTTATAATATTTCGAGCGCATTGATCTTAAAGTTCATTGAATATCCGAGTCCTATCTCACTATGGTTGTTTACATTACAAAAAGAGATGGCTATGCGTCTTTCTGCGAAACCATCTACTCATGATTACGGGGCTCTCACGTTGCGCATCCAATTGCGGCATCACGTAAAATATCTCCGCACCGTTGCAGCATCGGTGTTCTTCCCGCGACCTGACGTGGATTCAGCAGTGCTGCGCCTCTTGCCGCGAGACCCGCAGGAATTGCCTCCGCACGATGAAGAGTTGCTCCTAAAATTGATTCGTGTTGGTTTTTCACAGAGGAGGAAGCAACTGAAAAAATTGCTTCGGGAGCGAGTCGACGACTGGGATGCAATTTCAGGGCATCTCAACATCGATCCCAAGGTTCGGGCGGAAGAGCTCTCGTTACTTCAATGGATCGCCCTGACGAATTTCATCACGCCGCCACCGTGTCCGGATACCGGGCTAGTGAACGACGAGCGTTTTCCAGTCGTCGATCAAAACGACAAAGTTTTGCGGGCCGCCAGCCGCTCCAATGTGCATGGGAATAACTTGCGCCATCGGGCCGTTCACATCCTGATTTTCAACTCAGCGGGCGAAGTTTATTTGCAGCAACGCTCGCGGTGGAAAGATCGGCATCCTCTGAAATGGGACTCGAGCGCTGCCGGTCATGTAGGCGCTACGGAAAGCTACGATGAAACAGCCCGGCGCGAACTGGAGGAAGAATTAGGAATCAGTGTTCGTCTTGAGAAAATTTCCAAGCTTCCTGCTTCAGAACGTACTGACCGGGAGTTCGTGTGGCTTTATCGAGGCGAGGTTGGTGGTAATTTGTCGCCAAATCGAGCGGAGATTGAAACAGGCGCGTTCTTTCCTGAGACGATCGTCGATGGTTGGGCCGCGGCGCGACCGGAAGATTTTGCGCCAGGATTTATCGAATGCTGGAAAGTTTATCGTCGGAAAAACTGCGACAATTCCGGCGCGCTTATTTAAATCCGACAAACTTTCTTCGAGGCAAACGTCGCAGAGCCCCTTGCTTGAATTTTCGCGCGGCACGTCTCGCCTTCAGCTTGCCGCCATAGACGCTGTCGCTAAACATTTTGGTTACGATTTTATCTCCGCGAAGAAAGTGGACTTGAAAACCATGCGTCTGTTTCTTGGCGCGCGCTTTTGTGTCGATGCGGCGAATGTTCGCCTCCGAATTGGGATTAGGACGTCTTCGCATGAATCGAAACTAACTGAACAATCCGCGGATTCAATGCGCGGTGATCGAATGAGGCGCGCGAGATGGCTGTAGGGGTGCGCTTTCCTCAGCGCACAGGAAAACGATGTCGCGCCGACTTTGATCCGCTGAGGGCAGCGGACTCTACAGCATCAACGTTGTTGGCGCCCGGACGCAGTGCCCAAGGTCTCGGGAGAGGGCAGGTTCCAGGAGCGCCATTTCTTATCGTATTCGTCCGATGGCAATAATGCGTAGCAAGGATGGCGTTTTGCTCGAAGCCAGGTGATCAGCTTCACCAGATTGTCCTGGGCCATGGTGGTGCATCCCGTGGTGGCCCGATTCACCCCCCGCCGGATATGAAAAAAAATCGCGCTGCCTGCGCCAGGCACCGGCGGATCGGAATTGTGGCGAATCTCCACGAGCCAATGATAAGCGAAATCGCCCGAACGCATTTTTTCGTGTGTGTAATTGTCTGGCGGATTCTTCGGATCGATCACGATATGCCGGTTGTAGTTAGGGGAGCGCGGGTCATCGCTCCAAATATCAGCCTCCGTCACCTGGTGGTATGGATAGTCGCCGCCGGCCGGCAAATGCCCTTCGTATCCAAAAACTTGACCAATCTCGAAAACGCCTGCAGGCGCGCGACCATCGCGTTCTTTCTTTCGAAGACCGGGCTCGTTTTGCGCCGCCAGCCCGATCCCCCAGGCGAGGCCGTTTTTTCCAAACAACACCGGAAATGGTCCGGCCACCGTACTCCAATCACCGCCCCGCGCGCGTTCAAAGAGCCGCATCTCGCCGCGCATGGAATTCCAAGTGGGCGCCATACCGACGATGAGTTGCGTGCAGTCGTCCGGCACACCATCCGCATGCGCATAACCGCAAGCCATTATTAGCAGGAACAGGGCAACGTACCGCGAAATTGGCATAAGAAAGGAACGCATTTTCACGGCTTCGCCACTGTTTTCACATCTGCATTAAAGGTGGGCGACGATTCGTTAGCTGCGGGTCCATTAGTTTTAACCCGCAATTCTCATCGCTTATGAAAACATCCCTATTGTCCGGAGTAACTCTTGCCGTTCTGTGCGCGGTGATTGTTCCGATGTCAGCACAGACTCAGAGCACGACCGTTCAAGTCAGCAAGCTCGTCGGCACGAAAGTCAAATCCTCGCAGGGCGAAGAAATTGGCGTGGTCAAAGATGTCATGATCGACCGCAGCACAGGATGCATGGCATATACCGTTCTGTCGGCCGGCGAAGGCGGAGGGCGTGCCGCCGGCGGTGGTAAATTGGTTGCAGTTCCGTGGGCGGTTTATTCCCCTACGTCTGACCTAAGCGCTCTCACTGTCACAGTTGATCGGGAGCGAATCTATAGCGCGCCCGTGTTCGATTATGCCCGCATCGATGAATATTCCAGGCCCGATTATATTACCAACGTCTACAGTTACTATGGCGTAAGTCCGGGGGCTGAAATTGGCGCTGGAGTTTCCCGGACGAGCACAACGGGCGTCTCCACGGGAGCAACCAGCGGTGCAGGCGCGGCTGGCTCGCAACCTGCTGGGAACGTCTCACCTGCGGCCCCCACTTCGCCTGCCGCCGAAAGATCGCCTGGCCAGGCAGCCTCACCAGCCGACAGAGCGTCGCCGAGTCCACGCGACACACCAGCAAGACCGCACGCTACGGCATCATCGCGTGAACGTGAGGGTGCGAGCCCATCGACTAGAGAAGAGCGCGGTAGGAGAGGCAGGCCAGGGGAAACAGAATCCCCGAGCAGCAGATCTGGAGAGGAGCGGGGCACAAGGGGTAGACCGGAGGAAACTGAATCGCCGAGGGGTGGCGCTGAACTTCAGAGAGAACCTTCTCAGGCGGATCGGGAATCTGCGCCCGAAGCAGCAAGTCCCAGTGAAAGAACCCGGGAAGGAACATCAAAGCGGCCTCACAGGAAGCCAGAAAGACCTGAAGGTAACACACCCCCTCCGGACGGCTCCGGCGAACAGCAATAAGGAACCCAGCCCTCACTCTAAATTTCATAAGGAATCAAGCAACGAACATGAAGCTTCGGCGGCGCTTAATTTTGTAGTCGTCTCGCCACGGCGGCACAGCGTTATGGATACAGGGTTGGGTCGGTAGCCGCTCAACCGGTTCCGCCAGTTTCTACTGCAGCTGTGTCTGCCGGTAGATATTTCGTACCAATCAGCCAGGCCACGCCGGAGAGGAGAATTATCCCGGACACAAACAGAAATGCCACATGCATATTTGTGTGACCTCCTATGTATCCGAGGAGCCAGAATGCCTGCACGTCGCCCAACGCGTGGATGACAAAAATGTTTGCGGCAAACGCCGTCGCACGCACTGAAGGCAACGACACGTTGGCGAGAGCAGTGTTTGAGGGGCCTGTGTTCAGAAACAAGAAAAAGATCGCAAGGAACATTGTGATCCATGCTGCCGGGAACGGAATGTAAAGTGTCGCAACGAAAAACGGACATGCGACGAGCATTCCGATTCCCGATACCCAGAAGTAGGAACCAGGGAATCGCGAACGCAGTCTATCGGCGATGACGCCTCCCAAAAGCGTCGAGACCAAACCCGCGACCACAGTGATCAGGCCAAAGATCGTCATGCCTACTTCGGGACTTTGATGGCGAAAGCGCAGATAAGCAGGCGCCCAAAATCCCAAACCGCCGACTACAAAAGTCATCAACGTTTGGGCGACGCAGTTGATGAGATAGGAGCGTGTGCGGAACAAATTGAGGTAGTCACGCAGACTGCGGCGCGGTGATTTCTGTCCCAGCTGATCCGCAGCGACGCGCGGATCGCGTTGCCAGAAGCACAGCAGACCCAGCAGTAAACCCGGCGGGGCAACCAGATAAAACGCCCAGCGCCAGCCGATGTGCGCACCGATCAGTCCACCGATCACGTATCCGAGCGCGCTCCCAACCGGAATCGCTGCGCAAAAAACGGCCATAACGCGACCTCGTTTTTCGATTGGGAAGAGATCGGACAAGATCGTCGGCGCCGCCGGGCCATAGCCGCCCTCGCCAATTCCAACGCATATGCGTGTTGCAAAGAGAATCGCGAATGTCGCGGCCAGACCAGAGGCGCCGGTGGCCAGGCTCCACAAAATTGCTGCTGAACCGATAATGATCCAGCGCGAGAATCGGTCCGCGAGGAAGCCGAGAATCGGCGCACTAACCATGTAAGTCACAAAAAACGCGTCGCCGAGAAGACCGGTCTTGGTCATCGCGTTCACGTCGTTGGCCGAAAAGAAAGTTGCACGAATATCAGGCTCGAGTGCGGCCAGAACTTGCCGGTCGATGTAATTGAAAAGATTGATGGCCAGGAGCAGAAACAGTGCGGTGTGCGCGCCGCTCATCGGTTTCTTCCACGCAGAATCCATTGGCAGTTGTGATTGCAGTTTGCCGCCCGCCACTTGTAAATGATAAACGATGAGTCCGATGTCTGCGGCTGAACGCGCGCTTTATTTTTTCGGACGGCTGCTGGTGCGTTGCTTTTATGGGGTCACTGCGTTGGGCTTGGAAAACATTCCCGCAGGCGGTTTTTTACTTTTGCCTAACCACATCACGTGGATTGACGCCATCGTCCTGCAGCTCGCTTGCTCGCGCCCGATCCGGTACGTCATCGATCAGGAACATTATTATAAACCGATTTTGCACCCGGTTCTGCGCACGTTGGGTTGCATCCCGATCAATACTCGCAATTCGCGTTCCGCCATTCGCGCTGCGGCGGAAAAAATTGCCGAGGGCGAGATCGTCTGTCTTTTTCCCGAGGGGCAATTGGAACGGACAGGAGTCCTTTTGCGTTTGCAACGGGGTTACGAATTGATCGCGCGCCACGCAAATGCGAAGGTCGTTCCGGTTTGGCTCGATCAACTCTGGGGCTCGATCTTCTCATTCCAGGGCGGACGATTTTTCACGAAATTCCCCAGGCGTATTCCGTATCCAGTAACGATTGCATTTGGTAAACCGCTCCAAGCAGAAGCCGCCGACAACGCGACGGTCCGTGAGGAGTTGCTCAAGCTCGGCGAATTTTGTTTCAGTCGCCGTCCATCATTGGATCGACATCTTGCCGAAGAATGCGTGCGCGGACTGAAGCGCAGACGGTTCGCGACGGCCGTGATTGACGGGACCGATCAAAGCCAGCTGAGCCGGGCAAAATTGCTCGGCGCGGCGGCGGCATTGAGTCGCTATCTTCGGAAAGAATTTCCAGACGAACGAATCGCAATCGTTTTGCCTGCCAGTAAAGCTTCGATGCTCGCAAACCTGGCGGTCACACTGGCGGACAAGGTTCCCGTGGACCTTAATTTTACCGTTGGACGCGCAGCGAATGAATCTTGCTGCAAACGCGCCAACCTGCGCGTCGCAATTTCAGCAACGCAATTCATGGAACGCCTTAAAGATTTTCCATGGCCGGAACGCGTCTTGAAATTGGAAGAACTGATGCCGCGATTGAAACGCCAGATCGTTTTCTGGTGGATCGTGTCGATTCTCGTTCCGGCACGTTTGCTCCTACGCCTTTTGCAAATTCCAAAGAAAGGCGGCCACAGGGAAGCGGTCTTGCTGTTTACGAGCGGAACCACTGGAGAACCAAAGGGCGTTGTAATCAGCCACCGTAATGTCGTCGGAAATGTCTCGCAGTTCCGGCAACTGCTGGACGCACGAGAGACCGACGCGATCCTGGCGTCACTGCCGTTTTTCCACACGTTCGGATCGACTGTCACACTCTGGTATCCGCTCATCGAAGGTGTGCGCATTGTGACGTATCCCAATCCTCTGGAAGCCGGAAAGAATGCAGAGTTGATCGAGCGATACAAACTAACTTTCCTTCTGGTGACGCCCACTTTTCTGCGGATGTACCTGCGCAAGACCGAACCACATCAGCTTCGTAGCTTGCGCCTCATCATCACCGGCGCCGAAAAGTTGCCGCTCGATCTCGCCAGCCATTTTGAAAAGCGTTTCGACAAAAAAGTCTATGAGGGCTACGGGCTCACCGAGACGGCGCCAGTCGTCAGCACAAATCTGCCCGACCCGGAACCGAAAAAGCCTGGAGAACATGTGCAATCATCCAGCCGTCTGGGGTCGGTTGGCAGATTGGCGCCGGGAATGGCCGCAGAAATTCGCGAGCCGGAAACGGACCGAAACCTCTCGCTGTACGAAACCGGGATGCTTTGGCTGCGGGGGCCGAACATTTTCGAAGGTTACCTGCACGATCCCAGGCAAACCGCAGAAGTTCTTCGCCAGGGCTGGCTGAAGACAGGCGACATCGGCCGGTTTGACGAGGATGGATTCCTCTACATCGAAGGGCGCCTTTCGCGCTTTTCAAAGATCGGCGGCGAAATGGTGCCGCACGAAACGATTGAGAGCAAAATTGTCGATCTTCTCGGTTTGTCCGGAAGAGACGAACGTCCGCTGGCCGTCATGGGTATCCAGGACGAGGCGAAAGGCGAAGCGCTGGTCGTGCTCAGTGCCGTCGATATCGATCTTGCGGAGTTGCGCAGCAAGCTTCACGAAGCCGGCGTGCCAAACTTGTGGATTCCCAAACAGGTCCAGCGCGTTGAAGCAATTCCGGTCCTCGCCTCGGGCAAGCTCGATTTAAAAAGATGCCAGGCGCTCGCAACCGAAGGGTAGGGCGCGACCGCCGGGCGCGCCGATTCGCGTTTACGCGCACCTAATTGTGGTTTGTCGCCACGTCGGCTAGGAAGCTCTTGAGCAACTCACCAAAGCGATCCGGCTGATCGAGAAAAACCGCGTGCGCAGCATCGTCGATTTTTTCGAAACGCGCGTGCGGAATTTGCTTCGTAGCTGCCTGCTGCCGGGGCAACTCGAACGATTTCGTCGAAGCGATGATCAGCGTTGGACATTCAATCTTCTTCAGCGCTGGTGTCCG
>Ga0184605_10000692_pt1 | contig 10268 bp, 10 predicted proteins | sample PLM0_30_coex_FD_132995 | JGI IMG/M metagenome (GOLD analysis project Ga0184605, IMG submission 132995) | Groundwater sediment microbial communities from an aquifer in East River, Colorado, USA - PLM0_30_coex | ecosystem: Environmental > Terrestrial > Soil > Riparian zone | place: USA: East... | reverse complement strand
GCGGCGCGCGATTTCCGCATGTTCTTTTTCGCTGAAGCAAGATTGGGCACGAACTGATCTCCGGGATTTTTGGCTGTGATGTAGCCGAGAAATTTGCCGCTCACACCGGCGTATGTCAAGTTGTCCCACGGTGTTAGACGAGCTAACTTCTACGCGGATCGATCACTTCAACAGGGACCCATTGGACAAGTTTCAGAATTTCATTCTCATCGCGCCGGTACTTCTGTTCTCGATGGTCGCGCACGAGTACGCGCACGGCTACGCCGCGCTGAAGCAGGGAGACACCACCGCCTACTCTCTCGGCCGCCTGACCTGGAATCCGATCCCGCACATCGACCTGTTCATGACGATCCTCCTGCCGCTCCTCACGTACTTCACGACACGCATCGCGTTCGGCGGAGCCAAACCCGTTCCGGTGATCCCGCGCAACTATCGGAATTACAAGCGCGGCGACATCATCGTCTCACTCGCGGGAGTCGCGACGAACTTTCTGATTGCGATTTGCTGCATACCGCTCATCATCGTCGTCGGTTTGATCGGCCGGGTCTTTCCAGTGCTTTCCGACACCTTCGCGCTGCTCCAGGCAATGCTGCTTTATGGAGTGCTGATCAACCTCGCCCTGGCGGCGTTCAACCTGATTCCAATTCCGCCGCTGGACGGCTCTCACGTCTTCAAGTACATCCTGCCCCCAGCCTGGGCGCTCAACTACCAGCGACTCGGCGCACAGGGATTGCTGATACTATTCCTTCTCATCAGCTTCGGAGCACCAGTGCTCAACCTTTGGTTCAAGCCGGTGTTCTTTCTCGATAAAGTCGCGACCCGCGCGGTCTTTCCCTACATCCTGCCCAGTCAATGGACGATGTAAGGTTCACAGGCGGATCTTCTTTCGCCGTCGCCGAGAACGCGGCGTCGGAGGTGTTCGTCGTCGAGCTGGCCGAGTTCTCGGGTCCGCTCGATCTCCTGCTTTCCCTCATTCGCGACGAGCAGATCGACATCTATGACATCCCGATCGCGCGAATCGCGGAGCAATTCCTGGCGCGCATCTCGACGCTTAAGCTCGATGAAGCGGCCGACTATCTAGAGATGGCTGCGCGGCTGGTTCGGATCAAGGCGCAAATGCTTCTGCCTCGTCGCGAAGGAGAGGATGTCTGGGAAGATCCGCGTGCGGAGCTGGTGAGACGGCTGCTCGAATACCAGCAAGTCCGCGAAGTAGTGGACGTGCTCGAGCGGCGTAGTGAAGAGCGGCGCGCAAAGTTCGCCCGCGCCTACTCGCAGCAAGCAGTGCAGCTGTCGGTCGCAGGCCCCCTCAGGATTTCTCTGCCGGAGCTTTTGAGCGCAGTCGATCGCGTGCTGCGCCTCGCTCGGAAGCCACACGTGCACGACGTCATCCCGCGAGCGCTGGATGTCGATGGAGCGATCGGAATCGTGCGTGCCCTGCTCGCGATTCGCGCGCACGCCCTGTGGAAGGATGTTCTGCCGCGGAACGCCGAGCCGTGGGAAGTGCTCTCGGTATTGCTTGCCCTGCTGGAGCTCGCGAGGCGCGGCGAGCTGCGACTGATGCAACCGCGCGCCTTTGCAGCCTTCGAGATCACACGTGACTCCCCTAGCGAAGCTGCTTGAAGCGGCGCTCTTTGCGAGCGCGGTTCCCGTTCCGGTCGACGCGCTGCGCGTCATGGCGACGCACGCCGACGACGGTGAGACGACGCTCGAGTCGGCGCTCGAGGAGCTGCGAAGCCACTACGAAACGGACGGCCACGGAATCGAGCTGATCGAAGTGGCGGGCGGATGGCAGATCCTGACGCGACCCGAGTACACCGAAGCGATCGAGCGAGCCCAATTGGCGGCTCGCCCACAGCGGCTGTCCGCGGCGGCGCTCGAGACGCTTGCGGTAATCGCGTACAGGCAGCCGATCGGCAGAGCGGAGATCGAAGAGATAAGAGGAGTGGGCGCGGGCGCGATCCTGAAGTCGCTGGGCGAGCGCGGGCTGATCGACATCGTCGGCAGAGGCGAGGGCCTGGGACGTCCACTTCTCTATGGCACGACTCCCTCGTTCCTCGAGCAATTTGCGTTGAGGCATCTCGAGGAGCTTCCACGCGCCGACGAGCTCGCAATCGCGCTTCGTGCGCCGCGCCCGGCAACCCTGACATCAGTAGCGGTCACCAAGGACAACGGCGAAGGGCCCGCGCGGGCAGACTGATGCCCGAAACAATGCGGATTCAGCGCGCGCTGGCGCGCGCCGGAATCGCTTCTCGTCGCCGAGCAGAAGAACTGGTAGCAGCCGGCCGGGTGCGCATCAACGGCGCCGTCGCCGAAACGGGACAAAGCGTAGACCCATCGCGTGATACGATAACAGTCGACGGCAAGGCAATAGGCGCTCCCGCCGTGCTCGCGTGGATCGTGCTCAACAAGCCGACAGGAGTATTGACGACGCGCAGCGACCCGGGTGGACGGCGGACTGTCTTCGATCTGGTGGACGATGTGCCCGGCCTCACCTACGTAGGACGGCTCGATTACATGACTGAAGGCGTCCTTCTCCTCACGACCGACGGCGACGCGGCGCACAAATTGACACACCCCAGCAACGAAATCGAGCGGACCTACGTAGCGACTGTGCGCGGTGAGGGCCCTGACGCGGCACGAGCGGCGATGAAAGGTGTAGAGCTGGAGGATGGTCTCGTCATGCCGAGGGATGTGACGGCCAGGCGCGTGGGGCGGGGCGTGTGGGAGATCGACATGACGATCGCGGAAGGAAAGACGAGGGAAGTCAGGAGGTTGTGTGAAGCGCTCGGACTGGAGGTCCTGCGGTTGGTGCGCACGAAGTTCGGGCCGGTGAAGCTGGGATCGCTGGAGTCGGGAAAGACGCGTCCGCTGACGGCACGCGAGAAAGAGGTCATCTCCGCCCTCACGAAGAGCGGGGACAAGAACGAGAACACTACGAGAGGAGCAAGACGTGAACGGACACGCCGTTACACCCGCTGATGCATCGATAGTCCAGGAGGTCGTGCGTCAGGTGGGCCGACGCCTCGTCGGCCAGGAATACATGGTCGAGCGTCTCCTGATAAGCCTGCTTACGGGCGGGCACGTTCTGCTGGAAGGAGTGCCTGGACTCGCGAAGACGCTGGCAGTGAGAACCCTCGCGGAGACGATCAACACGACGTTCAGCCGGATACAGTTTACGCCCGATCTTCTCCCCGCCGATGTCGTAGGCACGCAGATCTACGATCAGTCGAACGGAAAGTTCTCGGTCAAGAAAGGGCCCATCTTCGCCAACATCATCCTCGCCGACGAGATCAATCGTGCGCCGGCAAAGGTGCAGGCCGCGCTGTTGGAGGCAATGCAGGAGAAGCAGGTCACGATCGGCGGAATTACGCACATTCTCGAGGAGCCGTTCCTGGTTCTCGCGACGCAGAACCCGATCGAGCAGGAAGGAACCTATCCGCTTCCGGAAGCACAGGTCGACCGGTTCATGCTCAAGCTCCACGTTGGCTATCCTTCGCGCGAGGAAGAGAAGGAGATTCTCAGAAGGATGGCGAGTGGCGAGCCGATCCCCGTCGACCGCGTCGCCACCCCCCGGCAGATTCTCGAGACGCGACGGCACATCGCCGAGCTGTACATCGACGAGCGGATCGTCGACTACATCGTCGAGATCGTTCACGCCACCCGCACCCCGGAACAGGCCGGACTCGCGGAGCTCAAGCCGTTGATCGAGTACGGCGCGAGCCCGCGCGCGACGCTTTCGCTCGCGCAGGGCTCCCGCGCCCACGCGTTCCTGCGCGGACGCGCATTCGTGACGCCCGACGATGTCAAAGCGATTGCGCCCGACGTTCTCCGGCACCGCGTGCTCCGCACCTATGAAGCGGAAGCCGAAGAAGTCACGAGCGACGAGATAGTGTCGCGGATCCTCGAGGCGATTCCAGTTCCGTGATCGGAATTCTGCGCGCGAGATGGCGCCGGAAGGAGGCACCCAAGCGCACTCCGGAGAAGCCGATGGGGGTGCCGCCAGAGATCCTCCGGCAGGTAAAGCTCATCGAGCTCAAGACCCGCGGTCTGGTGAATTCGGTGTTCACCGGCGAGTACCGTTCGGTGTTCAAGGGACAGGGAATGGAATTCTCCGAGGTCCGCGAGTACCAGCCTGGCGACGAAGTCCGCTCCATCGACTGGAACGTCACGGCCAGAATGCGCCGGCCATTTGTCAAACGCTACATCGAAGAGCGCGAGCTCACTGTAATGCTGGTCGTCGATCTCTCCGGCTCGGAGAGATTCGGCACGGTGAAACGATTCAAGAGCGAGCTGGCGAGCGAGCTGGCGGCGGTACTGGCTATGTCAGCGGTCCGCAACAACGACCGGGTTGGCGTCCTTCTCTTCACCGATCGCATCGAGCACGTGATTCCGCCTCGAAAGGGAAGGCGCCATGTGCTGCGCATCATCCGTGATCTGCTCGCGTTCGAGCCCGTTGGCAGCGGGACTGACATGGTGACGGCGATCGACTACGTCGCCAAGATGCTGAATCACAAGGCGATCGTGTTCGTCGTCTCGGATTTCCTGGAGGCGGACATCGACCACCCGCTCAAGCTGTTGGCGCAGCGGCACGACGTCGTCGCGGTGACGGTCGAAGATCCGAGCGAGCGGGACCTGCCTGACATTGGTATCGCGCGACTGATCGATCCCGAGACCGGCGAGACTACCGAAGTCGATACGAGCCACCCGGCAGTGCGCGACTCATATTCCGCCCGGGTCTTTGCCGAGAGCGACCACAGGAAGCATCTCCTGAGGCGGCTCGCAATCGATGAGGTTGCGGTGCGCACGGAAGGCGGAGTCGTAGAGCCGCTGCTGCGCTTTTTCCGCGCGAGAGAAACGCGGGCGCGCCGGCGGTGATCTCCGCGAGCATCGGGCTACTGCTGCTTCAGGCGGTGGTGCCCCAGTCGGTTCAGGCACGGCCGGGCCAGTTGCCGGTGCAGATGGGCTACAGGGTGAGTCCGGACACCGTGTTGATCGGCGAGCCGTTCAAACTCTTCATCAAGGTCCACGCTCCGAAAGGAGTGCGATTCGAGTTCCCGGCTGGTCCTGATACGACGACGCAGAATGGAATTCGCGCGGTCGAGCTGCGAGGCGAGAAGCTCGTCACGATGCTCGGCGACACGGCCGTCGGGCTCTACAATCTGGTTGCGTGGGACATCGGCGTTCAGCCGCTCAGATTCTCGGACGTGCGCGTCACATTCGAGGGTCAGGAGCGACGGCTCCCGCTTGGCGGCGCATCGGTGTTCATCAAGTCAGTCCTGCCGGCGGACACCTCGCTCCGCGTTCCAAAACCGCCGCGCCCACTAATCGTCTTGGCAGTTTTCAACTGGCTGCTCTGGCTTGCGCTCCTCGCAGCGGCGATCATCGCGGCCCTGCTCTGGTGGGCATGGCGTCGCTATCGCAACAGGCCCAAAGCGCCGGTGGATCCGTACGCGCGTGCGCAGCAGAAATTCGCCCGAATCGAGCAACGGCGTCTGCTCGAGGATGGGAAGTTCGCTGAATACTACGCCGAGATGATTGATGTCACCCGCGAGTACCTCGCGGCGCGGGTGCCCGGCGTGCGGCGCTCAGATACGAGTTCGGAAATATTGCGGACGATGCAGCCGCGCGACGGCGTCGAGGCAGAGCTGCCCCGGCTGCTCGAGCGCGGGGACCTCGTGAAGTTCGCGCGAGCCGATGTCTCGCTCGAGCAGGCCAGGGAAGCTGGCCTCGTACTGAGGGCGATCGTTGATCACGTCGAGGCGAGGCTCAATCCGGAATCCGACGTGGCGAAACGCACTGCCGCCGCAAAGGAGCGCGCCGCATGAGCGTCTTCGGCCTGTTCGAGTTCTACACGCCGGAAGCGCTGTGGCTGCTCCTCTTGCTTCCGGCGTGGTGGATCTGGAGACGACTCCGCCGGAAGGACGCGATCGTATTCTCGCGAACGTCGGTGCTGGCGACCGGCCCGCGCGCGGGGAGCTGGATTCCCAAGGCGATTTTCCTGCTCAGGAATCTCGCGCTCGCATCGTTCGTCGTCGCGCTCGCGCGTCCGCGTTCGGGGGCGCACACGGAGACACAGACGAGCGAGGGGATCAACATCGTCATTGCGATCGATCTCTCGAGCTCCATGCTGGCTCTCGATTTCCGCCCGTACAATCGGATCGAGGTCGCCAAAGACAAGGTCAAGCAGTTCATCGCGCGTCGCACCTCGGACCGGATCGGAATCGTCGCCTTCGCGGGCGAGGCACTCACCCAGGTTCCGCTCACGACTGATTATCAGGTTGTGCAGCAGGCGGTCTCGAATCTCCAGGCGGGGCAGCTCGAAGATGGAACCGCAATCGGAACGGCGATCGCCACCGCGGCCAACAGGCTGCGTGATGCGCCCGGAAAATCGCGCGTGATGATCGTGCTGACCGACGGGATCAACAATCGCGGGACGATCGAGCCGCTCGTGGCGGCAAAGGCTGCCGCGGCGTACGGAATCAAGATCTATGGCATTGGCGTAGGAAGCCAGGGAATGGCTCCCGTACCAATCGGCCGAAATGCCGCGGGCGGCCTGAATTTCCAGTATCAACCCGTGCAGATCGATGAAGCGCTGCTCAGCAACATTGCCCGCATGACCGGGGGCAGGTATTTCCGTGCCCGCGACGCCGCGGCGCTCCAGAACATCTACGCCTACATCGACCAAATGGAGCGCGCACCGGTTCACTCGAGCACCGTCGTAAGGTACAGGGAGCTCTATCGCTGGCCGCTCGCGATCGGAATCCTTGCGCTGTTTGCCGAGTTTGCGCTCGTCGCGTGGAAAGCGCCGCTACCATGACGATTTTCATGCGGTTCATTCAATGGCCGTGGGCGTTGCCGCTCGCGATCGTTCTGCCACTCGTTACCGCGTGGCTTGTGCGCTGGGGACTCAAGGCGCGCGCGGAGCGGCTCAAGAGACTTGGCACTCCGTCGATGATCGCGCGCCTTGCACCGTCGCTCACAACTGATCATCCCTGGACGAGAGTCGTTCGTGCAGCGCTCGCCACCTTGCTGCTCGGAATCGCGATCGCCGGTCCGCGGTGGGGAGTAGAGCAGACGGTCGTGAAGCAACAAGGCGTCGACGTCGTACTTGCTCTGGACGCGTCGAACTCCATGCTCGCCACTGACGAGAAGCCGAGCCGGCTCCTGGCGATGAAGCAGGAGATCAACCGGCTCCGAGATCTCTCGCCCGGCGATCGCTTTGCGCTGCTCGCCTTTGCTGGACGCAGCTATATCCTGACGCCGCTGACGGTCGACAACAGCGCGCTCGATCTGTTTCTCCAGAACCTCGATCCAACGATAGTAGGCCAGGGCGGAAGCTCGCTCGCCAGCGCCCTCCGCCAGGCGACGAACCTGCTGGCGCTCAACAAGTCGCAGGGTGACAAGGCGATTGTCCTCATGAGCGATGGAGAGGGCTTCGATAACGCTGACGAAGTTTTAGCCGAGGCGCGACGGGCACGCGAAGAAATGGGCCTTACCGTCATCACCGTCGGCTTCGGCACTACTGCTGGCTCGACGATTCCGATCGTCGAGAATCGGGTCACGACCCTGAAGCGCGATGAGAACGGAAACGTCGTCGTCACCCACTACCAGCCGGAGCTCTTGAAAGCGATTGCAAACGAAGCAAAAGGTGTCTTCATCGATGCACGTACACCGGATCGCGCCGGGAGAATCCGCGCAGCGCTCAACACCCTGCACGCAAATCCGCGGTCGGTCGTGTCCGGCGAAAACCTTGGAACCCAGTACCAATGGTTCGTTCTCGGCGCGCTGGTTCTGCTGGCCTTCGATACCTTTGCGCAGACTCGGCGTCGCCGCCGGAAGGCTGTTGCCGCGGCAGCGACAACGGCGACAATGCTCCTGCTCACCGCGTCGTGCCGGAGAGCGCCCGAGCGCGACAAGCCGGCGATCGCGCTTTACAACACCGGCACCAGCCTTTTGATGCATGACTCACTTGCGCCGGCGATACCGCCCCTCACGCGCGCTTCCGATTCGAAGGATGCCGAGGTCAGTCACCACGCGCGGTTCAACCTGGGCCTCGATTACCTGGTGCAGGGAAGGCGCGCGAAGGATTCCGCCGATGCGCCCCTCGACAGCGCGCTTTATCGCTACAAGCAAATCCTGGAAGTGGCGGTTGCCGATTCCGATGCCCGATGGAATTACGAGCTGGCACTGCGACAGAAGAAGGGTGGCGGGGGCGGAGGTGGTGGGGGTGGCGGAGGCGGCGGCGGAGGTCAGAGCCAGAATCCAAGCCCCTCACCGGCTCAGAGTCAGAATCAGGCGCCCGCTCCCAAGCCTGTGCCCGGCATGACGCCCCAGCAGGCGGAAGCTGTACTCAACGCGGCAGAGGACAAGGAGACAGACGTGCAGGGGAAGCGCCAGAAGAAAAACGTACCGACTCCGCCGCGGGGCAAGGATTGGTAGCTTCGGTATCAGGATGCCGGTAATCTCAATTCTTCCCAGCGCCGTCGCCGATCAGATCGCGGCGGGAGAAGTTGTCGAGCGCCCGTCTTCGGTGGTGAAGGAGCTCGTCGAAAACGCTGTCGACGCGGGAGCCACGGTCGTCGAGATCTCCCTCGAGGACGGCGGCCGAAAGCTCATTCGCGTGAGTGACGACGGCAGCGGCATGTCAGCGGCGGATGTGCCGCTCGCTCTGGCGCGTCATGGAACCTCCAAGATCAGGAAAGCGTCCGATCTCGTTGGTGTTTCGACCTTCGGCTTTCGCGGCGAGGCACTGCCGGCAATCGCGTCGGTCTCGCAGTTCGAGATCCAGACTGCCGCCGCCGACGGAGAGGGAACTTCGATGAAGGTGGCGGGCGGTCAGATCGGGCCTGCCTCACGAATCGCGAGGCGCCGCGGTACGACTGTGTCGGTCAGCCAGCTGTTCTTCAACGTGCCGGCGCGGCTCAAATTCCTGCGCAGCGCACGATCCGAATGGAGAAGCGCGGTCGAGTCTCTCACGGCGCTCGCTCTCACTCAGCCGGGTGTCCGCATCAACCTGACGCACGACGGCAAGAGTGCGCTCACCCTGCCACCTGTGTCGAGCGTCCGCTCCCGGCTTGGGGCCATCTGGGGCGGACGCTATGCTGAAGACCTGTTGGACGTCGATGACGTGGCGGGTCCAGTGCACACGAGTGGACTAGTGCAGCGCCCGGCCGACGTGGGGACGTCGACGCGTCGGGCGTTTCTCTCGATCAACGGACGAGCCGTGCGTGACGCGGGGATCGCACGCGCTGTGGAGTCGGCATACCGGTCGACGATCGTCGCGGGCGTGCGACCGTCTTTCTTCATCAATGTCACCGTGCCCGCCGATTCCGTGGATGTCAACGTGCATCCGGCGAAGGCGGAGGTTCGGTTTCGTGATCGGTGGACCATCGAGCGCGCTGTCGAGACTGCGGTAAGGCGCGCGCTGGGCAACTTTGATAGTGCGGCATCGCTTGGATTCCGCGGATCGAGCTTCAGCTTCCGCCCCGCTGAGATCTCGCCGAATCCGGGCTCGGAAATCCTAAGGCCGCCCGCCGACAGAGATGCGCCGCTGTTCGAGACTACGGACCGGGCGAGCGCAAATGACGAGTACGCATCTGAAGTTTCGATCACCGAAGTTGCGGCTGCGGCGGAGCCTATTCCTCCGCTCTTTCAGCTGCGACGTACTTACATCGCGTTCGAGCACGAAGATGGCTTGGTACTCATCGACCAGCACTCGGCCCATGAGCGTGTCCTGTATGAGCAGTTCATGAGGACCCTCGAGAGTGGAGCGGCGACCGCGCAACGGCTGCTCCTTCCACTGACGCTTCATCTCGGGCTGGCGGAAGGAGAAGCGTTCGATGCAAATCGCGAATACCTGGAGCGGCTGGGATTCGAGGTCGAGGGATTCGGCGGCCATACCCTCCTCGTCAACACGGTGCCGATGCCACACCCGCGCTTCGACGCTGAGCGGTGCTTGCGCGAGACACTCGACGCGCTGACCGGCGACCGCGTTGCCGGCGCGGCCGCCAAGCACGAGCGTCTCGCCGCCACCGTGGCCTGCAAGGCGGCAATCAAGGCGGGAGAAGAGTTGTCGCAAGGCGAGATGCGCTCGCTCTTTGCGTCGCTGCGCGACACGATTCTCCCAGCGCACGATGTGCACGGCCGCTCGACGATCGTTCATCTCACCTGGGACGAAGTAGAGCGGCGGTTTGGCCGCCGCTAAGCTGCGGATCATCTGCGGCCCGACTGCGGCCGGAAAATCGGCGCTCGCTCTGGATCTGGCCGAG
>Ga0184605_10000690_pt1 | contig 10275 bp, 10 predicted proteins | sample PLM0_30_coex_FD_132995 | JGI IMG/M metagenome (GOLD analysis project Ga0184605, IMG submission 132995) | Groundwater sediment microbial communities from an aquifer in East River, Colorado, USA - PLM0_30_coex | ecosystem: Environmental > Terrestrial > Soil > Riparian zone | place: USA: East... | reverse complement strand
GCCATCGCCGGCATTTCCAGTTCGGCGGCTGTTTCGGCTAATTGCTCCGGAAACGAACCGCCGCGCAAAAAACTGAACGCGCTGCAGGCGTGAAGTTCGACGTAGCTCACTTCCATCGTGATTCGTTAGATCGTTGAATCGTTACATCGGCCGCAATTCCGATTCTCGACTTTCGAATCACGGTCTTGTCAGTCATAAATCCCATCAATTCTCCAGGTTGCCTCCGATTCGTGACACCGAACCAGTTCTCCAGCGTCCAGTTGCAGATCCCACTCGGCGTGCGCCCATGATTTTTGGTCCCACCAGTTTCCAGAAATCAAATATGGGCCGCGCAGATCGATGATTTTGCCGCCAACATCTGCGCCGCGAATGTGTGCAGGCCCGTCTTCATCCAACAAAACTGAGGCAGAAGGAGCCGGGCGAAATCGACGTAGTGCCAGGCCTAATGTATAGAGGGGCGAGCTCCCGCGAGCCTTAGGACGCGCCCCCGGCGTCGCAGAGCTCCGCCCTCCATTGCCACCCGTCGAAGTCCAATTCCACAAAAACGGTTCCATTCGAAATGCATCCGACCGATGCGTTTCTTCTAACACCGGTGTCCCGACATGATCAGCGCCCAGAAGACCGGTCAAACGTGCAAGCGTTTCCGAGAGTTGATGCGGATTGCGTAATGTAGTTTCAAATAATCCGAATTGTTCTCTCGCAGGTTTGATCGGCTGCGCATTCAGTGCGACCGCAACGATCGGATATTCCGATTTAAAATTTTCCAAATGCGTATGCAGCATCCGGAAGAGAAGATCGACATTGTTGGTCGGCTGCGGAATTTTGAAAATGCGCTCGTAAATTTGTTTGTTCGTGAAGGTGATCCGCAGGGTGAGTTCTTTTGTGACAAGATAAATTCCGCTCAACTGAATGGCGAATTGCTCCAAAAACCGGCGAAGCATGAACAGAAGGGGCTCGGCGGTTTCAATTTCGTTTTCAAATTCGAAGCTCTCTTCAAACGACTCCGGAGGCCGGATTAATTTCAGCATTCGATCAGATTGCCCATTCACCCGTTCCCACATTCGGATTGCTTCGGGGCCAAGTCGCGCACCCAGCTGCTCCCGATCCAGGGCCGCAAACTGTCCGAGGGTATGAATTCCCCACTTATGCAGAATGACCAGAATTTGTCGGATCTGGATCTCTTGATCTCTTGCTGCAGAGGAATTTGACGGATCAGAGCGCTCCATGCGCCGAAGTTAAGCGTTCCGAGAAATATGTTCAAGTGAACATTTCGCCCTCCTTTGTTATGTCGAGCGGAGTCGAGACATCTCTGGCTTTTTTTCCATTTCAAATTTTGGCATCGAGAGATTTGATTCGCTCACTTCCCGTTCGCTCAGCCTACGGCCTTCCCGTCCATGTCGCGGCTTCCCAGCCGCTCCATTCTCGACTTCGCCTACGGCTCCGCTCGAAATGACAACTTGCCCTTAGAGCCTCAGATTATTTCCACCGGACATTTCGGTAACGCTTGCAGAAAGGCGCGCCCGTAGGGTCTGGTCACGATTCGATTGTCGAGGATGACAATAATCCCGCGGTCGCTCCTTGTTCGAATCAACCGGCCTACCCCTTGTCGCAGTTTCAGAATCGCTTCGGGCAGCGAATACTCAGTGAACGGATCGCCTCCCCGCTCCTCGATCAATTCGAGTTTCGCCTCGATCAGTGGATGATCAGGTACCGCAAAAGGCAAACGCGTAATGATCACATTCGAAAGAGCCTCGCCGGGGACGTCAACGCCCATCCAAAAGCTATCGGTGCCAAAAAGAACGCTGCGCGGCGTGCTCTTGAATTGATCAAGAAGTTTTCCCCGCGGCGCACCGCCGCCCTGCACCAGTAGATTGAATTTCTTTTGCGAAAAGAATTGCTCCATTCGCTCTGCCACCTGCTGCATACCCCGATAATTCGTGAAAAGGACGAATGCACGGCCCTCGGTCTTCTCGACAAAATGCGCGACCCAATGTTCGAGCGCTTCCTCGTATTGAGCGTCGCGAGGATCGGGCATTTTCCTGACGATGAACATCTTCATCTGTTTCTGGAAATCGAACGGGCCGCCTAGCAATGCCGGCTCGGCTTCCTCCGCGCCGATGCGTTGCCGGAAATAAGCAAGATCCTTGCGACCCACTGAGAGTGTCGCGCTGGTCATAATGCACGAACAATTATCGCGAAAAATCATTTGACGCAGGACAGGAGCGATATCGACCGGCGCAGCATTAAGCGTGAGAAATTGTGCGGTTTTTCCCGTGCGCTCCACCCAATAAACATGTTCGCGGCGGTTTTGCTCTAGAAACGCTGCGATCCCGGTACGGGCCTCATGAATCCGCCGGCTATATTCCTGTAACTCCGCTTTTAGAAACTCGTCGTCAGTTCGTTTTACGACCTCGGCTATCCGATTCTGCAAGGTTATCATGCGACCCGTGATTGTGTCCGAAACAAGATCGGCATCGCGTACACGAAATTCGCGGCCCTTTTTGAAATCGCATTTCGATTCAACCGCGGCGAAAAACTTCTCCGCGTCATCGACCAGGTTGGCCGCGAGGCGTACGCCCTCTGCATCGCGCATCACAGTGAACAAGCCCTTTCGCGTTCGGGCATTGTAGAGCCGCTGGATTGTCGATCGTAGCCCGTATTGCGAAACACCGACGCCGACTCGCCGTGACGCAATCTGCTCGACGGTGTGTGCTTCATCCAAAACGAGAAAATCATTCGGAAAAATGAAACCGCTCTCGCGCTCCGCCTGCAATTCCGGGTCGCCGAGCAGGATGAACAGAAGCGTGTGATTGATCACCAGAACGTCGGCTGCCAGCAGACGCTTCCGCGCTTGCTGATAAAAACAGCGTTGATCCTGGCCGCAGGTTTTCTGTGTGCAGATATGTGCTTCGCTGCAGACCTGTATCCACACTTTGGGATCGGGCTCGACCGATAGATCGCTAAGCGAACCGTCGCGCGTTGTGCGTGCCCACTTCGTAAGCCTGTTCAGCTCGTTTTGCTCCGGTCCGCTGAAAAGCTCATTGGCTTGTTGCAGCGCGCGTTCCAATCGTCGCGGGCAAAGGTAATTTTGGCGGCCCTTCATCAACGCGGCATCGAACTCGACCGGCAGAATCTTCTTCAGAATCGGGATGTCCTTGTAGAGAAGTTGCTCTTGAAGGTTAATTGTGTGAGTCGAGACGATGGCCTTTTTGTGCTGCTCGATTGCCCATAAAATTGCCGGCGTGAGATAAGCCAGGGATTTACCCACACCAGTTCCCGCTTCGACTACCAAATGGCGCTCTTCCTCCAGCGCGATCGCGACGGCGGCCGCCATTTCCTGCTGTTGCGGACGGAACTCGAAGTTCTTCGCCTTGGACAGCGGCCCGTTTTGGGAAAAAAACGCGCGGACACGTTCCACAAAATCACTGCCCAAGGTGTCCTTCAGCGCGATCATAAGCTCCAACAACAAATCACGAACCAAGCCCAAAACCTGAATAGCGAAAACGCAATATCGTAATCCTTCGTCATTTGATTATCCCTTATTTCTTCGAGCTTCGTCATTCGGATTTCGTCATTCCTTTTCTGTCGTGATTTGGCACGCATCATTGAATTGAGTACGCTATTGGGGACCAGACCATCCAGATCGCAATGAAACTCCTCGACCGATACGTCATTCGTAATTTCTTGCAGGTCTATCTTTACTGCATCGCCGGTTTCATCTCCATCTGGCTCATTTTCGATGTGAGCGATAACATTTCGACGTTCATCGATGAGCACGTGGGTCTCCTTCTGGTGGCTCGTTATTATGCCACGCAGATCCCGCAGGTTCTCATCATTCTGCTACCGGTTTCGCTGCTCCTATCGCTCCTTTTTGCTCTGGGTCGAATGTCGCGGGCCAACGAAATTGTCTCCATGCTCACGGCGGGCATAAGTCTCCCGCGCGCGCTGATGCCGTTGATCGGCATGGGGCTGCTCACTGTGGCAGCCAGCATGGCGCTCAACTATTCGCTTGCTCCGCACGCAGAACTGGCCCGCAAAACTTTTCTTTCCGAAGCACAGGCGCGGCCTAGTCGCTACATCCAGGGACAAATTTTTCGCAATCGCACCGACTTGCGCACCTGGTTCATTCAAAATTTCCTTCCTCACGGTAACACATTCAATAACATTCAGGTGCTTCAACAGGACGCGAACGACAACATCGTTACGAATTATGTCGCAAGTCGCGCTTCCTACCGCCCGGAAACCAAGACCTGGGAATTGGAGAACGTAAAGATCGTTCACTATGATCACACCGGAAATATCGTTGATGAGCAAATTTATCCTTCACTCAAGATTGAGCATTGGAGTGAGACCCCGTTTCGGCTCGGCAGCGCAAATGAACGCGCGGAATTTCTAAGCCTGCCGGAATTAAGAGAATATTTGCGTTTCAATGCGGATTTCCCCGCTACGTTGCTGGCGCCCTTTCGGACACATTTGCACTACCGGTTTGCCTTGCCATGGACCTGTTTGGTTGTTGTCTGCATTGCTGCACCGCTCGGAATCGGCTACTCGCGGCGAGGTGTGTTGTCGAGTGTCGCCGCTGCGGTTTTTCTGGTCTTTTCAATGAACTTCCTGGTGCACTTGTTTCTCGCTCTCGGCGAAGGTGACCGCGTCTCTCCATGGGTGGCGGCATGGATGCCAAACCTTCTTTTTGCCGGCATTGGCCTATATCTGCTCTATTTGCGAGCGTCCAACCGCGAAGCGCCCGGGCTTCATCTTTTCGCCGCGCGTCGTATCGTATCACGATGAACCCGCTTCCGAATGAATGGGCGATCACACATCGGGCAGACGTCTGCGCCATGACGCATCGGCCGTTTGTTCCCGGAGAATATTTCTATACCCTGCTCTATCACGGCGCGGACGGATATCGGCGCGAGGATTTGAGCGAAGAGGCCTGGCAAAGTCGAAATGAAAACATTCAACCATTTTCATTTTGGAAATCGCGCTACGAGCCATTGCCGCCAAAGCCGCCGGAACCTCTGCCGAGGGAAAACGCGGAACAACTTTTTCGCCGTTTAATTGCATCCGAAAATCCGCCCGCAAATGCTTGCTACGTCCTGGCCGCGATGCTCGAGCGCAAACGCGTCCTGAAACAAGTGAAGACGGAAGAGAGTACCAATGGGCGTGTTTTGATTTACGAACACGGCGCAACCGGCGATGTATTCATCGTACCCGACCCGCAATTGCGGCTCGACGAGCTGGAAAACGTGCAAAACGAAGTAGCGAACCTGCTCCAGACCGCGGCACCTGGTTGAAAGATCAACATGCTTCTTCCCTGGTTTTTCGAACAATTTCCTCTTTACCTCGCGCCGATGGCCGGGGTGTCGGACAAAATTTTCCGGCAGCTCTGCAAAGCATATGGTGCTGACGTTCTCACGACCGAATTCGTTTCTGCCGAAGGAATTTTCCGCCGCAATGCGCGGACGCGTGAGTACCTGGATTTTGACGAGATCGAACGGCCAATCGGTGTGCAACTCTTCGGTGCCGACGGCAAGCACATGGCGGAAGCGGCGTGCCAGGTCGTTGATTGGGTGCGTCCAGATTTCATTGATCTGAACTTCGGTTGTCCCGTCAACAAAGTAGTCTCCAGAAATGGCGGCTCCGCATTGTTGAAAGATTGTCCGACTTTGGCCAGTGTCGCGACTGCGGTAGTTCGAGCGATCGCGCCAGTGCCGGTGACGGCCAAGATTCGCATTGGCTGGGATGCCAATTCCATCAACGCCACGCACGTAGCACGCCTACTCGTTGATGCAGGAATCGCGGCGATAACTGTGCACGGTCGCACGCGCGCGCAAGGTTATGCTGGCGCCGCGGATTGGGATGTCATCGGCGAAGTTGCCGCTGCTGTTCCGATTCCGGTTATCGGGAACGGCGACCTATCCAGCGCCGCCGACGTCGCGAAACGACGGCGTGAAAACGGAGTCGCGGGCGCAATGATCGGTCGCGCAGCCATGAGCGCCCCATGGATCTTCAATCATATCAAAGAGTATCTCGCCAGCGGACAGATGGTGGATGCACCCAGCCTATCGGAAAAGTGGAACCTGGTTCTACGCCATTGCCAGCTCGCGGTTCGCGAATGGGGCGCGGAGGAACCGGCAATTCGATCGATGCGCGCGCGCCTGATGGCTTATTCGCGGACGATGCCCAATGCGAAACGGTTGCGTGAGAACTTTGCACATGTGTCGACGATCGCCGAAGTTAAGGCGATCGCGGAAGAAAATATTTTGAATCAAGAAAGTACGAGTACGGAGGAGGAAACAGTTGAAAACGCTATCCCTGCGTTGCTGCTTTCCTAATGTTTTTCGATGACGAGGGAATCCACCGCTATCAATTATAAGATCGGCAACGAGCGCCTGATCAGCGTTACCGAGACAGCGGCGCGCAAGCTAGAGTCGCTGCTTGAAGAAAAAGGCAAGCCAGAGGGAGCCCTACGTCTCGCAGTGGTCGGCGGCGGATGCTCCGGATTGCAATACGTCATGGATTTGGTGGATGGCCCGAAGGAGCGCGATATTCTCGTGCCAATTTCGAATGTGCGGTTGGTTGTCGATCCAAAAAGCGCACTTTTTGTCAGCGGCTCGGTGCTAGATTACAGCGAAGACTTGCAAAAAGGCGGTTTTAAAGTCACCAACCCGAACGCCGTCGCGCACTGCTCTTGCGGAGAAAGTTTCGCGGTTTAGGCGCAGGATCGCGATGATTTGATTGCTGGCTTCTAGCCGCCGCTCTTCTTCTTTTGAGCCTGGATCTCGGCTACGACCTCCTGCTGCATGTCTGAACCCGTTGCATCATCGGCTGTATCATCTGTTGCATTTCGTTCAGCATGTTCTGCATCACTGCCGACATCTTCGTCAAGAGAGCCTGGCCTGTTGGCGTTTTATAGAAGGCAGTCAAACCGTCAACTTCCCCCTGTGTAAAAGTTTTCTGATAAACACGGACATACACCGGCTCTAGCTTATTCCAATCGAGGACCTCCTTGATCATGCCCATCATCTCAGTCTGACGTCTGTCGATATCTTTTTGGATCTCCGGAGTGATGCGCTGACCCTGGGTCACCTGTTGCATGGATTGCTTCATATAGGAATCCAGTTGCGTAATCGTCTCGTCGATCAATTTGTGAACCTGCCCAGCCTCCAGAAGCTGTTTGATCGAGGTTTCGCTGGGAGGAGTATCAGCCGCGCGAACTACTGTTAACGCAATTGTACAACACAGCGCGATAAGCGTCAGAGGTCGTCTGTTCATAGGAAGGCGAGCTTAAACGCGTCGCTTCGACAGATGAAAGCATAAATCGTAGCAATTAACTCGGAATTCCTGTCGAGAACTCGGCGGACTACACCTTCATGACCTCCGCTTCCTTGTGCTTGAGATGATCATCGACGGATTTAACGAAGCGATCAGTGAGTTTCTGCACTTCGTCCTCCACATCGCGCAAGCCATCCTCAGTCAATTCACCGGCGGCCTTGAGTTTTTTCGCCTCGTCCAGTGCAGCGCGGCGGTTGGCGCGCACACGCACTCGCGCTTCCTCGGCCATTTTGCTTAGCGAACGGACGAGGTCTTTGCGTCGCTCTTCTGACAGCTCCGGGATCGGCAGCCGAATGATTTTCCCATCAACGGCGGGCATGATGCCGATCTTCGATTCCTTGAGCGCTTTCTCGATATCCTGCACCGTCCCCGCATCAAACGGCTGAACAACCAGCAAACGCGCCTCCGGCGTCGTGATCAATGCAAGCTGCTTCAGTTTCATGGTCGAACCGTAAGCGTGGACATCGACGTTTTCTACGAGACCCGGCGACGCTTTCCCGGTCCGTACAGCGGCAAATTCATGCACCATATAATCGACGCTCTTCTCCATCGTCATCTCGGCCTCCAGAAGAATGTCATCTCTGCTCATGTCGCTGAAGTCTTACTTCGTTGGAAGTTCATCGCAAACCAGTGTCCCGACTTTTCGCCCAAGCACCGCATCGCGAATGTTGGTGGGGTTATTCATATCAAAGACAACGATCGGTATTTTATTGTCCATGCAGAGACTGAATGCGGTCGAATCCATTACTTGTAAACGTTTCGCGAGCGCTTCCGAGAAAGTGAGCCGGTCGTAGCGGCGCGCGTTTGGGTGAGTGTTTGGATCGGAATCATAAACTCCATCGACCTTGGTGGCTTTTAGAATGACATCTGCCCGAATCTCGCTCGCTCGCAACGCTGCTGTCGTGTCGGTGGAAAAGTATGGATTACCGGTGCCCGCAGCAAAAATGACAATACGACCGAGTTCAAGATGCCGAATAGCGCGTCCCAGAATGAACGGCTCTGCCACATTTCTCATGTCGATGGCCGACTGGACCCGAGTTTCGATACCCATTTGATCAAGCGTGCTGCGTAACGCCAGTGCGTTGATCACTGTAGCGAGCATACCCATGTAGTCTGCGGTAGTTCGATCCATACCGCGATGCGATGCCGACAAACCGCGCCAGATGTTTCCACCCCCAATAACGACTGATACCTGTACGCCGAGATCGCGAACCTCTTTTATCCGTTCAGCGATCTCACGCACAACGGTTGGCGAAATGTTGTCGCGCCCCCCCCGTTCTTGCATTGCTTCACCGCTCAGTTTGAGAACGATGCGTTTATATGCTGGTCGCTCCGTTTGCATGGATCGATCCAAGATAAAACAGGACACGCCCAACTTTGGAAAGCAAAATGGTGAGCTTGCCCATCTGCGATCTGGGGAGCACAGGCTGCTAGCCTGTAGTTGCCGGCAGCCTGCCGGCAACATTCCGAAGGACATCCATCACGAGTCGACACAGACATTTCGGCAAGCTGCCGAAATGAACAGGCTGGCAGCCTATGCTCCCCAGAATCAGCGTGTCCCCCGCGTGATAGAAGTATGTCCACGCAGAAATTCTGCCGCGGTCATAGGTCGCTTTCCCTCCAGTTGCACGTCGCCGAGCGATAACGCGCCTTTGGCAGCTGCAATGACAAATTCTTTTTCGCTGTGCAAAATTTTTCCGGGCGTCCCGCGAAGAGCAACAACGGTTGCTGAAAAGATCTTCAAATTGCGCATGCCGTTCGCTTCGATAGTCATAAACGCACCGGGCCACGGATTGAACGCGCGGATTTTTCTCTCAATTACTTCAGCGGCATCCGACCAATCGATTTTGCCATCCTCACGTTTCAGCTTCGGGGCGAAAGTCGCAAGCGAGTTGTCCTGCGGAGTGCGTGGCGCTTTTCCTTTCGCAAGCAAATCCAAAGACTCGAGTAGCGTTTCAGGGGCAATCCCCCCTAGGCGGTCGTGTAGCGCTCCGCCCGTGTCGCTGGGCAAGATATTGATGGCCCGCTCCAATAAGATGTCGCCTGTATCGAGTCCTTCATCCATGTACATCACCGTAATACCGGTTTTTCGATTCCCCGCTGCGATCGCTGCCTGAATCGGCGCCGCGCCCCGCCACTGCGGCAGGAGCGAGGCGTGCAGATTCAAGCAGGCAATCTTCGGGATTTCGAGAACGCCACGCGGCAGGATTTGCCCATAAGCCATGACGACGATCACATCCGGCTTTAACGCGCGAATTTCTTCAATTGCTTGTCGATCCTTGATCCGAGGCGGTTGCAAAACCGCCGTCTTCGTTCCGGAGAGTGCCTTTTTAATCGGCGGTGGCTCAATCAGTTGAGAGCGCCCGACTGGTTTGTCGGGTTGGGTCACAACGCCGACGACTTCGTGCGCCGATTTCAGCAACGCTTGCAGTGTCGGCAGGCCAATTTCGCCAGCGCCGATAAAAACGATGCGCATGCCGATTACGGCGTGAGTTGATGCGCTCCAGTGGAACGACGTCGATGCCGGCCGGTCATCGCTTGCGCCATCAATTTTTCGCCGGAGGTGATCTCGCGGCGACCTACCGACGATCCGCAGCCGGTGCAGAGATAATCGAAAATCTCCTTGTCAGGCAGGACTAAAAGCAACCGCTCGCGCACGGGCATCGCAGCCTTGCACTTTTCACAGTAGAGGCTGGACGCTGTGAAATTTTCAAACTGCTGCTGGCTCATACACGCCGTTCACGCTCTTTAGAATCTCGAGCAGAACCTTGGCGGGCGGCTGAGTGGCGTCAACCACAGTCACCAGCCCTTTCGAGTAATATGAAAGCACTGGCTTCGATTCTTTTTCGTAAATGTCGAGGCGTCGTTGGATAACTTGCTCATTTGCGTCGTCGAGACGGTTGTCCTTCAAGGCGCGCTTTTTGAGCCGGTAAAAGAGGG
>Ga0184605_10000689_pt1 | contig 10282 bp, 9 predicted proteins | sample PLM0_30_coex_FD_132995 | JGI IMG/M metagenome (GOLD analysis project Ga0184605, IMG submission 132995) | Groundwater sediment microbial communities from an aquifer in East River, Colorado, USA - PLM0_30_coex | ecosystem: Environmental > Terrestrial > Soil > Riparian zone | place: USA: East... | reverse complement strand
GCTTGACGCGGGACAACAATCGCATAGTCGACAGTTGCGGGGTTGTTGTAGCGGCCTCTTTCATCGCTGGTGAAATTCTGATCTCGATCGGGATAATCAGTCCTTATACGAATGGCATCGGCAGTCGCAACCACTTCGATCTTTGCTTCCGCCAAACGTTCGCGGTTATAGGCGCGCTTTACGGCAGTCACCTGAACTTCGTTGCCATCGGCAACAGTGATACGAACATTGCCGTTCATGTTTTCCAGGCTGAGGCGGCCGTTCACGGCCAACGGATAAGTTTGATGAAACTCTTCTCGTACTTCTTCGCGCTGCGGTTCCGCTTCCGGCGTAGTGCTGGCTTGTGGGAGAAGGTTTCGCAGCGCGGTTAACTGGTCCACTTTCGCGGCCAGGCCTGACGCTGCGGGCCAATTGCCCGAACTTAGAAGCGCTGCCGCTATTGTCATTGATGCTATGAGTGCTTTATTTAACATGGTTTCTCTCTTGAATAAGTCGTGTTTCGCTGCTCTAGTACCAAAACACCATCAGCAAAATGTTTGTGGCAAAAATTTAGCGATTTCTGGTTTGTTTTTGGCTATTTCGTGGCTAAAACCAAAGCGCGCCTCAGCCCGTCAGCAAACGACGGTGAGGAAGATGACAATTTGCGGAAACTAACCCTAGTTTCCCGAATCGATTAAATGGATTGTGCCGCTGAAGGATGCAATGGTTATGAGCGCGTCGCCGCTTCCATGCACCGCATTAATTCGCCGCAAGCTATAGAGCGTCTTAACAATCACCGGCTTCACCTTGATCGTCTTCTCCTGCGGGTCAACCATTACTACCACCGGTTCTTTCGGCTGAGGCGCCGGCGCAGGCTGAGGTTCAGGCGCACTTGGCCGGGCAGTCACAGGTTTCCGCGCGATCACGGGCACCGGATCTTCGATGGTTAGGGTCAACGGAAAATCGCTGGTAAGTTCGCGATCTCTGGCAACGCGAGCATTCAGCCGGAACGATGCATTTGCCGGCAAACTCAAGGTGACATCACTGCTGGTCGTATTGAATGTGTATCGACCCTGAAAGGCTAAGGGACCGGATACATCAATCTTACCATTCGCAGTCTTCACGCTTACCTGTTGATGGCTCAGCTGATCAAGCCGGATGTCGCCGCTAATAGTGGACGCTTCAAAACAATCGTTCTGATCATTTGGACGCAGGTTGGTGGCACTGACCACGCCACTAACGGATTTGAGTGCCACGCGGCCCTTGGAATTCTCAACGGAGATCTCGCCGCTGAAGCTTACCGCCTCAACCGATCGCGATGCTTTCTGAATTGAAATATCGCCCGTTTCTGAACGCGCAAAAATCGAGGCAACATCGCCAACATCGATTGTGCCGTCGCCTGTTTGCAAATAAAGCGAGGCACCGCGTGGCACCATCAATTGGACATCGCCAAAAGCATGGCAGCCGCCCTTCTCTTCCCACCCTTCATTCTTGTCCGCCAACCACACCAGAACTTTAGCTGCGCTGCCCGATTGCATCCCGGCGTCAGCGCGTTTGAGCTCGATTTGCCCGACTTCGCTGGAGCGGGCGAACACTTCATTCTTGTCCCAACCGCGCACGGTTACGTCGCCAGAGTCAACGCAAAGTGAAACTGCGACTGTCGGTTCAGCTGCAATAGACTTTTCGATTTTCTGCGTCCCGGCTCCCGCGCGATGTCCATCGGCAAAAGCAAAGCCGGTGGGCAGAAGGATGAGAATAAAACTAATAATGACTAATTTGAACTTCATTACTTAGGACTCTTATTTCAATGCTATTTATCGATAACGCGAGCTTCAGCAACCGTGTTAAGCAGATCGACTTTGCTTTGATAAGCAGAAAACATAAATTCCGTCGCATCGGGATCGTTGGGATTACTCTTCGCCGCAGTTCGCGCCACCGCCAGGGTACGATCGACGAACGCCAAATTTCGCTGGTATTCAGCCTGCACGTCCGGCTTCATCCTGCTTTTCTCTGACTTAATACTTGAATCCAATTGAGCAATCGTTTGCAGGTAACTGCGTTCGCCTGGCAAAAGCTTTACGTGATTCGCTGCAACGTCTTGCCTGTGCGCAGGTGTTGCAGAGACACCGTTGCTTGGTGGCCGACGATTCTTACGAACAGTTGCGATGGTTCTGCTTGTTTCGGCCGTTTCGGTTGGTTGTATTGCACCACTCGACGACGGCGCTGTGACAGCCGCCTGATTTGTCGCGGGTGTAACTGTCGCGATCGTCGAATTTGTTAAAGGTGTGGGCGCTGTCTGCCAGCGCATCATGGCCATGATCACGCCGAAGCCAACGACGATCAGCAGGCTTGCATAAGCAAGCGCACGTTGCGGCCTAAACGTAAAGAGATCAGAAAGAGAGGAAAGCCAATTGCGAGCATTCGCTGCAGTGGCATTGCCGGTGGCCGTTTCCAAACGATTTGCAGTTATGGCGGCATCAAGGCGCTGGCGCAAACGCTCGCTCGGCACGGCTGCTTCAAACTCAGCCGCAAGCGCGGCCGTTACCAGGCTGTTTTCCTGTTCCAATTGCCGCGCAAGATTGCCGCATATTACGCATGAAGCCAGATGAGAAGTCACCTGTTCCATGCGTCGCTCGTGAAGTTCTCCATCCAAATAACTTTGCAGAACTTCTTCTTGCAAACACTCTTTCATCGCTTACCTCCGATTTTTCCGTACACCCTGGCAAACTCTTTCCGGCCGCGCGCGACTAGACTGCCGACGTTAGTCTCTTTCACCGACAATGTGTCGGCGATTTCGCGATAGGAGAGTCCCTGGTGTTTCAACAGCAAACAACTGCGCATCGGCTCTTTCAACTTGTCCAACGCGCGTCGCGTCTGTTCTATTTCTAATCCGCGGCTGTAATCCTCTTCGGCGGCCGGCGCAAACCAACCTTCGCCCGCCGTATTCTTGTGATATTCGTTGTCACGCGTCATCGATCGCGTCCGGCCGCGAATGGTGTTGCGCGCTACATTCAAAGTGACACGCAAAAGCCAGGCGCGCAACAAATCCTCGCCCGGCTTCGAATCAAGATTACGATAAAGTCGTAGAAAAACTTCCTGCGTAACGTCCTCGGCCAGTGCCGCATCGCGAACTACCGAGCACGCCGTGCGAAAAACGGCCCGGTGATGAAGCGTAAAAGCTTCATCGAAGCTGAGCGGAGGCGCTGCAGTCGCGATTTCGTCAGGCATCAAGTTTACTAAGGCTCTAGCTTGTCCGCTCATTTACACCGCTCTCAAGAAACAAACACCGCAAACGGCCCGCTTGTGGCAACTTTATCGCCAACTGGCCGCTAACTGTTTTCTGCATTTTATTGTAGTCTGAATCTTGATTTGCGACCAAAAATGGAGGCGCCGATTCAATAAAACAACCGCAGAGAAACAATGCTTGAACGAGTAGCCTCGTAGGAAAGTTCTGAAATCCAGAGTAATGAGCGAACCTTTGATAGCCGCAAATTCCAACGAGCCACTTCTGAATTGCCCTTTCATGCGCGCTTGCCGCCGCGAACCTGTGCCGTTTACGCCCATCTGGCTCATGCGCCAGGCGGGGCGTTACATGCCGGAATATCGTGACGTTCGGGCGCGCGTGGGCTTTCTGGAACTATGTAAGACGCCGTCGCTGGCAGCAGAAGTGACGGTGACCGCGGCTGAACGACTTGGAGTGGATGCCGCAATTATTTTTGCTGACATTCTACTGCCGCTGGAGCCAATGGGTTTGGATTTAGAGTTTATGAAAGGCGACGGGCCAGTCATTCACAATCCGATGCGGTCGGCTGCTGACGTTCATCGCTTGGTTGAGCTTGAAGAAGTCGGCGCACTTGAGTTTGTGCTTGAAGCCATTAAGCAAACTCGCCGGGCGCTCCGCAGTGATCTTCCTTTAATCGGATTCGCGGGTGCGCCCTTTACCCTCGCTTCTTACATGGTCGAAGGCGGTGGTTCGAAAACCTACGTGCAGACAAAGTCGCTGATGTACAACGACAGCGGCGCCTGGAACGCAATGATGTCGCTGATTTCGCGCGCGCTGGTTAAATATCTGAACGCGCAAGTCGAGGCTGGCGCACAGGCGTTACAGTTGTTTGATTCATGGGTTGGTTGTCTCAGCCCGGATGACTACCAGCAATATGTTTTGCCTCACACGAGAAGTGTTCTGGCCGGCATCAACCGCGAAACGCCGGTAATTCACTTTGGCACCGGCACCGGAGAACTGTTAAGACTGATCAGCGAAGCCGGCGGAAATGTTATTGGCATTGACTGGCGCGTGCGGTTGGATAATGGTTGGGAAAGGATTGGGCACGATAAAGCCGTGATGGGCAACCTCGATCCGGTCGCGCTCTTTGCAAACCGTAAACATCTGCGCTTGCAAGCAAAGACAATTCTCGAGCAGGCCGGCGGCCGTCCTGGGCACATCTTTAACCTTGGTCATGGCATCCTGCCCGAAACACCTGTCGAGAACGTGATTGCGCTGGTCGAGATGGTCCATGAGATGAGCACCCAGTAGCACAGACTTCAGTCTGTGATTCTAAGTACCGATAGCCATGGCAACACAGACTAAAGTCTGTGCTACTTCGATGAATCCTTCATTTGACGCACTGCTGGTTGTCTCCTTTGGCGGGCCTGAAGGAATGGATGATGTACTTCCCTTCCTCGAAAACGTGCTGCGCGGCAGAAACGTCCCTCGCGAGCGAATGTTTCAGGTCGCCAAACACTACGAACTGTTTGGCGGCGTCAGTCCCACCAATGAAAAAAACCGCCAACTAATTGCCGCGCTAAAAGAAGAATTGGAGACAAAGGGGCTGAAACTTCCAATTTACTTCGGCAACCGGAATTGGCATCCGCTGCTGGCCGACACACTCAGGCAAATGCGCGACGACGGCATACAAAACGCGCTGGCTTTCGTGACTTCGGCTTACAGTTCGTACTCGAGTTGCCGCCAGTATCTGGAAAACATTGCCGAAGCGCAGAGTGTTGTCGGTGAAGGCGCGCCCCGCGTGCAGAAGATTCGCGCCTTTTACAATCATCCACTATTCATCGAAGCAAACGTGGAGAACGTGCGCGCGGCCTTTCAGAAAATTCCCGCGGCGCGACGGGGCAGCGCACATTTGGTTTTCACCGCGCACAGCCTTCCCATTTCGATGGCAAAGAACTGCGATTACGAAGCGCAGCTCAGGGAGACAGCGCAATTAGTGGCAGATTCAATCACAACGTGCAGGGACGGGCCCTGGCCGTACAAATTAGTCTTTCAAAGTCGTAGCGGGTCGCCCACGCAACCATGGCTCGGTCCCGATGTTTGCGACTGCGTGCGTGAACTACATGCAACCGGAACCACAGATGTCGTTGTCACGCCCATTGGTTTCGTTTCGGACCACATGGAGATCATCTACGACCTCGATACCGAGGCCATGGCGCTTTGTCGCGAGCTTGGGTTGAACATGATCCGCGCCGCAACAGCCGGCACACATCCGCTGTTTATACAAATGATTCGCGAGTTGATTACGGAACAGCTGGAGCCGCAAACGCCTCGCCGATTTCTGGGTATTAATGGAGCCCGCAGTGACATCTGTCATGCCGACTGCTGCTCGTTGGCTGCATTGTGATATTGAAATGAAACGCGTTGCTATCATTGGCGCCGGCATTGCCGGACTGGCAGCCGCACACCGACTGCTGGAGTTAAGTGTGAACTCTAATGAACCCCTCGAGGTTTTTATTTTCGAATTGGGATCGCGGCTTGGAGGCATTATCAAAACCGACGAGCACGACGGTTTTCTTCTGGAGCGCGGTCCGGATTCGTTCATCACGGAAAAGCCGGAAGCTCTGGAGCTTGCGCGGCGCCTGGGGCTCGAGTCCCACCTGATACAAACCAATGAAAAAGACCGTCGCAGTTTTATCGTTCGTGGCACTCGCCTCATTCCAGTTCCGGCGGGTTTTCGGCTAATCGCGCCGACACGGTTCTGGCCATTCGTCAATAGCGAAATCATCAGCTGGTCCGGCAAAGCGAGAATGGCGCTGGATCTTGTCTTGCCACGGAAGAATACAAACGGCACGATCGATGAGAGCCTGGCCCAGTTTATCCGCCGGCGGCTGGGAGAAGAGGCGCTGGAGCGCGTAGCGCAACCAATGGTCGGCGGCATCTACACTGCCGATCCGGAAAAACTTAGTTTGCAAGCAACGATGCCGCATTTTATTGAACTTGAGCGCCAGCATCGCAGCATTATACGCGCATTAAGGAAGGAGCGCGGTGCTGCTCACCAGGGAAGAACCGCATCCACTCCAGCCCAATCACAAACACAGGGCGCTCGATACAGTTTATTCGCTTCTTTTGATCGCGGCATGCAAGTGCTGGTCGATCGGCTGGCGGCAAAACTTGCAACTACTGGCATCGCGCTGCGAACCCGCGTCATGTCAGTTGACTTGGATCGAACCTCGATGCAGTGGCAATTGCGTTCGGAACACGGGCCCGCGATCATTGTTGACGCAGTGTGCCTTGCGGTGCCTGCGCACGCGGCCGCCCCCTTGCTGGCTCAAACTGATGTACTACTTTCTGCCGGACTCAAACACACGCCTTATGAATCAACTGCAACCGTAAACCTCGCGTATCGGCGCGCGGACATACCTCATCCGTTGGATGGGTTTGGGTTCGTTGTTCCCTTCATTGAAAAGCGGTCGCTTATCGCCTGCACCTTCAGCAGTGTCAAGTTTGCGGGCCGCGCCCCGCAGGATTGCGCTCTGCTGCGCGCGTTCGTTGGCGGAGCCTTGCAGCCGGAGTTGGTTGAACTTGACGAAACGGAAATGCTCTCGCGCGTGCGCGGCGACCTGCGCGAGTTGCTGGGAATTGCCAGCGCGCCATTATTCAGCGAGATTTCCAGGTGGCGACAATCAATGCCGCAATATGAAATCGGACACAGCGCGCGCATGAACAAAATCGCAGAACGCGTCATTGCCCTGCCGGGTCTGGCGCTTGCGGGTAATGCTTATTCGGGAGTTGGCATCCCTGATTGCATTCGCAGTGGCGAGGCCGCGGCCGACACTCTGTTTGCAGCCCTCCAGTAGGCGCGCATTAATAGTTGACTGCCCTTTGATTCTGGCGTAGAAGCATTCCGGCAAAGATTCAGGCTCGAAGCGAGGTCCACCGCCTAGCGGATACCCAATGCCAGACGAATCGTCCCAACCCTCAAAAATCGAGACTGAACAGTTACTACGGGAAATGACTGACGAATGGGCGAAGGACCTCGTGCGCGGCGACGGCGGAGCGCTTGGCCGGATCATGGCGGAAGATTTTTTCTTTGCGTATCCGTTTGAAGGAGATGACAAGGAGCAATTCATTGACGACATCACCTCGGGAGAAGTGAAGGTCGAATATCTCAACCGGGAAAACGTAAGCGTTCGCATCTGGGGTAACACCGCGGTTGCGACAGGCAAGGATTCAGCACGATGGTTTTACAAGGGACACGATTACAGCGGTCACTACAAGATCATGCACGTCTATTCGCTGCGAAACGAAGCGTGGCATCTTGTTTCGGTCCAGGCCTGCCCAATCTCTTGACGGTCTCTAGTCCGGCGTCACTCAAATATGTATAACAAACGAAGCCCGCCAAATTTGCGCTGGAATTGAACCGGGCTCGGCAGCTGTAAGTATTATTGCGTAGTCTTCGTTCAGGATACTCTGCCTGGGGTCCACAGCTTTCACCGAACTCAATAACTCGGCCTCCCGTTCCTTTTTCGGCGTCACCAGCGCAAGTCTGCGAAGGCATCCGTATAGATGGTTGACGCCAGTGCCATACGGCCCCAGGTCATTACCCAACATCAATCGAACTTCAGCGCGTTCGTCCACAAAATGGTTGAGCAGCGAAGCAGCCTGCACAACGCCGTGCTCGAACCGGGTGTTGAATTCCGTGGCGTCCGCGTTATCAGGTTCGCTGGTATCGAGAATGATCGTGATACGACGCTCGTCCTCCGCAGTAAATTCGCGCACGGTAAGATTGCGCGAACGCGCGGTTGCCTTCCAATCAATGTGTCGCAAATCGTCCTGCGGCTGGTAGTCGCGCAGCGAAAAAAGATCCTGGCCAATGCCTCGTCGGGGCGAAACCATGCGCCCGGGGAAAGTGGGCAACAGATGAAGCTCGTCACCGATCGCTTCCGGCTTGGGATATACAACGATGTCAACGTCGCGCGCGCGCAAGCGACGGCGAAAGCGAAAGAAGCCAAACGGGAACAGTGTCGAGAGTTCAAAACCACTGATCAGCACGTGACCGCGTTTGGGGAACACCTGCTCAACTCGTTGTTCTGCGGCGGCGTGATGCGGCACGTAAGTGAAGTAAGCCAGCGTCCGTTTAGAGAAACGCAGCGCGCGCCGCTTGCGATTTGGTTGTGTTGAATCGGACGGACCACGAGCCGCAACCATGATCGAGAAGGACGGTAATATGCGCTTGGCGTTTTTCAGCGTGACAATCACTGGCGCCGCATCGGCAGCGAAAATATGATCGGGAAAACGTGCTGATACGATCAAGTCACGCAACGAAGCGCGCGCCGCCGCCCCGCCAACGAAAAGGGTCGAGCAGAGGAGCGAGAAAACCAGAAACAGCAGATTGTTTCCAGTGTTCCATGCGGCAAAGCCAACGACGCCAAGAATGAGAAGGAAAATGCCACCGCCGCCGGTGATTTCAAGTGGCAAATCAAGCCGCATCACCTCCAGGCGCGCAGACTTTGCCAACCTTGGCAGGATGAAGATCAACATCAGCAGCGCAATGATCAACGACAAAATCGCCGCAGCCGCTGCCAGGGTGTAGTTCTCAGTTTGACGAGCGAGGATGGTAACGAGAGCAGCAGCGAGACCGGCGATGACGAGCAAGGTGCCTAAGATTGCATCGCGCCACTTCTTGAGGGATGAAGGATCAGGGATCAGAGATGACGGCGACGGACGGGTTTCGCCAACTACATTCTGATTCATCCCTCCTCCTTCAGCCTCAGCCCTTTCTAAAGCGGCACGCTTACGGTTTTCATTATCTCCCGCAAGACAGCTTCCGCTTCTTCGCTGCGTCGCAAAGATGAAGAAAAGCGCGTGCTGACGAGTATGCGATGGGCGAACGTAGGGATCACCAGGCGTTTGATGTCGTCGGGAATGCAATACGAGCGCTCTTCGGAAAGAGCCAGGGCCTGAGCAGCCCGAAACAGCGCCAGTGTGCCGCGCGGACTGACGCCGAGATCGAGCATTTCAGATTCGCGCGTAGCGGCGACTATGCGCATCAGGTATTCGACCAAAGCATCGTCAACCGAAACATCTGCGACGCTCCGTTGCAACTCAATAATCTCCGCTGCCGTCATGATCGGCTGTAGCTCTTCCAACGGATCTCGATACTCGCGATCACGCAGGATTTGTCTTTCATCTTCAGTTGCCGGATAGCCAATGCGCAGTCGCAGCATAAAGCGATCAAGTTGCGATTCCGGCAGCGGATAGGTGCCGTGGTGTTCGATCGGGTTTTGCGTGGCCAAAACAATGAACGGCGCCGGCAAAGGATGGGTTACGCCCTCGGCGGTGACATGCCGTTCGGCCATCGCTTCGAGCAGCGCCGACTGTGTTTTCGGCGTAGTGCGATTGATTTCGTCCGCCAGTACGACGTTGGCGAAGATTGGACCGGGCTTCCATTCGAAGACGGCAGTGTGCTGGTTATAGACGGAGAGCCCGATGACATCCGACGGCAACAGATCAGATGTAAACTGTATTCTTTGAAAGTTACAGCGAAGCGCTCGCGCCATGGCATGGGCCAGGGTGGTCTTCCCCACTCCGGGCACATCTTCGATAAGCAAATGCCCGCCCGCAATCAAGCCGACAATGCCGAACCGCACCGCTTCGGGCTTGCCCTTGATGACAGTTTCAATCGCCGTTTGCAGACGATTGATTTTTTCAACGGCGTCGATGGTCGTCGCTGCTTCCTGGCCGCTCACTGTTTCGAGTCGTCTCATTTAGTTAGTCACCGAAATGACGTCATTCTACATGCTGGGCTCCGGCATCGCACCTTGAAAATCGGGTTGGTCAGTGGCACGGACTTTAGTTTGTGCCATCTTGGCAATCACAGACTAGAGTCTGTGCCACAGTTAGCAACGCTAACATGACGTTGCCAGCCTCATGTAGTAAACTTGACCCAACTCGATTGGAATCGGCTGCGGCGAGTGACGAATTGAGGGAACTCCACAACACTTGCGGCGTTTAATCGAGCAAGGAGAGAGTATGAAGCGCAACCATAATTATTATTGCAATAATCAAAAAGGCTTT
>Ga0184605_10000687_pt1 | contig 10298 bp, 12 predicted proteins | sample PLM0_30_coex_FD_132995 | JGI IMG/M metagenome (GOLD analysis project Ga0184605, IMG submission 132995) | Groundwater sediment microbial communities from an aquifer in East River, Colorado, USA - PLM0_30_coex | ecosystem: Environmental > Terrestrial > Soil > Riparian zone | place: USA: East... | reverse complement strand
GCGATCCCTGGGACAGCCTGGCCGAGTACTTCTGCGACATCGACTACATCCCGGCGGATTCGAGCTGGAAGGCGACCAACTACCCGGCGGAAGACTCCCTCTACGTTTGGGGCCCCAAGCCCCCGGAGGCCTTCGGGATGAACTTCGAACAGGCCTAGGCTGCCAGCGAAATCACCGAATCCTCGTACTTGCCCGGACCCATGTCGCCTTCGGCGAAGATGCGGCGCTCGGCGATCCACTTGAAGGACTCTTCGAATACTTCCTTGGTGTAGGGCTCGAAGACGATGCGCTCGCCGGGCCCCCAACGGCGCGTGTCCATCTGCTCGAGGAAGCGCGCGGGGAACTCCTTCTTGTAATAGTGCGTGTAGAGCTCCGGCCGCAGGTCGATGTCCCTCTGCGCGCGGCGCAACGCGCGGAAATACTTGCGCAGATCTTCCGGATCGGGGTCCCCCGTGATCGAAGCGGCCATCATAAACGTGGTGTCGATCACCTTGCGGAAGCCGAGCTGCTCCAGGAAGTAATACGGTCCGCTGAAAAGCGAGGCCGCCGGCACCTTGCGGTCTATCAGCTTTTCCAGGCGGCTGAAGAGCAGCCCATCGGCAAAAGAGAGCTTGATGTCGTCCAAGGCCATGTATTGCTCCAGCCCCTGGATGGTGGAGTAGTGGCTGCCCGACTGGTAGCCGACCGAGATCGGCACGCCCCTGAGGTCGCCCGGGTGCCTGATGGCGGATTCGGGGGGTACGAACACGCCGCAGGGCGCGACCGAGTAGGCGTCGGCGTAGAGCTTGCCGTGGCCGGTCGAGGCGGCGACGTTCACGGTCCAGTGGCAGGCGCCGCTCACGTCGCAGGCCCGGCCCTGTTCGATGCTCTGGTAGGCGCCGATCTTGTTCGGCGTGGCGTGCTTCTTCGCCACGTCCCCGGGGCCGTAGTTGTCGCGGAACTCGTACTCGAGGCCTTCGGCCTTGAAGTAGCCCTTTTCCTCGGCGACCCATTCCTGCAGCCTGAAGTGGGGGGAAATCACGAACTTTGACATCGACGGCTCCTCGTGGGGGTCATTCGGGTGAAAAATCTACTCCGACGAACCAAGGATTGCAAAGGAAACCTGCAGTGGGATGGCTCCCACCGCTTGCGGAATCGCGAGCCCCTGTAAAATAGCCGGTGGCAAAGGGAGTGCGACACCGCATGGAATTCCTGGTTGAAGGCGCGCCGCGCCGCATCGAGATCACCACTCTCGTCATTGCCGGATGGACCGGGCGCGACAAGGCCGCGGTGGAACACCACATTGCCGAACTTGCGGCGATCGGCGTGAAGCCCCCGCGCATCGTGCCTTGCTTCTACCGCGTCGGCGCAAACCTGCTCACCACGACGCGCGAAATCGAGGTCGTCGGGGAAGATTCGAGCGGAGAAGTCGAGTTCGTGCTGGTTTCGGCTCCCGACGCGGTGTACGTCGGGGTCGGCTCCGATCACACCGATCGGAAGGTCGAAGCCTATGGAGTCACCGTGTCCAAGCAGATGTGTCCGAAGCTGATCGGAGGGGAGCTTTGGCCCTTCGCCGAAGTCGAGGAGCATTGGGACCGGCTCGTGCTGCGCTCGTATGTGACGCGCAAGGGCAGGCGACGGCTCTACCAGGAGGGGGCGGTGAGCAAGATGCTTTCGCCGCGCGATCTGCTCGCGCGTCTGGCCGATTCGGGCGGCAAGCTTTCGCCGGGAACCGCGATGTTCTGCGGCACGCTCGTGGTGCAGGGCGAAATCGGCGGCGGCGAGCGATTCGAGATCGAGCTGCAAGACAAGGTGAAGAATCGAAGCCTCAGGCACGAATATGCGATCCGCGCCCTCGAGATCGCGGATTGAAGGTGCGCGTGAAGCATGAAACCTTGAACGGAGGCCTCATGGTGATCCGGAAAGAGCACAAGGAGTTCTACACGGTCGACCTCGACAGCGGCTGGGAAAAACTGCCCGGCTATCCGGACGGGATCCGGCAGCAGGTGCTCGCCGGATTCCTCGACGAAAAAAAGAAGCGCGGCTTTCGCACGCGCCACCTGCGCTTCGATCCCGGCGTGCATACGACGGAGCCCTTCGTGCACGATTACTGGGAGGAGGTGTATCTCGTCTCGGGCGATCTGATCGTCGGCAACGACAGGAACGGCAAGGGTGGCACGCGCTTCGGCCCCGGCACGTACGCCTGCCGCCCGCCGGGAACGCTGCACGGGCCGTTCAAGTCGGAAACAGGCTGCCTCCTGCTCGAAATGCATTACTACGACGAAAGCGCGAAGCGCTAGCCCGCCGTCGTGGCCGAGGCCCCGAGCTATGGCTGAAACCGGCGTCCGCCCGATCGCGGCGCTCGCGCGGGAGCTCGCCGAGGGCAAAACCACGAGCCGCTGGCTCGTCGAGGCGGCGCTCGCGCGCATCGCCGACGCGGGCGGCGAAGGCGGGCGCGTTTTCACCAAGGTGCACGCCCAGAGCGCGCTGCTCGCCGCCGATGCCTCGGACCGGCTGCGAAAGGAAGGCGTGGTGCCGTCTCCGCTGGCGGGCCTGCCGGTCTCGATCAAGGATCTTTTCGACATCGCCGGCGAGGTCACGACGGCCGGCTCGAAGATCCTGCGCGACGCTCCTCCGGCGACCGCGGACGCGGTCGCCGTCGCGCGGCTGCGCGCAGCCGGCGCCGTGGTCATCGGCCGCAGCAACATGACCGAGTTCGCTTTTTCCGGGATCGGCATCAACCCGCATTACGGCACGCCCGCCAATCCCTACGACCGCGGCAAGCGAAGGATTCCCGGCGGATCGTCCTCGGGCGCGGCCGTATCGGTCGCAGACGGCATGGCGGCATTCGCGCTCGGTACCGACACCGGCGGCTCGGTGCGCATTCCGGCGGCGCTGTGCGGAATCGCCGGGTTCAAGCCGACCCGGAGGCGCGTTCCGCTCGTCGGGGCGTTTCCGCTCTCGACCACACTCGATTCCGTCGGGCCGCTCGCGCCCACGGCGACCTGCTGCGCAACCGTCTTTCAGGTGCTCGCGGGCGAGCCGCCGCGCCCGCTCACGGCCGCCGAGTTTCCGGGCCTGCGCCTCGGCGTGCCGAAAAATCACATGCTGGAGGACCTCGACATCGAGGTCGCGGAGGCGTTCGATGCGGCGATGCAACGCCTGTCGCGGCGCGGAGCCGTGATCGTGCCGCTCGCCGTGCCGGAGTTCGACGAGGCGGCCAGGGCGAGCTCAGGCGGCGGGATTTCCCCGCCCGAGGCCTACGCGGTGCACCGCAAATGGATCGACCGCGAGCAGGAGATCGACCCGCGCGTGCTGGAGCGGATCCTGCGCGGCGGGTTCGTCCTGGCGGCCGATTACATCGATCTGCTCGCGACGCGAAATCGCCTCATGGCGCGTTTTACGCGGGCGAACTACGATATCGACGTTCTGGTCATGCCCACGGTGCCGCGCATCGCTCCTGCGATCGAGGGTCTGGAGCGCAACGCCGAGACTTTCCGCCTGGCGAACGGCAACATGCTGCGCAACACCAGCCTGATCAATTTCCTCGACGGATGCGCGCTCACCCTGCCGATTCACGCGCCCCGGGCGGCGCCGGTCGGACTGATGGTGGTCGGTTTCTCAGGCGAGGACGAGCGCGTCCTCTCCGCGGGGCTCGCGATCGAGGCCGCATTGGCTTATCAAGGGCCGGTTCTCGTAGAATAGCCCATCGAAACGGAAGGGAAATCATGAGGTACAAGACACCAAGCATTGCCGCCATCGTTTTTGCCGCCGCGCTCCTCGCTTCGGGGCCGGCGCTCGCGCAGCAGAAGCTGAAGATCGGTTTCATCACCACGCTGTCGGGCCCGCAGGGCGTCGTCGGCGAGTACATGAGGAACTCGGTGGAGCTCGCGCTCGATCACCTCGGGCGCAAGATCGCGGGGCTCGACGTCGAGGTGATCTACGGCGACGATCAGGTCAAGCCGGACGTGGGCAAGCAGGTCGCGGACGAGATGCTGAAGAAACACCAGGTCGATTTCGTGGCGGGAATCATCTGGTCGAACGTCATGCTCGCAGTCGCGCCCACGGTCACCGACGCGGGCAAGTTCATGATCGGCACGAATGCCGGCCCGCACGAGCTCGCCGGAAAGCAATGCAACGAGCTGTTCTTCACCACGTCCTGGCAGAACGACGACACGCCCGAGGCGATGGGCAAGGTGATGCAGGACCAGGGCATCACCGACGTGTACGTCATGGCGCCGAACTATGCGGCCGGCAAGGACATGGTGAACGGCTTCAAGCGCTCCTACAAGGGTCGCATCGTCGACGAGGTCTATACGCGGCTCGGGCAGACCGACTACCAGGCGGAGCTCTCCCAGCTGCGCGCGAAGAACCCGAAGGCGGTGTTCGTCTTCTACCCGGGCGGAATGGGCATCTCGTTCCTGCGGCAGTACTCGGAAGCGGGGCTTCGCGGGCAGTTCCCGCTGTATTCGGTGTATACGGTGGACGAGATCTCGATCCCGGCGGTCAAGCACGCGGCGCTCGGCCAGTACGAGACCCGCTACTGGAGCCCGGACCTGAAGAATCCGGCGAACCAGAAGTATGTCTCGGACTACCGCAAGAAATACGGCAAGATGCCGGTTTTCTACGGAGCGCAGAGCTACGACGGCATCCTGCTGATCGATTCGGCGGTGCGCGCCGTGAAGGGCAACCTCGCCGACAAGAAAGGCATGATCGCTGCGATGCGCAAGGCGGACTTCGCCTCCACGCGGGGCAAGTTCAGCTACAACACGAACCATTTCCCGATCCAGAACTTCTATCTGCTGAAGGCGGTGACCGGGCCGGCGGGCCAGGATCCTGTGATGGAGATCCAGAAAACGGTCTTCACCAACCACAAGGATTCCTACGCCAAGGAATGCCCGATGAAGTGATCGTCGGCCCGGTAACAAACCGGGGACAGACCACGTTTGAATCCTGACTCGCTTATTTCACGGTCTCGATAAAAACGTGGTCTGTCCCCGGTTTTCATGAATCTCTTTCTCGTCCTCGAGCAGACGCTCAACGGGCTGCAGCTCGGGGTGATGCTGTTCCTGATGGCGGCGGGCCTGACGCTCGTCTTCGGCATCATGAACCTGGTGAACCTCGCGCACGGCTCGCTCTACATGGTGGGGGCCTACCTCGCCACCTATTTCTACCAGGCCACGGGGTCGTATCCGCTCGGCGTGCTGCTCGGTCTCGCGGGGACTCTGGTCGTCGGAATCGCCGTCGAGCTGGTGGCTCTGCGCACGCTCTACGAGCGCCCGCACCTCGACCAGGTTCTCGCCACTTTCGGCCTGATCCTGTTCTTCAACGAGCTGATGGCGATCCTCTGGGGCCGGGCCGCGATCTACACCACCCTTCCCGACTACCTGAGCGGGCACGTGGAGCTTTTCGCAGGCCTGCGCTACCCGCTCTACCGCCTGGTGATCATCGCCGTCGGTCTCGCGGTGGCGGGCCTGCTCTGGTTCGTGGTCGCGCGCACGCGCCTCGGGATGCTGATCCGCGCCGGGGCCTCCAACCGCGCCATGGTCGCGGCGCTCGGCGTGAACGTCCGCCTGCTCTACACGCTCGTGTTCGGCTTCGGCGCCGCGCTCGCGGGCCTCGCGGGCCTCATGTCGGGCCCGATCCACGTGGTGCAGCCCGGGATGGGTGAGCTGATTTTGATAGAGGTGTTTGTAGTTATCGTAATCGGCGGAATCGGCTCGATCCGCGGCGCGCTCGCGGGCGCGTTGATCGTCGGAATGGCCGACACGCTCGGCCGCGCGTTCGTTCGGCCGATGCTGGCGACCGTGATCTCGACGACCGCCGCCGACGCCGCCGGCCCGGCGCTCGCCTCGATGCTGATCTACCTTCTGATGGCGATCGTGCTCGCGCTCAAGCCGCAAGGCCTGTTTCCCGCGCGCTCATGAGTTCCCGCACCCGCGCGATCGTGCTGGCAGCGGGCCTGGTGCTTCTCGCGGCGGTGCCGCCGGTCGCGGCGCTCGCCAACCAGCCCTTCTACCTCGATCTCGTCCGCCGCGTCATGATCTTCGCCATCGCGGCGCTGAGCCTGAATCTCATCCTCGGCTACGGCGGAATGATCTCGTTCGGACACGCCGCCTACCTCGGCGTCGGCGCCTACGCGGTCGGGGTGCTCGCGCACTACGGGATCAACAACGGCTTTCTGCAATGGGCGCTCGCGATCGGCGCGTCGGCGCTGGTGGCGCTCGCGATCGGGGCGGTATCGATCCGCACGAGCGGCGTCTACTTCATCATGATCACGCTCGCGTTCACGCAGATGCTGTATTACCTCGGCATCTCGATCGAGGAATACGGCGGCGACGACGGCATGCGCCTCGCGGTGAAGAGCCAGTTTCCGGGACTCATCGACCTCAACGACGCCACCGCCTTCTACTACTTGGTGCTCGCAATTCTCGTCCTGTGCCTTTTTCTCGGGCAGCGGCTGGTCGACTCCCGCTTCGGCATGGTGATCCGCGCGGCGAAGTCGAACGAAGTGCGCACGCGCTCGATCGGTTTCTCGCCTTACCCGTACCGGCTCGCGGCCTTCGTGATCGCGGGCGGCGTGTGCGGGCTCGCCGGAGCGCTGCTCGTCAACCACACCGCGTACCTCACGCCCGAGTTCATGAACTGGACGCGCTCGGGCGAGCTCATGTTCATGGTGATCCTCGGCGGCATGGCGAGCATTGCGGGGCCGGTGCTCGGCGCCTTTGCGCTCTTGCTGGTCGAGGACGCCCTCTCGGGCTGGACGCAGCACTGGCAGCTGATCCTCGGGCCGCTCTTGGTGCTGTCGGTGCTCTTCTTGAGGCGCGGTCTCGTGGGATTGCTCTTCGGCAAGAATGAATAGGACCCTTCTCGAAGTCCGCGGCCTGACGAAGAGCTTCGGTGCGCTGCTCGCCAGCGACGATATCAACCTCGATATCCGGGAAGGCGAGACCCACGCCATCATCGGGCCGAACGGCGCCGGAAAGACGACCCTGATCAGCCAGCTCGCCGGCAATCTGCTTCCCGACCGGGGCCGCGTGCGCTTCGCCGGCGAGGACATCACGGCGCTCTCGGCGCCTGCGCGCGCGCGCCGCGGATTCGCGCGCTCCTTCCAGATCACCAGCGTCTACCCCGACTTCACCGCGCTCGAGAACGTGATGCTCGCGGTGCAGGCGCACTCCGGCTCGAGCTTCCGGTTCTGGCGGTCCGCGCGCGAGGAGGCGGGCCTGCGATCGCCGGCAAGCGCGATTCTCGAGGAAGTCGGTTTGAGCGGGCGCTGCGACGTTCTCGCGGCGAACCTGGCGCACGGCGAGCAGCGCGCGCTCGAGGTCGCGACCGCGCTCGCGACCCGCCCGCGGCTCCTGCTGCTCGACGAACCGGTCGCGGGAATGGGCGCGGAGGAGACTCAGCGCATGATCGCGCTCCTTGCCTCCCTCAAGGGCGGCAAGACCCTCATCCTCGTCGAGCACGACATGGATGCGGTGTTTTCCCTCGCCGACCGCATCTCGGTGCTGGTCTACGGGCGCATCATCGCCACCGGCGCGCCCGAGGAGATCCGCGCCAACCCCGAGGTGCGGCGCGCTTATCTCGGCGAGGAGGTCGCGGCGTGATGCTCGAAGTGGACGCGCTCGTGACCGCCTACGGGCAGAGCCAGGTGCTGTTCGGCGTCTCGTTCGGCGTGCGCTCCGGCGAAGCGGTGACCTTGCTCGGCCGCAACGGAATGGGCAAGACCACCACGGTGCGATCGGTGATGGGCATGGTGCGCCCACGCGCGGGCACGATCGTGTTCGAGGGCAAGCCGCTGCACGGCCTGCCCTCGTACCGCGCGGCGCAGGCGGGGCTGGGCCTCGTTCCGGAAGGGCGGCAGGTGTTTCCCAACCTCACGGTGCGCGAGAATCTGGTGGCGACTGCGGCCGCGCGCTCCGGGCGCGCCGAGCCCTGGACGCTGGCGCGCGTATTCGCGCTCTTCCCGCAGCTCGCCGAGAGGCGCGGACACTTCGGCAGCCAGCTCTCCGGAGGCGAGCAGCAGATGCTCGCCATCGGGCGCGCCCTGATGACCAATCCGCGCATGCTCATCCTCGACGAGGCCACCGAGGGCCTCGCGCCGCTCGTCCGCATCGAGATCTACCGCGCGCTCGAGGGCCTGAAGGCCTCGGGCCTGGCCATCCTGATCATCGACAAGGACCTGCGCGCCCTGACGCGCATCGCCGACCGGCACTACGTGCTCGAGAAAGGCCGCGTCGTATGGAGCGGCGTCTCCGCTGAGCTGGCGGCGAACCGCGAGCTGCAGCACCGTTACCTCGGCGTCTGATGGCTCTCGGCCCGGCTTGCCTGCCGGCCCGCGCGCAAGTAACCTCGCCCGGGTGTTGTCGATCAGGAACCTCAGCAAGTCCTTTTCCGGCCCGCGCCCGAAGACCGTGCTGCGGGACATCAGCTTCGAGCTCGCGGCGGGCGACTACGTCGCGGTGATGGGCGAATCGGGAATCGGGAAATCGACGCTGCTCAATGTCATCGCCGGGCTCGAGCGCCCCGATTCCGGGCAGGTGTTCCTGGACGGCGCGGACCTGTGCGCGCTCGGCGACGACGCCCTCACCCTGGTCCGCCGCAAGCACATGGGTTTCGTGTTCCAGGCGTTTCACATCCTGCCTTACCTGACGGTGGCGCAGAACGTCGCGCTCCCGCTCGCGCTGAACGGCGTCGGGAACAAGCCCATGCGCAGGCGGGTCGCCGCGCTGCTCGAGTCGGTGAGGCTGGGCGAGCGCGGCGAAAGCATGCCGCACGAGCTCTCGGGCGGCGAGGCGCAGCGCGTCGCGATCGCGCGCGCCTTGGTGCACAAGCCGCGCCTGGTGTTCGCCGACGAGCCGACCGGGAATCTCGACCCGGAAAGCGCGAGGGAAGTGCTCGCGCTGCTGCGCGAATGCGTGAAAGGCGAAGGCGCCGCCGGAATCCTCGTCACGCATTCGTCTGCCGCTGCGCGCACCGCGGACCGCGGCTACGTGCTGACGCAGAAGGGACTGCGGGCGGCGTGAGCTCGCCCCGGAGCTATAATCGCGGGCGCTCATGGATAAAAGAATTGCAGCGATAAGCGTGGCGTTGTCGGCGGCGGTCTTCGCCGGGTGCGCCACGCTCAAGGCCGAGGACGTGAAGGTCTACACGCCGGCGCAGCTCAAGCAAGGCGAATACGAAACCGTCAAGCGCCTGTGGGTCGAAACCTGGCGTGCGCCGTTCTGGGTCCCCAGCTATTCCTTACCGAAGGACGGCATCGCCGCAATGCAGGACAAGGCGGCGGCGCTGGGCGCGAACGGGCTGATCAACGTCGACTGCTACGGCGACAAGGGCGTCTTCTCCTTCGGCTCGGAATCCTTCGTCTGCTACGGGAAGGCGATCAGGGTTCCTTGAGGCCTTGTTGTCAGAGCGCACCGTTACTTGATGTCTTCGAGTTTGACGCCTCGGCCCGCACGGAAGCTTGCGCGAGCCTGCTCGACGCGCCGTAAAAACCGTGGGTCGTGTTCAAGTCGGTAGTCGAACCAGTCGTCTTCCGACTTGAACCCGATCAGTACGCCGGCCGGTTTGCCGTGGCGTGTGATGACGACATCCTGTGTCTCGGCTTCCCGAAGAAAGCGAGACAAGTCATCTTTGACCTCGGAAAGAGGCACTTCCTTTACTTTGGATTTCCGAACCGCGTTAGCCATGACTCAGCCTCCGGTTTGGGCACGATCGCCAGTACCTCGACGGTTGAACCCGAAACATCGTAGAACACACGGACTTCCTCGACGCGGAGCCTGAACTGCGGTCGCGCAATGCCGCGCAATCGCTTGATTCGGCTACGGCTAGTCTTGGTTGGTTCGTGCCTCAAATGGGTTTCGAGGCCTTCCTTTACCGCTGTCCGTTCGCCGGCCTTCAATCTGCGCAGGTCTTCGACGGCCTCGGGAGCCAGGAGTATCTCGAACCGCATTCTGGCTAGATTATAGCCAGAATTATTGTCATTGGATAGTGCGCTATAAGGCTACCTTCACCGGCGCGCCGCCTTTGTGCGTCCGATCCAGGATCGACGGTGTAACCGCAAGCGCGGTGCGCTCGTCATGAACTGGTTCCGTGGAACAGACCAAGTTCCCTGGCAGACTGCCTTACGTAAACCGTTCCGCGGGCTCAGCCGATCCGGAACAACCCGCGCTCGACGCGATGCAGGCGCTCGAAACCCGTTTCGGTGACGAGCACGAGCTCGCCGACCTGCACTCCGGCTTTCTGGTCGGGCGTGATCACGTTCGGTTGCACGACGCAGGTCATTCCCGCCTCTAGCGTCATTTCCGGAAGGGGTC
>Ga0184605_10000686_pt1 | contig 10298 bp, 10 predicted proteins | sample PLM0_30_coex_FD_132995 | JGI IMG/M metagenome (GOLD analysis project Ga0184605, IMG submission 132995) | Groundwater sediment microbial communities from an aquifer in East River, Colorado, USA - PLM0_30_coex | ecosystem: Environmental > Terrestrial > Soil > Riparian zone | place: USA: East... | reverse complement strand
TTATCTCATCTAAAGAATCACTTTCCAATCCTACTTCAGCACCTGCCTTTAATTTACCTGAACCTTGGTCTTCGTTTTCGACTCCTACTTCAGTACCTCCCTTAAATTTACCCAAAGTACGGCCGCCTTTTTCCACTCCTACTTCAGCACCTGCCTTTAATTTACCTGAACCTTGGTCGCCCTTTTCCCTTGCCTTGGTACTCTTTGCTTTCGTACTTGTACTCTTTGCTTTCGTACTCGTACTCTTTGCTTTCGTACTCGTACTCTTTGCTTTCGTACTCTTTGCTTTCGTACTCTTTGCTTTCGTACTCTTTGCTTTCGTACTCTTTGCTTTCGTACTCTTTGCTTTCGTACTCATACTATTATATGAGTAACAAGTTATTTAAATTAGTCTCCATCAAAAATCCTTCTACTTATCTAATCAAATATAATAATATGCTATTCCATTACAAAGTAATGCATAATCTTCTTTCAGAATTATTATATAATCGGGATTGAAAGGAGAAACAATAGATCTAATTGATAGTTTATAGTACTGTTATGTCCGATGCAAGGAACATGAGACCTATGTGGAACAAAGAACGTTGAATTACAGCAAAAATACCTAGAGGATCGAGTCAAATACGTATGCAATAATTGTGCATAAACGAGAACATAGAAATCTTCTCTCATTTTTTTAAAACTGCATTCCAAATAGAGATAGTGAAATACTGAAGGGTAAAGAAATGTGGTTCCACGTTATGTTACTAATATTTTGTTTTGCTACGGTTTTGTATCCAGAAATTTATATTAATGTATTAAAAAACAGAGGTAAGTTCTGCTCGAATTAGGGCAAGAAATTAATCCTTGCGATAATTCTGTGCGTCTTCCTTTGTAATTTTAAACCACACTTTGTGTCCATCAAAGCGTTCGACTAGATTTTTTGGTAAATAAAATTTATCTTTGTCTACTACTCCCTTTTTAGTAACAACAATTTCGGGTTCAATCTCATGTACTTCACCCAAATCATAATCATTCGTACCTCGTGCTTCTTTTTTTAGGATATCATCCCAGTTTGTTATATTAGCCATAACATATATGGTCCAACATTTGATATAAAGGTTGGATATTTTTTATCTAACGTCTGAACACGATAGCGCGAACTAGTTTCCTTAAACAATATCAAGTAGTATAATTCACTTAGCAAACATTTGACAGGATGGTGGATCCCATCATCTTTACCCATTCAACCATTTGCGAGAATATTTCCTCGTCTTAACTCTCTTTTGATATCTTCATCTTTCACCTTTTCTACCCCATCTTTTTAATTTCAGATATCTTTTTTGAAAATTTAATAGAAAAAAAGATTATCCTCCATGTGCGTTACGGTTATGATCATCTAATTCCGCCTGGCTTTTGAAGGATGCTCCACAATCACATTTAAACTGGTTTTCCGACATTTCTAAAATAACTCTCGCAACATTCCTTTTAACCATTACATCTGTGGTAACAGAAAGTAACACCGGAAATCAGCCAAGCCCAATATTGACCTCTTAGCGGAACATTGCAAATTCTTACTATGTGGATAGTTTAAACTCAATTTAAACGATAATGCACATTAGATTAACATGGTGCTAAACACCCTCGTCTATATTGCTCTTGTTATAATTGTAATAATTGTAATTGTTGTCCTTCTCAGATTCTTATTTAATGTCCTCCTTATAGCACCAATTACGTTTGAACACGATTATTTTGTCAAAAACGCCATTCCCATTTATCTGATATGATTACATTAACTAACTGATGTGTTGTTTCTAATTCTCAAAAAAGTCTAAAACTCTTACAGATTTAGTTTTATCTCCGGTGCAATTCAATGTGCTCACCAAGAAGATGTTTCGTGCATAATTTATTTGCAGGAATGTCCCAGATTCTCATATCTTTATTATTTCACCAATTTGAGAAGTTAGTAGTTTATCATTATTACAATACCTAATACTAATCCATATATCAAATGACCCATAAGACTGGCAATTGAAGGTAAATGGCCTAACTTATGATTCCACAAAGAATGCCCCGTTATTGGCTTGTGAATTGGTACAAGTGTGGCAATCCAAAGAACAAATCCATACATCACAGATAACATCAAGGTGTAATCCCGCGTAATAGGAATGTCGAGAATTGATAGTATCAATGGAAACGCGATACCTGCCAATGATCCATTTAGGAAATGCAGAAAGAAAATATACTTGAAATCAAGTTTATTCCGAGGAACGTGGAAAAATCTTATAGAAAGTAATTGATTTTCATGCCATTCAAATACTCCCAGCAATCCCCATTTTCTCCATGACGGGATTTCGGTCACTGTCATTACCGCTGTAGCTACTATTCCTGCAACAAGACCACTAAAAATAGCATCTGCTCCTGTAAAAATCATTTTATAGTTGTTTCACTAACTTATGGTCCGTCTTTTGTAACTTCTCTGATACTGGGAAGAATACCACTTAACTTTATCCCTTTCAAAAATTTTACTTTTTTGAGTTTATCATTTTGGTTTTTTATTGTTATTGATTCAATTCCGATACCACCAACTAGTATAGGAGGAACACTTATCCTTGACTCTAATATTTTATTTATCAATTTATTTGTAGCGCCAATATTCTCGCCTAAAGTAATTGAGATCATAATCAAATCAGGATTAAATTTACCTGCAAAAGCTATGATTGCGTTAGAAGGAACAGAAGGTGCAATGTTGGAGACGGAATATCCTTTGCTTCTTAGAAAAGATTCGATTACCATACATCCTAAACTGTGATATTCACCTTCAGGTGTGCATATCAATATCTTGAGAGCTTTTCTTTTCGCCACAGGATTCCTTGAGACCCTTTCATTTATTATTTTTACAAGTGTATGCGCAGCATTACTACAGACATGTTCAGTGGCGACATCCAGTCTACCGTCCTTCCACAACTCTCCCACCTTGTACATCACAGGGGCCAACAATCTCTCGTAGAACTTAACAAGTCCAAAAATTTGTGAATATCTCTCAAATATATCAACCAGAGAATTGGTATCATTTCTTATGAGAAGCTCCAGCATTTCCTCTTTCATGGTAAATTCCATTTTTTCTGCATCCGAAGAATGACAAGCAATAAACGTAACTACGTTTGGGTCATTTTGAAACTCTTTTGGGATATCCTCAAGTGCTACTTTAGAAGATCTACCCAGATATTTAACAATCTCTTGTTTTACTCTTCCATTCCTGTTATCCCATACGCTCCTTACAAGATAAGCATATGAATGGCCTTTCACTTTTTTATCTCTGATAAATACCAATCTAGTACACTTGATCCCCTAATAAAGAGCGGAATAAGTAATCGATTTACGTGAAGTTGTCGACGTTCGTAAGCAAATGACCTTTCCAAGTTTAAACATTTTTAACACTTACTAAAGACAGTGAATTCGTATCTTGTGAAACAGATTGTGGGAAGAGGCAATAACCAGACCTGCTATTGCTGCGCCTATGCAATTTCGAATTGTCATGACATATCCTGGCGGTGATGCAAGAACTGACGTCCCAAATATCAGATAGAAATTATCAAGGAGCCAAAATGTCAATGTAACCCATCCAATCATCCCCGCTACTATTGACCCTAGTCTAGCACCTTTATGTATAAAGAATATTGAAAAAGCTATACCAAAACACCAAAGGCCTGCCAATACCACCCATATGGGCTGAAAGATTTCTATTCTCGCATCCAACAAGTAGTACGTAAATCCCACAATTGCCAGCGCAATAGTAGAGGCTAATAATATTCGTTTATTCAAACATGAAGATGCTCGCTCTTTTTTGATTATTCTCTCATTTTCAGTTTGCTCATTCCTTGCTATTTTAATTGAGTTTTCAAAGTTCTTTAAACGAAGTGGGATGATGTATGCAATAGAATTGTCTTTTACTATTGCCTCATGTCTGAGACTGTCGATAAGGGGCCGTGCAAGAGATGCTTTCACAGGTGTTATGAGATCAACCCAGTAAGAAGAAAGTCTTGGTGTTAAGAATGGAATGATAATGATTTTAATCGATTTTTTGAGAGTATTACTATATCGTAGCATCATATCCAAGTAAGAGAGGACCTCCGGTCCACCGATATCGAATGTTTTGGACTTTGTTTCATTCGTTTCTATAGATCTGACCAGATATTCTACTACATCATCAACCGCAATGGGTTGACATTTGGTCAATACCCATTTTGGACATACCATCAAAGGTAACCTTTCTACAAGATATTGCAACATTTGAAAAGATCCGCCTCCTTGCCCCAAAATGACAGCTGCTCTAAATATTGTAATAGCAGCATTAGATTTTTTTAGAACTTCCCCTACCTCTGTTCTACTTCGCATATGTTTGGATAATTCTTGTTCGGGTGCATATGTTAGGCCCCCAAGATAAATAACTCTCGATACCCCGGCTTCATTCACTGCCCGAGCAAAATTTTCTGCAGCAACTCTATCACGCTCAGCGAATTTTTTCCATTCCTTTGACGATCCTTCCATCGAGTGTATAAGATAAAATGCAACATCAACACCAGTTAATGCCTTTACTAATTCAGCATAGTTTTGAACATCGGCTTGCACAAATTCCAAATTATCTCTGTTATTCTGAAAATAGCTTGAAAGTGAATGTGCTTTTCTTGTCATACATCTTATACTCCAATTGGTTGTGCTGGGTGAGACCAGCAACCTTCTAACAAGTCTGCGACCAATAAATCCACTTGCCCCAGAGACTAGGATCCTAATTTTCTTTTGCTTGTTTGTATCGATACTGTTAACTGTACTCATATCTAGTTTGTTTGGTTCCAAGTCGTATGCGTCTATCTCATTTACTAACAGTTTCGACGAAGTCATTTTGCGCGCCTTATTTTCGATTTAAAAACTCGGAGTATTGACTAATTCCCCCCTTATTCGATGATTCTGGCATTGATGAGCTTTCGCGTTGAGAGCTTTACTCCTGTCATTCTACCTGCCAGTAATCCAAAGACAGCGCCATAAACTAGATGGAATAGTAATGATGCTCCTAATACAAAATAATACAGTCCGGCAAAGTGATTTGCTATGGAGTGCGCATAGCTATTCGCGTCCGTGATCATGAATGTATCTAATTTTGGTTGAATTCCAAATGTTGCTAACGGTACGAACAGTACTGCCCATAAAGATATCCAGAGCATTAATCCAAAAGATACCCCTCTTTTCATGTTGTATGGAATTAGTTTTCGCCAGAATAGTGCTACTTGTCCAAATATGTTACCAGCTACAGCACCAGTCAATATATGCAATCCCAATCCAATGTATTGAGCGGAGGCGGGATCGTTAAAACCTAGTGATAATCCTAATACGGCAAAAAAAGTTCCGTTTGGTGTACCCGATGCAAAGTCTATGACTTCTAGTAGTCCCGAAATTATCACAGCTGATATCAATCCCGCAAGTGTGCAGTATACTATCAGCATTTTTGGTGTATTATCTATTTTTTGTAGTTCCATAACTGTATCGACGTCATTCATATATTTAAACTGATGCTAACTTTTTGCTCTAGTGCTAACTTATTAGACTCTGAATAGGCTTGTGAATCAATTTTGACATAATTTTCGGGCCCGAGGGATGCGTAACGATATTAGTGCTAAAAGTAGGTTGTTGGGTATTGTAATAGAATGTAGGTTTTAACTTTTGTATTTGTTTAACCTATAATAATTTCTCATATTCTTTAAGTTCCTTGGGACTATGTGGGCAACTTTCTTCCTTGATATGTTTATCCAACACTTCTAATAGCTTGGAGACGTTATCGATAGGTGTTCCGGATGTCATATTTGTAAGCTAGCTATGGGCAATAAACTTGATAAAAGCTTGAGGGTTTTGAACTAGGAATTAATAACAAAAAAAGAATCCTAGAAGATTTTATCTAACTCTTTTTATAGCGCATGGCACGGTTGTAAATAAGATTAAGCACAGGCAGCTGGCAGCGTTGTTGGTTGTTTCTTGTTCATCAATAAACAAACTAATCCTGCCTAGTTGTAATCAACCTTAAGGACTAATCATGCTTGTATGCCTTTGCCTCATCTTTAGTAACACTGAACCAGACTTTATCTCCGTCGAACTTTACAGCTTTGCTTCTAGGTAGATAAAACTTATCTTTATCAACAACTCCTCTTTTTGTTACTACAAATTCTTCATTTAAGTCTTGGACCTCACCCAAATCGTAGTCATCCAGTCCCCTTGCTTCCTTTTTTATAATCTTGTCCCAATCTACTATTTCGTTCATATAAACTTCGTATAGCAACATTTCATATAAAGATTAAAAGCTCGCGCCTGCATCAAAATTAAACCCTTGTGAGGTTATGGTTCAATCTATTCTGTAATGTGGGACTGAAGACTATTCAGATCATGACTAATAGAAGAGTACCATTTAATGGTTATGTCCTTGGTGCAAACCCAGAGTCCATTGGCTAGAAAAATAGGAAAATGCGAGCTGTATAATCATAAGTAGGCATTATAGACAAGTTCTCAGAAACCAATTACCAATAAGTAGTTATGCCGAGAAATTACAAATCAAGTTCATCCTACCAACTTGATGATGAGTGAATAGAGCCTAATTACCTTCTATTGAAGTGTTAAATAACTTGTTGTGGCTCACTTATTGTGGAAGACACATTCGATAAGGTAAAAGAAGGAGTTAAAAAAGCCGCAGGCAAAGTTGAAGATTCTGCAGAGAAAGTTACTGATCCTGATACATATACAGGTTCAAACAATGAAAATGAAAATAGAGAGAATGAAAAAGGTGGAAATGAACCGATGAACCCAGAAGATATTGCAGAACACGAACCTACTGCGGTCAAAAGAGATAAGAACCAGGCCAGTTCAGGTGACCCGGTTTAATCTTTACTTTTTTAAGATATACGTTGGAAACCGTTCGTACTTATTTAACGTATAAACTAGTTCTGAAAAGACAATTCACAAAAGAAACTAGCAATTCCTCAGTTTGTTGATTTTAGTCACAATATTTTGCGATTTATATGCTCTAGTCTGATGCGTACCTTTCATCTTTGTTACCATTTGTAAGATTAAATCTTACCGCTTTTAGCATGATACGACAGAAGTCAAGACCTGTTGATCGGACCTCTTTCTACGCTCGGCGCTTTTGGTAGAAATTTATTTTGGTTAGAAAATATCTTAGAAGAATTTTTTGGTCTGTTAAGCCATTCTTTTTCCAAAGTCGCCTATACGTAATATACGAAATCAAGAACCAGATAATAGAATTTACTATGATAGTAACGGGAAAGCCCAGATAGTAAGTCATAATTACTCCGGTTACTGTACTTCCAATTAGAAAAGGGATCTGCCTTTTAATAGCGGTTAGAATTTCGCTATCCATATGGTCACACTTTAACATATACCACATCGATTAATTTTTTTTTAATTGATCTGTATTAAAAAAAATGAGAAGGACGATATCATGGTTTCTATTAAAAAAATTTCTAAAAAATAAGTTAATTATTTATTGTCTATTAATCAAAATATCATATTACCGTCTCACCGGTACTGATGGGAGGAACTCTTCTTGGTGTGGTTATCATCACCTCCCATCACTCTAAGTCTTTTATAGTTTATTGGCTAGAGGAACTGATACATCTGATCAATGCTTGTGTTTCTGCAAACGAGTTAAATCCTCCAGAAGGAACTGAATGCGAGCATAAGTTAACAAAAACAATCGGAAAAGAGAACACTTTATACGCCAGATAATTTTTTATAACAATCATAGAACTTGGTGAGCCACAAATATCATGCTTCGAGGCCGCACGCCACGGCATTGTTCATTTGTCCTGAATGCAACAATAAATTCATGGTAAAACTTTAGAGAATTTAATCTACTACTATTCTGAGTCTACTAATAGAACTGCTAGGGTTACTGGAATCGCCGAACTTAGACTAGAGAACTTCGAAATCCAAAAAGGAAATCTTTAAAGCTTGGCATTCCATAGTTATATTCAGAATCCTAATTTAGAACCGATAGCATCGTGAGTACCGACGGGCCGAACTAACAATATTGACCGTGATATTAAAGATAACATGCGAAAAATGAAATATTTTAGTTACTGTGAATAGTAAACTTGGATCTTCAAATTTTCAGCAGTTAAAAGTGTCCGAGAATGTACAAGCCTTGACAATAGTATCCAATCATTTTGAACGATTATCTTTGGCACGGGCTGTGCTACAGGGTGACTGCATTTTGAGCAATGCCGTTCGGTTTGTCTGCTAGGCTCTCGTAAAGGTTCTTCAATCTTCGTCGGGGTCACTCGTAATGAAGCTCCTTGATATCAAGTCGGCATCACCACAACGTTCTAATCGACTAATATCCTTCCTCTTCAAGTCGTTTTCGGCGAATGAGTTCTGCCTCTGAGGGGTTTTCGAGTTCAAGTGAACCGGTCTTGAACTTTCCATTGTTCGCATAAGTGGCAATGATGACGCCTGTTGTGGATATTTTGCAGTCAAGCAGTTTTAAACCAGCAGGGAGTGTTCCTCCACCAAAAAGTTGCTTCCCAGTGCCGATAGTAAGAGGGAAGGTCCACACGTGAAACTCATCAATGAGGCCATTCTTCAAAAGCGTCTGGATAAGATTGCCACTTCCATGGACTTGAATTTCGGGACCATCTTGTTTTTTGAGCTCGATGATTTCTTTCACAACGTCACCTATGATGAGCGTAGAGTTTTCCCAATCAGCTTTAGTAAGCGTTTTTGAGACGACATATTTCCTCGCATTGTTCAGTTTGTCTGCGATCATTGTTTTCAGCTTGTCTGGATCATTTTTGACAAATGGCCAATAAGCCGCGAATATATCGTACGTCTTCCGTCCAAGTAAGAGGTCAAAAGGTTTTGGCATCACCTCATCCATCATGACCTTGGCCATCATTTCATCCCAGTAGTTGACTGACCAGCCGCCATACTTGAAGCCGCCCGTGGGATCTTCTTCGGGTCCGCCCGGAGCTTGCATGACACCATCAAGCGTTATGAAGGTGTTTACGACAATTTTTCTCATGCCGATATCTCCTTCAGGCTTTCAACCACATAATACTTTCTATTTAATAGAAAGTCCCATGCTCGAAAATGTATGTATTCTTTCTAAATTTTGATTTAAAATTATAACAGGAATATTTAACCTTACGTACTTTGATGCTCTAAGGCTAGGATTGAAGGCATATGAATTTAAGTAAAGAATACTTAAAAACAGTAATGCACTTGAACAGCAAACGGAAGAACAAGAAGAATGGGATTTTATTAATTTTTCATCATTCAATGGGAATAGAAAATAACCTTTAACTTGTCAACAAAGCCAACAGGGAAACTATCGTCGTCAATTCCCCCTATATTTTTGAATGGGTCATCGGCGAATGCGTTTGTTGCACTTGCGTTTGTTGCACTTGCACCAAATACCGTTCCGATCAACAGAACTATTGAAAGGAGAAGTAAGGTCTTTGAACGTAAGATCATTTAGTTCCTACAGAAGGTTTTGGTTTATATGAACTTGGAGGGAAAAATCCTAATATTATTCAGGATATAAATTCCGCATTATTTTCCATTATATAAAACTGAAAAATAGTACAAAAAAATCCTACATGGATGTAAGCAAAAGAATACTCACTTGATAAAGAACAAACTAGTTATGATGATTTGTTAGATGCACTTCGTCTAAGTTTGAAGGGATATAATATCGAATAATCAATTCTTATCAAATTAGATAGGGTGAAATTTTTGTGCTAGGCGCTAATAGTCGTCTGCTTAAGGTGCAAGATGAAGGCAAATAACCGTCGTGGTAATGTTGTGTGCGAATGTGTCTGTATTAATTGCATGGATGGCCCATGTCGACGTTGGGTCTTCGCCTGGAGAGGAGAAAGTCACGATAACTTTTGGACTGTTTGTTATATAACCTCCACCGGTAGCAACTTCCCCAACGTTACAACCAAGAACCGGGAATCGGTCCTGTCCGGGTGGAATCGAAATGACTTCACTAGATCGTGGAGTTACGACGGGAACTAAGGTTCTATTTTTTCTCGAGTTATTGACTTATTAGAAATATCCTCGGTTCCTATTTGTCTTATTTTGTAGGCTAATGACGTTCCTGAATCTACAACATCACCAGCAGAATCTTTAGTAGTTATCCGAACTGTTAGGTCAGGATCTGGAATTGAAGGATTCAATACGTTATCATATTGTAGCCTCAATTCCGTATTCGCTGGAAGTAAAACTTCGGGGAATACAGTATATGTTATTGTCTG
>Ga0184605_10000685_pt1 | contig 10311 bp, 13 predicted proteins | sample PLM0_30_coex_FD_132995 | JGI IMG/M metagenome (GOLD analysis project Ga0184605, IMG submission 132995) | Groundwater sediment microbial communities from an aquifer in East River, Colorado, USA - PLM0_30_coex | ecosystem: Environmental > Terrestrial > Soil > Riparian zone | place: USA: East... | reverse complement strand
TACTGGCAACTCGCGCACACGGCCTTTCGGGAGGGCGAGGTGGCCGCCGAGAACGCGCTCGGCCACGAAGCCGTCGTCGACAACCGAGGCGTGCCCAGGCCGATCTATACAGATCCAGAGATCGCCGCCGTCGGCCTCACCGAGGGCGAGGCGCGCGAGCAGTACGGCGACGACGTGGCGACGGGGAGCTTTCCGTTTGCCGCCAACGGACGCGCGCTGATGCAGAACGAGAGCGTCGGCTGGGTGAAGTCGATTCACGAGTCTCGCTACGGCGAGCTGCTCGGAATCGTCATGGTCGGCCCGCACGTCACCGACCTGATCGAGGCGGGCGTTGTGGCGCTGGACGCCGAGGCGACGGTGGAGACCGTGGCCGACGGCATGGCCGCGCACCCGACTCTTTCCGAGGCGATCAAGGAAGCGGGTCTGGTCGCGCTCGGCCGCGCGATTCACGTTCCCAACAAGAAGCGGGCCGTCAAGGCCCAGATGTCCAGCTAGAAAGGAGGGAGATGTTCAGCAAGCGCAACGCATTCATCGGCTGGCTCGTGCTCACGTTCGGTAAGCCCATCGCCAAGCGGAAGGCGCGCCAGGCCGTCAGCGGAAAGCGTGGGGGCGCTCTGGCTGCCGCCCTCGCCGGCGTCGGGGCCGCCGTCGGCGGGCTCATGTTCTGGCGCAGGCGCCGCGGGCAGCAGGAGGAATCGCAGAGCTCCTGAACTGGTCGACACCTGACGTCGTCGTCGTCGGCGCGGGACTCGCGGGCTGCTCCACCGCCCGGTTTCTCGCCGAGGCGGGCGCTCGCGTCACGCTCATCGACTCCCGTGGAGTCGGAGCCGGCGCCTCGGGCCGCAACGGCGGCTTTCTCTTTCGCCAGCCTGCGACCTGGATCAACGAGCTGCTCTCGGAGTCGCTGGAGCTCTACCGGAGCCTCGAGGAGGACGGCGCTGTTCCATTTGACCTGCAACCGTGGCCGATGCTCCTCCTCGCAGTGGAGGAGCCCGAGTTGGAGCATGCGCGGGTCTACGCCGAGGCGCTCGGGGGCGAGGAAGTCGATCTCCGTGAGGATCCCTGGTTTGCGGACGACCTCGCGGGCGGCTTCGTCATCGAGGGCGGCTACACCCTCGACGCCATGGGAGCCACGACAGCGATGGCCGAGGCCGCGCGGCGCGCCGGGGTCGACTTTCGGCTCGGCTGCGAAGCGAAGCGAATCCTCGCCGAAGGCGACCGGGTTCATGGCGTGGCGACGGACGAGGGCGTCATGTCGACGGAACGCGTCGTCTTGACGACCGGCCCGCGCCTGCGCTTCCTGCCGCGCGCGATGGGAGTCGACCTCCCGGTGGTCGCCTCGCGAGGCTGGCTGCTCGAGACGGCGAAGGTCGACCCGCCGCCCACCTACGCGGTGGAGCAGGCGGCCTGGCCTCTCCAGGACGAGATGGCCGCGCTGGTGGGAGCGCCGACGCTCGGCGAGGTGGCGGAAGGAACGGCGGAGCAGCCAGGCCTCGTCTCGCTTCTCCTCGGCGCGCGGCTGGCCGGGCACTGCCTGATTGGCACGTCGCTTCGCCGATCGCTGCTGGAGGAGCCCGAGACGCCGGAGACGGTGCGGCGGCTCGCCGAGCGGGCCGTGCGAGTATCGCCCGTGCTTCGGGACGTGCCGGTCGTAGCCGCCTGGTCCGGGCGCCGCGCGGTCAGCCCCGACGGGCTTCCGCTCGTCGGCTCGATTCCCGGCGTGGAGGGGCTCGAGGTCGCGGGCGGCTTCTCCTCGATCGGGATGGTGACCATCCCCGCAGCGTGCCGTCGGCTGGTGAACGGTGGAGCGGAAGCCTTCGATCCGGGCCGGTTCGCATGATCCGGGAGTTCGAACCCGCCGACGCCGAGGGTGTGTCCGCAGCCCTGCACGAGGAGTTGCTACCCGAGCCGGTGACGGCGGCGGGGATCCTGCACTGGCGCGACGCCCAGCCCGAGCGAGCGCGCGCGCGCGTCTGGGTCGCAGAGGAAGACGGCCGGATCGTCGGCTGGTCCGAGACCCGCCTGCGGTGGACCACGAGCGCACCGGGGATCGGTGACTTCTGGGCCTACGTCGCTCCCTCGTCGCGCGGCCGCGGGTTGGGCACCGAGCTTTACGAACAGGCGGAGCGCCACCTCCGCGACGTCGGAGCGAGGAAGGTGGAGTCCTGGACGTATACGCCCGGCGGCGAGCGGCTGCTGGGTTCGCACGGCTTCGAAGCCGAGGGGAAGGAAAGGACGTCGTCACTGCGGCTCGCCGAGGCCGATACGTCGACGTTTGCGGCGCTCGAGAGCGCGAAGGCGGCTCAGGGCTTCCGCGTCGTGGCTCTCCGGGAGGTCAGGGACCGCGTCGAGGAGCTCCATCGCGTGTACGCGGCGGCATCGGCCGACGTCCCCGAGTACTTCCGGGAGGACGACCTCCGTCTGGAGGAGTGGCGGCGAGAGACCCTCGAGCATCCGCAACTGAGCGGCGAAGGCAGCATCGTCGTCCTTTCGGGACACCAGCCGGTGGCGCTCGCCTTCATCGAGGTGGACGAGCCCGCGGGCATCGTCGCCAACGAGCTGACCGGGACCCTGCCCGAATTCAGGCGGCTGGGATTGGCAAGGCTGGCGAAGCTCGCGACGATCCGGTGGGCGGCTGAAAAGGACTTCGACACGATGGTGACCGGGAATGCCGAGACGAACGCCGCGATGCTCGGGCTGAACGAGAGTCTCGGCTACCGCCCCGTCCGCACCGAGACTCACTTCGTCCTCCACGATCTAAGCTAGACGCATGGATCCCCTTCTCGACCCGATCGAAGGCGCCGACCACCGCGAGATCGGCGGCGCCCAGGTCGACACCGTCAAAGCGGCGAACGGACGAGTCAAGCGCGCCGTCTATCCGCCTGGGTTCCGCTGGTCGACGCACATGGCCCAGAACGTCGAGACCGACCTCTGCATGCACGCTCACGTGGGCTTCCTCGCCCGCGGCCACATCGGCGGCGAGTACGCAGACGGCTGCCAGTTCGACTACGTAGCGCCCCAGGTGGTCACGATCGAGCCTGGCCACGACGCCTGGGTCATCGGCGACGAGCCGGCCGTCCTCATCCAGTTCGACTGGGAGGAAGGCACGACCCGCCGCCTCGGCCTCCCAGCAGAACACGGCCACTGATCCAGTTTGTTCCAGTCTCTGACCGACTATGTCTCGGGCTCGCCTTGGACGTATGCATTCCTCTTCGGCGTTGCCGCGCTGGACGTGGTGTTCCCGCTCGTGCCGAGCGAGACTTCGGTCATCCTCGCGGGAGTCATCGCTTCGACGGGGGACCTCATTCTCTTCGCCGTCATCCTCGTCGCTGCCGGCGGCGCGATCCTCGGCGACAACACCGCGTACGTGCTCGGCCGCACGGTCGGCCACCGGCTTGTGGCTCGATTCTTCGCCGGAGAGCGGAAGAAGCGCATCGACTGGGCCGAGAAGCAGGTAGAGGAACGCGGTGGCTACCTGATCCTCGTCGGTCGCTTCATACCCGGCGGCAGAACTGCGGTCACGCTCGCTTGCGGCCTCCTCGAGATGCGCTGGCGTCGCTTCATCTCCTTCGACATCGCGGCCGGGCTCATGTGGGCTTCCTACGCCGCGCTTCTCGGCTACTTCGGCGGCAAGGCCTTCGAGGAGCAGCCATGGAAGGGCTTCGTGGTTGCCTTCGTGGTCGCCCTCGGCATCACGGGGGCCATCGAGCTCTACCGGTGGCTGAGGAAGCGCGGTGTCTTCGCTAGCGGCTGATCTCGAGGAAGCCGCGCGCATCGGCGCGGACCGCGGCGGCGTTTCCCGCTTCGCCTGGACGCCCGAGCTGGCTCAGGCGAACGAGTGGCTCGTCGGCCGCCTGCAGGACCTCGGGCTGGAGACCGAGATCGATGCCGCCGGCAACGTCCTCGGCCGGTGGGAGGAAGGGGCGGGCACGGCTGTCCTGGTCGGCTCCCACCTCGATACCGTGCCGCGCGGCGGGCGGTACGACGGAGCGCTCGGTGTCCTCGCGGCGATCGAGGTCGTCCGCACGCTCAAGCGCGAGGGCGTTTCGCTGCGGCGTCCTCTCTGGATCGTGTCCTTCAACGACGAGGAAGGAAGTCGTTTCCAGACCGGAATGCTCGGCAGCCGCGCGTTCGTCGGCGACCTCGATCCCGACGACTGGCGGCGGCGCGGGGTGGCGGACGCCATGGCGGCCGGCGGCTTCGACTTCGAGCGGCTCGGAGAGGCCAAGGCCGTCGACCGCGTGGGTGCCTATCTGGAGCTCCACATAGAGCAAGGCCCCGTGCTCGAGCAGGAGGGCCTGGACCTGGGGATCGTGAGCGGCATCGCCGGGCTGCTCGGCTTCCGGGTCCGGCTCATCGGGGAGGCCAATCACGCCGGGACGACGCCGATGGCCTCCCGTCGCGATGCGCTCGCTGGCGCCGCGAGGATCGTCCTCGAGCTGCGTGACGAGGCGCGTTCGCGGGGCGATATGACCGCGAACGTCGGGATCCTCACGGTGGCTCCAGGCGGCTTCAACGTCATCCCCGGCACTGCGGAGTTCACGATCGACGCGCGTGCCGGCGATTCCGGCGCGTTCGTGCGGGCGGAGAAGTTCGTTCGAGACACGCTCGAACGAGTCGCGGCCGAGGAGCAGCTCGAGCTCGAAGTCAGCGAGACACACCGCAAGCCGCCGACTCCGCTGGATCCCGAGCTCCAGGAGCTTCTTGCGAGAGAGGCCGCCGCCGAGGGCGCCATCGCTCGGAGCATGCCGAGCGGCGCCGGTCACGATGCGATGGTCCTCGCCAAGCACGTTCCCGCGGCGATGCTGTTCGTGCCGAGCCGAGCGGGGATCAGCCACTCGCCAGACGAGTACACCTCGCTGGAGCAATGCGAGCTCGGCGCGCGCGTGCTGGCCCGGGCAGTCGGCGCGCTCGTCACCGCGTAGCTCGCGAATCACTCGAACGAGGGAGGCTCGCCGGTGCCCCCTGCGTACGCTGAGGAGACGTGACTGCGGCGTATCGTCACCGGGAGCTTGTTGTCGGCTCGTCCCTGGCGGCGTTCGCGATCATCTTCGCCGCTCTCATCCTCTTCGAGGTCCCCGGCCTGGGAATTCCGCACTTCTTCTATCTTCCCGTCGCGGCTCTCGCGATGACCGGCGGCGTGCGTCGCGGCGTCTGCGCCGGCATCCTCGCCAGCGCCCTCTTCACGGTCGGTGTGGCCCTCAATCCCGCCGTTCCGACAGCGACGCAGATCCTGTCGCTCACGACGCCGATCCGCGTCCTCACGTACACATCCATCGGCGCTCTCATCGGCTGGTTCGCCGCTCACGACCTGGAGCTCGTCACACGTCTACAGCTCCTCGCGGAGCGTGACTTTCTGACCGGGCTGCCGAATACGCGCGCCTTCGAAGCCGCCATCGCCCGCCGGCTCGTGCAGGGCCGCCCGTTCAGCCTTCTCCTGGGCGACATGGACGGACTCAAGCAAATCAACGACCTCAAGGGTCACGCCGAGGGCAACGACGCTCTCCGCCGTCTCGCCGAGATGCTCGGCAGCGTCCTGCGTCCTAACGACGAGGTCGCGCGTGTCGGCGGGGACGAGTTCGCGGTCATCACCTCGCTCGCCGGCGGGGAGGAGGCGGCCGCGGCTGCGGCCCGCCTCGAAGCAACGCTGGAAAATCAGGGGGTTGGCATCACATTCGGCTGGGCGCTCTTTCCGGGCGAGGGCGAGAACGCGCTCTCGCTCTATCGCGCCGCCGACGAGCGCCTCTATGCGCGCAAGCTCGTGCGTGGCGGCGACCGGCTCGGTCGCAGCCTCTTTTCCGTCGCGGGCTAGAAGGTCGCGGGACTAGGTCCCACAACGGCACACAGGCTCGCCCATGTGCTTTCGCTCGAAGCGACGGCCGCAACGCCCACAGGTAGGGGGAAGCTTCTGCACGAAGACAAGGACGGCCCGCGCGACTGTCGCCCAGCCGAGCACGAAAAGCATGACCGCGAGCGGAAAATTGTCCCGAGGCATTCCGGATTTCCTATCGGCCGACGTCCCGCGAGCCCTTAGCCCCGGATTACAATGGGTTGGTGGGCGTCGTCGCGCTCGTGCTGATTGCCTGCGCCCTCGGCCTTGTCGTCGGCGCAGAGTGGCCGCGGCTGGCCGCGCGGTTCGCGCGCGCCGAACGGCCCAGGCCCGTTCGACGGAAGCGTCGGCGCGGGAAGGGCGATCTCACCCTCGTCGAGGGCGAGGCGGGAGATGCGGGCGAGTTCGAGCGCAGCGTGGCGCGCGATCTCGAGAACTTGCCGGTTCTCGGAGAGCCCGACGACCGTTCGCGGCGCTAGCGGGCGCGGCTACAATCGGCTTCACCGCGCGGATGTGGCGGAATTGGTAGACGCGCACGGTTCAGGTCCGTGTGGGCGAAAGCCCGTGGAGGTTCAAGTCCTCTCATCCGCACCTTCGACTGACCACGCAGGGTGCGCCTCAACCGCTGTACCCGCGAGGCCGCCCTCCTAGCGCACGGTCAGAGGAGCTCCCGAACGGGCGCGGCGATGCTTCCCGGGCGCTCGAGCCAAGGGAAATGGCCGGCGCCGGGAACAACCTCAACCCGCGCCCCGTCGATCAGGCGCGCGCTCTCCTCACTTCGGCCGGGCGGAATTGGGCTCTCCCGGCCGTGAACGAACAGGGCCCGCTCGCTGAAGCCGGGCAAGTTCGAGACGAGTGTCCCGGCAGCGAAATGGCTGCGAATGGAATCCCACGTCCCGGAATAGACAGAGACGCTCGATCGAAACGGCGGCATGGGCGGCGCGGCCGCTGGATCGGCAAAGTAGAACGGCCAGACGAGTCGCATCATCTCCGTGATCTCAGCCTCGCCGCCTCGGCCGGCCAAGAGCTCTCCGTCGAGAGCGTTCACGCGTTCCGCCGCCTCGGGCGCGAGACGCTTCGTGAGGTTCTCCTCGAGCTCTTTCTCGCCTCCGTCGGGCACGGCCCCGAGCGGATCGATGACGATCAACCCGAGCAGGCGGTCAGCTTGGGCCGCCGCCAGGTGCATGGCAAGATGCCCGCCCCACGAGTGGCCGACCATCCAGGCGCGCTCGAGGCCGAGTCCGTCCAGCACGGCCATGGCGTCGTCGACGTGCGCTTCGACGGTGTACGGCTCGCGCACGGTCGTCGGCTCCTGCCCTCGCTGCTGGTAGCGGATCGTGTCGAAGCTGTCCGCCAGCTCGAGCGCGAGCTGTTCCGTGTACTCGCCGGACAGGCCGGGCCCGCCGTGGAGAACGAGAGCGGGTGGCCCGTGTCCCAGGCGCGTGCCCGCAATCGATCCTGCGGGTATCTCTACGGTGAAGGAGCCGTTGTCGCCCATCCCCGGCCAGTCTACGTTGGTGTGAACGGGCCGAGACTCGCACCCGCAGGTGCCGCGACGTCCGGGGCGAACGAGTAGCGTGGTGGCGCCCAGTCTTCTTCGAATCGCCCCAGATCCTCTGTCCCTCATATTCGTCACGCACTCGTACCCGTTTGCGGGTTGAGTCCGTTGCGTAGGGGGACGATGGTTAGATACGTGCGAGGGTTTCTGAGCTATTGCCGCAGTCCGAGGGGACGTCTTGTAGTCAACGTCGTCTCCGGGCTGATCGCCGTCAGCGTGGCGGTGCTCGCCGCGCGCCATTTTGCAGAGACAGGCTGGCCGCTTGCACACGCCGACCTCCGTCTTCTCTTCGCGGCTAGCGGTTTCTTCCTCCTCGCCTACCTCTTCAAGGCACTCGGCTGGCATCGGCTCTTCGCGGGAAGCGATCGGCCGAGCTCCATGGCCCTCGCGGCCGCCGGCGGCGCCGCGACGGTCGGCGGTGCAGCGCTCCCCGGACGCTTCGACGATGTCGTTCGCGTCGCCGTCGTCCGACGCTACTCGGGCGTCCAGTGCGTTCCCACCGTCTGCTTCTCCCTGTTCATGCTCGGTCTTATCGATGCGGCGGCGTTGATGCCGCTCGCGTCGTCGGCCGCCGCAACGTCCGACAGCTCTGTCGGCGTGCGAGCGGCCATGGGTGTAGTCGCGGCCGCGGGTCTCGGGGCTGCGATCCTCGTCGTCGCGCTCCCGCGGCTTGCGGAGAGCGCTTGGCTGATCCGCTTCCGCGTCGCGCGTTGGGTGAGCGCCCGGGTGATCTCTCCGCGCGATGCATGGAAGTCCTGGATCCTCGTCCTCTCCTCCTGGCTCGCCCGTGCGATCGGACTCTTCTTCCTGCTCGGAGCGCTCAGCGTCTCCCTCTCGTTCCCGCTCGCGGTTGCTTTTCTCGTGGCCGCGGCTGCGTCCGCCGCGCTGCCCATCGCCCCGGCCGGAGCCGCCACGCAGGCCGGCGCTGGAGCCGCCATCCTCATCGCCAGCGGAATCGGCACCGCGGACGCGGTTGCCTTTGCGATCGCCGCACAGGCCGTGCTCATCCTCGTCGGCGCGGTCGTGATCGTGATCGCCGCTGTCTGGGGCGGCGGCCAGCGTCTCCGCGTCGCGCGCGCCTCGAGCTAGCCGCGAAACCCTTCGAACACCCGCTCGGCGTGCCCCTGGGCTGCTAAGCCGCGGCTCAAGGCACGAGGCCGGAGCCAACCGTCATCCCGTACGACCCCGGCCTCATCTGGTCCATCGGCGCGCCCACGCTGCAACCCGAGACCATGGCGGGGGAGACCGAAGACGTGTGGCCCGCCGGGCTGCGGCAACCCAGAGCCAGACGGCGCTTCGGCTCCCCCGGTGTTGGGGTTACGGGTGCGGTTCCTAGATCCTGGCGGCCCTTACGAAATCCCAACACCCGTAGCGGCCCTCCCGCGGGCCAGTGCACGGAAGCTAGGGTTCCCGACCGTGCTGGAGCTGCATCAGCTCAACGCCTTCATCCTCGTGGCCACGAACCTGCTCGCATCCGGGTGGGGCGCTTCCTACTTGCTGCGCAAGCGTTACCCCGGACGCGTCTATGCGCATGTGCTGGCCGCCGGCCAGGCCGTCCTCATCGCGCAGGTCGCCCTGGGCCTCCTGCTCCTCTCCGACGGGCGGCGAGCGCCGGACCAGCTCCACTATCTCTACGGCACCCTGGCGCTTGGCGCAGCCCTGGCGCCCTGGCTCTATGCCCCGCCGGTGCCGGCTCGCCGGCTCGCCTGGTTCGTCGGAGCTACCCTGTTCGCGACCGCCCTCTCCGTGCGCGCGTACACGACCGCCTCGTGAGCCGCATCAACCCAACCCTCCGCGGCTTCGCGATCATCGTCCTGGTCGCGGTCGTCATCACGCTCCTGAACTTTCAGAACGCGGTCAACAGCCTCCTGCTGATCGCGCGAATCGCCTTCTTCCTCGCGATCGCGTTCTTCCTCTTCCTGCTCTGGCGCGAGCGGCGGGAGGAGATCTCCATGTGGGGTGCGCGCTCGCGCGTCGTCTTCTACGCCGCGGTAGCCCTCGCGGTGATCAACGTGGGCGCGTCCATCCTGACCGCGTATCCGCGTGGCGGGCTCGAGGTGCTGATCTTCATCGGAGTGTTCGTCGCCTGCGGTTACTCGCTTTGGCGCACGTGGCGTAGCGAGCACACGTACCGGTATTAGACCCCGACTGAAACGAGCTCCAGAAATCTAGGCCGACTCGACGCGCGCAGAGGCGCCGTCGAGCGAATCCAGGATCTCCGGAAGCTCCTGCGCCGTGCCCACGAAGATGGGCGTGTCGCGCTCGGTGTAGCGGCTCGCCTCGGTCTCGCGGAGCGTCATCATCAAGTGGAGGAAATCGGCCGGCGCCTCGCATTCAAAGGCTGTCATGAACTCCTGGTCGTCGATTCCGAAGGAGTATGTGGTGTGGTTCGTGATCGTGACGAAGCGACTTCCGACGGCGGCGTGCTCGGCCATCGCTCGCCGGCGGTCATCGATCGGCAGCGCGTACCACTCCCGCTTCTTCACGAACGGGTAGACGACGAGGTAGGGCGCCCCCCGGGGGACGACTCTGCGCGGCCGCTTGCTCTTGTCCTCGAAGTACTGAGACGGCTTGGTCGCCGCGAGATAGGAGTACGGAGTCTCCAGGTAGCCGGCGATGGGGCTCGCATTCACGTCCACGGCGAGCTCCCGCAAGTCGTCGTAGCGCTCAGTCAGCTTCCAGAACATGAAGTCGACCTCGGGACGTACGCCGACGAGGCTGTACGTGCGGAGCTCCATCCGCTCTTGCCATGCTGCGACGACGTCGGCGAGCGCTTCCTTGCCGGCTGCACGCTCATCGACGGGAAGCCGCCTCCAGGCCGGGTCGACCCTGTACAGCGTGTACGCGACGTATTGAGTCGAGCTCTCCGCTGGCACGGCGCAATCGTAGCCGCTCGCGTTACGCCTTCCGCCCTACCTTGAAG